>Ga0075364_10001812_pt1 | contig 11835 bp, 10 predicted proteins | sample EndMetdeltDD1764_FD_71517 | JGI IMG/M metagenome (GOLD analysis project Ga0075364, IMG submission 71517) | Populus endosphere microbial communities from Tennessee, USA - Endosphere MetaG P. deltoides DD176-4 | ecosystem: Host-associated > Plants > Roots > Endosphere | place: USA: Tennessee... | reverse complement strand
CTTCTTGTTGATCTCGTAGGCAAGACGACGCTTGCCCCACACGTCGACCTCGTCGACGGAGCCGCCGTCCTGGCGCACGACGTTGAGATACGTGTCCAGGCTGGGGGCGACGGTACGTTCTTCGAGATCAGGATCGAGGATGATCATGACTTCATACGGGCGCAGTGACATTCAGTCTCCTTCGGACTAAACGGCTACGGGAACTCCGTAGCAGGAGGGGGTTGCCGAACAGCAACCGTCGAAGTCTACGGGAATCGCGCCACCAGAGCGAAATCGTCCCTCCCCTTCTCGCGAGCCTTCCGGCGAGTGGAGGCGGGAAGGGTGCTTAGGGTGGGTTCATGCAGTTGGAGATCGTGCACCTCGTGGTCTCGCCGAAGCGTCGGATGGACGGGCGGCCCCGCGACGGGATGACCCCCTACGACGGCGATGAGACTCCTCGGACGGTCCGCGTCCGCGCGCACAAGGGACTCGTCGGCGACCGGTACTTCAACACCAGGTTCACGTACGCCTCCGTGACGCTGATCGCGGCCGAGAAGATCCAGCTGATCGAGCAGCAGATCGCCGGCGACGGCCTCTTCCCCGCGGCGAACACCCCGTTCGACCCCGTGCTGGCGCGGCGCAACATCGTGACCCGCGGGCTCGACGTCGACGCTCTCGTCCGCAGTACCTTCACTCTCGACGGCGGTCACGGGCCCATCCGATTCCGTTCGATCACCCCCGCCAACCCGTGCGCCTGGATGAACGAGGTCTTCGCCCCGGGCGCACACCAGGCCATGCGAGGCCACGGTGGCATCCGGTGTGAGCCGCTGGACGACGGACAGCTCTCGATCGGTCCGGCCACCGTCACCGAGGTCGCGCCGATCCCGCAGGACGAGCTGACCCGCCAGGTACGCCGGGCCCCCCTCGCCTGATCTCTCATGGGCTGACGGTCGGATCCTCGGGCCAGGCGTGCTTGGGGTAACGGCCGCGCAGCTCGGCTCGCACCTGCCGGTAGGAGCCCGACCAGAACGACTCAAGATCTGCCGTGACGGCGGCCGGCCGTCGGGCCGGGGTCAACAGGTGCAGCAGCAGCGGGACTCGACCGCCGGCGAGGCGCGGCGTCGCACGCCAGCCGAAGGCGTCCTGGATGCGCAGCGACAGCACAGGTTGCTCGGTACCGGATGGGCCGTATTCGACGCGGACCGCCGATCCGGTCGGGACCGTCACCCGCTCGGGCGCCAGTTCGTCGAGGCGACCGGCCTCGGGCCATGGCAACAGCCGTCGAAGTGCTCCCAGGACGTCCAGGCGCGCCAGGTCGCGCCCGACTCGCACGCGGGCGAGGTCGGATCCGAGCCATGTGTCGATGTTGTCGAGCAACGCATCGTCCGAGACATCGGGCCACGGCCTGCCGATGGCCTGATGGAGAAAGGCCATCCGGCGTCGCAGCGCAAGGGCCGCCTCACTCCACGGCAGCGCGGCCAGACCGTCTCGCGACAACCCGACGGCGACGGCAGCGGCGACGGCCTGCGGGTCGGGCTCGGCCAACGGGAGAGCCGACAACTCGATGGCCCCGAGGCGGGTGACCCGCCGGGCCACGAGTCGGCCGTCGGCCCAGGTGACCTCATCGACCTCGTGCCACGATCCGGAGGCGGCGTCGAGCGCGATGTCCTCGTCCACGGGAGCTGCCGAACGGATCGTGGCGTCGCGCGCGCCGGGCCGGCGTTCGGCGTCGGCGATCGCGATCCAGGCGACACCGGCGAGAGTCGCGTCGGCCGCCCGGAACGACGCCCCGGTCCCAGACACCATCAGATAGGACAACCCGCTCGACCGTCGCCGGGCGATACGCCCGGGATGCGCCAGTGCCACCACGGTGCCAACCGCGAGGTCGTCGGTCAGCGACGTCCGCGGCGGGCGGGACGGGAGCAACGATTCGAGTCGCGCGACCGCATCGGCCCACGAGCGGGCGGCCTGACCGCCCCGCCGCATACCTCGCAGCGCCGCGACGAGATCACCACCGGGTGCCCGGACATCGTCGGCGAGCAGGGCGACGACCTCCGCCGCACGATGGGCACCCACCGCCTCGGAACCGTCGAGCAGCGCCCGCGCCAGTCGCGGATCGGCCGGGATCTGCACCATGGCCCGACCCCGTCGTGTGATCGCGCCGTCGCCGTCGATCGCCCTGAGACCCATCAGGGTCGAACGGGCCGCGTCCACCGCGGCGCGAGGCGGCGGGTCGAGCAGCGCGAGGCCCGCGCCGCCCACGTCACCCCAGGCGGCGAGTTCCAGGCAGAAACCGGTCAGATCAGCGACCGCGATCTCAGGGGCAGGATGACGTTCCAGATGACCGTGGTCGGCGCGCGACCAACAGCGCAGGACGACCCCTGGACCCTCGCGGCCTGCACGACCCGCCCGTTGCTCGGCCGCGGAACGGCTGACCCGGACGGTCAGGAGCGCCGGAAGCCCGCGTACCTGATCGGTGCGTGGCTCGCGAGACAGCCCGGCGTCGACGACGATCCGGACGCCCGGGACCGTCAGGGAAGACTCAGCCACAGCGGTCGACACCACGATCCTGCGCCGCAACCCGCGGGTCAGGGCGAGATCCTGATCGCGTGTGGGCAACCGGCCGTGCAGCGGCAGCACATCCACACCGATGAGTCCACCGAGACGTCGCACGATGCCGTCGACCTCCCCGACCCCCGGGACGAACACCAGGACGTCACCCGGATGGTCCGTAGTGGCCCGGCGAACCGTCGCGGCGACGTGGTCGAGGAAGCGCGGCGGAACCCCCTGGCGACCATCGGTCGGCAGGACTCCCGCCAGCGGAGGTGCCCACACCTGCTCCACGGGGTGCAGCGCTCCGGGCACGTCGATGATCGGCACGCCGCCCATCGTCGCCGCCGTCCGCTCGGCCTCGACGGTCGCCGACATCGCGACGAGCAGCAGGTCGTCGCGCACGGTGGCGCGGGCGTCAACCAGGAAGGCCAGCGTCAGGTCAGCGTCGAGCTGGCGCTCGTGTACCTCGTCGAGCACCACCGCCGCGACACCGGGCAGTTCCGGGTCTCGTTGCAACCGGCGCAGCAGCACCCCCGTCGTCACGAACTCGATCCGGGTGCGGGGCCCGACGATCCGGTCGCCGCGGACCGAGTAGCCAACGGTCTCGCCGACCCGCTCGCCGAGGAGCCCCGCCAGACGCCGTGCCGCGGCCCGGGCGGCGATACGTCGCGGCTGTGTCACCACGACGAGGCCGTCGCCAGTGACGAGATCGGCCACCGCGGGCGGCACCAGGGTTGTCTTGCCGGTGCCCGGAGGGGCCTGCACCACGGCAGCACCCTGGTCGCGCAATGCCTCGGACAGCGCCGACAACCCGCTCACCACGGGGAGGTCGGGCGGGTGGTCGAGCAGGTGCCGAATCGTCACCGCTGTCGACCGCGTCTCTGCCGGCTCACACGGTGATCAGCGTGCGACGGCCAGCAGGACGGGTTCGTCTCGGCCCGCCCAGGTGCCGGTCAGTGTCGTCCCGCCCATGGCCCAGGCGTCGCCGACAACTCGGAGCACCTCGATCTCGGCCACCGAGGTGATGACCAGCGTCGCCGCGTCACGGTCTTGCACGTCGACCAGGCCGACCGATCCGATGTCGTCGGAGGTGCCGTTGCCGGCGACTCGGACCGTCGGCTCCACCGTCTGCCGCACGCCGTCGGACTCCCGCTCGAGCGCGGCCTCGGTGCCGCCGCCCAGGATCGTCGTGGCGAGGGCTGCCGCGTAGACGGGGTCACCGCACGCGTCGTAGACCCAGCGGTGCCCGAGGACCGTGTGCTCCATCTCGGTGATGAGCCACTCGTCGGCACCGGCAAGCGCCGCGCCCCGGTAGGTGACGGGGATCTGCAAGACGGGCCCGTCGCCGGCCCGCACGAGGAACGTCTCGATACCGACCTCGCCATCGGGGTCATCGAAGCGGTAGGCACCGATCTGCTCGAGTTCGAGGTAGTCGCCGACGAACCACGGCTGTGTGGGCGCCCACGTCCGGATCATCTCGATCTTGGTCGGCGTGATCGAGGCTGCATGCAGAAGGGCCATGGGGTCGAACCTAGCGGAGGCGCGTGATCTCGACGCCAACGAACAGCTCGGAGCCGCCCGCGGTCGAGAAGATGCCCCGCAACGGCGGGCTGTCGCCGTAGTCACGACCCTTGGCCACCACGACGTGCCGGGGCCCCGGTGCGACGGCATTGGTCGGATCCCAGGCCACCCACTCGCCGTCCCACCACTCGATCCAGGCGTGCGATTCACCCTCGACCGTCTCGCCGACGGCGGGATCGGGCGACGGATGCAGATAGCCGGACACGTACCGCGCGGGGATGCCGGCGTCGCGGAGGGCCCCGAGGCTCAGGTGCGCGAAGTCCTGGCAGACGCCGGTCTTGGCGGCCCAGGCGTCGGCGGCGGTGGTGGTGACCTCGGTGCTGCCGGGGACGTAGGCGATGCTGCTATTCAGCAGCTCCATGGCCGCCGCCGCATAGTCGCTGGGACGTTCGGCCGAGGCGCGGATCGGCGCGAGGAGTTCGTGCAGGCCCGGCGCGGGAGCGACCCACGACGACAGCGCGAGATACTCGCACCACTCGTCCTTGACGTCGTCCGTCAGGTCGGACCACTCGATCGCATGCGGTTTGGTCGGGACCTCCTGCGTGTCGACGATCGACGTCGCCACGACGGTGAGATCAGAGTGTGGGTCGTGCACCTCGAAGGAGGTGACCGTCGTGCCCCAGTAGTCGCGGTACTCGTACGACCACGGGGTCGGTGAGATCTCCAGGCGCGACCGCAGCACGTACTGCTCCGAGGTTGTCATGGGTGTCATACGGGCCTCGTTGAACGACGCCATCGCGCCCTTCTCGTAGTGGTAGCCCGTTGTGTGCTTGATCCTGAGCTGCATCGTCATGCGGTCACCTCGCTCACAGCAGGACCCCGCCCCGCCAGGTATGGATCTCGGACTCGGCGAAGTAGCGCGCCGAGACGGCATCGCTGGCCGCGGCGCAACTGCGTTGCAGACGCTCCATCTCGACCGGGAGGTCGAACACGATATCGGCGAGCGGCCGGTACTCCAGCTCGGTGCGGGCGCGCCCGAGTAGGCGCTGCGCGTCGTCGCTGAAGCCCGATCGCTGGCCCGATGAGGCCAGGTTGCCCAGCGCCCGCTCGGCCTCGGCCAGCGAGGAGACGATCGACCGGGGGAACCATCGGTCGAGCAGCAGGAACTCGGCGGCCTGCCGGTCTGCCTCGATGCCGCGGTAGGCCCGGATGAAGCTCTCGTAGGCGCCGCACGCGCGCAACGTCGTCGGCCACGCGACCTGAGGACCCGAAGCCAGTGCGGCGGTCGAGAGCAGGCGGGCGGTCATGTCGACGCGCTCGATGCTGCGACCCAGCATGTAGAAGTGCCAGCCGTCGTCACGTGACATCGTGGAGTCGGCGATGCCGGAGATCATCGCGGTGCGGTTGCGCACCCAGTTGAACATGTCTGGCGGACGCATCGCACGCGCCGTGCTGAGCCCTCGCCAGGTGGTGTTGATCGCGGTCCAGATATCGGTCGACAACGTCTCGCGGGCGCGGCGCGAACTCTCCCGGGCTGCACCGATCGCCGCGGCGATCGACACCGGCGAGTCGGGATTGTGAGCGAGGAGGTCGAGCATCATCCACCGGTTGGGCTGACCGGCGTAGTCGTCGACGCCCATGACCGACAGGAGCTGCTCGCACGACGTCCGCTCGTCCATGCCGGGGTCCTCGATCAGGACCTGCATCTGGACGTCGAGGATGCGCGCGGTGTCGTCGGCTCGCTCGAGGTAGCGCCCGATCCAGAACAGCGACTCGGCGATACGGCTCAGCATGACGGCTCCTCGTCGATGTGGACTCGGCCCTGCTGCTGCTCCTGCTCCTGGACGTGCAGCTCCGCGACCTCACCGTCGAGGACGGGGCCCGCGGACTGCGAGACACCGGCGACCGGGGACGCGGTGGGTGCCACCTCGCCTTCGTCGTCCGGGTCGGACGGGCGCGCCAGGACCCAGGTGTCCTTCGAACCGCCGCCACGGCTGGAGTTGACGATCAGCTCACCCTCGGGCAGCGCGACGCGTGTCAGGCCGCCGGGAAGGACGAAGACGTCATCGCCGTCGTGGACCGCGAACGGACGCAGATCGACGTGCCGGGGACGGATGCCGTCCTCGACCAGTGTCGGCACGGTCGACAGCGAGATGACCGGCTGGGCGATCCAGGCGCGCGGGTCGAGCAGGATCTTGCCGCGCAGCTCGTCGAGCTCGGACTTCGACGCGGCGGGACCGATGACGATGCCCTTGCCCCCGGATCCGTCGACGGGCTTGAGCACCAACTCGTCGAGCCGGTCGAGAACCTCTTCGCGTTGGTCGGCCTCGCCCATGCGCCAGGTGTCGACATTACGCAGGATCGGCTCTTCTGACAGGTAGTAGCGGATCAGGTCGGGGACGTAGGTGTAGAGGAGCTTGTCGTCGGCCACGCCGTTGCCGACCGCGTTCGCGATCGTGACGTGGCCCGCTCGGGCGGCGTTGATGATGCCGGGCACGCCGAGTGCAGAGTCGGGCCGGAACTGCACCGGATCGAGGAACTCGTCGTCGATGCGCCGGTAGATGACGTGGACGGGCTCGAGTCCCTGCGTCGTGCGCATCATGACGCGACCCGAACGGCACACGAGGTCTCGACCCTCCACGAGCTCGACGCCCATCGTGCGGGCCAACAGGGTGTGCTCGAAGTACGCCGAGTTGTAGACGCCGGGTGTGAGCACCACAACCGTCGGGTCGCTGACACCCGCGGGCGCGGCCTTGCGCAGAGCCGCGAGCAGGTGCTGCGAGTACTGGGAGACGGGACGGATGCGGTGGTCGGCGAAGACCTCGGGCAGCGCGGCGGACAACGCCCGCCGGTTGGTCATGACGTACGAGACACCGGACGGGACACGCACGTTGTCCTCGAGCACCCGAAAGTCACCGTTGCCGTCGCGGATCAGGTCGACGCCCGCGACGTGGACCCGCACCCCGTTCGCGGGTTCGAGGCCAGCGACTACGCGGTGATAGTGCGGCGAGGTGACCACGGTGTCGCGCGGCACGACGCCATCGGCGAACAGCTCGCCGGGACCGTACGCATCGGCGAGGAACTTCTCGAGCGCGAGGACGCGCTGGCGCACGCCGGTCTCGACGTGATCCCAATCCTCGGCTTCGATCAGGCGGGGCGCGATGTCGAGCGGGAAGGGTCTCTCCTCGCCTTCGACGCCGAAGGTGACGCCCTGCTCGAGGTACGACGAGGCGAGCGAATCGGCGCGGAGGCGAACCTCGTCGGCGCCCATCGTCTCGAACGACGTGTGCACCTGGCCATAGCTCGACCGCACGTCGGTGCCCTCGAACATCTCGTCAAACCCGGCGACCGGTCCGTAGCCGTCGAAGAGTTCTGAGGTGTCCACGTGTTCACCGTAGGACAGATTTGCTAACTGCGTGTTTCCGGACATCCCCATCTCGTCGAGCAACCTGTGATTCTGCTCGTCTTGCAGACCAGATCGTGGCTTGCCCGGCTACGATCTGCTCAGGCCCTCCGTCGGAAGGCGGCCGCATGTCGAATGCATACGTCCTCGTGCTGAACGCGAGCTACGAGCCCCTCCAGCGTGTCTCGATGCGCCACGCGATCAAGATGCTGGTCCGTGAGGTCGCTGTCATCGAAGAGGCCGACGCGGGATCATTCGGACCGTTCCCGGTGCCCAAGGTCCTGCGGCTCGTCCGCTACGTCGTGACCCGGTGGATGCATCGGCGCTCGAACCTCTGCACCAAGTCAGCCATCAAGGCACGCGACAAGATGTGCGCCTACTGCGGCGGTGGCGCCGAGACCGTCGACCACATCATCCCGCGCAGCCGCGGTGGCCTGCTGACCTGGGAGAACGCCGTCGCGGCATGCGTGCGCTGCAATCACCGCAAGGCCGATCGCACCCCGGCCGAGGCCGGCATGAAACTGATGATCGTCCCGAGTCAGCCCGGCTACGCCGTGCCAGCCTGAGCACGACTCCCCGTTCGCGAGGAGCGAAGCTGGCCCAATCCTCGTTCGCCAGGGGCCCCCAGAGGGCGAAGCCCGAGGCGAACCCTTGTGGATGGGCTCGTTGACCTTGTCGCATCGATCGCACGACGATGACGGATGCCCTTCACGTACGTCCTGCTCTGCGCGGACAAGACCTACTACACCGGCAGTACCTGGGACCTGCTCCACCGACTCAAACAGCACCGATCAGGTGAAGGAGCGGAGTACACGAGGCGGCGACTACCCGTGACGCTGGTCTACTTCGAAGAGTACGAGCGGATCGCGGAGGCGTTCTACCGCGAGAAGAAGATCCAAGGGTGGACCCACGGCAAAAAGCGCATGCTCGTCAGGGACGGTCCTGGCGTGCGGGTGGAGGACGACGGTCCCCCTTTCGAATCACGCTAACGTTAGTTCCCCTCGCTGCGGTCACGGTCGGCCGCAAGCGGCCTCCCTGGGGAACGAACCTCGTTCGCCAGGGAGCGAAGCTGGGGGTCCCCCCACGAGCGCAGCGAGTAGGGGGCCCGTGAGGGCGAAGCCCGAGGCGAACCCCATCCCAACCGCCGACGTTAGTTCCCCTCGCTGCGCTCACGGTCGGCCGCAAGCGGCCTCCCTGGGGAACGGATGGTGCGGACGGGCTATAGGCCGACGGATTCGTAGATGTCGTCGAGAGCGTCGAGGTAGGCACCGGTGTCGTCGCCGACCGTCTGCTGGGCCTCGGCCGCCTTCTTCTCCACCACCTCCGCGACCTCTTCATAACGCGCGTTCCACTTCTCGGCCTCGATCTGCCAGTACCCGCAGGTATAGAAGTCTGACTGCGGCCACGTGAGTTCGCGCCGTAGGTGACGTCGCACCGCACGGCTCGCGCGGGCCTCTCCGGCCAGCCAGACGTAGCGGTCGCCCTCGGGCAACTCCCGTGACGTGACCGCCACCTCAAGCGCCTCACAGATGTCGGTGTCCTTGGCCACCACCTGCCACGTGACATCGACATCGGCTGCGCTGGGCAGCGGAATCTCGTCGGCCGGGTCCGTCAGAACGATGTGGACCTCGGCTCGCTGACCGTCCGACAATCCCCGCAGGATGCGAGCCAGCGCAGGAACGCCCGTGATGTCGGCGACAAGCAGTTGCCACGAGACATCGGCCGGCGCCGCGTAGAGACCATGGGGTTCGATGAGGCCGACCTGGTCGCCAGGCTGGCACCGGCGCACCCAGTCCGAGCCGATGCCCTCATCGTGTAGAGCGATGTCGAGATCAAGCTGCGTCTGGCCATCGACAACTCGGTGGTCGGAGATCGTGTAGACCCGGAAGTCCGGCTCGACCGCTCCCTCGGGATAGCTGATGTTCCACTTCTCGTCGATCTCCGGCAGCGCCAGCTCGGCGCCGACCGGCGGGATCAAGACCCGGATGTACTCGTCCGGAATCCCGGTCGTCGGGTAGTCCGTGAGACCGCCGAGGGTCACGGTGACCAGATGGGCCGAGAGCGGGCGGCATCGGAGTACCGTCGCAGCGTAGGTCTTCACAGGGAGCCTTCCGTCGAGTGACTTAGGCTAGCCTAACTGATAGACGGGCGGGTGGACGAGTCGCCGGTTGGTAGCGTGGGCGCGGTGACGTCAGCCCTCTACTCCGAACCCTTGACTGTCCGGTCGATCACCGACGTCGAGCACCTGACCTTCGCGCGCAGTCGTCCCTCGGTGAGCTTCTTGCAGACCCCGGCCTGGGCCGCGGTCAAGAACGAGTGGCAAGGCGAGTCGATCGGCTGGTTCGCGGGCACTGGCCCTGACAGCGAGCGACTTGTCGGCGCCGCCCTGGTGCTCTACCGGCAGCTGCCCCGCCTCAAGCGCTACCTGGCGTATCTGCCCGAGGGTCCCGACATCGATTGGTCGGACGAGGACCTGGGCCGCTGGTTGACCCCCATGGCGGCGCACCTCAAGCAGCAGGGTGCGTTCGGCATCCGCATCGGACCTCCCGTTGTCACCCGTCGCTGGCACGCGGGGACGATCAAGGCGGCCATCGCCGACCCCGTCCTCGAGACCCTGTCAGATGTACCGGCCGACGAGCTGGACGAGTCGGCGACCGGTGTCGCAGCGGACTTGACCGCGCTGGGCTGGAAGGAGATCCCGACCGAGGGCGGCTTCTCGGCCGGCCAGCCGAAGTTCAACTTCCAGGTGCCGTTGGCCGGCCGCGACGAGGACGACGTGCTCGCGGGCATGAACCAGCTCTGGCGCCGCAACATCAAGAAGGCCGCCAAAGCCGGTGTCGAGGTCACCACCGGCACGCGCGCCGACCTCCCCGCATTCCACCGCGTGTACGCCGAGACCGCCGACCGCGATCACTTCACCCCGCGACCCCTGTCGTACTTCGAGCGTATGTGGGATGCCCTGACCGCCGAGGAGCCGGACCGTCTCGTGCTGTACCTGGCGCACCACGAGGGCGATCTCGTCGCGGCGACGACGATGGTCCGGGTCGGCGGACACGCCTGGTACTCGTACGGCGCCTCCACGACAGCCAAGCGCGACGTCCGCGGGTCCAACGCGATCCAGTGGCAGATGATGCGCGATGCCCTCGCCGCCGGAGCGACCACGTACGACATGCGAGGCATCACCGAGACCCTCGACCCCGACGACTCGCACATCGGGCTGATCCAGTTCAAGGTAGGAACCGGCGGCGAGGCCGTGGAGTACCTTGGCGAGTGGGACCTCCCGCTCAACCGCGCGCTCCACCTCGGCTTCACGCAGTACATGAAGCGCCGATGAGAAGGGGACGATGACGATGGGCTTTGTGCTGGACGTCGATGCCGCCCGCTGGCGCCGCGGCCTCACCGCGGTCACCGAAGCCTCGCCGGGGTTGGTGCCCGTCATCAAGGGCAACGGCTACGGCCTCGGACGCAGTCTGCTCTCCCTGGAAAGCCAAGCCCTCGGTCTTGGCACCATCGCGGTGGGTACCTACGCGGAGGTGCCGGGCGCACTTGCGAGCTTCGACGGTGACGTCATGGTCCTCACGCCGTGGCGGCCGTTCTTCACCGATGCGGTGCTCCACGAACGGGTCATCCACACCCTCGGCAGGATCGGCGACGTCGAGGCACTCGCTGCGACAGCACCCGGATCACGCGTCCTGCTCGAGGGCGAGACGTCGATGGCCCGTCACGGCCTCGACCGCCACGAGCTGGCCGCCGCGGTTGCGGTGCTCGGTGACCTGGCGGTCGAGGGCTTCGCGATCCATCTGCCGCTTGGCGGCACCGGTGGCAACTATTCGGAGGCCGAGAGTTGGGCTGCGGCGCTCGAAGCTTCACAGGTCGAGACAGCAACGCTCTACGTCTCGCATCTGACGCCCGGCGAGGTCTCGGCGCTACAGGCTCGTCGCCCGCACCTCGACATCCGACCGCGCATCGGCACGTCACTGTGGCTTGGTGATCTCGGGTCGCTGAGCGTCCGCGCGACGGTCCTCGACTCCCACCTCGTCGCCCGCGGCGAACACATCGGCTACCGACAGCGAGCCATGCCCCGCGATGGCGCGCTGCTGGTCATCGCCGGCGGCACCAGCCACGGCGTCGGCCTCGAGGCACCCAAGGCGACGTCCGGCGTGGTGCAGCGTGGCAAGTCGCTGGCCAAAGGCGGCCTGGAAGCGGCAGGTTTCTCGCTGTCGCCCTTCACGATCGCTGGCCGACAGCGCTGGTTCGCCGAACCGCCGCACATGCAGGCCAGCATGATCTTCCTACCCGCCAACGTGACCGCACCGGCCGTCGGCGACAGCGTCGACGTCGCGGTGCGCTTCACCACCGCGACGTTCGACGCCATCAAC
>Ga0075364_10001811_pt1 | contig 11837 bp, 6 predicted proteins | sample EndMetdeltDD1764_FD_71517 | JGI IMG/M metagenome (GOLD analysis project Ga0075364, IMG submission 71517) | Populus endosphere microbial communities from Tennessee, USA - Endosphere MetaG P. deltoides DD176-4 | ecosystem: Host-associated > Plants > Roots > Endosphere | place: USA: Tennessee... | reverse complement strand
TGCATCCCGGTGAGTTCGTGCTCGGCTCGACGCTCGAGCTGTGCACGTTGCCCGACGATCTCGCAGGCCGGCTCGAGGGCAAGTCGTCGCTCGGCCGGCTCGGCCTTCTGACCCACTCCACCGCGGGCTTCATCGACCCCGGCTTCTCCGGCCACATCACCCTCGAGCTGTCCAACGTCGCCAACCTGCCGATCACCCTGTGGCCGGGGATGAAGATCGGCCAGCTGTGCCTGCTGCGGCTGACCAGCCCCGCCGAGCACCCCTACGGCAGCGCGCACGCCGGCTCCAAGTACCAGGGCCAGCGGGGCCCGACCCCGTCGCGGTCGTATCAGAACTTCATCAAGTCCAGCTGATCCGGGCGGCGAAGTCAGACTTATTACACGCAAAACCGCCCCAAGGCGTACCGGAGCCTGATTTCGGCGACGGCAAGTCCAGTTGACGGTGAGGTTTCGGTAACTGCGCCGAAACACGACACATATGCTCTTCTCCGATCCGGAGGGAGCACGAATTGGACGCGATCGATCCTGCCGCCACCGCATGGCTGCTCGCCAGCACCGCACTCGTCCTGTTGATGACCCCAGGTCTCGCCATCTTCTACGGGGGCATGGTCCGCACCACCGGCGTGCTCAACATGATCATGATGAGCTTCATCTCGATCCCGTTGGTGACCGTGGCGTGGCTGCTCGTCGGCTACACCATCGCGTTCTCCGACGACAGCGCGGGCGGAGTCGTCGGCAGCCTCAAACACATCGGGACGCTTGGCATCAATCCCGACACCGCCCGCGGGCCGGTGCCCGAATTGTTGTTCGCCACTTTCCAATTGGGCTTCGCGATCGTCACCGCCGCGTTGGTCAGCGGTGCGATCGCCGACCGCGCCAAGTTCGCGGCCTGGATGGTGTTCGTCCCGCTGTGGACCGTCACTGTCTACGCGGTCGTCGCGCACTGGGTGTGGGCGCCCGGCGGCTGGCTGTTCAACCTCGGCGCGCTGGACTACGCCGGCGGCATGGTCGTCGAGATCGTCTCCGGCATGTCGGCCCTGGCGCTGGCTCTCGTGCTGGGCCCACGCATCGGCTTCAAGAAGGACGCCATGCGTCCGCACAACCTGCCCTTCGTGCTCCTGGGCTGCGGCCTGCTGTGGTTCGGCTGGTTCGGGTTCAACGCCGGCTCGGCGCTGGCCGCCAACGGGATGGCATCCGCGGTTTTCCTCAACACATTGGTGGCCGGCTGCCTCGGCATGCTGGGCTGGATCACCGTCGAGCAGATCCGCGATGGCAAGCCGACGACGTTCGGCGCCGCCTCCGGTGTGATCGCCGGCCTGGTCGCCATCACCCCGTCCTGCGGAACTGTGAACACCCTTGGCGCGACGGTGGTCGGGCTGGCGGCGGGCCTCGTCTGCTCGTTCGCGGTCGGTGCGAAATTCCGCTTCGGCTACGACGATTCGCTCGACGTCGTCGGTGTGCACTTCGTCGGAGGCGTCGTCGGCGTGCTGCTGATCGGATTCCTGGCCACCGAGGTGATGACCGGCGGCGCGCAAGGCCTCTTCTATGGCGGCAGCTTCGCCCAGCTCGGCAAGCAGGCGCTGGGCGCCGTCGTTGTCGGCGCGTACGCGTTCGTCGTGTCGTATGCGCTCGGCAAGATCATCGACCGCGTCATGGGCTTCCGCATCAGCGCCGAGGACGAGACCACCGGCGTCGACTTCACCCAGCACGCCGAGACCGCTTACGCAGAGGCCGTGCACGGGCATCAGCCGTCGCGCCGTCCCATGACGCTCGACGACCTCAATGCGAAGGCTCCTCGACCTGAAAAGGCCGAAGAAGGCTGAAACTTTTCGCCGAGATCGCGGAATTTGAACGGCGCAGCGCCCGTTGTCGTTGAGCCGAGTAGGGTTTTTATTACCGGTGCCGGCGACCGCTTTCAGCTAACGCCGCCGAATGTAACGGCCAGGCTGCTCGCGACGATGAAATATCGGGTCGTCGACTCGTGTGACGCAAGACCTGAACGGAAATCTTGATAGCGTAGCAAACACTTTGGAGGGTCAGTGGACATCGTGTTAGGTGTGTCGATGACACCTACAACGGTCCGCATGGTGCTGGTCGAAGGCGATAAGGCCGACGGGTCAATCGTCGACCACGATGTCTTCGACGTCACCGCCGCCGATGGCTCAGCAACGCCTTCGAGCGCGGCAGAACAGGTCGTCGAGGCGGTCCTTGGCACCAAGGAAAGCGCCGCCGCGGGCGGACATCATTTGAAGTCGATCGGCGTCACGTGGAGTGACCACGCCGAGGCGTCCACCCTGCGCGACACGCTCGCCGCGCGAGGCATCAACGACGTGATGCTCGTGTCGGACGGCCACGCCGCAGGCGCCCTCGCCCAGGCCGTCGGCCGGGCGGTGGGATACGCCACCACCGCGCTGCTGTTCATCGACCGCGACACCGCCACTTTGTCGGTGGTGCAGACCGACGACGGCTCCGTCGTGAAGGTGCTGAGCCGCTCGCTGCACAGCGGTGACGCGATGGCCGTCCTCGCCGACATGGCCGCCGCCGTCGACGCCCAGGACTCGCCGCCGGAGGCCATGTTCGTCGTCGGCTCCGGCGTCGACGTCAGCGCGGTGAAGGCGCACCTGGAGACCCTCGTCAGCCTGCCCGTCAGTGCGCCCGATGAGCCCGAGCTGGCGCTGGCCCGCGGCGCGGCGCTGGCATCCGCGAATGCACCGGCCTTCGAGGCCACGACTGTGGGCCTTGCCTACTCGCAGGACCCCGACGGCACCACGGCGGGCAACGCCTACGTGGGACTTGCCGCGGCCGAAACCCAGCTGGCTCCGGTCGGCGCCGGGCTGGTCGACGAGTACTCGGCGCAGACCGATATGGAACCGATCCCCACCGACGAGGGCCGCAAGCCGTTCCTGCTCGTCGGTAGCGCGCTGACGTCGATCTTCGTGGTTGGCGTTGTGGCACTGGTCATTTCGCTGGCGGTCAGCATCCGGCCGACGGTCGACCAGCGGCCCAACCCAGGCCCGAACGCGATTGTGCCCAGCACGCTGGCGCCCGCGCCGGCCCCGGTGCAGGAGGCGCAGCAGCCCGTCGCGCCCGCACCCCCGCCACCGGCGGAGACCATCAAGCCGCCGGTTCCCGTCGCGGTGCAGGAGGCCCCCGCGCCGCGCCAGGTGTTCGTCGAGCAGGCGCCCGCTCCGCAGGCACCACCGCCAGCGGCCGCGCCGCTGCCGCCTCCTGAGGCGCCCCCGGTGGCCCCGGTTCCGGTCGCGCCGGCGCCGATCCCCTATATCCCGGCTCCCGTGTACAACCCGCCGGTATACAACCCGTATCTGCCGCCGCCGGTTTACTACCCGCGGCCCAAGCCGTGGACGCCGCCGTGGTCGCCGCCATGGCAGCACCCGCAGGAACCACAGGAGCCGCCGCAGCAGGATCCGCCGGACGACCCGCCGTCGCATCAGAACCCGCCGCCATGGCAGTGGCCGGGCTCTGGTGGCGGCTCCGGTTCGGGTGGCTCTGGCTCCGGTGGTTCGGGCTCGGGTGGTCCCAGTGACTACCCAGGTTCGGGTGGCTCCGGATCCGGGGGCTCATCGGGTGGATCTGGCGGCAACTGCTTCCTGATCTTCTGCTCAGGCGGCGGCGGGCGTCGCTAGCGGTTTCTAGCGGTAACCTTCCGTTGGCTTGGCGCTTGGTGTCCCTTAGCAGTTAGCTCACCCCGGCTGCCTATAGAGGCAGTATGCGATGCACCGTATTCGGCACGGGCTATCTCGGCGCGACACATGCCGCCGGAATGGCAGAACTCGGACACGACGTCATCGGCGTCGACATCGATGCGGGTAAGGTCGCCAAGCTCGCATCCGGAGACATCCCGTTCTACGAGCCCGGCTTGCGAAAGATGTTGAGCGACAACCTCGCTGCGGGCCGGTTGCGGTTCACCACCGATTACGACGAGGCGGCCGACTTCGCCGATGTGCACTTCCTCGGCGTCGGAACTCCGCAGAAGAAGGGCGAATACGGCGCCGACCTCCGGCATGTGAACGCGGTGATCGATTCACTGGTGCCCCTGCTGCGCAGGCCCGCGGTGATCGTCGGCAAGTCGACGGTGCCGGTCGGTACGGCCGCAGAACTGTCGGAGCGCGCCCGCGGCATCGCCCCAGAAGGCATCGACGTCGAGATCGCGTGGAACCCGGAGTTCCTGCGCGAGGGCTTCGCCGTTCACGACACGCTGCATCCCGATCGCATTGTGCTTGGCGTGCAACGGGATTCGACGCGGGCGGAGATCGCGGTCAGGGAACTCTACGCCCCGCTGCTCGACGAGGCCGTGCCGTTCCTGGTCACCGACCTGCAGACTGCCGAACTGGTCAAGGTATCCGCGAACGCCTTTCTCGCCACCAAGATCTCGTTCATCAACGCGATCTCCGAGGTGTGCGAGGCCGCCGACGCCGACGTCACACTGCTGGCCGACGCGCTGGGGTATGACCCGCGGATCGGGCGACGCTTCCTCAACGCCGGACTCGGATTCGGCGGCGGCTGCCTGCCCAAGGACATCCGCGCCTTCATGGCCCGCGCCGGCGAGCTCGGCGCCAACCAGGCGCTGACGTTCCTGCGCGAGGTCGACAGCATCAACATGCGGCGTCGCACCCACATGGTGGAGGTGGCCACCAAGGCCTGCGGCGGTTCTCTGTTGGGCGCGAACATCGCCGTACTCGGTGCTGCGTTCAAGCCGGAGTCCGACGATGTCCGTGACTCACCCGCGCTCAATGTCGCGGGCATGCTGCAACTCAACGGCGCCACCGTCAATGTCTTCGACCCGAAGGCGATGGAGAACTCGCAGCGGCTGTTTCCGACGTTGAACTACTCGACGTCGGTGGTAGAGGCGTGTGAGCGCGCCGACGCCGTGCTGGTGCTCACCGAGTGGCGCGAGTTCGTCGAGCTCGATCCCGACGACCTTGCCGGCACCGTGCGCGCGAAAGTCGTTGTCGACGGCCGCAATTGCCTCGACACCGACCGATGGACCGGCGCAGGCTGGCGGGTGTACTGCCTGGGCCGCAGCGTGGCGCGGGTCAACCAGCAGACGCCTGCTTGAGCATCCCGCCGAAGCCGTCCCACAACAGCATGAAAACGAGTTCGACGACGCGCTCGCGCGGTACGTCGCGGTTCTCGTACCACCAGGTGGCGACGCCGCTGCACGCCGACTGCGTGGCGCGCGCGAGGATCCAGGCCGCATCGTCGACCTTGATGCCCTTGACCGACTTGGCGTCGGCCGCGCCGAACCGGATGAGGTCGGCGATGGCCGCGGTGCCACGGTCGGCGATCTCCTGACAGACCGCGGCGATCTCCGGATCGGCCGGGGGATCGCGGTGCAGGAAGCGCCAGATGAACGGATCCTCCTCGACGAGCTCGAAGTAGCTTTCGATGCTCGCGCGGACCAACTCCTCGGCCGACGCGCCCTCGACGCGCCGCAGCGAGCGGTTCCTGATCTGCTCGGCATGCAGCTCCAGGAGCGCGACGTGGAGTTCGCGCTTGGAGCCGAAATGGTCGTAGAGCACGGACGGCACGACACCGGCGCGCGCGGCGATGTCCTGCATCTTCGCGTCATAGCCGACTTCGGCGAACGTTTCGACTGCCGCGTCGAGGATGCGGGCCCGTCGCTCTGCCGCCGGAATCCGCGTCCTTGCCATACCGAATTGTAATTCGGTAAGCTCCCAAGACATAACCGAACGACGATTCGGTTGGACGGAGCGTCTGATGGCCGTGAAGCAACGCATTCGATGGCTGGCAATGCATGGCACCGCTCGAGGAGTGTCACGAGTTCTCGCCCGTCGCGGCGACCCCCAGGGCCGACTCATCACCGACCCGCAGATTCGGAGCAACCCGGTTCCCTTCATCGAAGAGCTGCGTGCGGTGGGTCCGATCGTCAAGTGCCGACTGATGTACGTCACCGTCGACCACAAGATCGCCAACGACTTGTTGCGCTCTGACGATTTCCACGTGCTTGGCTTCGGCTCCGGCCTGCCCAAGCCGCTGCAATGGGTCGTGCGCCGGACGGATCCGGGGCTACTGCATCCGGTCGAGCCGCCGTCGATGCTGTCGGTAGAGCCGCCCGACCACACCCGTTACCGCAAGCTGGTTTCGTCGGTGTTCACCACCAGAGCCGTTGCGGCGCTTCGTGATCGCGTGCAGGACACCGCCGACAGGCTCCTCGACGAGCTTGTGGAAAGTTCGGACGCCGTCGGCCCGATCGACGTTGTCGAGCGGTATTGCTCGCAGCTTCCGGTCACAGTGATAGGCGACATCCTCGGGGTGCCCGACGAGGCTCGGCCCCGCATCCTTGAATTCGGTGAACTGGGCGCGCCCAGCCTCGACATGGGGCTGAGCTGGCAGCAGTACAAGCAGGTGTACCGCGGCATCGAGGGCTTCAACAATTGGCTGTCGGATCACCTGGAGCAGCTGCGGCGCAACCCAGGCGACGACCTGATGAGCCAGCTCATTCAGGCCTCCGCCAACAGCGCAGAAGATGCCCGACTGAGCAATGAGGAACTGCTGGCCACCGCAGGTCTGGTGCTGGCCGCCGGTTTCGAGACGACAGTCAACCTGCTGGGCAACGGAATTCGCATGCTGCTTGACGCGCCCGAGCATCTCGAGACGCTCAGGCAGCGACCGGAGTTGTGGCCGACCGCGGTCGAGGAGGTGCTGCGGCTGGAATCACCGGTCCAGATGACGGCCAGGGTGGCGGCCACCGAGACCGACATCGCGGGATTGTCGGTGCGCACCGGAGAAGGCGTCGTCATCTACGTGGCAGGCGCCAACCGCGATCCGAAGGTCTTCACCGATCCGCACCGCTTCGACATCGAGCGCGCGAACGCGGGCAAGCACTTGTCGTTCTCGGGCGGCAGACACTTCTGCCTCGGAGCGGCGCTGGCGCGCCAGGAAGGCGAGGTCGGCCTGCGCACGTTCTTCGAGCGGTTCCCGGACGCCCGGCTGGCAGGCTCGGGTAGCCGCCGCGACACCCGGGTGCTGCGCGGATGGTCGTCGCTTCCGATCGCTTTGGGCAAGGCGCGCACCGCGATAAGTTCGTGACGCCACGTATGGTCGGCGAAAAGTCGAGTACTCGTCTACTCGCTCTTTCGCGTCATCGCCAGCCATACACTTCGTCCCGTCGGCCCCGGCCACCGAAGCCTGAGGGCCGTGGAAGGACGAAATATGTGGTCACGGCGAGCGTTTCGCGACCCACGATCGGCCCTCCGCAGCTGGAGGTTCACGATCGCCGCGCGGGTGCGGGCCCTTCCGCGCACGGTCAGGGTCTTCGTCGTGTGGCCCGCCTGTCTGGCGGCTGTGATCGCACCCATCTGGCTGGGCCTGAATCTGGTTTTCACGAATTTCCCCCTGTCAGCTCACACTTACCTCATCCGATTCACCTTCGGCGACTGGTCGCTGGTCGATCCGAACTCGATTCGCGGAATGGCAGCGGTATTCAGACGCGCGCTCGGGCACGACCAGCGAGTGATCGCCGGCTACTTCCTCTTACTGATGACGTGTGCGTTGGTCTTTGCCCTTCTCGCGTTCTCGAGATCCGGTAAGAAGCTCAGCGGTGTGATCATCGCCGCGGTGGTGGTGACAACCACCGCTGACTTGATCGAGAACATGCTGATCTCCCGCAGGCTGGATCACGCGTCCGCCGGAGTACCGAGCGCGTTCTGGCAGCATGCGCCTGCGGCCATGGCCACGATCAAGTGGTGTGCCGCGGTGATCGCCGTGTTGGCGATACCGGCGGCGCTGGCCGTGATGTTCCGCGTGCTCGTCTCGCACCTACAGCTGTTCCTGCACCGGCGCATACACAGGGGGCAGGGGGATTGGTGGGACGCCGCAGTCGAACCCGCGCCGGAACTCGACGACCGCGACCCGCAAGCAGCGTGGCGGCACGCGTACTGCGTTCCCGACGCGGACGATGCAATCCCCAGACACGTCGACGGCAACCCGCTGCGCGAAAGTCGGCCGACCGCGTTGTGTCTATCCGGTGGCGGGATCCGTTCGGCGTGCGTTTCGATGGGCGCGTTGCAGACGATTTCGGGTCCACGACTCGACGTTCCGGAACACTGGCGCAGCGCACCCGCGCTCGATGACTTCGACTATGTGATCTCGGTGTCGGGTGGGGGATACAGCGCCGGAGCCCGGCTGCTCGGAGTTCAGGCAGACAAAGAGAACGACGGCCATGCCGGCGGCGCGACGCACCCTGTCGCCGCGCGGTTCAATCCAGGATCACCTGAATTCGACTTCCTTCGCCGACACTCGAGCTACATCGCCGACTCGCCGGGAGCGCTTGTCAGAGCACTGGCGGAAGTTCTGAAAAACCTACTGGCATCACTGTTTATCGTGTTCTCGGCGGCGATTCTGCTTGGCGCGGTGCTGGGCTGGTTCGTGGCGATGATTCCACTGGCTGCGGTCGTTCCCGTGCCATCCGACACCCATGCGAATGCCCACCCGGTCGCAGCGTTCGCCGCAGTCGGTATTCCGCTGGCGGTGGCGACCGTCTGCACGGCGGTCGGCCTTGTCGCGGAGTGGATCTCGACGTCCAGGTTCAGTGCGGCGGTGCAAACGATTTGTGGTCGCTGCGGTAAGGGCGCGGCGCTACTCGCGGTGCTGGTGTTCATTCTGACCGTCAGCTTGCCTGTGCTGATGCGGCTCAGCGCGCCGCTGGCACCGTCGGCCGAAAGCAAGTTCCACGTCGCCGGAATGATCGGCGGGGTGGCGACCGTGACGGTCCTGCAGTACGGCGCAGCTCTGTTCTCGATGTTGCGAAACAAGAACGGATCCGTCAATCCGTCTCGATGGACGAAGCTCGTGCCGGCAGGATTGGTGCAGGTCGCGCTGATAGCCATCACGCTGGCGGCGTTGTTCGTGGCATGGTCGCTTGTGGTGGGCATCGTTGCCGCGCAGGCATTCGGCAACGCCGCCGACGGTATCCAGCTGGATCGACCACTGCTCTACCTCTGCGGGATCGCGTTGTTGACGTTGCTGTTCAGCAGCTTCGACGTCACATCGCTGAGCCTGCATCCGTTCTATCGTCGTCGGCTTGCCAGCACGTTCGCCGTGCGCCGCACCAAGGAGGGGAAAGCCAAAGGCTATCCCGCATGCGAGGCCACGCCGCTCGATAAATATGGCAGGACACAGCGGGGCGGTCCGAAATTCGTGTTCGCCGCGGCTGCAGCCGTTTCCGATGAAGACGTGCGGCCGGCGCCCGGCCTGAACGCCGTGTCGTACGTGATGACTGCGGACTTCGTCGGTGGCCCTTCGCTGGGCTGGCTCAAGACGCCCGAACTCTGTCGGGCTGCCCCTCCACGTATCAAACGCGACCTGACCGTGCAGGCGGCGGTGGCAATCAGCGGTGCGGCGTTCGCGTCGGCGATGGGTCGGCAAAGCAAGGGCTTTCAAACGTTGTTGGCGTTGTCCGGGGCACGCCTCGGAACATGGCTTCCCAACCCGACATTCGTTCGCCAAGCCCGCCTGCACGCCAGGGACTTTTCGTACCCCAAGGCACTGCCGTCGCTGCGGGGTGCGGGGTATTTCTATCGGGAACTGTTTGGCATCAACAAATCTGATGCGCGTTTGGTACAGGTCACCGACGGCGGCCACTACGAGAATCTCGGTCTCGTCGAAGCGCTGCGCCGACGGTGCCGACTCATCTACTGCATCGACGGCGGCGGCGATACTCCCCCGCTTCTGTCCGGGCTGGCCGACGCGATGCGGCTCGCCAAATTCGAACTGGGCGTTGAGATTACGCTCGAAAAGGACGGACCCTACGGCGTCGAGAACGTCGCCCCTGGATCAGCGGAGCGTTTCCCGGAGGGCCACGCGTTTCACAGCATCAACGACCGGATAACCAAAGATGCTGTCATCAGGGGCAAGATCACCTATCCGGCCGCCGCCGGGCTGGGCGGCGAAGAGGCAAGCACCGGATACCTGATCGTCGCCAAGGCGGTGCTGTGGCGCGACTTGCCCGAGTGGGTACTCACCTATGCCGCGGGCGCGGCCGAGTTCCCCAACGACAAAACCTCCGACCAGTGGTTCAACGAGGCGCAATTCGCCGCGTACGTAGAGTTGGGGCGCCGAATCGGCATGCGGGCGTTGCGAGTCCCAGGCGATGGCAGTTTTCCGCCTCCCGACGAACAAAGTCTGCAGGACACAGCGCCCTCCGTGCCGGCGCGAATAGGGGCGCCGCGGTCACCCGAGACCTTGGCACGCATGACCCCACGTCGAAATGGCTGGGCTCCCAAGCGTCGAGGCTCTCGGCTGCGGTTGGCCATCGCGCAGAAAGTGTCGTCGAACGGTGAGCCGCTGTAACCGATCTGGTAGGAGTGCAAGTGGGCACTGTCGGACACGGCACGTCGATTGATGATCTGATCGATCGGGCGGTGGCGGCCATTAATTGCGGTGACCGGGCAAGCGCGACGATGTTGGCCGGGCAGGTGCTGGCCGTCGACAGCGGGAATGCCGATGCAGAGGATCTGCTGACCGCCCCCGGCGATGCCGGGGAGATCCGACGTTTGACGATTCTGGTTGCCGATCTGGTCGATTCGACACGGTTGTCGACCCGGGTGGAGCCCGAGACGTATCGGGCGATGGTGGGGCGCTACCGCGAAATGGTGCCGCGCATTGTGGACCGCTACGAAGGTCACATCGCATGGACCCAGGGCGATGGTGTGTTGGCGGTGTTCGGACATCCCACTGCCCACGAGAACGATGTCCGGCGCGCGGTGCTGGCGGGGTTGGACATAGCGCGCGACGTGGCCAAACTCAATGAGCAAGCGCAGCGCCAGTTTGGCATCGGAGTCGCTGTCCGGGTCGGCGTGCACCGCGGCCTGGTGTACTTGGACACCGCTGCAGATGACGTCTATGGCTCGGGGGCCAACGTCGCCGCGCGGGTTTCAGCGTTGGCATCCCCGGGCACGGTCGTGGTTTCCGAGGTCGTTGCGTCGTTGGTAGGCAACGATTTTGAGCTGGAGGCGCAGCCGCCTGCTGCGGTGAAGGGTATCGACGAGTTGGTCGCCCATCACCGGGTGCTCGGGGAGAAGGCCGTGACATCTCACCGGGCGGGCCTCGGTCCCCTGGTAAACCGGAGCCACGAGCGGGCGCGGCTGCAAAAGCGTTGGGCGCGGGCGCAAGCGGGCACGTTGAAGACGCCCGGGGTGATACTTCGTGGCGAGCCCGGAATCGGGAAGTCCCGCCTCGCGGCGGCGGCGGCCGAGCTGGTAGCCGGCTCCGGCGCGGTGGTGCTGGAGTTGTTCGGGTCGCCTTTTCACACCGATGCGGGCCTGCACCCGGTTCGCACATTCCTGGAACGCCGTTGTGACATAGGGCGGCTCACCGGACCGGCCGAGCGGCTGCGTCTTCTCCACGCCGAGGTGGCGGCGCGAGGCCTGGAACCCGTCGACGTGGTGCCGCTGTTGGCGCCGGTGCTCGGTGTAGGGCCCGAGGCCGGCTACCGACCCGTACCGGCTGAGGGCCGCAAGCTGTATGAGCTGATCGCAAAGGCCGTGCAGGCCTACCTGCTGGCCTGCCTCGGGGGTGAGCCCGGATTGATCGTCGCCGAGGACGTGCACTGGTTCGATCAGTCCACCATCGAGGTGCTCGGCGCTCTGATGGGATCGGCTGACGGACGGTTGTTGGTCGTCGTCACCGGACGACCGGGTGGGTGGCTGCCGGATGGATGGCCGGCCAAGGTGTTCGACGTCGAGCCATTCACCGATGAGCACAGCGACGCATTGATCCTCGCGCTCGATCCGACCGTGACGGCCGATGAGCGCGCGGCCGTGCGCGACCGATGTGACGGCGTGCCTTTCTACATCG
>Ga0075364_10001810_pt1 | contig 11841 bp, 10 predicted proteins | sample EndMetdeltDD1764_FD_71517 | JGI IMG/M metagenome (GOLD analysis project Ga0075364, IMG submission 71517) | Populus endosphere microbial communities from Tennessee, USA - Endosphere MetaG P. deltoides DD176-4 | ecosystem: Host-associated > Plants > Roots > Endosphere | place: USA: Tennessee... | reverse complement strand
TGCGATCGCGTGGTGTTCATGCACGAAGGCAAGGTGCATGAGATCGGGCCTCCCGACGTGCTGTTCACGCAGCCGCGCACACCGGAACTGAAGCAATTTCTGGGCAGGGTGGCCTAGCCCGGGCATGCAGATTAACGGGCGGTAAACGAGCAAGAATGCTTACGCAGAACTTGCATCGCAGGCCCGTATTCAAACGCTTTGCGGACTACGGGATTTCCCTCTTCGGGTTTAGGAGATTGAGTACCGTCGTCAACCTCTTTATGATTCTCTGCGCATCGACTGCGTTCAATATCAATAATTAGAAGCATCGGAGACAAAGATGAGAATCAAATACGTGGTTACGGCCGGCGTCATGCTGTCCCTGTTCTCTGCAACTGCATTCTCTGCGGAGCCTATCAAAATCGGTGTGGCAGGGCCCTACACCGGCGGTTCGTCTTCGATGGGTGTGAGCATGCGAGACGGCGTGCGACTGGCCGCCGAGGAAATCAATAAGGCCGGCGGTGTGCTGGGTCGACAGATCCAGTTGATCGAACGCGATGACGAGGCGAAGAACGAACGGGGCGTGCAGATCGCGCAGGAGCTCATCAACAAGGAGCAGGTGACGGCAACTGTCGGCTACATCAACACGGGTGTGGCCCTGGCGTCGCAGCGGTTCTATCAGGATGCCAAGATTCCGGTGTTCAACAACGTGGCCACCGGCAGCGTGATCACGCATCAATTCAAGGCACCGGAATATACCGAGAGCTATGTGTTTCGCAATGCGGCACACGACTCCATCCAGGCACCGATGATCGTGGAGGAGGCGGTCGTCAAGCGCGGGTTCAAGAAAGTGGCCATTCTCGCGGATTCAACCAACTACGGTCAGCTCGGACGTGAGGATCTGGAGAAGGCCCTGGACAAGAAGGGCATCAAGGCGGTCGCGGTAGAGAAGTTCAACATCAAGGATGTGGACATGACCCCGCAACTGCTCAAGGCCAAGGCCGCGGGCGCTGAAGCGGTACTGACCTATGGCATTGGACCCGAACTGGCCCAGATCGCCAACGGCATGACCAAGCTGGGCTGGAAGGTGCCGATCATCGGCAGCTGGACGTTGTCGATGGCCAACTACATCGACAACAGCGGCAAGAATGGCGACGGCGCAATCATGCCGCAAACGTTCATCCAGGACCCGAACACGCCCAAGCGCAAGGCATTCATCGATGCCTATCTGAGCAAGTTCAAACCCAAGGGGGATCGCATCGATTCACCCGTATCGGCGGCCCAGGGCTATGACTCGATCTACCTGCTCGCCGCGGCCATCAAGCAGGCCGGATCGACCGACGGCGTGAAGGTGCGCGAAGCCCTTGAAGACCTGAAGACGCCGGTCGAAGGCGTTGTGATGACCTACGACAAGCCCTTCAGCAAAGACGACCACGACGCCATCACGGCCAACATCGTGGTGATGGGCGAGGTCAAGGATGGGAAGGTGGTGTATGCCAATCCGGAAGACGCCAAGAAAACCCAGGCACCGCGCAAGAAAGAGATGAGCGCCACCGCAAAGTAAGCCTTTGCTGATGCGGTTTCCGAGCCTGTCCGGATGCATGCCGGGCAGGCTGTTTGACGACGCAGGAACGCCATGATTCTTCTACAGCTTGTGTATAGCGGCATTGCCCTGGGCATGATTTACGCGGTCATCGCCTTTGGCTACCAGTTAACGTTCGCCACCTCGGGCACGCTGAATTTCGGGCAGGGCGATGCGCTGATGCTGGGCGCACTGGTAGGGCTGACCCTGGTGGGCCTGGGGGTGAATTACTGGTTGATGATTCCCATCGTGTGCATCTTCGGTGCGATCCAGGGGGCGTTCGTCGAACGCGTCGGGGTCAGGCCAGCGATCAAGACACGATCGGAGTTCGGCTGGATCATGGCGACGATTGCGCTGGGCATCATTTTCAAGAACGTGGCCGAAAACGTGTGGGGGCGGGACGACCTGCGCTTCCCTTCGCCCTTGCCTGAATCGCCCATCAATCTGGGCGGCGCCAACGTGCTGCCCATGGAAATCCTGGTGGTGTTCGGCGCCCTGGCCATGATGCTGATCGTCGAGGTATTCAATCGCAAGTCGATCTACGGCAAGGCGTTCGTGGCGACTTCCGATGATCGCGATGCGGCAGGCCTGATGGGCATCAATACCGGTCTGGTCATTACGTTCTCTTATGCGCTGTCTTCCCTGACGGCAGCGTTTGCCGGGGTGCTGATCGCGCCTTTGACGCTGACCGGTGCCACCATGGGCGCCGTGCTGGGGTTGAAGGCATTCGCGGTGGCCATCATTGGTGGCTTATCCAGTGGCACCGGGGTGATCGTCGGCGGCCTGATCCTGGGCATCGCCGAGACGACCACCGGGTTCTATCTCTCCACGGGATACAAGGATGTGCCAGGGTTGGTGCTGTTGTTGCTGGTGCTGACGTTCAAACCTGCCGGCCTGTTCGGCAAGACAGCTATCAAGAAGGTCTGACGATGAAGCAACGAACCTGGTTTTTCGGCGGGTTGGCCATTCTGTGTCTGGCATTGTTTCCCCTGGCGGTGACCAATAGCTATTACCAGCATCTGGTCGAGACCATCATGATCTATGCCATTTTGCTGTTTGGCCTGGACATCGTGGTGGGCTATACCGGGCAGGTGTCCCTGGGGCATGCCGGTTTGTTCGGCATCGGGTCCTATGTGGCGGGCGTGATGGTGTTTCACTTTCAGGTGCCGTTCTACCTGACCCTGCCGGTGGCCATCATGGTGGCAGCAGGGTTCGGCGCAGTGCTGGCATTGCCTGCATTGCGTGTCACCGGACCCTATCTGGCCATGGTGACGCTCGCATTCGGCACGATCATTCAGATCCTGATCAACGAAATGACGTTCCTGACCGAAGGTCCCATGGGCATTCGCATGGCCAAGCCTGCCATCTTCGGTCATGTATTGAGCAAAACCGAATATTTCTGGATCGTCGCGGTGTTGCTGGTGCTGTCGCTGCTGGTGGTGCATCGAATCATGAAGTCTCATCTGGGCCGCAGCTTCGAAGCCTTGCGCGACAGCCCCATCGCGTCGGACTGCATGGGCGTGTCGGTCTATCGGCACAAGGTGATCGCCTTTGTGATCAGCGCGGGGTTCGCGGGACTGGCAGGCGCGCTCTACGCTTTTTCCGAGCAATACATTTCGCCCAATACCTATAACTTCGAGCTGACGATCCTGTTTCTGCTCGCCATCATCATGGGCGGGCGAAAAACACGCACAGGCGCCATATTGGGCGCGTCCATCATCGTGCTTTTGCCCAAGATGCTGGATGACATCGGCACCTTTCGCGTGATTGCATCCTCGGTTGCGGTGCTGCTGACCGTGGGTGCCGCGATATCGGTGTCCTCCGGGCGCACGACCTGGCGGCGCATGGCCGTGCCGGTGGTGGGAACGATTCTGTTGGCGGCCTTCTCGTTCTGGCTGGAATCGGTGACCGACTGGCGGCTGAGCATCTTCGGCGTGATGATCCTGTTCGTGGTGTATTACCTGCCGGACGGCATCGTCGGTTTCGTGAGAAAGACGTTCTTCACGACACGCCGTGCGGCGCTGTCGGTGAAGAAGGACCTGGCCGACGCCGATTCTGCGGTGGTCACGGCGCGTGCGGGCGGTGGCGGCACGCTGCTGGAGGTGCGCGAGGTGGTGATGCAGTTCGGCGGCCTGAAGGCCCTGAACAAGGTGGATCTGCTCGTGCAGGAAGGCACGATCCATGGGCTGATCGGGCCGAACGGATCGGGCAAGAGCACGATGATGAACGTGCTCACGGGGATTTATGTGCCGACTTCCGGCACGCTGACCTTTGCCGGCAAATCGCTGGTGGGCCTGGTGCCGGCCCAGATCGCCGCAAGCGGCATTGCCCGAACGTTCCAGAACGTGCAGCTGTTCGGCGAGATGACGGCGCTGGAAAACGTGCTGGTGGGCCTGCACCACAGCTTCCAGACCGGGCTGCCCGGCATCGCTTTGCGCACACCGACATGGAAGGCAGAGGAGACGCAGGCGCGCGCCCGTGCGCTGGCCTTGCTGGAATTCGTCGGCCTGGATGATCTGGCGGCCGAGGAGGCGCGCAATCTGCCTTACGGCAAGCAGCGCCTGCTGGAAATCGCTCGCGCACTGGCCCTGGATCCCAAGCTGCTGTTGCTCGATGAGCCCGCTGCGGGGCTGACCGCGCCCGATATCGTCGAATTGCTGGTGATTATCCGCAAGGTGCGTGATCATGGGATCACCCTGATTCTGATCGAGCACCACATGGATGTGGTGATGGGTGTGTGCGACACGGTGTCGGTGCTGGATTTCGGACAAAAGATCGCCGAGGGCAAGCCGGCGCAGGTGCAATCCGATCCGAAGGTGGTGCACGCCTATCTGGGCGGCGCGCCCGCATAACAGGAAACGACAGCCATGTTATCGATCAAGAATTTGCAGGCGGGCTATGGGCAGGTGAAGGTGCTGCATGGCATTGATCTGGAGGTGCCCAAGGGGCGGGTGGTGACGCTGATCGGCTCCAACGGTGCCGGCAAGACGACGACCATGCGGGCGGTGTCGGGCATGATTCGCGCCACCGGTGGCGAAGTCATTCTGGGGGGCAAGCGCATCGACGGGCTGGAGTCGCACCGCATCGCGCGCCTGGGCATGGCGCATTCGCCCGAGGGGCGACGGGTGTTTCCGACGCTGACCGTGACGGATAACCTCATGCTGGGCGCGTTTCCCCGGTTGACCGGCGCACGCACGCGTGGCGATGTGCCGGGGGATCTGGATCGCGCCATGGATTTGTTTCCCCGGCTGAAGGAAAGGCGCACGCAGCTGGCTGGCACGTTGTCGGGCGGCGAGCAGCAGATGCTGGCCATGGCGCGCGCCATCATGCAGAACCCCGAGCTCGTGCTGCTCGACGAGCCCTCGATGGGGCTGGCCCCCATTCTGGTCGAGGAGGTGTTTCGCACGATCGCGCGCCTGAAATCCGAGGGGGTGACGATGCTGCTGGTCGAGCAGTTCGCCAGCGCCGCGCTGAACGTGGCCGACTATGGCTATGTGCTGGAGAACGGGCGCATTTCCGTGCATGGCGATGCGGCGCGTCTGAAAAATGACCCGGCAGTGGTGGCGGCTTATTTGGGCGGGCACTGAGCGGTCCACCCGAACCAGGCGGTGTGCGCAAGCAAGCAGCGCCCGGCGTGGCCGCGGCAATGGTTCGACGCGCCAGACTCCACGCGCCCGCCGTGGGCGACGCGCGCGCAAGACGCGGGCGGGATCGAGCCGCCCGACGTGCGCTTCAAGGCGTTAACCCCTGGGTGGCTTGTTCGGGCTGGGTTGGCGTTTGGCGGCCCAGAGGTTGCCTACGCCTGCGGCCATGGCCATGGCACCGAACACACACCATTGGCGCTGGCCGGTCATGAAGCTGCCCGGCAATATGCCCAGGCCCTGCAGGAACCAGATTGCGCCGATAACCAGCAGCACCACACCTGCGACGTTCAATATCCACTTCATGTTCTAGCCTCGCGTGCACGAATGAGCGGGTTGATCGTAGCAGACTGCGGTGGCTGCAGGCGTGCCCTGTGCGCAATGGATGAGCTGGCGCTCAGGCCGGCACACTGATGCTTTGCGCGTTGGTGTATTCCAGCAATCCCTCGATCGAGTTTTCCACGCCTACACCCGATTGCTTGTGCCCGCCGAAGGCGACTTCGGGCGAGAGGGCATGAATGTGATTGATCCACACGGTGCCGCACTGCAGCCGGGCGGCGATTGCGCGTGCGGCTTCGGTGTCGGCTGACCATACCGATGCGCCCAGCCCGTATTCGCTGTCGTTGGCGCGGCGAATGACCTCTTCGGTATCGGTGAAGGAAAGCAGAGGTAGCACGGGGCCGAACGCTTCTTCGACCACACTGCGGGCCGTATCGGGCGGATTGTCGAGAATGGTGACCGGAACGAAATAGCCCTTGCCCTCGGGCACGTCGCCACCCAGCAGAAAGCGCACACCCGTGCGATGGGCGTCGGCGATCAGGTCGCGCACGCGGTCGTACTGCAGGCGATTCTGGATGGGACCCAACTGGGTATCGGGGTGTGCGCCACGACCCATTTTCACGGTGCGTGCATAGTCCACGAACGCGCGGGCAAACGCGTCGTAGATGGATGCGTGCACGTACATGCGCTTGCTGGCCAGGCAGAACTGCGACGAGTTGCGAAACGCCCCCCAGAACAAGGCGGGCACGGTGGCCGCGATGTCGATATCGGGAAGGACGATGGCGGGATCGTTGCCCCCCAGTTCAAGCGTGATGCGCGTCAGACGGGCCGACGCACTTTGCATGACCCGACGCCCCGTGGCGGTGGATCCGGTGAAGGCGATCTTGTCGATGCCCGGATGCTCGGTGAGCCAGGGCCCCAGCCGGTCGGTGCCGCTGAGCACGTTCAGCACGCCCGCGGGCAGAATGTCCCTGAACAGTTCTCCCATCTTCAGGGCGGTGAGCGGCGTGAAGGGCGAGGGCTTGAGCACCATTGTGTTGCCCGCCAGCAAGGCGGGCGCCACTTTCCAGACGGCCAGCGTCATGGGGAAATTCCAGGGTGCGATCGCTGCGACCACACCGAGCGGAACGTGACGGGTTTCGAAACGATGACCCGCGCCATCGTCGTAGTGCGCAACGGGCAAGGTGTGCTGCGCGAAGCTGCGCAACCAGTGCACGCAGCGGCCTATTTCCGCACGTGCGTCGGCCAGAGGCTTGCCCTGCTCGTTGGTCAGCAGTTGCGCAAACGGTTCCTGGTGCGCCTGCAGGCGATCGGCCATGGCGAGCAGTGCGGCCTGGCGTGTGGCGTGGGCCGCGTCGCGCCAGCCGGGAAAGGCACGCCGTGCTGCGGCGATCGCTTCGTTCAGTTGCGCGAGCGACGCATCAGGCGCCTGTGCCAGGCGCTCTTCCGTGGAGGGGTCGAGCACATCGAAGTGTTCGCCTGCCGTGACACCCTGGCCGTCCAGAGTGAGGGTGAAGTCGGTATTGAAACGGATGGGTGTCATGGCGATGGATGTCAGGCTTCGGGTGTGCAGGCGCGGAAGATGGGCAACGGGGCGCAGTGGGCACCCAGCCGTTGCAGGGCGGGGAAGGCCTGGGCGTCGGCCAGCGCGGGCGTGACACGCTGCAGAAACGCCCACATGCAGGCGACCGTGATGTCGGCCAGCGTCATGTGCGTGCCGTTCAGCCACGGCCCCTCGCTTGCCGCACGCGCCTGCAGCATGCCCAGCCCGTTGCGAACCTGCACGTGCATGTCATCGCGCACCGGCAGGTGGTATTTCTCTTCGGGTCGCTTGCTGGTCTCGTAGATGCCGTAGATGGTTTTTTCCAGGACGGTCGTGGCGATGGTGCACAGTTGCACGATGTCGCGGCGCGCGACGCCCGATGCCGGCAGCAGATTGGCGTCGGGCTTCATGTCGCCCAGCACGTAGTCCAGGATGGCGGTGCTATCGACCAGGTCGGTGCCATCGTCAAGTGCGAGCAGGGGCACCTTGCCCAGCGGATTGATCTTGCGCACCCCTTGCGGATCGGTGACCGAGGAAATCACCACCTGTTCATAGGGTAGGCCCAGATGGGTGAGCGTGACGGCCACGCGACGGACATAAGGGGAGGCATAGCGCCCATAGAGTTTCATGCAGACTCCGGAATCGGATTGGGTTGGAGAATGACGCGGCCCACGATCTGGCCCGCCTCCAGATCATGCAGGGATTGCGGCGCCTCGTCCAGGCAACGGCAGATCAGGGGGATGGCCTGCGGCCGCTTCTGGCGCACCAGGGCCATGAGTTCCCGCAGTTCTGGCAGGTTGCCGATATAGGAGCCCTGCACGGTCGCTGCACGCATGGGAAGCAGGGCGACCGATAAGGTGGTCTCGCCACCGAACAGACCGATCACGATGAGCTGGCCGCCCTTGACCAGCATCGCGATGCCTTGCTCGACGGTTGCGGCCGCGCCCACGCAATCGATGACTGCCCATGCGCCACCGCCTACCGCCTGATTGACCTGGGCCAGTGCGTCTGCCGCAGCGCCGTCAATCGCATGCGTGGCGCCTGCAGCAAGGGCGGCACCCCGGCGCGCGCCGTTGGTTTCCACCACAACGATGCTCGGGGCACCCAGGGCGCGCAACAGGGTGATGCACATCAGGCCCACACCGCCTGCACCGATCACCACCACAGGCTCTTCCTTGAGCACCTGTGGGTCGATCTTCTTGATCGCACTGTAGGTGGTGAGCCCCGAGCAGGCATAGGGCGCGGCCTGCGCCGGCGTAAGTTCACCGATCTCCACCAGATATTTGGCCGCAGGCACGATGACATGATCGCTGTAGCCACCCGCCTGGAATACCCCAAGGAAACGCGGGGCAGGGCACAGGTTTTCGCGATCACGCAGGCAGACCTTGCAGGTGCCGCAGCCGATCCAGGGATAGACCACATAGGTCTGACCCACGGCGACGGGCCCGGCGTCCGGGCCGCAGGCGATGACTTCGCCCACGATCTCGTGGCCCAGCGTCAACGGCAGCGTGACACCGCGATCCTGCATGGACAGCCGTTTGCCTCCGCCCAGATCATAGGAGCCATGCCAGGTGTGGATGTCGGTATGGCAGACGCCCGCCGCAAGCACCTTGAGCAACACTTCACCGCCCTGGGGAGCGGGCGTGTCGACCTGCGTTTTCTGAAGCGGTTCGCCAAACGATGTGACCTGATAGCTGATCATGTCTGTCTCCTATTTCACCAGAGGGCAACCACCTGCCTCGAGCGGCCGGAAGGCCTGATCGCCTGCAATCACGGCAATCTGGTTGTACAGATCCCAGGGGCCTTTGGACTCTGCGGGTGTTTTGACCTGGAACAGGTACATGTCGCGGATGACCCGGCCATCGACGCGCAGCTTTCCGTCACGCGTCATGAAATCATTGATGGGCATGTCGCGCATCTGCTGCATGACTTTGTCCGAATCCTTGGTGCCCGCCTGTTTGACGGCGTTCAGGTAGTGCGTGACCGCGCCATAGGTGCCCGCCTGGGTCATGGTGGGCTTGCGGCCCACCTTTTCTTCGAAGCGTGCCGACCATTTCCGGGTCTCGTCGGTTTGGTCCCAGTAAAACGCCTCGGTGAGCATCAGCCCTTGTGCGAGCTCCAGCCCGATCGATTTCGCATCCGACAGGAAGACGAGCAGGCCCGCCAGGTTTTGCCCGCTGCCTTTTCTGCCGATGCCGAATTCCGCGGCCTGTTTGATCGAGGTGATGACATCGTTGCCCCCTTGCGCCAGGCCGACGATCTTCGCGCCCGAGGCCTGCGCCTGCAGCAGGTAGGAACTCATGTCGGTGGAATTCAGGGGCGCGCGCGCCGAGCCAGCAACCTTGCCGCCCAGCTTTTCCACCACGGCCGACGCATCGCGCTGCAATGAATGGCCGAAGGAGTAGTCGGCGGTGATGAAGTACCAGCTGGTGCCACCCTGCCGGGTGACCGCATTGGCGGTGCCGTTGGACAGGGCGTAGGTGTCGTAGGTCCAGTGCACGGTGTAGGGTGAGCAGGCCTTGCCGGTGATCTCCGAGGTGGCGGCACTGGTGACCATGACGATCTTTTTCTTTTCGCGACCCACTTCGCTGACGGCAAGCGCGGTGGCCGAGGTGGGCAGGTCGGTGATCATGTCCACGCCTTCCTGGTCGATCCAGCGTCGCGCCAGTCCGCTGGAGACATCCACCTTGTTCTGGCCATCGGCCGATACCAGTTCGATCGGCTTGCCCAGGACCGTGCCACCGAAATCGCTGATGGCCATGCGGGCGGCCTCGATCAGGCCCTTGCCGCCGATATCGGAGTAGCCCGAGCTCAAATCTGCCAGCACGCCGATCTTCACGGGCGCCTGATCCTGGGCGTGAGCGGTAAAGCCATAAAGCAGCGCGGTGGCGCAGGCGGCTGCGGCGAGTCGATGTGTCATGCTGTCTCCACTATTGTTATGTGCCGGTCAGGCTTTCAATGGCGTATTGCTTGATGCCACCGCCTTTTGTATCGTAGGCGCGGCGTTGCGCGTATCGTCCGTTCGGACGAATTTGCACGCCGGCCATAAAAGAGTTCGTTCGACGGGCCCGGCCATTCACCGATTCGCACTGTTCATGACAAGGGACTATGGACGCTTCCTCACTGCGCCACGCGCTGGCGGCCGGCAAGGTTGGTGTGCCGGCTGCGCACGCGCGGCACATTGCGCGCGAGGCGTTGCTGGCCCGGGTCGGTGACACCGCCCAGGACGCGGTGGTGCTGGTGCGCGCACCCGCAGGGTTCGGCAAGACGACCCTGCTGGGTCAGTGCGCGACGCATTTCGTGCGCACGGGAGCGAAGGTGATCTGGCTGACGCTTGATCGTGCCGATAACGATGTGTCGCGGTTTCTGCAGGTGCTGGCCGCTGCGCTGGACGCCGCTGGCGTGCGTGGCAACATGCTCGACGGTGACGATGCGCAGGCCCTGACCATTCTGGATGCGTTGCAGCGCCATGCCGGCCCCCTGGTGCTGATCTTCGATGAAATGGAGTCGATCGACGACCCCGCGGTGCTGGATTTTCTGAATCGCACACTGTTCTCGCTCACGCCTGCGACGCGCGTGCTGATGGGCGCACGCCATGTTCCGGGGCTGGCATGGCACAGGTTGCGCATGGCGGGCCGGCTGGTGGAATTCGACACGCAGGCGCTGGCGTTTTCGATGCAGGAGACCACGCGGTTTCTGAATCAGGGGGCGCCCTCCCGCCTGACGCCATCGGACATGCAGGTGCTGCACGACAAGACCGAGGGCTGGGTGGCGGCGCTGTGGCTGGCTTCGCTCTCGCTTGCGGGCACAGAGCGGGTCAGCGCGTTCGTGGCGCAATTCGCGGGCGATGACCGTGCCGTTGCACAATGCCTCTCGCATGACGTATTCGATCGACAGGCGCCACAGACGCAGCGCTTCCTGCTGGCCACCAGCATTCTCAGACGCATCGATGCGCCCCTGTGTCAGGCCTTGCTGCCCGGCCTGCCCTGTGCGGCGATCATCGAGGCACTGGCCGATGCCGATATCATCTTGCGCACGGCGTCAGGCGATGGGCGCGCGTATCGGTATCACAGCATGTTCGCCACCTACCTGCAGGCGCGGTTGCGCGCGACCTACCCGGACGAGGTCGTGCATCTGCATCGCCAGGCGGCCGCCTGGTATGACGGGCAAGGCCGCGTGGTGCCTGCGATCGAACACGCCATCGATGGGGGCGATTTCGATTTCGCGGCGCGTCTGCTGGACCGACATGCCGCAACGTTGCTCGAGCAGGGACGCATGCGACTGCTGGCGCGATGGTTCGAGCAATTGCCGGCACGCGCGCTGCTGCGGTTTCCCGAATTGCAGGCCATCAGGATCTGGGCCATCCTGTTTTCACGTGGGCCTGCCGACGCCATGGTCGAGCTCGACCTGCTGGACGAGCAGGCCATCTGCGGCCTGGAGGTTCAGGCGCACAGGCTTGCGTTGCGACCGTTGTTGTTGTCCATGCTGGATCGGCATGAGCAGGCCTACGCCATTGGTGTTCCGGCGCTGACCCAGGTGGCGGCCATGAGCGGTCAGCCCTCATTTGCGCAGACGGCGCTGACCAACGCCATGGCGCACGTATGCGGTGCGCTGGGCCGTTATGCCCAAGCGCGCGAATTGCTGGATCGGGCACGCGCATCGCAGTCCGAACAAAGCCTGTTCAACACCATGTATTCCGAGGCCGTGGAAGGCTCGATCGATCTGCAGGCCGGGCGTTTTGCGCAAGCCAGCGCGCGGTTCCGGCTGGCGGTTGGTGCGCGGCCAGGCGGCATGCAGGCACGCGCCTATGGCAACGC
>Ga0075364_10001809_pt1 | contig 11848 bp, 11 predicted proteins | sample EndMetdeltDD1764_FD_71517 | JGI IMG/M metagenome (GOLD analysis project Ga0075364, IMG submission 71517) | Populus endosphere microbial communities from Tennessee, USA - Endosphere MetaG P. deltoides DD176-4 | ecosystem: Host-associated > Plants > Roots > Endosphere | place: USA: Tennessee... | reverse complement strand
CTCGAGGACGGCCGTGCCGAGGTGGACGTTGTAGACGTGCAGGACGCGGCCGCCGATCTCGAGATCGGCGGCCGCGTCCTGCACGTCTACAACGTCCACCTCGGCACGGCCGTCCTCGAGCGGCGGTATCAGGCCGGCCGCCTGGCCTCCTTCGTCCACGATCACCGCGTGAGCGGTCCGAAGGTGATCCTCGGCGACTTCAACGAATGGATGAAGGGGCTCGCGACGCGCACGCTCTCGTCGCTCTTCGAGAGCGTGGACATCTCGCACCATCTGAAGCGCCGCCGCACCTATCCCGGGATCTTCCCCGTCGTCCATCTCGATCACATTTATTACGAAGGTCACGTCGAAGTGACGGGCGTGGAGATGCCGCGGACGCGGAAGGCGCTGATGGCGTCGGACCACCTGCCGCTGGTGGCGAGCTTCAGGATCGGCTGATCGATGAGCGGCGGGCGAGCGTGTAGTACAATCGCCAGAGATGTTGAAGGGGTTCGCACACGCTCGTCTCGCCTGTGGCTGCCGGCTGTCGTTCCGCGAGGGCGTCGAAGGGAGCCCGGTGACGGTCGTGGTCGATCAGAAGTCCGCAGGGTGCCCGCAGACGACTCACGTCGCGGGCCTGCCGCTCTACGACTACCGCGAGGCCCTGCGTCCGCCTACCCGCGCGCTCCCGCCGATCGAAGAAGAATTCGAAGAAGAGTCGTAGGGTGCCGCGGCGTCGCCGCCGCGTGAATTCCCTGCCCGCCTACAGCAACGCCTTGATTTCCGACTCGAACTGCTCCTTCGTCGCCGGGCCGATGTGCTTGGTGCAGATCGAGCCGTCGCGCGCGACGATGAACGACGTCGGGTAGCCGTAGAACGGACCCCAGGCGTCCTCGACTTCGGGGCGCATCTGCAGGACCGGATAGTTCATCTTGTATTCGCGCATGAACGACTGGAGCTGCTCGGGACTGTCGTCGACCGAGATGCCCACGATCACGAGCCCCTTGTCCTTGTACTCCGCGTAGAGCTTCACGAAGTCGGGGATCTCGACCTTGCACGGGCCGCACCACGTCGCCCAGAAATTGACGATGACCACCTTGCCCTTGTAGTCGGCGAGCTTGACGGGCTGATTGACCTCGTTCTTCAGGACGAAGTCGAACGTGCCCCGTCCCGTCTGATCGCAGGTCCCGCCGGTGGACGCGGGCTGCGCGCCGTTGCCGCCCGCCTGCGCCTTCAGCGATTCCCGGCCGCTGCCACCGCGCAGCATCGGCAGCGTGAGCAGCGCGAGCGCGAGCGCGGCGGCGCCGGCGACAATCCACTTTGGCTTCATCGGCTTCCGTCCTTGTCCGCGTCGTCCGTGAAATCCGCGGCGTTCATCGCACCCTTGTTTTCATGTAGTCGACGATCGACGTGAGATCGCGCGTCTGGTCATTCGCGACGACGGCGTAGGTCCGCTGGTTCGCGCACCAGACGACGGCCTGCGCGCCCATCTTGTGAATGACGCGATCGCGGCCGGTGTCGCCCTGGAGCACGTAGACCGAGATCGGCTCGCCGCGCCACGTGTACATCATATGTGCCGAGCGTCCTTCGGTCGTGAAGCAGCGGCGCACGTTCACCAGCTTGATCTGCTGCGCCGGCTCGTTCTGCGGAATGGCGATCGGCCAGCCCTGATCCTGCTGCCACGCGTGCTCGGCGGCGCCGGAGTCGGCGTCGGTCCCCGTGCCGTAGACCTTGAAGCACCGGCTGTGATCCATGGCGAGGCTCGCGGCGAGCGCTTCGACGCGATCGTTGAGCCCGAAGAGGAACACGCCGGCGACGGCGAGCACGAGCGTCGCGGCGAGCGACAGCGGCACCCACTTGCGAAGACGGGCAGACGAGAAGCTGGAAGCCGGACGCTGGGAGCCGGACGCTGGACGCTGGACGCTGGCCGCGCAGCGAGCCCGCAACGTCTCGGGCGCGCGCTCGCACAGCGCCTCCCGGTGTTCGCGCAGGAGGCTGCGCGCGGCGGTCTCGGCGTCGACATCGGCGCGGCAGGGCGGGCATTTGGCGAGGTGCGCATCCACCGCGCGGCGCCAGACCGGCGGGTCCTCGCCGTCGACGTACGGCGCCAGGCGTTGGTCGAGGTCCGCGCACGTGCGGATGTCGTCAGCCATGTTTCCTAGCCATCTCCATCGGCGTCCCCGTCTTGCCGCGGCGCGCCTGGACGCCCGCGAAGAGCGCACGGCGGCCGCGCGAGATCCGCGACATCACCGTGCCGATCGGCACGTTCAACACGTCCGCCATCTCGGCGTACGTCAGTTCCTCGACGTCCCGCAGCCACACGGCCTGCCGGAACGCCTCCGGCAGGTCGTCGAGCGCGGCCTGCAGGTCGGCGTCCAGCGTGGCGCGCGTCAGGATCTGCTCCGGCGACTGCGTCCCCGGGGCATCGGCCGCCGCGCGCTCCACGACCTCGCTGTCGACGTCGACCGGGTTACGGCCGTCGTGACGCCGGGCATTCCGGAACGTGTTGTGGAGAATCGTGAAGAGCCACGCCTTCAGGTTCGTCCCGGGCGCGAACTGGTGCGACGCCCGGAACGCCTTCAGATACGTGTCCTGCACGAGATCTTCCGCGTCCGCCGCCCGGCGCGTCAACCGAAGCGCCGTCCCGTACAGGCTGTCGATATGGGAGAGCGCCGCCTGGGCGAACTCCCCTCCCACCTCTGCATCGACTGTATCCCCCGCTCGGGGGCCGGGTTGCCGGCGGAATACCATTGGCGCGGAACCGCAGCACGCCCACAGGAAAGAACCCGGCGTGCCGTGGGTTTATTCCTGCATTGTATAGCGGGGAGGACACGGCCGTTCGCGGTGGGGGACAAGGTGCGGGGGCTGGAGGCCGTGAAATGGCGCGAAACGACCTCGGCCCCCAGGTACATGGCTTGCTGCGCGCAACTGGCGACTCCGTCCGCGCGGGGACCGGCTCGTTGCGGCAAACGTCTTAGTCACAGTAACATCGGCTCATCGAGGTGGAACCATGCACAGGAGAGGCATCGCCCTCTTTACGTTCGCCGTTTTCGTAGCCGGCCCCATTGTCGCCAGCGCGCAGACGCCGTTCGTGCCGTACTACAACAAGAACCGGATCAAGTACGACCACTTCAAGTGGCAGACGTACACGACCGACCACTTCGAGATGTACTACTACCCGGAGATCGAGAAGCACATCGAACGGGTCGCGAGCTACGCCGAAAGCGCGTATCAGCAGGTCAGCGCCGACCTCAAGCACGACCTCGCGTTCAAGGTGCCGCTCATCCTCTACAAGACGGAGAGCGAGTTCCAGCAGCAGAACATCGATCCGACCGAGATGCCCGAAGGCGTGCTCGCCTTCGCCGAGCCGTACCGCGATCGCATGGTCCTGCCGATCGACGAACCGTCCGACGCGCTCTACCGCCTCATCACGCACGAGCTGACCCACATCTTCGAGTTCGACATCATCCCGCGCACGCTGCTCCGCCGCGGGCTCCCGCTGTGGGTCGACGAAGGCTTGTCGGACTACATGACGGGCTACTGGAATCCGTTCGACCTCATGTCCGTCCGCGACGCCGCCATCGCCGACATCGTGCCCCCGATGAGCGATTTCCAGGGCGTGCAGTTCGCCGACGGGCGCCTGCCGTACAACCTCGGGCACGCGGCGTTCGAGTTCATCGAGGCGAAGTGGGGCAAGGAAGGGCTGCGGCAGTTCCTCTTCGCGCTGCGCAAGAGCGTCATCGGCGGCGGCGACAGCGCCTACGAGGAAGCGTTCAAGCTGAAGCCCGATGAGTTCGACGAGCAGTTCGACAAATACCTGAAGGATCGGTTCAAGCCGTTCCGCGACAAGGAGCGCCCGCAGGATTACGGCAAGGACCTGGCGCCCAAGCGCGGCAAGACCCAGTACGTCTCGGTCATTTCGATCGAGCCGTCGCCCTCCGGCGATCTGATCGCCGTCGCCGCCGGCAACCGCAAGGACCAGGAGCTCGACGTCATCCTGATGTCGACGAAGGACGGCAAGGTCATCCGCAACCTGACCTCGGGCTTCAACACCGGCTTCGGGTTCGAGTACATCTCGTCCCCGGGCGGCTTCCGCGGCAACGGCGTGCCGTGGATGTCGTGGTCGCCGGCGGGCGATCGCCTCGCCTACTTCACCCGCCACGAGAAGCAGAAGCAGCTCGTCCTGCAGAACGTGCTGTCGCGCAAGATCGAGAAGCGCTTCGACCTGAAATCGGTCGACCTGGCCGAATCCCCCGACATCAGCCCCGACGGGAAGACGGTCGCGTTCGCCGGCCTGCGCAACGCCGTCGGCGACATCTTCACGATCGACGTCGACAGCGGCCAGATCAAGAACATCACCGACGACGCCTTCGGCGACTACGGTCCGACCTGGGCGCCCGACGGCAAGTCGATCGTCTACATGGCGCGCGTGAGCGGCAACGACAAGCTGTTCCGCATCGACCTCGCCACCGGCAAGAAGACGCAGCTCACCTTCGGCACGCACGACGACGGCGCGGCGCAGTTCCTCGACGCCGACACGCTCGTGTTCCCCTCGACGGCGGTGGATCCGAACCAGCCGATCAGCCCCGAGGTCGCGCGCAACGGGAACATCTACAACGTCTGGACGCTGAACCTGAAGACGAACGAGCTCAAGCAGTACACCGACGCGCTCGGCGGAAACGTCTCGGTGGTGCCGCTGAAGGGCGAAGACAAGCAGCAGAAGATCGCGTTTGTCACCTACTACAAGGGCGAGTACGGCATCCACACCGTGTCGGCGCAGAAGGAAGCGCTGCACACCGTCGCCAGCGCGGACTTCGGCGCGCCCGGACCGATCATCGACTTCCAGCCGCCGCTGAGCCACACGTTCGTGAAGGCGAACGCGCGGCCCAAGGGCAAGTTCGAGAAGCTCTTCCTCGAAGGGCGGCCGCCCGTCAACGTCGGCGTCACGAGCGGCGGCGACTTCTTCGGCGGCACGCAGGTGACCTTCACCGACGTGCTCGGCGACCAGCAGTTCAACCTCTACGCCGAGTCGGTCTCGCAGTACCGCTCGATGTCGCTCGGCTACCTGAATCTCTCGCGGCGCTTCCAGTACGCGCTGCAGGGCTTCTCGTTGACGCAGTTCTACTACGCCAACGATCCCGGCACCTACTACGCGGCCCAGTACGGCTTCCTGAGCCACAGCGACGCGCTCGCCACGCAGACCGAGCGCGGCGGCACGGCGTTCGCGATCTATCCGCTGAACCGCTACGCGCGGCTCGAGATGTCCGCAGGTCTGCTCAACTTCAAGCAGGAATACGACAACCCCGATCTGCAGCAGCTCGCCAACGACTATCAGCAGCAGCAGTACGGCCAGAGCCTCTTCGCCAACGGCAACCTGATGCCGCTCGGCCTCGCCTACGTGCGCGAGACGACGGTGTTCCGCGAGTACGGCCCGCTCTCGGGCAACACGATGCGCCTGGGCTACGAGTACTCGCCGCCGCTCGGCGGATCGTTCATCTCGCGATCGACGGTCGACGTCGACGCGCGCAAGTACATCCGGCTCGCGACCAACGGCGTGTTCGCCGTCCGCTTCCGCGGCCTGCGCAGCTGGGGCGACTACCCGTCGTATCTCTACTTCGGCGGCAACTCCGAGATGCGCGGCTACGAGTATCTCGAGTTCCTCGGCAACCGCGCCTTCTTCGCCAACGCCGAGCTCCGCTTCCCGGTCATCGAAGCCGCGCTCACGCCCCTCGGCGTCGTCGGCGGCCTGCGAGCGGTGGCGTTCGCCAACTTCGGCGCGTCGCAGATCGCGAACGTGCCGTTCAACATCACCGACAACGACGCGATCGTCAGGCAGCCGGTCATCGGCTACACCGCGGACTTCTTCACCGGCGCGGTCACGCCGGTCCTCGGCCCCCCGATGACGATCAACGGCCTGCGCCTGGTCGACGGCAAGGCGTCGATCGGCCTCGGCCTCGAGACTTTCGCGCTCGGCTTCCCGATTCACTTCGACTGGTCGTGGCGGACGCTGCTCAACAAGGGGTGGGAAGACTACGTGTACTCCTACGACGCCTTGCTCGACGGCTACAGCAGCGGCAGCAAGTGGTTCCGCAAGCCGAAGTTCTCGATCTGGATCGGCTACGATTTCTGACGCCCTGTCAATGCCGAATGCCGAATGCCAGATGGCGAAACGGATCCGGAATCCCCGAGCCCTGATCGGGGATTCATTCCGGCATTCAGCATTCAGCGTTCGGCATTGACCATGGCGCACGCGAAACCCGGCTGCTGCAACGTCGTTCGGTTCCTCGCGGACTATCTCGAGAAGCGCCTCGAGCCGCACATGCGTGCGGCGCTCGACGCGCATCTGCAGAAGTGTCCCCGGTGCGTCTGTCAGCTCCGCACGTATGAATCGACCGTCTCGCTGCTGCGTTCGCTCAGCGACGACGAGCTGCCGCCGGATCTGCGGCTGACGGTGCGATCCTTCCTCGACGCGAAATGCCACAACAATTAGCCGGCAAGCGCCCCTCGGACTCCGCGACCGAGATGGTCCAGGTGGTGCTGCCGAACGACGCGAACCCGCTGGGCTTCATCCTCGGCGGCACGGTCATGCATCTGATCGACATCGCCGGCGCGGTGGCGTGCCACCGGCACACGCGCACGCTGCTCGTGACGGCAGCGGTCGACGGGCTGCAGTTCATCCACCCGATCAAGGTCGGGGATCTCATCATCCTCAAGGCGAGGGTGACGGCGGCGTGGAGCACGTCGCTCGAAGTGGAGGTCGAGGTGTTCTCGGAAGAGATCATCACCGGCGTGCGCCGGATGACGAGCCGCGCCTACCTGACCTTCGTGTCGATCGACACGGCGGGCCGGCGCGTGCCGATTCCGCCGGTCATCCTCGAGACCGACGAGGAACAGGCCAAGGCGCGCGCGGCGGACGTGCGCCGCGCCGAGCGCCTCAAGGCGCGCCGCGAGCTCGAGGAACGGCCCTCGTAGCCTGCGTCTCGCACGTCACGACACAGCAGCGCGCTGCGCGAGCCACGCGAACGGACCACGCCGGCGGCGTGGCGCGCGAGAGAGCGTGTCGGGGAATCCCGAGGGGCGAAGCCCCTCGGCTTACTTCTGGAAGAACTGCGCGTTCTTGGGGATGAACGCCTTCCACTTGTCGGGTGTCTCGTCGAGCGCGAAAATCGCCTCCACGGGACACGCCGGCACGCAGGCGCCGCAGTCGATGCACTCGTCGGGATGGATGAACAGCTGCTCGGCGTTTGCGAACTCGGGTTCGTCCTTGCGGGGGTGGATGCAATCTACCGGGCAGACGTCGACGCACGCGGTATCCTTCGTACCGATGCAGGGCTCGCAGATGATGTAGGCCACGGCCTTACTATATATCACCCATGTTCGCGCTGCGATGGCTGACCGCGTGCCTGCTGGCGCAGGCCCTCCCCGCGGGGCCGATTGAAACCGGCCGCGGCACGGTGACCATTTCGGGCGAGGTCACCGCGACGGCCGGCGCCGAGGACGAGGCCGCCTTCTTCAACTACACCGACTACGAGCACAACGCCCTGCGCATGTTCCGGCTCTCGCTGTCGGGCATGTGGCGCCCCTCGCCGCGGTTCGCCGCGCTGACCGAGCTCCGCTCGGAAGATCTGCAGCGCGTGATTCCCTACGCGCTCTACATCCGCGTGCGTCCGTGGGCGAAGGTGCCGTTCGACGTGCAGGCGGGCCGCATCCCGCCGGTGTTCGGCACCTTCGCGCGCCGGACCTACGGCACCGACAATCCGCTGATCGGTTTTCCGCTCGCCTATCAATACCTGACGTCGGTCCGGCCCGACGCCGTCCCGGCCAACGCCGACGACCTGCTGTTGATGCGCGGCCGCGGCTGGCGCGCGAGCTATACGGTCGGCAACCTCGAGCCGGGGCCAGGCGTCCCGGTCGTGAGCGCATACAAGTGGGACACGGGGATCGAGGCGCGCTACGCCACCGAACGCATCGAAGGGGCGTTCTCGGTCACGTCGGGCACGTTGTCGAATCCGCGCGTCGAGGACGACAACGACGGACGGCAGCTCGCGGGGCGCGTCGCGTGGCATCCCAACGCCGGCTTGACGCTGGGCGTCTCGGGCGCGCGCGGCGCGTTCATCGACCGCTCGATCGTCAACGACTACGAGCCGGTGCTCGGCCCGCACGACTACACGCAGGACGCCGTCGGGGTCGACGGCGAGTACTCGCGCGGCTACTGGCTCGTGCGCGGCGAGGCCATCTTCAGCCGGTGGACGCTGCCCAAGATCAACGCGCCGTTCATCGATCGCCCGCTCGGCGCGAAGACCGGATACGTCGAAGGGCGCTACCGCTTCACTCCGCGGCTCTTCGCCGGGATTCGCGTCGACACGCTGTCGTTCACGACCGTCAAGGGCCAGCGGCTGTTCGACGGACAGCCGACCGAGTGGGACGCGCCCGTCTCGCGCGTCGAGCTCGGCGGCGGCGTCAACATCCAGCGCAACCTCACCACGCGCATCGTCGTCCAGCACAACTGGCGCGACGGCGGGCGCGTCCACGACCGCACCTACGTCTCCGGTCAGCTGTCGTACTGGTTCTGATGCGCGCACTCGCCACCCTGTTCGCGCTCGTCCTGCACCTGAGCACCTTGCACCTCGAGCCCCCTGCGCGCCCCACGCCGGCGCCCGGCGCGATCCGCGGCCGCGTCGACGTCCGCATCGGCCCGTCCGCCGACGTGCGGCCCGATCCGGCGTCGCTCGGCATGGGCAACTCGCGCGACGCGCAGGACCGCCGCCGCAGCGTCGTCTATCTCGAGAGCGCGCCGCGCGGCGCGTTCGACGCGCCCGAGCCGCGCCACGCCCGGATGAACCAGCGCGACGAGCGCTTCATCCCGCACGTGCTCGCCATCACCGCCGGCACGTGGGTCGACTTCCCCAACAGCGACCGCACGTATCACAACGTGTTCTCGCTCTCCAAGACGAAGGAGTTCAACCTCGGGCGCTACGCGGCGGGCCACTCCGAATCCGTCAAGTTCGATCAGCCCGGCGTGGTCCGCGTCTTCTGCGAAATCCACTCGCACATGAACGCGTTCATCCTCGTCTTCGCCCATCGCTTCTTCACGATGACCGACGACGACGGGCGCTATCGCATCGACGGCGTGCCGCCGGGCACCTACAACCTCATCGTCTGGAACGAGGCGATCCGCGGCGACGCGCCGCGGAAGACCATCACCATCGGCGACGCCGGCGACGTCGACGCCGATTTCACGATCCGATGACCGTGTTCTCGTCGCTGACCAACCGGATCTTCTTCGCGACGGCGGCGCTCGCCGTCCTCCTCACGAGCGTCGCGATCTACATCGTCACGCGGGCCGCGACGCGGCAGACCGAGAGCGAGCTGCAGCGCGGCATCGACGACGCCGCGAAGCTCGTCGACGAGTACCGCAAGTTCCAGTTCGAGAACTTCGCGCGCGACGCGCGCCTCATCGCCGACCTGCCGGTCCTGAAGGCGGCCGTCGATCTGCAGGACCCGGCGACCGTCCTCCCCATCGCGGAGGAATACCAGCGGCTGCTTCCCAACGCCGATCTGTTCGCCGTCGCCGGCAAGGACGGACGCGTCCTGGCGCGGATCGGATCGGCACCCGACGAGGCGATCGCGGCGGCGGTGATCAGCGGAACGGCGCCGGTCGCCGAGCGCGAGGTGTTCTGGCCGCAGGAGCGCGGCATGCTGCTGATCAAGTCGGTGCCGATGCCCGACGTGCTCGGCACGCTGATCCTCGGGGCCAGCCTCGACCTCGCGCAGGCCACGCGCTTCAAGCAGATGACCAACAGCGAGATCGCATTCGGCGACAACGGCGCGATCCGCGTCGCGACCCTGCCCGAGCGCACGTGGCCGCGGCTGGCGCCGCTGCTCGAGAAGCCGGGGACGTCGGCGCGGGTGACGCTCGACGGCGACGACTATCTCGCGTTCGCCACACCGCTCGGCCCACCGGGCCCGCAGGGCCAGCCGATCGCGATCGTCCTGCGATCGCAGACCGAGCGGCTGCAGTTCCTCCGGCAGCTCCGCACGCAGCTGGCGCTCACGACGTTCGTGGCGATCCTCGCGGCGACGCTTCTGAGCTACGCGATCGCGCGCACGGTGACGCGCCCGATCGAGACGATCACGTCCACGATGCGCGAGATGGCCGCCAGCGGCGACTTGAGCCGGCGTATTCCGGTGTGGCCCGAAGGGCGCTGGCAGGACGAGGACGCCCGCGTCCTTGCCACGACGTTCAACACGATGACCGACTCGATGGGGCGCTTCCAGCGTGAAGCGGCGCAGCGCGAGCGCCTGTCGTCGCTCGGGCGGCTCTCGACGATCGTGGCGCACGAGATCCGCAATCCGCTGATGATCATCAAGACGTCGCTGCGGACGCTCCGCCGCGAGGACGCGGCACCGGAACAGGTGCGCGGCGCGGCCAAGGACATCGACGAAGAGATCACGCGTCTGAACCGCATCGTCACCGAAGTGCTCGACTTCGCCCGCCCGATCCGGTTCGATCTCGATAGCGCCGACGTCAACGCGCTGGTGGACGACGCCGTCCGCGCCGCGGCGGCGACCGCGCCCGACCTTCCCGTCCGCGTCGATCTCGACGCCTCGCTGCCGGAGGTCACGACCGACGCCGGGCGGCTCCGGCAGGCGCTGGTGAACGTGATCGGCAACGCCGTGCAGGCCGTGGATGGCCAGCCCACCGCGGGCCCCCCTCTCATCCGGGTGCAGACCTCGCACCTGGACGCCCGGCGGTTCCTCATCCTCATCGCCGACAAGGGGGCGGGCATCGCGCCCGAGGACCTGCCTCGTATCTTCGATCCCTTCTTCACGACGCGCCGGACGGGAACCGGCATCGGTCTTGCGATCTCGCGAAACATCATCGAGGGGCTGGGGGGCCGGATCAGCGTGTCCAGCGCACGCGATCGCGGAACCGACGTACGCATCGAGCTCCCCCTCGATTCGCGAACCGCATGACCAAAACGACCGGCGCCATCCTGCTCGTCGACGACGAGGCGAAAATCCGCAACGCGCTCGCGCAGGCGCTGCGCGAAGAAGGCCACGAGGTGATCGCCTCCGGCAATCCGCGCGAGGCGCAGCGGCTGCTGGCGCGCGGCGCCTTCGATCTGCTGCTGATCGACAACCTGATGCCGGAGCTCACCGGCCTCGACGTGATCCGCGAATTGGTCGGCAGCACACCGATCGAAGAACGGCCGCAGATCCTGCTGATGACCGCGCACGCGACCGTCGAGAGCGCGATCGAAGCGATGAAGCTGGGCGCGCTCGACTACCTGCAGAAGCCGTTCGAGATCGACGAGCTCCTCGTCGTCGTCAACCGCGCGCTCGATCATCAGCGGCTGCGCACGCAGCACGGCTACCTGCTCAAGGAGCGCGACGAGGAGTTCAACCAGTACGGCATCGTCGGGCGCAGCCGGCGGATCCAGGAAGTGATCCGCACGGCGGAAATGGTCGCCAAGACCAAGAGCACGGTGCTCATCACGGGCGAGACCGGCACCGGCAAGGAGATGGTCGCGCGCGCGATCCACTTCCACAGCTCGCAGCGCGAGAACCCGCTGGTGAAGGTGAATTGCGCCGCGCTCCCCGAGAATCTCCTCGAATCGGAGCTCTTCGGCCACGTGCGCGGCGCCTTCACCGGGGCGCTCAACAACAAGAAGGGCAAGTTCGCGCTGGCCGACGGCGGATCGATCTTCCTCGACGAGATCGGGACGATGGCGCCGCCGCTGCAGTCGAAGCTGCTGCGTGTGCTGCAGGAGCGCGAGTTCGAGCCGCTCGGATCGGAGCGGAGCCACAAGGTCGACGTCCGCGTGATCGCCGCCACCAACCGCGACATCCGCCAGATGGTGTCCGC
>Ga0075364_10001808_pt1 | contig 11854 bp, 8 predicted proteins | sample EndMetdeltDD1764_FD_71517 | JGI IMG/M metagenome (GOLD analysis project Ga0075364, IMG submission 71517) | Populus endosphere microbial communities from Tennessee, USA - Endosphere MetaG P. deltoides DD176-4 | ecosystem: Host-associated > Plants > Roots > Endosphere | place: USA: Tennessee... | reverse complement strand
CGGCAAGCGGCAAGCGGCAAGCGGCAAGCGGCAAGCGGCAACGGCAACGGCAACGGCGGGCAGGCTCAGTGCAGCAGCTTCTTCCACCAGGACTTTGCTGCAGGCGGCTCCGGCTCGATCGCTTCGTGCTGCAGCGACATCACCTGGCGGTCGTCGCCCAGTGCGGACGGGCCGTAGACCACCTTGATGCGCTCTTCGTCGCTGCTGCCGAGCGTGTCGCCGTCGCCGATCACCAGACCGTTCTCGATCAGGTAATGGCAGATGCCGGTCAGGCGGCCGAACACGTCCTCGGCGCTCTCGCCGGTGGACGGGATCTCGATGTCCATCAGGCCGAGCATGTCCATGCCGCGGGTATGGCCGGTCATCACCCCGTCCGGGCGCTGGCCGACGTTGATCGCCACCCATGCCAGCGGCATCGGTTCGGGCAGTATGTCCCTGGCCAGTTCGCGGAACAGCGCCGGCAGGACGACGTGGTTGGCGCTGCCGAAATACACGGCCTGGATGCTGTCGGACAGCGCGATCGCGGAGGCCAGCACCCTGCTCAGCAGGGCCGCCTGGGCGATGGCGCCGGGAGCATCGGCGTCTTCCCCGCCGAAGTGCATCACCGTGACGATGGTATGCGCGGCATAGCCCTCGGGCGCCGGCGTGGCGTTGGGCCAGAGCCGGCTGTGGGCGCAGAGGGCGGCGATGTCGTCGCCGATGGGCGCCGGGATCGGCATCAGCGCGATCAGGTAGCCGTCGTAGTCGATGCTCAGCACCTGGCTGTCGCCGTTCCCGTCGGCCTGCAGCTCCTCGCGTGGCGTCGGCCGCAGCAGGTCCGGATCCAGGTCGGGCCAGTCGCTGCGCAGCTGCGCGATCAGGGCGGGGGCATCGAGCTGCGGATCGATCTGCGACTGCAGCAGCATGGCGAGGCTGACGGCCATCCGTGATTCTCGTCGAGGAAGTGGGGGAGCATTGGACGCAGCGGCGCGCCGCGATTCAAGCCCGGACTGGCCGCAGTGTGACCGGGCCTCCGGAAACGACACGGCCCGCCATGGAGGCGGGCCGTGAGGTGAAACGCGCAGGGACTGCGGTCAGGCGACCACGTCGTCCTTGTAGGCGTCGACCGGGATGCACGAGCACATCACGTTCTTGTCGCCGTGCACGTTGTCCACGCGCGCCACCGGCGGCCAGTACTTGGCCTGTTTCAGCGAGGCCAGCGGGAAGGCCGCCAGCTCGCGCGGGTAGGCGTGGGTCCACTCGCTGGCGGTGACCTGCATCGCGGTGTGCGGGGCGTGCTTGAGCGGGTTGTCCTCGCGGTCCAGGCGGCCGTCCTCGACCGCGGCGATCTCCTCGCGGATCTGGATCATCGCGTCGATGAAGCGGTCCAGTTCGTGCTGCGATTCGCTCTCGGTCGGCTCGACCATCAGCGTGCCGGCGACCGGGAAGCTCAGGGTCGGGGCGTGGAAGCCGAAGTCGATCAGACGCTTGGCCACGTCCTCGGCGCCGATGCCGGTGGCCTTCTCCAGCGGACGCACGTCGAGGATGCACTCGTGCGCGACCAGCCCGTTGCGGCCGGTGTAGAGCGTCTTGAAGTGCGGGGCCAGACGCTTTGCGATGTAGTTGGCGTTGAGCAGGGCGACCTGGGTCGCCTTGCGCAGGCCGGCCGCGCCCATCAGGGTGATGTACATCCAGCTGATCGGCAGGATCGAAGCCGAGCCGAAGCTGGCCGCCGAGACCATGCCGACTTCGCCCTCGCCACCGAGCGTGCGCGGCAGGAACGGGGCCAGGTGCGACTTGACCGCACACGGGCCGACGCCCGGGCCGCCGCCGCCATGCGGGATGCAGAAGGTCTTGTGCAGGTTCAGGTGCGACACGTCCGAGCCCCACTTGCCGGGCTTGGCCACGCCGACCAGCGCGTTCATGTTGGCGCCGTCGGTGTACACCTGGCCGCCGTGCTTGTGGACGATCTCGCAGATCTCGACCACTTCCTCCTCGAACACGCCGTGCGTGGACGGGTAGGTGATCATGATCGCGGCCAGGCGGTCGCTGTACTTCTCGGCGTTGACGCGGATGTCCTCGAGATCGACGTTGCCGTTGGCGTCGGTCTTGGTGACCACCACCTTCATGCCGCACATCTGCGCCGAGGCGGGGTTGGTGCCGTGCGCCGAGTCCGGGATCAGGCAGATGTCGCGATGGCCTTCGCCGCGCGCGCGGTGGTAGGCGCGGATCGCCAGCAGGCCGGCGTATTCGCCCTGCGCGCCGGAGTTGGGCTGCAGGCTGACCGCGTCGTAGCCGGTGCATTCGACCAGCATCGCTTCCAGGCCGTCGATCAGCTCCCTGTAGCCCAGCGCCTGTTCGGCCGGGACCAGCGGGTGGATGTTGCCGAACTCCGGCCAGGTCACCGGGATCATCTCGGCGGTGGCGTTGAGCTTCATGGTGCACGAGCCCAGCGGGATCATCGTGCGGTCCATCGCCAGGTCCTTGTCGGCCAGCGCACGCAGGTAGCGCAGCAGTTCGTGCTCGCTGTGGTGGGTGTTGAACACCGGGTGGGTCAGGAACGCGCTGCCGCGCTTCAGGCCTTCCGGCAGCGCGTCGGCGGTGGCCGCATCCAGCGCATCCACGTCGAGGGTGGCACCAAACAACTGGCCGATCGCGACGATGTCGCTGCGGGTGGTGGTCTCGTCCAGGCTGATGCCCAGCGAGGCGCTGTCGATCGCGCGCAGGTTGATGCCGACGCCGCACGCGCGCGCGTGGATCGCTTCGGCATCGACGCCGGTGACGTGCAGGGTGTCGAAGAAGCGCTCGCCGACGCTGACGCCGGCGCCGCGCAGCGCGGCGGCCAGGATCGCGGCCAGGCGGTGGGTGCGGCGGGCGATCCGGGTCAGGCCCTCGGGGCCGTGGTACACGGCGTACATCGAGGCCATCACCGCCAGCAGCACCTGTGCGGTGCAGATGTTGGAGGTGGCCTTCTCGCGGCGGATGTGCTGCTCGCGGGTCTGCAGGGTCAGGCGGTAGGCGGGGTTGCCGGCGGCGTCGATCGACACGCCGATCAGGCGGCCCGGCATCGAGCGCTTGTAGGCGTCGCGGCAGGCCATGAAGGCCGCATGCGGGCCGCCGAAACCGAACGGAACGCCGAAACGCTGCGAGTTGCCGACCACGATGTCCGCGCCCCATTCGCCGGGCGCGGCGATCAGGGTCAGGGCGAGCAGGTCGGTGGCCACGGCGACCAGGCCGCCGCGCGCGTGCACCGCATCGGCCAGCGCCTTGTGGTCACCGATGTGGCCGAAGGTGTCGGGATACTGCAGCAGCACGCCGAACGCGTCGGCCTCCAGCGCCTGCTCCGGCGTGCCCAGTTCCAGCACGATGCCCAGCGGCTCGGCGCGGGTGCGCAGCAGCTCGAGGGTCTGCGGGTGCACCGCGTCGTGGACGAAGAACACGTCCGACTTCGACTTGGCCGATCGCTTGGCCAGGGTCATCGCCTCGGCCGCGGCGGTGGCCTCGTCCAGCAGCGAGGCGTTGGCGATCTCCATGCCGGTCAGGTCGGCGCACATGGTCTGGAAGTTGATCAGCGCTTCCATGCGGCCCTGCGAGATTTCCGCCTGGTACGGGGTATAGGCGGTGTACCAGGCCGGGTTCTCGAGGATGTTGCGCAGGATGACGTTCGGCGTGTGGGTGCCGTAGTAGCCTTGGCCGATGAAGCTGCGGAACACCTGGTTCTTCAGCGCGACGCTGCGGATCTTGGCCAGCGCCTCGACCTCGGTGACGCCGTCGGGCAGCGCCAGCGGCGCGGGGGACTTGATCGAACCGGGGACGATGGCGTCGGTGAGGGCGTCCAGCGAGGCGTGGCCGACCACGTCCAGCATGGTGGCGATCTCGGCGTCGTTCGGGCCGATGTGGCGCTCGACGAAGGCCGAATGGAATTCCAGGTCGCGCAGCGAGGGAGTGTTCTGAGACATGGCAGGACGTCCGGCAGGGGCATGGTGGACACGCGCGGGTCCGCGCGTGTGGTGCCCCTCTGTCCTTTTGCCTGAGAGTTTGGAAGCTGCGCGGACGAGGTCGCGGCTTCGTGCCCCTTCGGCGCCGGCGATGGCCCCGTGGGGCGGCCGGTCTCTCCAGAGTGTTGGATGGCGGTGGTATCGGGCCTGAGCGATTACGGGCGTTTGCGCCTTCGGCAGCGGGTCGCCCCGCTTCTCCCACCTGTACTGCGGGGGCGATTATAGCGGGCCGCGGGCCGGGCAACGCACACGCCGCGCGGCCGGCCGGGGAGGCATGGCTTACCATGCTCGCCTGTCCCGCCTGCGTCGGACCATGCACACGTCCACCGATACACCTTCCGAAGCGGAGGCCTCCACGGCCAGGGCGCCGGCCGCCATGCAGACGCTCCCGGAGCCGTCCGTGGTCGGCCGGTTGATGGCGGTGCTGCGGCGCGAGCCGGTGCTGTTCGTCACCCTGGCCTACGTGCTGGTCTCGTTCATGGGCATCTGGTCGAGCTACTGGTTCTACCGCGGCCTGGGCCTGCCGATCCTCGACTACCTGCAGGGCAGCGACCTGTTCATCGCCGGCCTGCGCCGGCCCGATTACGCCCTGCTGCTCGCGCTCCCGCTGGCCATCCTCTGGGTCTCGGCTTTGCCGCTGGCCTGGGCCGAGCGCAACCCGGTGCGGACCGAGGAACTGCGGGCCCGGCGCTGGTGGGGGCGCTGGCTGTTTCCCGAGCGGCGCAGCTGGCTGGGCCTGTGGGGAATCCGGACCGACACGCTGCTGGCGATCAGCATGCTCGGCATGTCGATGTACATGCTCTATTCGCGCAACGACGCACTGGCCGAGCGCATCGTCGCCGGTGCGCCGCACGGCCAGCCGGTCCGACTGACCCTGGCCGGCGCCAGCGCGCCGCTGCCCGGCGACGCGCAGCTGCTGGGCACCACCAGCGCCTTCGTGCTGGTGTGGTGGGCGCAGCCTGGCCGGATCGAGGCGCTGCCGACCGCCAACATCGCCCGGATCGAGTCGGTTCCGGCCGACGCGCCTGCCGCTGCGCCCGGCGTGGCGCCTGTGCCGCCAGCCGCCGCCGCGCCGGCCGGTGAGCCTCCATCTGGCGAGGCGACACCGTGATGGGCGCGCCCGTGTCCACCCGCGCGGCCATCTCCACCCGCCGTCTGGCTCTGCTGCTGGGCGGCCTGGCGATGTTCGGGCCGTTCTCGATCGACACCATCTTCCCGGCCTTCCCGCAGATGGCCGGGCAGTTCGCCGCCGACAAGGTGGCGATGCAGCAGACGATCAGCGTCTATCTGCTGGCCTACGCGCTGATGAGCATCGTGCACGGCCCGCTGTCGGATGCGATCGGCCGGCGCAAGGTGATCCTGGCCGGACTGGTGGTCTTCATCCTCGCCTCGGTCGGCTGCGCGCTCGCCACCGACCTGCCGACCCTGCTGGCGATGCGTGCGGTGCAGGGGCTGTCGGCCGGCGTCGGCCTGATCGTCGGCCGCGCGGTGATCCGCGACGTGCTGCAGGGCAGCGACGCGCAGCGGCTGATGAGCCAGGTCTCGATGATCTTCGGCATCGCCCCGGCGATCGCGCCGATCATCGGCGGCTGGATGCTGGGCCTGGGCCGCTGGCCGCTGATCTTCTGGTTCCTGGCCGGGTTCTCGCTGCTGCTGCTGGCCGCGACCTGGCGCTGGCTGCCCGAGACGCATCCGGTGGACGTGCGGATGCCGTTCAAGGTGAAGCGCCTGGCCCGCGACTACGTGGCCATCGGCACCAATCCGCGCTTCCTGCGGCTGGCTGCCGCCGGTGCGCTCGGCTTCGCCGGCCTGTTCCTCTACATCGCCTCGGCACCGGCCTTCGTGATGGAACTGCTGGGCCTGGGCGAGCGCGAGTTCGCCTGGCTGTTCATTCCCACCATCGGCGGCATGACCATCGGCGCGTTCGTGTCCGGCCGCGTCGCCGGGCGCTGGGCGCCGGCGCGCCAGGTCGGCGTGGGCTACGCCTGCATGGGCGTGGCGGCGCTCTGCAATGTCGCCTACACCGGGCTGGCGCCCACGTTGTCGGTGCCGTGGGCGGTGCTGCCGATGAGCCTTGCGGCGTTCGGCGTGGCCCTGGTGTTCCCGGTGCTGACCCTGGCGATCCTGGACATGTATCCGCGCCAGCGCGGCTCGTCGTCCTCGCTGCAGGCCTTCCTGCAGCTGGTGCTCAACTCGGCCATCGCCGGCCTGCTGTCGCCGCTGCTGAGCCATCACGGCCTGCATCTGGCCCTGGCCATGCTCGGTTTCGTGCTGGCCGGCTGGCTGGTGTGGCGCTGGGAAGCCCGCCTGGCGCGCCGCTTCCCGCCGCCGCCATCCTCGCCCACGCTGGAACCCGGCGAACAGCTCTGACTTTTTCTGGAGAAGACCCCCGCATGTCGATCAATTCCAAGGCCCGCCGCGACGCGCGCAAGCGTCAGGCCCTCCGCGAGCGCAACAAGGTGCACGGTGGCAATCCGTCGCCGATCGAGCCGCATGCCGAACTGCGCGATACCGAGGGCAACCTGCTGGCCGGCGTGGTGCGCCAGTCCGGTGTCTGGGTGCTGGGCATGGACGGCCGCATCGCCGGCAGTTCCGACAGTGCGGCGCAGATGCTGATGCTGATGCGGCGTGCGCAGCGCCTGCACGACGACAAGGGCATCCCGGTGAAGCTGGTGTTCTCGGATGCGCTGCGCGACGACGCGGAGATGGAAGCGGCCGCGCAGGGCCTGTCGCTGGAGGCCTACGAGCAGCAGCTGGAAGCGGAGATGGCCGCGGCCCGCCCGGCAGCGGCAGCCGAGGAAACCGACGAAGGCACCGACGAGGGCACCGACGAGGGCCAGGACGAGGACGACGGCAAGCCGGGCGCGGTGCATTGAGCCGTCGGCCGCGTGCTGCCACGGGCCGCTGCGGCGGCACCTGGCTCGGCCCTGGCCTGGTCGTGCTGCTGGGCGCCTGGCCACTGGCGGCGACGCCATCGCCTGTACCTGCCGCGCAGGTCGACACCGGCGCGGCACCTGCATCGCACGCGCCGCTGGCGGATGCCGAGGCCCGGGTCGACCCGGCCTCCGGCCATGGCAGGCCGCTGCCGCCGCCGTCGGGGTTGCCGGCGAGCGTGCCGACCCGGGCCAGCGTGATCCTCCTCGTCGGCCTGGATCCCTACGGCGACGTGGTCAACGTGATGATCGAGCGCTCCAGCCGTATCCGCCAGTACGACCGGGCGGCGATCGAGTACGCGCAGACCCTGCGTTACCAGCCGCCGGTGCTGAACGGCATGCCGGTGGCCTCGCGGCTGCGGGTGCAGGTGGAGTTCTCCGGCGACGCGCACAGCGCGGACTGACACGGCATGGCGTCCTGGGCGCGCGGCGCCTGGGCACCGTCGACACGCACGAGGCCGGCGGATGCCGGCCTCGTGGATGACGCGAGCGCGGTGGATCAGCCCTGGGCGGGGCTGGCCGGCGGGGCGGCCGGCGCGGTGGCGGTGGCCTGCCAGCCGCACTGCTTGCCCTGGTTCTGCTGCTTGAGCCACTCCTGCAGCGGCGCGAAGTACTCGAGCACGGCGCCGCCGTCGATCTGCTCGCTGCCGGTCAGCTCCTTCAGCGTGGCCTGCCAGGGCTGGCTGGCGCCGCGGGCGAGCATGGCCTGGAACTTCTCGCCGGCTTCCTTGTTGCCGTAGAAGCTGCATTCGTACAGCGGGCCGGTGTGGCCGGAGGCCTCGCACAGCGACTTGTAGAACTGGAACTGCAGCACGTGCGACAGGAAGTAGCGCGTGTACGGGGTGTTGCCCGGCACGTGGTATTTGGCGCCGGCGTCGAAGAACTCCTCGCCGCGCGCGCTCACCGGCGCCACGCCCTGGTAGCGCGCCTTCAGCTCCCACCAGGCCTGGTTGTAGCGGTCCGGCTTGATCGACCCGTCGAACACGCCCCAGCGCCAGCGGTCGATCATCAGGCCGAACGGCATGAACGCGACCTTGGCCAGGGCCATGCGCATCTGGTTGTTGATCACCGCCTCGTGGCTTTCGGTCGGGGTGTCGACCAGGCCGATCGAGCTCAGGTACTTCGGCGTCATCGCCAGCACGATCGTGTCGCCGATGGCCTCGTGGAAGCCGTCGTTGGCGCCGCCCTGGAAGATCGGCGGCTGCACGTTGTAGGCCAGGTCGTAATAGATGTGGCCCAGCTCGTGGTAGATGGTGGTGAAGTCTTCCTCGTTGGGCTTGATGCACATCTTGGTGCGCACGTCGCCGGCCATGTTCATGTCCCAGGCACTGGCGTGGCAGACCACGTCGCGGTCCAGCGGCTTGATGAACTGGCTGTTGGTCCAGTAGCTGTCGGGCAGCTTGGGCATGCCCAGCGAGGTGTAGAAGTCCTGGGCGCGTTCGGTCATCTGCTTGGCGATCAGCAGCTGGGCCTCGCGCTCGGCCTCGAACTTCGCCTGCACGGTCGCGCCGGCGCCGCGCTTGGCCAGCGCCGCGGTCAGGTCCTGCTGGTACTGCTTCTCCAGCGCGCCGCTGATGTCCAGGCTGCCGGCGTTCTGGTAGGGCTGCAGGATGTCCCACAGGTTGCCCCAGTCCTGCTGCCACATGTTGCCCAGCAGGTGCGCTGGCAGCAGGCCGCCGCTGACCTGGCCGCGCTCGACGCCATAGGTCTGCTCGAGCTTGTCGCGGGTGTAGCAGTGCAGCTGCTCGTACAGCGGCTTGACCTGGTCCCACAGACGGTCGGTTTCGGCCGCGATCTGCTCGGGCGGCATGTCGTAGCCGCTGCGCCACATCACGCCGGTATCGGCGTAGCCCAGTTCCTTCGCGCCTTCGTTGACCAGTTCCGCGAAGCGCACGTAGTCCTGGCGGATCGGCTGGGCGATGGTGTGCCAGCCCTGCCAGGCGTCCAGCTGCGCGTCGTAATCGCGGCTGCTGCGCAGCACGTCTTCGAGCTGGCCGAGCTGGCGGCAGTTCCTGGCCTCGCCTTCGCCGGTGCAGTAGCTGCCGGCGCCGTAGGTGCCTTCCATCTTCGCGGCCAGGGTGGTCAGTTCGCTCAGCTTGGCCGGGTCCTTCGGTGCCGGCATCGCGGTCATCAGCTTGAGCATGGCGATGGCGCGCGCGCTGTCGGCGCTCATCGGCTGGCCTTCGAACTTCCTGGCTTCCTCGATCCAGGCGTTGAGCTGGGTCAGGGCGCGTTCGTTGCTCTTGGCCGCCACGCGCTGGCTGTCGTCGTTGATGTAGGTCGAGGACAACCACTGCGCCGAGGTCATCTCGGGGAAGGAGGCGCGGAACTCCTCGTTGATCCGGGCGACGAACTGGTCGGCGGTCTCGCCGGTGGCGGCGACCCCGGCCGTCGGCGCCGTTTCCGGCGTGGGTTCCTTCTTGCAGGCGGACAGCGACAGCAGGCCCGCACCGATGGCGAGCGACAGCAGCAGGTGGCGATGGTTCACGAGACGTCCCCGGTGGAATGCAGTGCGGGCAGGCTAGTGGGGCCGCCGCTGGCCTGCAAGTGGAGCGGGGCAGGGCGTCTCAGGCGGCCGGTGCGCACCCCGCGAACAGGTCCCGGTCGCGCTGGTAGAGGCCGGTGTGGATGCGCAGCAGGCCCAGTACCGAGGAGAACAGGTCGTCGTGATCGGCGCGCCGTGTGGCCCGCTCGCGCAGGCAGGCCAGGTCGAGCCCGCGGTCGGCGGCGAACCCGGCCGAGAACCACATCACCATCGGGACCTGGGTCTGTTCGCGCGGCGCGATCGCATACGGGATGCCGTGCAGGTAGAGGCCGTTCTCGCCCAGCGACTCGCCGTGGTCGGACACGTACAGCAGCGCGGTGTCGTAGTCGTCCATCGCGGCGAGGGTGCGGATCGCGGACGCCAGCAGATGGTCGGTGTAGAGCAGCGCATCGTCGTAGCTGTTGACGATCCGGCTGCGGTCGCAGCGGCCGAGGTCGTCGCTGTCGCAGGTCGGCACGAAGCGGCGGAACGCCGCCGGATAGCGTTCGTGATACCCCGGCCCGTGGTTGCCCAGCTGGTGCAGGACCACGACCCGGTCGCCCGGACGCGCGCGTGCGCGCGCCGGCAGATCCTGCAGCAGGATTCCGTCCAGGCAGCGTCCACCGGCGCACAGGGCCGGATCGCGCGCCTCGTCCAGGCGCTCGATCGCCAGTCCGTCGCAGACGCCCTTGCAGCCGGACTGGTTGTCGCGCCACAGCGTCGACAGGCCGGCATGCTCGATCACGTGCAGCAGCGACTGGTGGCCGCGGATCCTGGTCTCGTCGTAGGCATGCCGCCCCCACGGCGAGAACATGCAGGGCAGCGACACCTCGGTGGCGGTGCCGCAGGCGTGCATGTCGCTGAAGTTGATCACGCCGGCCGCGGCCAGTTCCGGCGTCGTCTGGCGGCGATAGCCGTTCAACCCCCAGTTCGCCGCCCGCGCGGTTTCGCCGACCACGATGACCAGCAGGCGCGGCCGCGCCGTCGCCGCACGTGGCGCGGCGATGGCGTCCTCGCCGATCGGCAGCCTGGCCTGCTGGGCGACGCTGCCGCTGCGCAGCGCACGCGGCAGGCCGACCAGCACGTTGGCCGGCGTGACCAGGTAGCGGATCCCGCGCTGGTTGCGCAACAGCGATGCCAGGTCCTGCGACGCCAGCAGGGCGCCGCAGGCCAGCGCTGCGAGCGCGACCACCAGCAGTGCGCCGCGCCGCAGCAGCGCCCGCCGCCAGCCGATCCTGCGCAGTCGCACCCGCCACAGCAGCACGCCCGGCACCAGCGCCAGCACCAGCAGTGGCGGCAGCAATGCCGCCGACAGCAGTTCGCTCGACTCCTTGCGGTCGGTGGCCAGCACGTTGCGCAGCATGTCCGCGTCCAGGTACAGGTGGTAGCGGCCCATGTAGTGGCTGGCCAGCGCCGCGATCACCAGCAGCGCGCCGATCAGCGGCTTGGCATTCCAGCGCCACGCCAGCAGGCCGAGCAGCAGGACGTGCACGCCGGGCACGATCAGCGCCAGGCCGACGGCCAGGCGCAGATTGCCCGGGTGCGCGGCCATCGCACTGCGCCAGAACAGGCCATTGCAGGCGACAGTGAAGAACAGCGCGGCCACCAGGATCAGGCCTTCGGTGGACAGCTGCGGCTGCCATCGTCCGGCGACCGACAGCCACCGCCGCAGGGACGGAACGGAGGGGCCGGCGAACGGCCTGGTGCTCATGCCTGCGTCTCCGCCGTGTGGCCGCTGGCGGACGCGTGCCCGGACGTGGCCCCGCGCATGCCCAGGTACAGCGCCAGCGAGACCAGCCAGCAGATCGCCAGCGACCAGACGTCGTGCGAGAGAAAGTGCGCGCCACGCAGCTGCTGCGCCAGTCCGAATGCCAGGCCCGCGATCAGGCCGATGCCCATCCCCCACCAGCGCCAATGCGGCCGGTACAGCAGCGCGGCGAAGTACAGGGCCACCCAGGCATAGCCGGCGCCGGCGTGGCCGGCGGGGAAACAGGCGCCGGGCGCCGCAGCGGCATCCGCCAGCCGGGCCGTCGCGTACGCACCGCCGTAGCGGGCGATGTCCCACGGGCAGTGCACGCCGCTGGCGTGCTTGAGCAACGCGATCGTCGTGCTGGACAGCGCGACGGCCAGCAGCAGACAGGCCAGTGCGCGGCGAAGCGGCGCCGCGACGGGGTGCAGCCAGGTGCGCAGGAGGGCGAGCGCCACCAGCAGCCAGGCCAGCATGCTCAGCAGCCGGCCGCCGCGGTGCAGCACCTGCTCGGTGATCCACGCATGGCGCAGCATCCAGTGACCGCCCTCCAGCCGGAACAGCGCGTCGGCCAGCCACTGGTCCAGTTGCAGGCCGATCAGGAGCGCGCTGGCCAGTGCCAGTCCCGCCAACGGCAGTCCGGCATGCAGGACGAGGAAGCGACGTTGCAGAC
>Ga0075364_10001807_pt1 | contig 11857 bp, 7 predicted proteins | sample EndMetdeltDD1764_FD_71517 | JGI IMG/M metagenome (GOLD analysis project Ga0075364, IMG submission 71517) | Populus endosphere microbial communities from Tennessee, USA - Endosphere MetaG P. deltoides DD176-4 | ecosystem: Host-associated > Plants > Roots > Endosphere | place: USA: Tennessee... | reverse complement strand
GTTCTGGGCGGTGCGGGGCGGCAAGGTCAACGACGCCAAGGGACCGCTGAAGGACAGCGCGGACTATCGCGACGACCTGGCTTCCTGCCAGGGTTGAGCGCGGGCTCTGAGCGGGCACTGAGCGGGTTCTGAGCGGGGCAGGACGAATTACAATTCTGTAGTTCGCGACAAACTCTTCGTCACACCAGTCACACTGGTTACAGTCCTTGCCATGCAAAGCCGTTCCCCCGGTAATGCATGGCTCAGCTTCCCCGTCTGGATTGCCCTCTCGGTGGCGTCGGCCATGTCCATGCTTGCTGCCCTCCTGGTGGTGGTCGCGAGCGGTCCGTCGACCGCTGCGCCGGCACCAGCTGCGCCGGCAGCCGCTTCGGCGTGCGCGCCCGTGCTGCTGCTCGGCGTCGAGGGACCGAGGGAGAAGCGCGCGTCCGGCGCGACCTTCTCGCCGGCCCTGATGCAGGTCGGTGAGACCTTCCGGGCCCGGGCGGCCTCCACCGGCCGCGGTGTGCAGCTGGTCCGGGTGACCACCGGCGGCGCCAAGCCCGACAAGCTGATCGGCAACAAGCCCAAGGCCAAGGCCAACCAGGCGGTCACCGCCGACCTCGCCAACGCGTGGGCGGGCAAGGTCGCCAAGGGCCAGTCCCGGGCGGCCGCCGCGCTCCAGGCCGCGGCCGCAGCCTGCCCCGACCAGCAGATCGTGCTGGCCGGCTACAGCCAGGGCGCGACCGCTCTGCACCGTTCCCTCTCCGCGATCCAGAGCACGTACGGCTCCCGCCTGATGGGGGCGATCCTGATCGGCGACGCCGACCGGGTGCGTGGCACCAGCGCCACCGTGGTCGGCGCCCCTGCCGCGTCCCGACGAGGGCGTGGCATCGGCACCAAGCTGCTGGGCAACACGACGGACGCCCCCGCGGTCCCGGGTGGCACCCCGGTCATCAGCGTGTGCTCCAAGGGCGACGTGGTCTGCGACCTGCGTGGCAACCCGGCCGGCAAGGCTGTCGAGAAGCACCGTGGCTACGGCTCCGGTGCGGGCGCCGCCGCGGTCACGAACGCCGCGTCGAGCATGTGGTCGCGGGTCGCGGCCTGGGCCCGTGCCTCGGTCACCAACGTGCAGGTCCCGGCCGGCGTCGCCGGCAACCGGCAGCTGACCGCCGACGTCGACCCCGCCTACGCGAACTCGGTCGAGTGGTCGCAGGTCAGTGGCCTCCCGCCGGGTGCGAGCATCAGCGCGAGCGGGCTGCTCACCTACCCCGCCCTCGCCGAGGGCAGCTGGACCGTCAGCTATGCCGTTCGCACCACCAACCCGCCGTCCCCCCTGTCGTACGGCCAGTTCGTCCTGACCGCCGCCAACCCGAAGCCGATGGTGAGCGCGGGTGGCCAGTCGGCCTGCGAGGTCCGTGCTGACACCACCCTGTGGTGCTGGGGCAACGCCGCGTACGGCCAGGTCGGTGACGGCCAGACCAAGGACCGCACCAACCCGCAGCAGATCGGCACGGCGGGCTGGGCCAGCGTCAGCGCCAGCGGGTCCACCGCCTGTGGTACCCGCCTCGACCTGACCCTGTGGTGCTGGGGCATGAACCACCGCGGCCAGCTCGGCATCGGCGACGCGCCGCGCCAGCTCAGCCCGGTCCAGGTCGCGCCGACCGTCGCCTGGTCGCAGGTCGCGACCGGGTGGCTGAACACCTGCGCCATCGCCGTCGACACCTCGCTGTGGTGCTGGGGCGACAACAGTCGCGGCCAGGTCGGCGTGGGCGACACCAAGACCCGCTACACCCCCGCGCTGGTCAGTCCCTCGGGCTGGAGCTCGGTGACCATCGGCGGCTACTACGCCTGTGGCACCCGGTCGGACGGTACCGCTGCCTGCTGGGGCCAGAACTCCTTCGGCCAGCTCGGCACCGGGTCCACGGGCAACAGCAGCGTGCCAGCGGCCGTGACCGGAGGCCAGGCCTGGCAGCAGGTCGACGCGGGGTGGGCGACCACCTGCGGCGTCACCACCTCGGGCGGCGCCTTCTGCTGGGGCCTCAACGACCAGGGGCAGGCCGGCTCGGGGGGTCCCGACACCGCGACCCCGCGGCAGGTGGCGGGCTCCTCGACGTGGCGCTCCGTGAGCGTCGGCGACAGCTTCGGCTGTGGCGTCACCACGAGCTCCGAGGTCACCTGCTGGGGCAGCAACCGCTACGGCCAGCTCGGTGACGGCCAGGGCAACCTACGCAGCATCTCGAGCAAGGTCAGCGGCACCTGGGACACTCTCGACGCGGGCTGGTACTCGGTCTGCGCCAGGCCGGTCGCCGACGGGCCGACGGTGTGCTGGGGCAACAACGAGCGTGGCCAGCTCGGTCGCGGCGACCGCGTCAACCGCAACACCCCGAAGGGTCAGGCCAGCAGCCGGGAGTTCCCGGTCGCGGAGCGCCGTGACCCCAGCCAGTTCGTCGCGACCAGCTTCAACATCCTCGGCAGCCAGCACACCGAGCCCGGTGGCGGCGTTCCCGAGTGGGCCCCGGGCCGGCTGCGCAGCGAATGGGCCGCGAACCTGATCCAGCGCACCAGCACCGGGATCATGGGCTTCCAGGAGATCCAGCCCGACCAGATCTCCACGCTCGACCGGATCATCGGCGACCGCTTCGACTTCTGGCCCGGCAACGCCAACGGCCCGCGCGCCGCGTGGCAGACCGTGGCCTGGGACAACACCAAGTGGGAGCTGGTCACCGCGGAGAACGTCGACCTGCCGGTCCTCGGGAAGACCCGGCCGCACCCGCTGGTGCTGCTGCGCAACAAGGCGACGGGCAAGTCCACGTGGCTGTTCAACATCCACAACAGCTCGAAGAACACCCCGGAGCGCAAGAAGGAGCGCCGCAAGGCCCTCAAGCTGATCGTCAAGCAGGTCGTGAAGAAGCGCCGGGACGGCACCCCGCTGATCCTGCTCGGCGACTTCAACGACCGGAAGGAAGCCTTCTGCACGGTCACCGGCAAGACCGACCTCAAGGCGACCAACGGCGGCTCCTTCAAGAAGGGCAAGTGCAAGACGCCCAAGAACATGGGGATCGACTGGATCTTCGCCTCGAAGAACCTCAAGGCCGAGTCGTTCGCACGGGACCGCAACCTGATGATCCTGCGGATCACCGACCACCCGGTGATCTACAGCACGATCAGGTTCAAGTGAGCTGAGCGAGCGCAGCGAGCGAACATCGAGCCTGTCGAGATGACCGCAGCCCACGCTGGAAGGTGACCGTCGCCGGTCCTCACCGCCGACGCAGCCACCTGCGCAGCGTCGAGGGTGGGCCGTCGGCCGTCCCGGTCTCCTGACTACCGCCCGGCCGTACGCCTTCCTTCAGGTCGCTCATCAACCGGGCCGCGAGGTCCAGCGCGACCTCGGCCACCTCGGCGTCGGTGACCGACGAGGGATGCCGACGCTCGGGGAGCTCGGCGGGGACCCGCAGCGAGTCCAGGTCACCGACGACGTCGTACCCGCGCTCGCGCACCAGCGCGACGGCGGCCTCGCCGCGCCTCCGGCAGTCCTCGACCTGGTCGGGGCCGGGCCAGAACCGCTCGCCGTCGCGGGGGACGAGCCGCTCGTCGGCGAGGAAGGTGCGGATCCACACGCCCCGGTCGAACGCCGAGTCGAACCCGGCCAGCCGGCCGTTGAGGCGCCGCAGCGTCTCGGCCTCGACCACGCCCATCGACGCGTTGGGGAAGCGCCCGGCCTCGCCGACGACCGCAGGGTCCACGCCGAGGACCGAGCAGAACGAGCGCCAGAGCTGGTCCGGGGGAGCGCCGTAGGCAGGGACTGGGACCACGTGCACCCGCTCGGGGGGCAGGTCCCGCGCCCAGCGGTCCAGCACCAGCCCGAGGTCCAGCGCTCGCCAGTCCCAGACCTGGAGGGGGTCGTCGGACTCGCCGCGCCCGTAGTCCTCGATCGGGACGGTGCCCTTGTTCTTCAGGGACTCCTGCCAGCTGGAGGTGAACAGCCCGAGCGGCTCGCGCGCGGTGAGCACGAGGTGGACCTCGGCGGGCGCGAGGTCCTCGACGACCCGCGCCGCCTGCTCGGCGGAGGCCGCGCAGAAGAATTCATGGCTGACCAGCACGTCGCCGTCCCAGTCGCGGGTCTCCGCGAGCAGCACCGACCAGGCCTCCGGCGCGAGCGGGTTGCGTCGCCCGACCCGCGGGTCGTCCCGGACGACCAGGGACGCCCACAGGTGGTCGCGCCGCTCCCGGCCGGGCACCAGCAGGCCGGCCGCGCGCAGCTCCGGACGGTGCGCCCAGACGATGGTCTGCAGGTAGGAGGTCCCGGTCTTCGGCAGACCGAGGTGCAGCAGGACGCGACGGGCCACGAGGTCAGGTACGCCCGGTCAGCCGAGCTGCTCGGTGTACTTCGCCAGCACCTCGTCGACCGCGGCCTGGTCGCGGCGCGAGAGGGGCAGGAGCAGCTCCTGGACGATGTCGGTCAGCTCGGCGAGCCGGTGCTGGTCGCGCCGGCACTCCTTGACCTCGTCCTCCAGCTCGGCGACCCGCTTCTGGAGCCGCGCGACCTCGATCCGCAGCTTGACCGGGCCGAAGCGCTGCAGCCCTTCCTTCACGCTCTCGCGGTTCAGCTGTGCCATGTGACCACCATCCTGCACGTCGTTCGGCCGCTGCCATCCGGCCCGAGGTCCTGTCGCTCGGCCACCGTCCCGCCGCGCTCCGCGAGCTCCCGTACGACGAGCTCCGGGTCGAGCGGGTGGAGGAGCCGCCGCTGCACCCACCGGTCGCCCGGGCGGGCGCCGGTGAGGAACTCCAGGTAGAGCGCGCCGTCCGGCCCGCAGGCCATCTGGGCCAGCCGCCACAGGTTGCGGCGGCCCACCGCGGGCACCGCGTCGGCGACGTGCCGGGCGAGCAGCACCTGCCGTGCCGGCTCGTGGGCCAGGCGCGCTCCCCAGCCCAGCGTGTGCCGGAGCTCCATCAGGTTGAGCATCGCGAACCGCAGCCGCAGCTGCGGGCGCTGCTCGGCCCAGGCCGCCACGAACTCGTAGCCGGTGGGCGCGTAGTCGAGACCCAGGGCGTCCGCGCCCCGACGAGCCAGCCAGCGGGTCGCCCCGCCCCGGCCGCAGCCCACGTCGACGACGCGGACGTCGGCGCCCTCGCGCTCGAGGAGCCAGCGGGCAATCTCCGGCGGGCGGCGGCGCGGGTTCGACCGGCGCTGGCCGAGGTAGCGGCGGTCCCAGTCCTTGCGGTTGACCCGGGTCCCGCGGAACCAGTCGTTGAAGCGGAGGTACGTCGTGCGCGGCGTCTCGTAGACGAACGCGGGGTCCGGGGTGCGCCAGCCGGCGCCGTACGTTGCGGTGAGGATGGCGTCGGGGTCGGCCGGCGCGGGGAGGGTCCGCCCCTCGAGCGTGGTGGTGCCGAGCGGGAACACCGCGCTCTCGGGCAGCGGCGCCCGGATCTCGCCCATCAGCATCAGGTGCCCGTGGCCGTAGAACCCGCCGAAGACGTCGAGGCCGCGGACCGACCCGTCGCTCTCCTCGACGAACACCTTGATGCCGGCGCCGCTGTAGCGCTCGGTCCGGTAGCCCATGTCGGCCAGGCGGCGCTCGATCATGAACGACTCCCGGATGACGTCGACGGGAACCGTCTTGCGGCTCACGTAGCCCAGGTCGGCGTCGGAGTCGTGGCCGAGCAGGCGGCCCTCGCGGACCGCGCCGAGCAGGGTGCCGTAGGCAGGGAAGGCCTCGATGCCGATCTCGTGCAGGGCGTCGAGGATCTTCTCCACGGAGTCGAGCAGCGGCTTGGTCTGGTCCGCCGTGCGGGTCTCGAAGGTGCGCTGGAGCCGGCCGTCGTTGTCGATCCCGACCGGCCTGCCGTGGGCGTCGACCACGTTGATCCGGGCCTCGCCGGTGCCGAAGTGGTGCTCCTGGTCGTGCAGCAGGACGTCGTCGACGTGCGCACGGAGCTCGATCCGGGTGTGACCGTCGAGGAACTTGCGAAGCCGCTTGGGCCAGGCGACGAACCGGTCACCGCCGTGGGGGAGGACGTCGCTGTCCCGGAGCACCCAGAACGACCAGATCCGGCGTCCGTCGAAGAGGACGTCGACCACGACGTCGTCGCCGGAGGTCCGGACGACGATGCCCTCCTCGTCGACCCGGTCGACCGAGGCGGCGAAGTGGGTGGGGACGGCCATTCGGCCTAGCCTAGGGCTCGACCCTTCCTAGGTAGGACTCCTGTTGCTCCGCAGACTTCTCGACGCGCTCCTCGACTGCGCCGTCGTCTCCTTCGCCCTCTGGACCCTGCTCTACTGCCTGGGCCTCCCGACGCAGTGGTCGCTGTTCCCCTCCGCCTGGCTCTGGGCGGGCGCGACCGTCGTCCTGGTCGTCTGGCAGGTCATCGGCGTGCGGCGCACCCAGTACACCCTGGACGAGCCGCGCGACGGCACCCTGCCGCCCGGCCCGTCGCGCCTCCGCGGGGTCGCGCCCCAGGCGCTGCTGGTGGCCGGCCTGGTCGCGACCGTCGTCGCCGCCGTCGGCGGCGTCGTCTGGACGGCCGGGACGTTCCGGTTCACCTGGCTGGCGACCCTCGCGGCCACGGCCTGCCTGCTGCTCTGGTCCTACCTGCACGGCCGCTACGAGCCCCGACCGGCCGACGACTGGACCCGCGCCAAGGAGGCCCACGGCAACGGCTGGGACGACGCGGTCGTGCTGGGCGTGCTCGCGGTCACCGTCGTCGCCAGCCTCTTCATCCACCTGACCGACACCGACGACCCCTACTACGTCAACCGCTCGGTCTGGGTCGCCGAGCACGGCAACGCGGCGACCCTCGACACGATGTTCACGCCGGAGGTGCTCAACTCGCCGTACGGCGGCGGGGTCCCGATCGCCTCGATCGAGTCGTTGTTCGGCGTCCTCGCCCACATGACCGGTCTGCGCGCGGGGACCGTGACCTACCTGGTGGCGACGCCCGTGTTCACGGCGCTGTCGGTGTGGGCGATGTGGCGGCTGGTCCGCCGCTGGGCGCCCCGCCGGGCCGTATGGGTGCTGGTCGCGGCGATCGCGTTCCTGATGCTGAGCGGCGACTCGATGCTCGGCAACTTCTGGATCGTCCGGATGTGGCAGGGCAAGGTCATCGCGGTCACCTTCCTCATGCCGCTGATCTGGTCCTACCTCACCGAGGCCCACGAGGCGCCGGACCGACGGGCCCGGCTCCGGGCGCTGGTCCTGCTGTTCGCCTCGGGCATCGCGTTCTTCGGTCTCACGCCGACGGCGGTGATCTGGGGCCCCGTGATGTTCGGGGTGGTGGTCCTGGCTGCGGCCGTGATCCGGTCCCGGACGCTGCTGGTCGGCGGCGCCCTGATGGTGATCGGGCCGGTCGTCAGCGGCCTGGCCGTGATCGCGTTCTCGGTCGAGGAGGTCGGCGGGGAGGACCCGGTACCGCTCTCGGCCAAGGACTCGTTCGACCGGATGCTCGGCACCGACGGGTGGCTGGTCGCGCTGGCCCTGGTCGCGCTCGCGCTGGCGCCGCTGCTGGCCCGCCGGGGTGTGCCCGCCGTGCTGGCGGGGGCCGCGGCGCTCGTCGGGGTGCTCACCTACGCGCCAGGGGTCCTCGACCTCATCAACGCGGTCACCGGGTCCGGGCCGATCCTGTGGCGGATGCTCTACGTCGCGCCGGTGCCGGTGCTGGTCGGCCTTCTGGTGGCGCTCCCGTGGGGTCGCGGCGACGCCCCGCCCGACGCCCCGCTCGACGACGGTCCGACGGTGGTCCAGCGCGGTACGGCGTACGCCGGACTCGCGGCGGTCGCCCTCGGGTTCGTGCTCGGCGGCCACCCGGTCTGGTCGCACACCGGCCACACCGGGGCGCTGTCGGTGACGTCGCGACCCGAGTGGAAGGTGGACCTCCCGTCGCTCCGCGACGTCGAGCTCCTGGCCGAGAAGGACATCAGCGGCACCGTGCTGCTCCCGCCGCAGCGGATGAAGGTGCTGACCATGTACACCACCAAGGCCTTCCCGGTCGTCCCCCGGGACTGGTTCATCCAGAACATGCGGGAGCCGAAGGCCTCCAACGCCGCGCGCACGGTCCTCGCCGAGATCTCCGACGGCGTCGGCCCGTTCGTGAGCGAGGGCAACGCCGCGGCGGCGCTCGACCAGCTCGACGTCACCCTGGCCTGCGTCGTGACCACCGCGAAGGACGCCGACCGGGTCGTGGAGATCTACCGGGCGGCGGGCTACCGGGACCAGGAGAAGGTCGGCTCGTTGTCCTGCCTGTGGGCCCCCGACGGTGACCGCTGAACCATCGCCGAACCGGTCCGGCGGCCACCCCGCTCCCTGTATCCTCAGCATGCCTCTCCCGGCTGCCCGAGACCTGCCCATCCACGCCTGAGAAGAGCCCGATGACCTCGCCGCGCGCTGTGCTGCACGTGGGGCTCCCGAAGACCGGGACGTCCTTCCTGCAGGGCGTGCTGCGCGGCAACCTCGACGTGCTCGCCCGGCACGGCGTGCACCTGCCCGACGATGCGCGGACGCCGAGCCAGCAGCTCTTCCTGGCCGTGCTCTACGTGACCGAGCGCTCGGAGACCTGGGGCCGGTCCGCGGACGCCGGCAGGCGCGCCTGGGAGCGCATCTCGACCGACGTACGTCGGCGCAGCGGCACGACCGTGATCAGCAGCGAGACGCTCTGCCTGGCCACGGACGCGCAGATCCGCCGGATCCTCACGGACCTCGGCGGCGTCAGTGGTGACGTGGAAGTCGACGTGGTGGTGACCGTCCGGGACCCGGCGAGGCAGGTGCCCGCCGAGTACCAGGAGGGCGTCAAGCACGGCCGGCGGATGTCCTACCCGAAGTTCCTCGACACGATCCTGTCCGACGAGGGGCCGGGCGGGGCGAAGCGGGGTTCGACCCGCCGCCGCTTCTGGAACGCCCAGGACCCGGTCGCCGTCCTCGACCGATGGGCGGCGCACCTCGGGCCCGAACGCTGCCACGTGGTCACCTGCCCGCCGCCCGGCGCGGACCCGACGCTGCTGTGGTCGCGGATGGCGCGGGTGCTGGGCGTCGAGGACGTCGCGGTCCAGATGCCGCCCCAGGAGGTCAACACCTCCCTGGGCGCCGTGCAGATCGAGGTGCTCCGGCGTTTGAACCGCCGGGTCAACCGCAAGGGCAACGAGAAGGTCTACGGCGACGTCGTGAAGCGGCTCTACGCCGGCACCATCCTGCGCGGTCAGTCCGGCGACAAGCTGCGGCTGCCCGCGTCGTACGCCGACCGCGTGGACGCGGTCGCCTCGGGCTGGGTCGACCAGCTCACGCAGCGCGGCTACCCGGTGTCGGGCGACCTCGCCGACCTGGTGCCGGCGCGGTCCGGAGACGACGCCGAGACCCGCAAGGGCGCCGCGAAGATGCTGGTGTCCTCCCTCGACGCCACCGCCGACCTGCTGCGCGAGGTGGAGCGGCTGCGCGAGGAGAACGCCGCGCTGCGCGGCGACAGCGGTGGCTCGCGGCTGCGGCGTCGCAACCCGGTCAAGGTCGGATCCGGGGGCAGGTTGTGAGCGGCGGGACGCGGAAGGCGTCGCCCGGCGCGGGCAACGTGCTGGTCAGGGTCGGCGGCGCGGCCCTCGCGGTGGCCCTGCTGGCCACGGTGGCGATCCTGATGGTGTTCGGCGACCGGCTCGTGTCCGACGACCCGAAGAACAAGACCGACAAGGACGAGCAGTCGGCGGCGACCCCCGTCGAGGCGGAGCAGCGCGACGAGGTCGTCGACGCCGCGTCCGCGGTCCTCGAGACCTGGTCACAGCCCACGCTGGGCTACGACGAGTGGTGGGCTGCACTCAAGCCGCTGCTCACCCCGGGCGGACGTGAGGCCTACTCGTTCACCGACCCCGCGCAGGTCCCCGAGCTCGCCGAGCTGACCGCAGACCACGTCGTGCTCAACCCGTCCGGCGCCACGGCGACGGTCTGGTTCGAGACCAGCGACGGACGGTTCGGCGTCGACCTGTCCCACAAGGCCACCACCGGCACCTGGCTGGCCAACCGGGTGGTCTTCCCGGGCGAGGAGTCGATGTTCGCATGACGTCCATCTCCCGCTCCTCGCGCGCCGCGGCCCTCGGCCTGGCGGCCGCGCTGGTGTCGAGCGCGCTGGCGGTTGCGCCGCTGGCCGGCGCCGAGCCGGTGCAGCCGGCGGCCAACCAGACCGCCCGGGAGAAGCGCCAGGACGCCAAGCGCGACCGGCACGTGCGCTCCTGCGCCAAGCCCGCCCTGGCCCCCAGCGTGCGGCTGGTGCCCGAGGACAAGACGACCAAGCTCACCAAGAAGCAGCGCGTCGCCCGCGACGTCGCCGGAGCTGGTCGGGTGCTGCGCGCCTCGGCCCGGGCCCAGGCCCTCGCGGTTTCCGCCGTGCTGGCCGGCGACCTCGACAAGGGCAAGCCGACGAAGCGGTTCTACAAGCGGCTCGACAAGGTCGAGGGCTGGGAGACGCTGCCGCCGAGCATCGCGGTCCACCGGGTGCTCGGCACCCCCGACCCGTTCCGCTACGAGCCGCACTGGCCCGAGGCGGTCCAGACGCTCGCCTCGTTCTCACCTTCGGAGACCCGGGCGGTGGAGAGCCTCGTCTCTGCCGGTGGCCGGGCGCCGTCGCGCTGCTACGCCTCCGCCTCCGACGTCAGCGCCCTGCCGCTGCCGCCCGGTACGTCGTTCCAGGTGAAGGCCCCGAAGGTCGCGGCCACCACCGAGCCGGCCGAGGCGACGACGCCCGACCTCGCGCAGGAGACCCTGTTCAAGGCCGCGTGCGGCACGCCGGTCGTGGCGGCGACCGCCGGCACTGTCACCGTCACCCAGGACAACGCGGCCGCCGGGCCGTGGCTGATCAGCGTGCGCAGCGCCGAGGACGTCGTCACCTGGTACTCCCACGTCCAGAACCCCAAGGTCGGCGACGGCGACACGGTCCTGGTCGGCCAGCCGCTCGCGGAGATCGGTGACCTCGGCGAGGTCGACACCTGTGCGCTCGGCATCTCGATCGAGTCGGTCAACGCCAAGGGCAAGGCCAAGGTGCTCGACCCGCTGGACTACCTCACCGAGCTCGGCGCCGCCCTCCCCGACGGGCCGACGATCATCCCCGAGACGGCGTTCCGCGTCGCGACGTACAACGTGCTCGGCTTCCACCTCACGGCGCCCGGCGGTGGCCGCCCCGGATGGGGCAACGGCGCCAGCCGGGTCGCCGCGGGCAAGGCCAAGGTCGAGGCGGCCGGCGTCGACATCCTGGTCCTCAACGAGTTCGAGTCGCCGCAGGCCGCGGTGTTCGAGAGCGACCCCGAGTGGACCCTCTACCGGGCCGCGGCCAACAACACGTTCCGCGACGGCAACTACAACGGCAACGCGATCGCCTGGAAGACCGAGGACTGGAAGCTCGTCGAGGAGACCGAGTTCCTCGTCCCCTACAAGACGATGCTGCACATGCCGGTGCTCACCCTCGAGAACCTGCACACCGGGGCACTCATCCGGGTCATCGGCGTGCACAACCCGGCCTCGACAGCCAAGGCGGGCAACCAGCAGTCGGCGCGCAACAACGCCCGCGCCATCGAGATCGAGGGGATGCAGCAGCTCCGCGAGGAGGACCCCGACATCCCGATCGTCATCGCCGGCGACATGAACGAGCGGGAGACGGTCTTCTGCTCCTTCACCGGCACCGGCTTCCTGCAGTCCTCGGCCGGTGGCTCGGTCGGCGGCGGCTGCCAGTACCCGCGCCACGGCCCGGTCGACTGGATCTTCGCCACCCTCGACCTCGACTTCCTCGGCCAGGACATCGACCAGTCCTTCCTCGGCCGGATCACCGACCATCCGCTGGTCCTCGCGGACGTCGTCTTCCCCGAGCACCAGGCGCCCGCCGCCCCCGAGGAGATCGGCGACCCGAACCT
>Ga0075364_10001806_pt1 | contig 11859 bp, 13 predicted proteins | sample EndMetdeltDD1764_FD_71517 | JGI IMG/M metagenome (GOLD analysis project Ga0075364, IMG submission 71517) | Populus endosphere microbial communities from Tennessee, USA - Endosphere MetaG P. deltoides DD176-4 | ecosystem: Host-associated > Plants > Roots > Endosphere | place: USA: Tennessee... | reverse complement strand
AAGGGAGAAAGCCGTATCCACCCGATCTGGTGGGCGGTGGTGCTGTTCGCGGTCATCGCGGCGATTGTTCTGGTGTGCTCATCGCTGTTCGCCGGCACCTTTAGCTCGTTTGTTCCGGTGACCCTGACCTCGGACCGCTCCGGTCTGGTGATGGAGTCGGGCGCGAAGGTCAAGATGCGCGGCGTGGAGGTCGGGCGGGTCGCCGCGATCAACGGCGGGAAACAGCCGGTGAGCCTGAAGCTGGACATCTTCCCGGATCAGGCGCGCTACATCCCTGCCAATGTCGAGGCGCAGATTCGGGCCACGACAGCGTTCGGCGCCAAGTATGTCGACCTGATCTATCCGGACAACCCGAGCCCCAAGCGCCTCGCCTCCGGCGCGGTGTTGCGGTCGCGCAATGTAAGCACCGAGGTCAATACGGTGTTCCAGAACCTGGTCGGGGTGCTGCACCAGGTCGATGTGGCCAAGCTGAACGCGACATTGAGCGCATTCGCCGAGGGTGTGCGGGGCCAGGGGGAGCGAATCGGTGAAGCCACCACCGGCGCCAACGAGGTACTCCTGGCGATCAACCCGCGGATGGGCACCGTCCAACAGGATTGGCGCTCGTTCAAGGGATTCAACGACACCTACAGCGCGGCGGCACAAGACATTCTGGCCACTCTTGATGCGGCAAGCACGACCAGCACCACGATCACCAATCACGCCTCGTCGCTGGATGCGTTGCTGCTCAGTACGATTGGACTCTCCCACAGCGGCATCGGTCTGCTCGCGCCGAACAAGGACAACCTGGTAAGCGCGATCAACGGGCTTGAGCCGACAACAAATCTATTGATGAAGTACCAGCCGGAGTACACCTGCCTGCTGGTGGGTGCGAAGTGGTACCTCGACAACGCCGGCTATCCCGCGATCGGTGGTAACGGTCGCACGGTCCTGGTGGACGCGGGCATCCTGCTCGGCGACGATCCGTACAAGTATCCGGAGAACTTGCCGATCGTGGCGGCCAAGGGCGGGCCGGGCGGCAAGCCGGGCTGCGGGTCCCTGCCGGACGCGTCCAAGAACTTCCCGGTGCGTCACTTGGTCACCAACACCGGTTGGGGTACCGGTATTGACCTTCGGCCCAATCCCGGTATCGGGCATCCGTGGTGGATCAACTTCTTCCCCACCACCCGTGCGGTGCCCGAACCGCCGAGCGTGCGGGGTGCGCTGCGAGACGGCCCGCTGGGAGGGCCGGCACCCGGACCAATCCCGTACCCGGGTGCGCCGCCTTATGGGGCGCCGCTGTACGGGCCGGGCGGCGTACCGCTGTGGCCGGGCGTTCCACCGCCACCGCCCGCACCTGAGCCGGGGCCGGCGCCACCGGCGCCGGAAACCGGACCGCCGCCATCACCGTGACCGTCGAGTAGTCAGGAAGCCTGCTTTGAGAGACAACCTGCGAGGTGCCGTCGTGCGGCTCGCCATCTTCGTGGTGGCCTGTGCGGTGGGCACGTTCGCCTTGTTGGCGATCTTCGCGCAGTTGCGATTCCAGAAGGACGTCACCTACAACGCCGAGTTCACCAATGTGACCGGCCTGGAGGAAGGCAACTTCGTCCGCATCGGTGGAGTCGAGGTCGGCAAGGTCAAGAAGATCTCGGTCAACTCCAAGGCGATTGCGGTCGTGGAGTTCTCCACTGACGATTCGGTCGTGCTTACCGAGGGCACGAAGGCGGCCATCCGCTGGGCCGACCCGATCGGCGGCCGGTTCCTGGCCTTGGAAGAGGGGGCCGGCGGGGTCAAGCAATTGCACCCTGGCCAGACCATTCCAACTGACCGAACAGAGCCCGCGCTGGACTTGGACACCCTGCTCGGTGGCTTTCGGCCGTTGTTCCGGGCGCTGGACCCCGAGCAGGCCAACGCGCTGTCGGGCCAGTTGATCCAGGCTTTCCAGGGCCAGGGCGCCACCATCGGATCGTTCTTGTCCGAAGCGGCCGCTGTAACCAACACTCTGGCCGACCGCGATGAGTTGGTCGGCCAGGTCATCGGCAACCTCAACACTGTGCTGGGATCCCTGAGCGATCAGAGCGGCCAGTTCGCCAAGGGGGTCGATTCGCTGTCCGAGTTGGTAAAGGGGCTCGCGGCGCGCAAGGGCGATATCAGCAACTCCGTGGCCTACATCAACGAGGTCGCCGGATCAGTCGCGGATCTACTCGACCAGGGCCGACCGGCCGCGAAAAGCACTGTCCACCAAGCGGATCGCACCGCCGGAATCGTCGTCGCCGACCATGACTACTTCGACAACTGGCTCAACACGCTGCCGGACGCCTATCACGCCCTTGCTCGCCAAGGCCTCTACGGCGACTTCTTCAGCTTCTATCTGTGCGACGCGGTGCTGAAGCTCAACGGCAAGGGCGGCCAGCCGGTGTACGTGAAGGTCGCCGGCCAAAACACGGGACGGTGCGCGCCGAAATGAAATCGTTCTCCGAACGTAGCCCGCTGCTCATCGGCGGGATCGGCGTAGCGCTGGCCGCCGTCGTCGTGCTGGGCGCACTGCAGTACAAACATCTCCCGTTCTTCAAGTCTGGCAAGGAGTATTCCGCGTATTTCGCCGAGGCCGGCGGGCTGAGGTCGGGTGCGGCCGTGCAGGTCGCCGGTTTCCGGGTGGGGGAAGTGTCGAGCATCGAGTTGGACGGTGCGCGGGTGCTCGTCACATTCGATGTCGACAAGAACGTGCATTTGGGCGAGCGAACGGAAGCGTCGGTCAAGACCAAAAGCCTGTTGGGTGCAAAGGTTTTAGAGATCACTCCCCGCGGGGACGGTCAGCTCTCCGAAACCATTCCGACAGAGCGGACGACACCGCCGTATCAACTCCCCGACGCGCTCGGAGATCTGTCGGCGACGGTGAGCGGCCTGAACACCACCCAGGTGTCCGACGCATTGGCGACCCTGGCACAGACGTTCCAAGACACGCCACCGGACCTCAAGGTCGCCATCGCTGGGGTGGCGCGATTCTCGGAGACTCTCGATAAGCGGGATCAACAGCTGCGAAACCTGTTGGCCAGCGCCAATAAAGCCACGACGGTGCTGTCTGAGCGAAGCAATCAGGTGGTCGGTTTGATCGCTGACACCAACGCGTTGCTGGCGCAGCTGCAATCCGAGAGCAGCGCGCTCGACCAGGTATCCGTCAACCTCGCGGCGGCCGCAAAGCAGGTGTCCGGCTTCATCGCGGAGAACCGCGAGCAGGTGCGCCCGGCGCTGGACAAGCTCAACGGGGTGCTCACGATGGTCGACAACCGCAAAGGACAGCTGCAGAAAGCGATCAAGGATCTCGACGCGTACGCGATGTCGCTGGGCGAAGCGGTCGCGTCCGGCCCGTTCTTCAAGGCCTATCTCGCCAACCTGCTGCCGGGTCAGTTCGTGCAGCCCTTCGTCGACGCCGCGTTCTCCGATCTGGGTCTGGATCCCAACGTCTTGTTGCCGTCGCAGCGCTCCGACCCGCAGACCGGCCAGCGGGCGACGCCGGCACTGCCGGTGCCCTACCCGCGAACCGGGCAGGGCGGCGAACCGAATCTGACTCTGCCCGATGCGATTACGGGTAAGCCCGGCGATCAGGGTTGCGGTCCGCCCGGCGTGCCGCTGCCCGGCCCTACTGGCTGCTATCCGTATCGCGAACCACTACCGGCTCCACCGCCAGGCGGACCGCCGCCCGGGCCGCCGGCGCCGTCGCCCCCGAACCAGGAGTCCACGCCGCAGCCCACCCCGAGTCCGGTGTATCTGCCGGCCCCGGGTGAGGTGCCGCCGACGACCGGGCCGTTGCCCGGTCCCGCACCCGCTCAAGGAGGACAGTGATGCGATCACCCAAAGCCAGGATCGGCTTGGCGGTCGTACTCGTCGTGGCCCTCATCGCCGGCGTCGTAATCGTCGTGCGCTCGGTGAGCAATATCGGCCGCAACCACATCGTGGCCTACTTCAACAACAGCAACGGCCTGTTCAAGGGTGACGAGGTGCGCATCCTGGGAGTGCCGGTGGGGGAGATCGACACCATCGAGCCGCAGGCGCAACGAGTGAAGATCACCTTCTGGGTCAACGACAAGTACAAGGTGCCGGCCAACGCCAAGGCCGCAATCTTGTCACCACAGCTGATCACGTCACGGGCCATCCAGCTGACACCGGCATACACCGATGGGCCGGTGATGGCCAACGGCGCGGTGATCCCCGAGGACCGCACAGCCGTTCCGGTCGAGTGGGACGACCTGCGCCAGCAACTCGAGAAGCTCACCGACGCATTGCAACCCACCCAACCGGGTGGTGTCAGCACGCTTGGCGCCTTCGTCAACACCGCCGCCGACAACCTGCGGGGTCAAGGCGCCAACATTCGCGACACGCTGATCAAGATGTCACAGGCGTTCTCCGCGCTTGGCGATCACAGCAACGACATCTTCACCACGATAAAGAACCTGTCGATCCTGGTTTCTGCGCTGCAGGACAGCACTGGTCTGCTCAGACAGCTCAACCAGAACCTGGCCGCGGTGACAGCGCTGCTGGCTGACACCCCCAATGAGGTCGGGCAGGCGGTGCACGACCTCAATATCGCGTCCGGAAACCTTCACGATTTCCTCGTCGACAACACCGAGGCGGTGGGCACCGCATCCGATAAGGCGGCTTCGATCTCGAAGGCGGTCATGGACAGCCTCGATGACATCAAGCAGGCGCTGCACGTGGCGCCGACCGCATTTCAGAACTTCGCGAACATCTTTCAACCGGCACAGGCGGCGCTGACCGGCGCGCTGGTGGTGAACAACTTCGCGAACCCGATCACGTTCCTGTGCGGCGCGATCCAAGCCGCGTCGCGTCTGGGTGCTGAACAGTCGGCGAAGCTGTGTGCGCAGTACCTGGCGCCGATCATCAAGAACCGCCAGTACAACTTTCCGCCGATCGGCGAGAACTTCTTCGTCGGCGCCTCGGCGCGACCGAACGAAGTCACCTACAGCGAGGACTGGATGCGGCCGGACTATGTGCCGTCGGCAGCCCCACCGCCGCCCGATGCACCTCTGGCCGCCGAAGCATCACCGCAACCTGCGGAAGCTCCACCCGCGCCCGACGCCGCGCCGATACAGGCTAGCTCGGCGGTGGCTACGAATCCGGCGGACGGGCTGCCCGGCATGATGGTTTTGCCGGGAGGTGGATCGTGAGGCGAATCACCTTGCTACGCATCGCTATCGGACTGAGCACGCTGCTGGTTGCGGTCGGGCTGTCGGGCTGCGAGTGGCGGGGCCTCAATTCGCTGCCCATGCCGGGCACCGAGGGCGGCGGCCCCGGCTCGTTCGATGTGCAAGCCCAGCTGCCGGACGTCTCCTACATTCAGCAGAACTCTCGCGTACGGGTGGGTGATGTGAATGTCGGCACTGTCACCAAGATTGAACGCCAGGGCTGGCACGCGCTGGTAACGATGAGACTCAACGGCGATGTCGACCTTCCCGCCAACGCCACAGCACAGATCGGACAGACCAGCTTGCTGGGCTCGTTGCACGTCGAGCTCGCACCGCCGACCGGCTTGCCACCCGAAGGCAAGCTGCGCAATGGTTCCTTGATCCCGTTGGAGTCGGGCGGGGCCTACCCGTCGACCGAGCAGACGCTCGCCGCGCTGTCGTTACTTCTCAATGGTGGCGGAATCGGCCAGATCCAGGACATCACCAAAGCATTCAGCACGGCGTTCGCCGGACGCGAGAAGGACCTGAGAAGCCTGATACAGCAGATCGATGTGTTCGTTGGGCACCTCAACGAACAGAGCGGCGACATCATCGCTGCCACCGACAGCCTGAACAACCTGGTGGGCCAGTTCGCTGACCAGAAACCGGTGCTGGACAAGGCTTTACACACGATTCCCGACGCGTTGGCTGTGCTGAAAGACGAGCGGGACAACCTGACCGAAGCCCTCGACCAATTCGGAAAGTTCGCCGCGCTGACCGCAGACTCGGTCAACCAAACCAAGGAGAATCTGGTCAAGGAGCTCAAAGATCTTGGGCCTGTGCTGGAATCGCTGGCCAACGCCGGCCCAGCGTTGACCCGTTCGCTGAGTTTCCTTGGCACCTTCCCGTGGCCGAAAGAGACGCTCACCAACTGGGTACGCGGCGACTATGCCAACCTGACCGCGATCATTGACCTGACACTGAGCCGTATCGACTCGTCGCTATTCACCGGCACCAGGTGGGAAGGCAATCTGACCGAGCTGGAGATGCAGTGGGGCCGCACCATCGGCCAGATGCCCAGCCCGTACACCTCGGTCAATCCCCTGGTCGCTCCCTACCACCTGGATCAGGGGCCCTAACGATGCACTTGCACAGACGGATCTTGATTCAGTTGGCCATCTTCGTAACGGTGGCGCTGATCGCCGGCGCCGTAATGATCTTCGGCTACATCAAGGCGCCGACGACGCTGTTCGGTGTAGGGCACTACAACGTAACCGTCCAGCTGCCGCAGGCGGGTGGTCTGTATAAGACCGGCAACGTCACCTACCGCGGCACCGAAGTCGGCCGTGTCGAGGATGTCCGGTTGACCGACGGTGGCGGTGTCGAGGCGGTGCTGTCGCTGCGGTCCGATGTTGAAATTCCGTCGGACCTGGAAGCCGAGGTGCACAGCCAGTCCGCCGTCGGCGAGCAGTATGTCGCGCTGTTGCCACGCAGCGGATCCGCGCCCCCACTGAAGAACGGCGACGTGATCCCGCTGAAAGACGCCAAGGTTCCGCCCGACATCAACTCGTTGCTGGATGCCACCAATCGGGGCCTGCAGGCCATCCCGCAGGACAACCTGAAGACGGTTATCGACGAAAGCTACACCGCCATAGGCGGATTGGGCCCGGAGATCTCCCGGTTCGTCAAGGGTTCGACGGCGCTGGCGATCGATGCTCGAAAGAACCTCGACCCGCTCACCTCCCTGATCGACCAATCCCAACCCGTGCTGGATTCGCAGACCGACACGTCGGACTCCATCCGGGCGTGGGCCGCAAACTTGGCGAACATCAGCCATCAGCTGCAGGCGCAGGACACCTCCGTCGCCGGACTCATCGATAAGGGCGGTGTCGCCGCCGGCGACGAAACGCGGCGACTAGTCGACCGACTGCAACCCACGCTGCCTCTGCTACTGGCCAACCTGGTCAGTGTCAATGACGTGGCAATCAAGTATCAGCCGGCCCTTGAGCAGCTACTGGTGTTGCTACCCGCGGGGACCGCGAACCTCCAAGCCGGCGCCGTCTCCAACCTGAACTCAAAACAGGACCTCAAGGGGATATTCCTGGACTTCAATCTCAACATCAACTTGCCGCAACCCTGTACCACTGGTTTCCTGCCCATCCAGCAGCAGCGGGTACCCACTTACGAGGACTACCCCGATCGGCCCGCCGGCGATGTGTATTGCCGGATACCCCAAGACTCCCCGATCACCGCCGTGCGCGGAGCGCGCAACTACCCATGCCTGACCGTGCCGGGCAAGCGGGCCCCGACGGTGAAGATGTGCGAAAGCAACGAGCAGTATGTGCCGCTCAACGACGGCTACAACTGGAAGGGCGACCCCAACGCCACCCTGTCCGGTCAAGACATACCTCAGCTGCAGCCCGGCTCGCCACCCGCACAAGCGGCGCCGCCGGGACCCGCGCCGCCACCCGTTGCGGTCGCCCAGTACGACCCGGCCACCGGCACGTACCTCGGACCGGACGGGAAGGTATACACCCAGTCCAATCTGTCCCAAACAACGCCGAAGGATCAATCGTGGCAGAACATGCTGCTGCCGCCGCCAGGCAGCTGAGCGCATCAGCAGCCACGGGCATCGCCGGTGCGGCTGCACCAAATAGGGCGCCACCGTACGGGATTTCAGGCGTCAGACAGCTATGGCTACGTATCCGTTGAAGACCCCGAAGGGAGGTGAGCGCATGGACCCGAACCCCGACTATGACGCCAGCGATGAGCTGGAGTACGGCTTTAACTGGTTTGCCTGGATCTTGAGAGGCGTCTATCCGCCGCCGGCGTACCCGCCGGTGTGACGGCCGCACTTCTCGTGGGTCGGCCCAACCGGCCCACCGCCCAAAGACCCAAGGAGCAGATATGGCAGACGATGCCGCGACAGCGCTACTCGAGAATGACGATGTCACAGACGGAGTGGAGAGCGCACCTGATGCCAGCGATGATGAATTCGACGTCATTTCGGCCGAGGCGCGACGCTCACCCCTTCGAATCGCCGCGGCACTCGGAATGACCATGTGCGTGGTGATGGCCGGCCTGGTGGGCTGGCTGGGTTTCCGTGCGTATCAGTCCCATCGGGCCGATGAGCAACGCAAGGTGTTCCTTCAGGTCGGCAGGCAGGCAGCGTTGAACCTCACCACGATCGACTTTCAGGAGGCCGACACCGACGTGCAGCGCATTCTGGACTCGGCGACGGGCACCTTTCATGACGACTTCGAGAAACGTGTGCAGCCCTTCATCGACACGGTCAAGCAGGCGCAGTCGAAGTCGGTGGGCACCGTCACCGAAGCGGGTTTGGAGTCCGAATCGGAGAACGACGCCCAGGTGCTGGTAGCGGTTGCGGTCAAGACGTCCAATGTCGGTGTGGCTGAGCAGCAACCGCGCGCGTGGCGGATGCGGATCTCGGTGCAGAAGGTCGGCGATCAGGCCAAGGTGTCCAATGTGGAGTTCGTGGCATGACGACATCGCAGTCCGTGGGCGCCAAGGATGACACCGACTCCCAAGACGAGAACGTGGAGGAAGACACCGCTGTGGCGGTGGTAGCCACTGTCAGGCGCCGCGTCAACTGGTCGCGGGTCTTCGCCTTCGGTGTGCTGCCTGGTCTTGCGCTGCTGCTGGCTGTCGGTGCCGGATATCTGAAGTGGCAGGACTCCTCGGTGCGCGATGCCGAGGTGGCCCGCGTCGAGTCGATTCAGGCCGCCAAGGACGGCACGATCGCGCTGCTGTCGTACAAGCCCGACACTGTCGAGCAGCAGCTCGGCGCGGCACGGGATCTGCTGACCGGCGACTTCCGGGACTCCTACACCTCGCTGACCCATGACGTGGTGATCCCGGGCGCCAAGCAGAAGCAGATCTCTGCAGTGGCAACGGTTCCGGCTGCCGCGTCGGTGTCGGCGCGTCCGAACCGGGCGGTGGTGCTGGTCTTCGTCAACCAGAGCGCGATCGTGGGAACAGGCGCGCCGACGGAAACCGCGTCCAGCGTCCGGGTGACCCTGGACAAGGTCGGCGGACGCTGGTTGATATCTCGGTTCGATCCCGTCTAGACAAGGACACGCCATGACGACGATGTACGGCCGGTTCGTGGTCGGCCTGGCGCTGGCAGCAGCGGCGTCACTGGGCGTGCCGTTGGCGGTTCCGCCGAGCGCTCACGCCGACGTAGTGGCATATCTGGTCAATGTGACTGTGCGACCTGGCTATAACTTCGCCAACGGCGATGACGCGGTCCACTACGGGCAGACAATTTGCGACAAGGTCGGTGCGGGCGAGGCCTACTCGGCGATCATCGGCGACCTGAAAGCCGACTTCAACACCTCGGACGACTACCAGGGCGTCTATCTGATAAATCAGGCGGTCAACGAACTGTGTCCGGCGTTGATTTGGCAGCTCCGGAATTCAGCTGTGGGGTACCGTCCCCCGGTGGTTCCGTGAACGGCGGGGAGGCAACATGACCACGCACCAAGGGTTTTCGGTAGGCACGATGCGAAACTACCGGGTGCTGAGCGCGGTTGTGGCGGTGCTGGCAGCCGGGGTCTTGTCGGGCGCCCCCACCGCGCACGCAGACAACAAGCGGCTTAACGACGGGGTGGTGGCCAACGTCTACACAGTTCAGCACCAAGCCGGCTGCACGACGAACATTCACATCAATCCGCAGCTGCGCCTCGCGGCGCAGTGGCACACCGACGATGTGCTCAACAACCGAAACTTGGACGGCGACATCGGGTCTGACGGTTCCATACCGCAAGATCGCGCCATCGCGGCGGGGTTCCGCGGCCGGGTGGCTGAGACCGTGGCCATCAATCCGGCCCTGGCAATCAGCGGTATCGAGTTGATCAACCAGTGGTACTACAATCCGGCGTACCTCGACATCATGCAGGATTGCGCCAACACCGACATCGGGGTGTGGTCTGCAAACAGCTTGGACCGCACCGTCGTCGTCGCCGTGTACGGCCGGGCCGACTGAAACGTGACGCACCGTGATAGCCAGACACGACCGTAACGCGCGAGTCCGCATGGATGGATTCGACCGCGACATCCTGAAGTACATGCTGCTGTGGGGTCCGCACGACGCCCTCTACGACGAGGACATCTATCCGGAGTTCGGCATGAACGTTCAGCAGTTTCGCCAGCGGTTTGTCCATCTAGTTGCGTCCCACGAGCTAAGGGATCTCGACCCTGCCGACCGTGATCTGGTGGAGGGTGCCCGTCGCTATCTCCGACACTGTCAGATCAAACCCTTTCGACCGCATTTGCATACGGGAGGTCCCATGAATAGCTCACCCCGACTCTCGTTGCGGTGCACTGAGAGTGATGACACGGCATGACGATTGCGATCAGACTGATCCGCGCTGCGCTGGTTCTGGTGCTTGGGGTGTCGCTCTGGACGGCAGCGCATGCCAGGGCGGACGGTGTCGAGCACTTGATGGTGCCGTCGGCGGCGATGGGCCGCGACATCCCGGTGGTCTTCCAGGCCGGTGGACCGCACATGGTCGTTCTGCTCGATGCGTTCAATGCAGCGCCGGATGTGAGCAACTGGGTGACGGCGGGCAATGCGATGAACACCCTGACAGGCAAAGGCATCTCGGTGGCCGCGCCTGCGAGCGGCGCATGGACCCTCTACACCGACTGGGAGCAGGACGGCAGCAGGCAGTGGGAGACCTTCCTGTCGAGTGAGCTGCCGGATTGGCTGGCGGCCAACAAGGGTTTGACTCCCGGCGGGCACGCCATCGTGGGCGCCGCCCAGGGCGGTACCGGCGCGCTGATGATGGCTGCCTTCCACCCGGACCGCTACCGCTACGCCGGTTCACTGTCGGGGTTCCTGACCCCGTCTGCCACCTACCTCAACGGCGCGATCACCGCAGGCCTGGCGCAGTACGGCGGCGTCGACACCCGCAACATGTGGGGTATGCCGCAGCTGGGCAGGTGGAAGTGGCACGACCCGGATGTGCACGTGCAGCTGTTGGCGGACAACAACACCCGGTTGTGGGTGTTCAGCCCGGCGACGCTGGGGTGTAGCGACCCGGCTGCGATGATCGGCTACTGCGACCAGGCCCAGGGCAGTAACCGGACCTTCTACGAGCACTACCGCTCGGTCGGCGGTCACAACGGGCACTTCGACTTCCCCACCGGCGGTAACCACGACTGGTCGAGCTGGGGTCCGCAGCTGGGGGCGATGTCGGGAGACGTCGCGGCCGCCATCAGGTAGGCGAAAGGACGGCGAAGGTGAATTGCATGCAGCTGACGGTGAAGACACTTGCCGCGTCATTGGGGGTCATTGGTTTCAGCACATTTCTGGCCGTTCCGGCAAGCGCAGATCCGGCCAATGATCCGTGTGGGTTGGCGGTGACCTTCTTATGCCGCTTCATTCCGATCGCGCCCGAACTCGAGGGCGACGTCGACCTGACCAAGCAGCTGCCGCCCGCCGATCCCGCTGCGCCGCTGCCGGACTCGCTGCCACCTGCCGACATCTGCGCGAAAGGCTGTGTTTAGCAGACCGATTGACTTTGAGGTGTCACGGACGAGGAGAAACCGAAAATGGGCATCGGAATTCAGGTTGAAGGGCTCACTAAGTCCTTCGGGCCCCAGCGAATCTGGGAAGACGTCACGATGGAGGTCCCGGCCGGTGAGGTGAGTGTGCTTCTTGGGCCCTCGGGTA
>Ga0075364_10001805_pt1 | contig 11867 bp, 11 predicted proteins | sample EndMetdeltDD1764_FD_71517 | JGI IMG/M metagenome (GOLD analysis project Ga0075364, IMG submission 71517) | Populus endosphere microbial communities from Tennessee, USA - Endosphere MetaG P. deltoides DD176-4 | ecosystem: Host-associated > Plants > Roots > Endosphere | place: USA: Tennessee... | reverse complement strand
ACCTTCGCCTTCTTGGCGATCTCTTCCTTCTCGATGTAGTTGTTGATGGTGCGCGTCATCGCCGTGCGCAGGCCCGTCAAGTGCGTGCCGCCGTCGCGCTGCGGGATGTTGTTGGTGAAGCACTGGACGGACTCGCCATACGAGTCGTTCCACTGCATCGCGACCTCGACCGTGATGCCCGCCGGGTTCTCGCCGATGGCGTAGAACACGTTGGTATGCAGGACGGACTTGGCCTCGTTCATGTACTCCACGAAGCCGCGCACGCCGCCCGAGTGGGCGAAGTTCTCGCTCTTGCCGGTGCGCTGGTCGATCAGCTCGATCTTCACGCCGTTGTTCAGGAACGAGAGCTCGCGCAGGCGCTTGGCGAGAATCTCGTAGTGGAACTCGATGTTGTTGAAGGTTTCCTTCGAGGCGAAGAAGTGCACCTCGGTGCCGCGGCGATCCGTCTCGCCGGTGACCTTCAGCGGCTCGACGGCGACACCGTCGCGGAACTCCATGAAGTGGGCCTGGCCGTTGCGCCAGATGCGCAGCTTGAGCCACTCCGAGAGCGCGTTCACCACGGAGACGCCGACGCCGTGCAGGCCGCCCGAGACCTTGTACGAGTTCTGGTCGAACTTGCCGCCCGCGTGCAGCTCCGTCATGACGATCTCGGCGGCGGAGCGCTTGAATTCGTCGTCCTGCTTCACATCCGTCGGGATGCCGCGGCCGTTGTCCACCACGGAGATGGAGCTGTCGGTGTGGATGACGACCTTGATGTCGTCGCAATGGCCGGCGAGCGCCTCGTCGATCGCGTTGTCCACCACCTCGAAGACCATGTGGTGCAGGCCGGTGCCATCGGACGTGTCGCCGATGTACATGCCGGGGCGCTTGCGGACCGCCTCGAGGCCTTTGAGGATCTTGATCGAAGACGAGTCGTAGTCTTCCGGACGACCGTTCATGCGGGGATCTTGCGGAGCAGCTGCCATTCGTTGATTCCTGGTGCGTTAGTCGTTCAGATGCGCATGGGCATGACGACGTACTTGAAGTCGTCGCGGCCCGGCATCTGGATGAGCGCGCTCGAGTTCGAGTCGCCCATCGTGACGGAGACCTGGTCGGACTCGACGTGGTTCAGCACGTCGAGCAGGTACGAGATGTTGAAGCCGATGTCGAGCGGATCGCCGTCGTAGTCGATCGCGAGGCCTTCCTCGGCCTCCTCCTGCTCGTTGTTCGTGCAGATGATCGACAGGGCGTTCTTCGTGAACACCAGCCGCACGCCGCGGATCTTCTCGTTGGAGAGGATCGCCGCGCGATTGAGCGACTGCGCGAGCGTCGCGCGATCGATGCTCACCTGGTTCTTATGTTGGGCCGGAATCACTTTTTGGTAGTCCGGGAACTTGCCTTCGACGATCTTGGAGACGATCTCCAGGCCGCCGAAGGCGAAGCGCACCTGGTTCGCGCCCATGGCGATGGACACCGGCTCGTCGGTATCGCCCAGGAGCTTGATCAGCTCGATCACGGTCTTGCGCGGCAGGATGGCTTCCACGTTGCCGTGGTCGCTGCCCAGGTCGCGGCTCGCGAACGACAGGCGGTGGCCGTCGGTGGCGACGACGCGCAGCGTGTTCTTGTCGACCGAGAACAGCACGCCGTTCAGGTAGTAGCGGATGTCCTGGACGGCCATCGCGAACTGCACCAGGCCGAGCGCTTCCTTGAGCGCGTTCTGCGGCACGGTGAGCGTGCGCGAGGCGTCCTTCGCCTCGACCATCTTCGGGAAATCGCCGGCCGCCAGCGTCTGCAGGTTGAAGCGGCTCTTGCCCGCCTTCACGGTCATGCGGTTGTCCTTCGCCTCGAGCGAGACGTCGGCATCCGCGGGCAGCGCGCGAAGGATGTCGAAGAGCTTGCGCGCTCCGACCGTCACCGCACCCTCGGCGCGGTCGTCGAGCTCGGCGCGCGAAGTGATCTGCACCTCGAGGTCGGTGGCCAGGAAATCGACATGGCCGCCGCCCGCGGTGATCAGCACGTTCGACAGGATCGGCAGCGTGTGCCGGCGTTCGACGATCCCCGTGACCTGCTGGAGGGGTCCGAGAAGCTTTTCGTTGCTGGCTTTTATCTTCAGCATGATTTTAGGTAATTCAAAACCGTTAACAGCTAATAGGAGAGCCCCGGGAGCGGGACAGTTCTTGAATGCCGTTCGTGCTCAAGGACTTGCTGCATGTTTCGAGTGGGGATGAAACGACTCGATACCCGCCGGAACCTGTGGACAGAAACGGGGCTTTCGCCGCGCCTCCAAACGGTCCACAGGTATTAAAGAAGGGATACAGGGTCTTCATCCCAACAGGATCTGCTGGATCTGGGCGTAATCGCGCGCGAAATCCGGGTCGCCTTCGCGCAATTCCGCGGTCTTTCGGCACGCGTGCAGGACGGTCGTATGATCCCGGCCGCCGAAGGCCTCGCCGATTTCCGGGAGGCTCTGCTGCGTGAGTTCCTTGCTGAGCGCCATGGCGATCTGGCGGGGCCGGGCCACGGACCGGAACCGCTTCTTCGAATACATCTCCGCGACTTTGATCTTGTAGTAATCCGCGACTGTTTTCTGGATGTTCTCGATCGAGACCTGGCGGCTGATCACGGCCAGCAGGTCCTTCAGGGCTTCGCGCGCGGTGGCCACGGTGACCGGCGCGTTGTTGAAGCGCGCATAGGCCAGGACGCGCTTCATCGCGCCTTCCAGCTCGCGAACGTTGGAGCGGATGTGCTTGGCGATGAAGAAGGCGACGTTCTCGTCGACGCGCACGCCGTCCTGCTCGGCTTTCTTGAGCAGGATCGCCACGCGCATCTCGAGCTCCGGAGGCTCGACCGCGACCGTGAGGCCCCAGCCGAAACGCGAGATCAGGCGGTCCTCGATCCCCGTGAGCTCCTTGGGGAAGGAGTCGCTCGTGATCACGACCTGCTTGTGGGCCTCGAACAGCGCATTGAACGTATAGAAGAACTCTTCCTGCGAGCGCGACTTGCCGACGAAGAACTGCACGTCGTCGATCAGGAAAAGGTCGAGCGAGCGGTAGTAGCGCTTCAGCGAATCGAAGCTCTTGTGCTGGTAGGCACGCACGACGTCGGCCACGAACTGCTCGGCGTGGATGTAGCGCACCTTGGCCTTCGGGTTGCGCTTCAGGAGGTCGATGCCGATGGCTTGCAGCAGGTGGGTCTTGCCCAGGCCGGTGCCGCCATAGATGAAGAGGGGGTTGTAGGCCGTGCCGGGGTTCTCGGCGACCTGGAGGGCGGCGGCCCGCGCGATCTGGTTGGCCTTGCCGTTCACGAAGTTGGTGAACGTGAAGGAGGAGTTCAACCGGTGTTCGTCGCGCGACCGCTCGCCGGCCGGGGCGGCCGCCGTGGGCAGGGGCTGCGGCTCGGGGACGACGATCTCGGCTTCGCCCGGCTTTTCGTCCAGCACCAGGTCGATGCTCAGGCCCGAGCCGCCCACCCGCTCCGCGCGCGACTCGATGCGCGACAGCAGGTTGGACCGGACGTAACGCAGCACATGGTGGTTCGGCGCGAGCAGGACCAGCTGGTTGCCGTGGCGCTCGGCGCGCAGCGGCTTGATCCAGGTGTCGTACTGCTGTGACGGAAGGTCTCTTTTGAGTTCCGCGGCGAGCGACGGCCAGAGTGAATCCATGGGTGCGGAACGGGGAGCCGGAAGGGGTCTGAAAGCGGGCGGAGCGATTCTGAATTTTACTTGGATTGGGGGCACTTATCCACAGCCGCCTCTGTGCCTAATTGGTAGGCAGCAATGGCGCGGAAGGCCTTGATCCGCTATAATTTCCTGCTTTTCTTCACGCGAGTGGCTTTTCGAGCATAAGCCCCGCCCCACACCTGAGGTTGATTATGAAACGCACTTTCCAGCCGTCCACCACGCATCGCAAGAAGGTCCATGGCTTTCGCGCGCGGATGAAGACGGCCAGCGGTCGCGCGGTGATCAATGCGCGCCGCGCAAAGGGCCGCAAGCGCATCGCGGTCTGACGAGATGCAAGGCGGCGTCCGGAAGGAAGGTCTTTCGCGCCGCCACCGCTTCGCGGTGCAGGGGTCTTTCGGCCCCGTCCTGCGCAGCGCGAGCAGGATCCGCGGTTCGATCGCCCAGCTGCACATCGCAGGGGGCCAACCCGGAATCTCCAGGCTCGGCATTGCCCTCACCCGCAAGCTCGTCCCTTCGTCCGTCCACCGCAATCGCGTCAAACGCATGGCCCGCGAGATCTTCCGGCGCCATCCGGTGAAGCTCGCCGGGCTGGATCTCGTCATTGCCCTGCGCTCGAAGCTCGACGCGCAGGCCGAGGCACGCCTGGGCGCAGAGCTCCAGTCGCTCCTCGACCAGGCACACCAGCGTTGCGGAGGCTGAATGCGGCGGTTGCTGGTGGCCCTGATTCGCGGATACCAATATCTCCTGAGCCCGTGGTGGGGCCGGCAATGCCGATTCCTGCCGACGTGCTCGTCCTACGCGATCGAGGCGATCGAGCGTCACGGAGCCCTGCGCGGCTCGTGGCTCGCGACGCGTCGCATCGCTCGTTGCCATCCGTGGCATCCCGGCGGATTCGACCCCGTCCCCTGAACCTGGAATTCACCGCGTCATGATGGATACCCAAAGACTCATCGCCGCCGTCGTCTTCGTTCTCTCCGGCCTCCTGCTGTGGGATGCGTGGCAGAAGCACAACGCCCCCAAGGTGCCGCTGCAGCCGTCCGTGGTGACGAGCGTGCCTTCGGGCCCGTCCACGGTCTCCAGCGCGCCGACAACGACACCGGGAGCGACCCCTACGGCCGCGGCGGTTCCGTCCGCAGTCCCGGGCGCCCAGCTCACGGCCCCCGGCGTCACGGCCGCCACCGGCGAGCCGGTGATCGTGAAGACCGATCTCTTCGACATCGAGTTGAACACGCAGGGTGGCGACATCCGCCGCGTCACGCTGAAGAAGGTGTACTCGGCGCTCGACCGCAACAAGCCGCTCACGCTGCTCGAGCCCGACGCCAAGCATTTCTTCGTCACGCAATCGGGGCTGCTCGACGATTCCAAGGCGCTGCCGACGCACAAGACGACCTTCGTCCCGGAAGCGAAGTCGTACACGCTCGCCGACGGGCAGAACGCGCTGGAGGTGAAGCTCGTCGCGCGCGATCCGGGCGGCGTCGAGGTCGTGAAGCGCTACACGTTCAAGCGCGGAACGTACGAGATCGACCTCCACTACGACATCAAGAACGGCTCCGACAAGCCGCTCGCCAACGCGACCGCCTACTACCAGTTCCTGCGCGACAACAACCCGCCCAGCCAGGAAGCGGCGCAGACCAGCTCGTTCGCCGGCGTGGCGACCTTCACGGGACCCGCGGTCTACACCGACGCGACGAAATTCCACAAGGTCGAGTTCAAGGACATCGAGAAGAAGAAGCAGACCCACCCCACCGACTCCAAGGATGGCTGGATCGCGATGATCCAGCACTACTTCGTCTCGGCCTGGGTGCCCAAGCCCGGCGTCGACCGGACCTACTTCACGACGCACATCGTCGACAACCTCTACACGATCGGCACCAAGGTGCCGCTGGGCACGGTCGCGCCGGGCGCTTCCGCATCGACCACGATGCCGCTCTACATCGGGCCGCAGGAGACGGACAAGCTCGAGAAGATCGCTCCGGGCCTGGAGCTGGTGGTCGACTACGGCTGGCTGCACATCCTGGCCGCTCCGCTCTTCTGGCTGCTCAAGTGGCTGCACGCGCTGATCGGCAACTGGGGATGGGCGATCATCGCGCTCACCGTCCTCATCAAGCTCGTCTTCTACCCGCTGAACGCCAAGGCGGGCCGCTCGATGGCGGCGATGAAGGTCCTCGCGCCGAAGATGGAGAAGCTGAAGCAGCTCTACGGCGAGGACAAGCAGAAGCTGAACCAGGCGATGATGGAGCTCTATCGCACCGAGAAGATCAACCCGCTCGGCGGCTGCCTGCCGATCCTCGTCCAGATCCCGGTGTTCATCGCGCTCTACTGGGTGCTGCTCGCCTCGATCGAGCTGCGCCACGCGCCCTGGCTGGGCTGGATCCAGGACCTCTCGGCGCCGGACCCCTACTTCGTCCTGCCGGTGATCTACGCGATCTCGATGTTCGTGCAGACCAAGCTGAACCCGGCGCCCGCCGATCCGGTGCAGGCGAAGGTGATGATGATCATGCCCGTCATGTTCAGCGTCTTCTTCCTCTTCTTCCCGTCGGGCCTCGTGCTCTACTGGGTGGTCCAGAACCTGATCGGCATCGCGCAGCAGTGGCACATCAACAGAACGCTCGAGCGCGAAGCGAAGGCGAAAGCCCGCCGCTAGCCGCGCGCACCGACACCATCGCCGCGGTGGCCACTCCGGCCGGTCGCGGCGGCATCGGTGTCGTGCGCATCTCGGGACCGCGCACCCGGGAAATTGCCGCGGGCGTCCTGGGCTCCGTGCCCGAAGCGCGCCACGCGACCCTCGCGGATTTCCGCACTGCGCAGGGCACGCCGATCGACAGCGGCATCGCCCTCTTCTTTCCCGCCCCCCGCTCGTACACGGGCGAGGATGTCCTCGAGCTGCAGGGCCACGGTGGCCCCATCGTGATGCGCGAGTTGCTGCGGCGTTGCGTTGCGCTCGGCGCGCGTGTCGCGCAGCCCGGCGAGTTCACGCGCCGCGCCTTCCTCAACGACCGCATCGACCTCGCGCAGGCCGAGAGCGTCGCGGACCTCATCGATGCCTCGAGCACGGAAGCCGCGGCGAGCGCCGCACGATCGCTCGCCGGCGAGTTCTCGCAGCGCATCGCGTCGCTCGTGGCCGCGCTCACCGAGCTGCGCATGCACGTCGAGGCCTGCATCGATTTTCCCGAGGAGGAGATCGATCCCGCGGACCGGCAGGCGCTGCAGCGAAAGCTCGCGGACATTCGCTCCGCGCACGCTGCATTGCTCGAGGAGGCGAGGCAGGGCGCCGTGCTGCGCGAGGGCCTCACGGTCGCGCTCGTTGGGCGGCCCAACGTCGGCAAGTCGAGCCTGCTGAACCGCCTGGCCGGCGAGGACGTCGCGATCGTGACGCCGATCGCGGGCACGACACGCGACTACGTTCGAGCGACCATCGAGCTCGAGGGCGTGCCGATCCATCTCGTGGATACGGCCGGCCTGCGCGATGCGGCCGCCGACGAGGTCGAGCGCATCGGCATCGAACGCACGTGGGCCGCGGCCGCCACGGCAGGCGCCGTGCTCTACATCACCGAGGAAGGCGAGCAGCCCCGATCCGAGGATGCGGCGTTGCTTGCGCGCTTGCCCCCCGGCATTCCGAGGGTGCGCGTCTTCAACAAGATCGACCTCACTCGCTCGGCGGCCTCCACGCACGCGGTCGACAAGGACGCGGAGATTCACCTGTCCGCGAAGACCGGCGACGGCGTCGCGGCTCTGCGGGCGTGGTTGCTGCAGACGGCGGGCTGGCGGCCTCATGGCGAAGGCCTTTTCATGGCGCGCGAGCGGCATCTGGTCGCCCTCCGGACGGCGGGGGAGCGCCTCGGCTCGGCGGAGGGGAACTCGCAAGCCTTTGAATTATTTGCAGAAGATCTTAGAATCGCGCAGGATGCGCTGGCGGAGATCACCGGAGCTTTCAGCGCCGACGACTTGCTGGGTGAGATCTTCAGTCGCTTCTGCATCGGAAAATAAGCCCAAGGGAGGGCCCATGAAATATCACCTCAACATCCTGGCCCTGCTGCTGGCGTTCGCCGGCCCGGCCGCAGCCCAGCAGGTCTCGGAAGACGTGAAGCGCGCCTGCAAGTCATTCACGCAGTCCCAGGCTTCCTCGATCATCGCGGCCGTCAAGGCGAAGCGCGACCCGGCAACCGCCGTGCGCCGCGTGGCCGACAGCTGGCTGGAGGGAGTCCAGAACCACATGCTCCTTTCCGCTTCGAAGGCGGATTACCTGTCCGAGGCCGAACTCGCCTCCCTGGGCTACGCCTACTGCGTCGAGCGCCGGCCCGCCGGCCGCTGACGTTCCACGTGAAACACCTGGCCGCCGCGGTCCTGTTGGCCACGGCGCCGGCGTGGGCCGGCGGCGGCGAGCCGGTCTCCTTCCCGGGTCCGGACATCACCCTCGCCGCCCGGCTCTACCGCCCTGCCGGAGACGGCCCGTTTCCCGCGATCGTGCTCATGCACGGCTGCAGCGGCCTGTGGCGCCAGGACGGCCGGGAGCCCACCCCGACCTACGAAGCCTGGGCCGAGCACTGGCGGTCGAAGGGGTTCGTGGCCCTGCTGGTCGATAGCTTCGGTCCCCGCGGCCAGAAGGAGATCTGCACGCAGCGCGTCCGCCCCATCTCCCCGGCCCGGGACCGGCCGAGGGACGCCTACGCGAGCCTCGCCTGGCTCGCGGCGCGCCAGGACGTGGACCCGGGCCACATCCACCTCCAGGGGTGGTCCAACGGCGCCCAGGCGGTCCTGAACACGGTCAAGGAGGATGCTCCGGGCCGTCCCGCCAAGGGTCCCCAGTTCCGTTCGGCCGTGGCCTTCTATCCCGGCTGCGCCAACCTCCTCCGGGCGCCGTACCGGGCGACGGCCCCGCTGCTGATCCAGTCCGGGGCTGCGGACGACTGGACGCCCGCCGTGCACTGCGAGGCGCTGGTCGAGCAGGCCCGGAACCACGGGGCGCCGATCGAAATCGACGTCTATCCCGGCGCCCACCACGCTTTCGACGGGTTCAGCGAGGTCCGCTCGCGCCCGACGGTCAGCAACGCGGCCAGCCCGACGGGCTGGGGCGCCACGGTCGGCGCCCATCCGGAAGCCCGCGAAAAGGCATACGCCCGCACCACCGCCTGGGTCCTGGCGCGCGACAAATAGCCTCCGGCCCACTGTTCCACGTGGAACAGAACGTGGGGCCGGAGGGTCTTTCGCGTAGAATTCGCGGTCTTGGTTCGGCCCCGCAGGGCCCTCTTTTCGGACGCGAGTCGTGGACTTTCCCAGGCAATTCGATGTGATCGTGGTGGGCGGCGGACATGCCGGCACCGAGGCGGCGCTCGCCTCGGCCCGGGCGGGTGCGCGCACCCTCCTCCTCACGCACGCCATCGAGACGCTGGGGCAGATGTCGTGCAACCCCTCCATCGGTGGCATCGGCAAGGGCCACCTGGTGAAGGAAGTCGACGCCCTGGGTGGCGCGATGGCCCTGGCCACGGACGAAGCCGGCATCCAGTTCCGCACGCTCAACGCCAGCAAGGGTCCAGCGGTCCGCGCGACCCGTGCCCAGGCCGATCGTGTCCTCTACCGGGCCGCGATTCGCCGCCAGCTCGAGAACCAGCCGAAACTCTGGATCTTCCAGAACGCCGTCGACGACCTCCTCGTCGAGGGCGACCGTGTCGCCGGCGCCGTCACCGCGATCGGCCTGCAGTTCCGGGCGCCCGCGGTCGTGCTGACCGCCGGGACCTTCCTTGGCGGGCGCATCCACGTCGGCCTGAACAACTACCAGGGCGGCCGGGCCGGGGATGCACCCTCCCTGTCGCTCGCGGCACGCCTTCGCGAGCTGAAGCTGCCCGTGGGGCGCCTGAAGACCGGGACCCCGCCGCGCATCGACGGCCGCAGCATCGATTTCTCCAAACTGGTGGAGCAGCCCGGCGATTCCCCGGAGCCCGTGTTTTCCTTCCGCGGCAACCGGGGAATGCACCCGCGCCAGATGAGCTGCTGGATCTCCCACACGAACGAGCGCACGCACGAGATCATCCGCGGCGGCCTCGACCGTTCGCCGATGTTCACCGGCGTCATCGAGGGGGTGGGCCCGCGCTACTGCCCCTCCATCGAAGACAAGATCCATCGCTTCGCCGGCAAGTCCGGCCACCAGATCTTCCTCGAGCCCGAGGGACTCACGACGCACGAGTACTACCCGAACGGCATCTCGACCAGCCTTCCGTTCGACGTGCAGTGGGAGCTGGTGCGCTCGATTCCCGGCCTCGAGAACGCGCACATCCTTCGCCCCGGCTACGCGATCGAATACGACTACTTCGATCCGCGGGGCCTCAAGACATCGCTCGAGACCAAGGCGATCGAGGGCCTCTTCTTCGCCGGGCAGATCAACGGAACGACGGGATATGAAGAGGCGGCTGCCCAGGGCCTGCTGGCCGGCCTGAACGCCGCGCTGCGGGTGAAGGGCGAAGCCGCGTGGTCCCCGCGCCGCGACGAGGCTTATCTCGGCGTGCTGGTCGACGACCTCGTGACCCGGGGCGTGTCCGAGCCCTATCGCATGTTCACCAGCCGCGCCGAATACCGCCTGCAGCTTCGCGAGGACAACGCCGATCTTCGCCTGACCGAGGTGGGCCGCAAGTTCGGGCTGGTCGGCGACGCTCAGTGGAAGGCATTCGAGGCGAAACGCGAGGCGATCGACCGCGAGACGGCGCGCCTCAAGTCCACGCGATCGGGCGAGCACACGCTCCACGAGCTCCTGCGCCGCCCCGATGTGAGCTATCGCTCACTGCCGATGGAACCCAATACTGGTGCGGAGTTGCTCGATCCTGCCGTCACGGAACAAGTGGAGATCGCCGCCAAGTACGCGGGCTATATCGATCGCCAGCAGGACGAGGTCGCCCGCCAGCAGGCCCAGGAAGGCCAGGTCATTCCGGCCGACATCGACTACGCCACCGTTCGCGGCCTTTCCCGGGAGGCGCAGCAGAAGCTCGCGCAGCAGCGCCCCGAGACGGTAGGCCAGGCTTCGCGCCTGCAAGGCATCACCCCAGCGGCGATCTCGCTGCTGCTGGTCCACCTGAAACGCCGCCGTCTCGCCGACGAGACAGCACCCTCCGAGAGATCCGCATGACCATCGAGATCCGCATCGCCGAAGGTCTTTCGGCGATGGGCCTCAGCTTGCCGCCGGGATCCCCCGCGAAGCTGGCCGCATACCTGGGCCTGCTCGCCAAGTGGAACCGCGTGCACAACCTCACGGCGATCCGCGAGCCGGAGCAGATGGTGGCGCTGCACCTGCTCGACAGCCTCTCGATCCTTCCGCAGCTGGGCAACGCGTCCACGCTCCTCGACGTGGGAACCGGAGCGGGGCTGCCCGGCATCCCGATCGCGATCGCGCGCCCGGACATCGCGGTCACGCTGCTCGACTCATCGCACAAGAAGACGGCGTTCCTCGCGCAGGCGAAGGCAGAGCTCGGGCTCGCGAACGTCACCGTCGTCTGCGAGCGTGTCGAGCGCTGGGCGCCTGCGTCGCGCTTCGACGTGGTCGTCTCGCGCGCGTTCTCCGAGCTCGCGGATTTCGTCGCCCAGTCGAAGCACCTGGTCGCGCAGGGCGGCGTGATGCTGGCGATGAAGGGCGTGCATCCTTTCGACGAGATCGCCCGCGTGCCCGCAACGCACCGCGTCGACGGCGTCGTCGAGCTGCGCGTGCCGAGCCTGGATGCGAAACGCCACCTCGTACTCCTGAAAGCCGCTTGATGGCCCGCGTCTTCGTCATCGCAAACCAGAAGGGCGGCGTCGGCAAGACGTCGATCGCCGTGAACCTCTCCGCGAGCCTCGCGCACTACGGGCGCCGAGCGCTGCTCGTGGACCTCGACCCGCAAGGCAACGCGACGACCGGCAGCGGCGTCGACAAGTCCGCCTGCGAGAAGACCGTGTACGACGTGATCCTCGGTGAATGCTCGGTTGCGGAAGCGATCGTGCATTGCGAGGGCAACTACGACGTCGTCCCGTCCAATCGCGAGCTGGCGGGCGCCGAGGTGGAGCTGATCCAGATGGAGGATCGCGAGTACTGCCTGCGCAAGGCCATCGACTCCGTGCGCGGCGACTACGACTTCGTCGTGATCGATTGCCCGCCCGCGCTCAACATGCTCACGGTGAACGGATTCACCGCCGCCGACGCGGTGATCATCCCGATGCAGTGCGAGTACTACGCGCTGGAGGGCCTCTC
>Ga0075364_10001804_pt1 | contig 11867 bp, 11 predicted proteins | sample EndMetdeltDD1764_FD_71517 | JGI IMG/M metagenome (GOLD analysis project Ga0075364, IMG submission 71517) | Populus endosphere microbial communities from Tennessee, USA - Endosphere MetaG P. deltoides DD176-4 | ecosystem: Host-associated > Plants > Roots > Endosphere | place: USA: Tennessee... | reverse complement strand
ACCGGGCAGTACCGCGTCGGCACCAGCATGTACTGGAACAATCCGCTGGACCGGGGCGACCAGATGAGCTTGCGGCTGCAGGTCAGCAACACCAGCATGCACTACGCGCGCCTGGGCTACCAGTTGCCGCTGGGCCGCGATGGCACGCGCGTGGGCGTGGCCGTGTCGCACCTGGACTACCGCCTGGGCAAGGACTTTGCGGCACTGGATGCCGACGGCAAGGCCGATACCTTCAGCCTGTATGTGCGCCACCCCTTGCTGCGCAGCCTGGAGAGCAACTGGTATGCCCAGCTCCAGATGGACGCCAAGAATCTGCGCGACACCGTGGGCAGCACCGCCACCACGTCGGTGCACCAGCTGCGCAATGTCGTGCTGGGGCTGAACGGCGACTGGCAGGATGCGCTGGGTGGCGGTGCCGGCAACAGCCTGGCCCTGAACCTGACCACCGGCCAGCTGCGGCTGGACAACGACAGCCTGGCGCAAGACGCGGCCAGCACCCGGAGCGCCGGGCACTTCAACAAACTGAACTACCAGCTGCAACGCGTGCAGGCCTTGCGCCCCAACTGGTCGCTGGCACTCAACCTCAGCGGCCAGCTGGCCGACAGGAACCTGGCTTCGGCGGAGAAATTCGGCCTGGGCGGCAACAACGGCGTGCGGGCCTATGCGCAAGGCGAGGCCCTGGGCGACGCGGGCTGGCTGGCCAGCGCGGCGCTGCGCTGGCAGCCCGCACCGGGCTGGCAACTGCAAGCTTTCTACGACGCGGGAGGCGTGCAGCTCAACCACCGCGCGTGGGACCGAACCGGCGGCACGAGCAACCGCGCGCATCTGGCTGGCGCCGGTCTGGGCGTGGGCTGGGCGACGGACAAGCTGGCGTTCTCGCTCACCTCGGCCTGGGCCACCGAGGGCCGGGCCAGCGATGGCCGCCGCGGCGCGCGGCTGTGGGCGCAGGCGACCGTGGCGTTCTGAATCGTTGAATCCATCGGGTTCGCCAGCCCGAGCGTGACACGGGCCAGCGCGAGGGCGCGAGCACGGCAGGCCTGACGCGCGTCGATGTCCGCTACGAGCCCGAGTCGACCACCTGCACTTGCGGCTGTGCGCTCGAGCGCATCGCGAAGACGTGGCCAAGACGCCCCACCACGTTCTCGGCGTGTCATTCAAAAATCCGTTTGACACTGCGAATACCTTCTTCTATCCTTCGCGCCACGACGCAACCCATCATCGGGTGAGTCGGGCAGCAACATCGCTGCTTCACATACCGGCTATGAAAGCCCTCGAACAACGCGCAAGCGGGGTCGAGGGCTTTTTTGTTTTTGGAGCTTCAATGACACCGACCGACAAGGTCCCTTCGAGCGGCCAGGCCTTCCCGGACCTGATCGTGGCGAGCGTGCAGATGGAACCGCGGGTGGGCCACACGGCCGCCAACGTCGCGTGCTCGGTCGAGCGTATCGAACAGGCGGCAGCACAGGGCGCTTCGATCGTGGTGCTGCCCGAACTGGCCAACAGCGGCTACGTTTTCGAAAGCAGGCAGGAAGCCTTCGCTCTCGCCGAGACCGTGCCCGGCGGCCCGAGCACACAGGCGTGGATCGAGGTGGCGCGCCGCTGCAAGGTGCATGTGGTTGCCGGTATCGCGGAGCGCGAGGGCACCCGGCTGTACAACGCCGCCGCCGTCATCGGTCCCGAGGGATGGATCGGTACCTACCGCAAGCTCCATCTCTGGGGCGACGAACACCTGTTCTTCGAAGCAGGCAACAACGGCGTGCCGGTCTTCGATACCGAATGGGGTCGCCTGGGCGTGCTGATCTGCTACGACGGATGGTTCCCCGAGGTGTACCGGCTGCTGGCAAGGCAGGGCGTCGACGTCGTCTGCATGCCCACCAACTGGGTGCCCATGCCGGGTCAGCCTGCTGACCAGCCCGCAATGGCCACGACGCTGGTCATGGCGAACGCGCACAGCAACGGGCTCAGTGTCGTGTGTGCCGATCGCGTCGGCACCGAGCGCGGACAGGCCTTCGTGGGGCAGAGCGTGATCGTGGGCTCACAGGGATGGCCGCTGGCGGGGCCCGCCTCGCTCGACCGCGAGGAAATCCTCTACGCGCGCATCAACCTGAAGGCCTCGCGCCAGGGGCGACACCTCAACACGTTCAACCACGTGCTGCGCGACCGCCGCGACGACGTCTACGACCTGATGCCGGGCAGCGGCCGACTGCTGCCGCGGCATTGACGCGGGAATTCTTCGGACCAGCGCGGTCGCTCCCTGTCTTTTCCTTCCGTTTCTCAACTCCAACCTCCCGAGGACTTTGCCATGAAGAGCTTTTCGTCATTCACACGCATCGGCGCATTTGCCGCCTTCGCGGCGCTCACGGCCTGCGCTCAGGCCGCGGACCCGATCCGCATCGGCGTGGCCGTGGGCCTGTCGGGCGCCAACAGCGTGGTGGCGCCTGCGGTCGTGCAATCGTCGCAGCTTGCGGTCGAGCAGATCAACGCGGCTGGCGGCATCCTTGGCCGCAAGGTCGAACTGGAGATCGTGGACGATGCCTCGGGCGCAGTAGGTGCGCAGAAGGCCTTCGACACGCTGGTCTTCCAGAAGAAGGTCCAGGCCATCATCGCCATGGAGACCAGCGCCGCGCGCAATGCCGCGCTGCCCGTGATCAGCAAGGGCAAGATTCCCTACATCTACACCTCGTTCTACGAGGGCCGCTCGTGCAACCCCTGGATGTACGTGAACGGCTGGGTACCCGAGCAGCAGGTGGCGCCGATGGTCGACTATTTCGCGAACGCCAAGGGCGCGAAGAACTTCTTCCTCGTGGGCAATGACTACGCCTTCGGCCGCGGCATGCTGGAATTCACCAAGAAGTACATCGAGAAGAAGGGCGGCAAGGTCGTCGGCGAGGAATACCTGCCGATCGACGGCAGCGACTGGACCTCGGTGGTCTCCAAGATCCGCTCGGTAAAGCCCGATGCGCTGATCAGCGCGACAGCCGGTGGCGCGCCCAATGTTTCACTGGCCAAGCAGCTCAAGGGCGCCGGCCTCACGCTGCCCTATGGCAACCTCGCGATCGACGAAGGCACGGCAAAGACGATGGGCGACGTGGCCACGGGCCTGTACATGTCGGCCTCGTACCTCACCGGCATCGACACGCCGCAGAACAGGGAGTTCATCGCCGCGATGACGAAGAAGTTTGGCGCGGACCTGAAGACGCCCAACGAACTGTCCGAGCCCCAGTACGAAGCGTTCTTCCTGTACAAGGCTGCGGTCGAGAGGGTGGGTTCGACGGACTCGGCCAAGGTGACCCAGGCGCTCGGCGAGGTGTCGTACACCGGCCCGCGCGGCGCGGTCGCGATGAACAGCAGCCGTCACACGCAGCTGTCGATGCGGCTGGGGCATGTGCAGGCCGACGGATCCATCCAGATCCTGGAGACTTTCAAGAACGTCGATCCGGGCGCACAGTGCCCCAACATCAAGTAAGCGCTGGCAGAAAGCGCAACTGACTGACCTTGGAGCCCCTCATGGTGCTATTGCTGGACTTGCTCACGACGGCGGCGATGCTGTTCGTCGTCACCGCGGGGTTGCTGATGATCTTCGGAGTCATGAAGATCGTGAACTTCGCGCACGGCGCCTTGCTCACGCTCGGCGGATATGCGAGCTACGTGGTGACCCAGCTCAGGCTGGACCCGTGGCTGAGCTGGCCGATCGCGCTCGTTGCCGGGATGCTGGTCGGCATGCTCGTCGAGCGGTTGATCGTGAGGCCGCTCTACAAGCGGCCGCTCGACGCCATTCTTGCGACGTGGGGCCTGGGCATCATCATCGGGCAGCTGATCGTGCTGAGCTTCGGGCGCGAGGTGCAGTTCGTCGACGCGCCGCTCTCCGGCACCTGGTCGGTGCTGGGCGTGGACTACTCGGCCTACCGGCTGCTGCTCGTGCCGATCGCCATCGTCCTGTGCCTGTTGCTCACGGGACTCTTGAACGGCACGCGCTTCGGCGTTCGCACGCGTGCGGTGATCATGAACGAGGCGCTTGCCAGCGGCCTCGGCATCCATTCCGGGCGCGTGCGTTTCATCACCTTCAGCCTGGGTGCGGGCCTGGGTACGCTGGCCGGCACCATGATCACGCCGCTGTCGAGCGTGGATCCGAACATGGGCCTGCCATGGCTGGTGAGCGCGTTCATGCTGGTGATGGTGTCGGGGCATTCGATGCTCAGCCTGCTCGCGACGTGTGTTGTCTTCGGTGCCTGCCAGGTGCTGGTGAGCACCTATGCGAGCCCGGTGCTCGGCGGTCTCACGATCGCGGTGCTGGCGGCGGTGACCCTGCGCATCCGCCCGAAAGGATTTGCCCGTGGCTGAAGCGATCAACATGGCGGGACCCTCTGCTTCGGTGCGCCGTACGCTCCAGTCGGGGCGCGGCATTGCCGTGCTCGGGGCCGTGGGGCTCGCGCTGGTCATCGTCGGGCCATGGGTGTTCGATACCTACCTGCTCAACATCCTGATCAAGGCCTTCTTCTTCGCAATCGCGGCCATCACGGTCGACGTGCTGTGGGGCTACACGGGCTGTCTGACTTTCGGCCAGTCGGCTTTCTTCGGCATCGGCGCCTATGCCGCGGGGCTCGTGTTCACCCACGGCGGCTTCAGCGCGCCGATGGTGCTGCTGGCGTTCGGCGCGGCCGTGCTGACGTGCGCCGCGGTGGGCGCACTGGTCGGATGGCTGTCCTTCTACCGAGGTGCGTCTCCCTTCTTCGCGACCGTGATCTCGCTCGTGCTGCCCATCGTGCTGACGCAGCTGCTGTTGTCGGGCGGCGAATGGACCGGCTCCAGCTCCGGCCTGACGGGCTATGAGACCTTCGACCTGTCGATGCAGGCCTGGTACTGGGTGTCCGGCTCCATGCTGCTGCTGGCCGGCGTTCTGGGTTGGGTGCTGGTGCGCAGCGATGCCGGCCGGGTGCTCGCCGCCATTCGCGACAACGAATCGCGTTGTACCTATCTCGGCATTCCGACCGAGTTCGTCAAGATCGCATTGCTGGTCGTCATGGCCGTCGTGGCCGGGCTTGCGGGCTTCGGCTACGGTGCGTTCAGCGGCGTGGTGGCACCGGAACTCACCGGCTTCGCACTCGGGACCGAACTCGTCATCTGGGTGGCGCTGGGCGGGCGCGGCACGCTGTGGGGGCCGCTGATCGGCGCCGTGCTGATCAACGTCGCGACGGCCTACCTGAGCAGCAGCATGCCGTTTGCCTGGCAATTGATCCTGGGTGTGGCCTTCGTGCTGGTGATCGTGCTGCTGCCGCAAGGCCTGGTGCCGTTGCTCCTCAAGCCGTTCGGCCTCGGGCAGCCTGCCGGGCACGTGCCGGCGCTGGCCGAGCGTCCGCTCGACGAAGCTCCCGCCCAGGATGCAGCCCCGGCCCTTCGCATGCACCAGGTGACGCGGCACTTCGGCTCGCTCAAGGTCTTGCAGGGCATCGATCTCGAGGCCCATGCGGGCGAGCTGGTCGGCCTGATCGGCCCGAACGGCGCCGGCAAGACCACGCTGATGCGGTGCATGAGCGACGGCGCGGACCGCAGTTCGGGCACGGTGACGCTGTGTGGCAACGACATCCGCCAGCTCCCGCCGGAGGCCTGCGTGCGCTTCGGCCTGGGGCGCAAGTTCCAGAACGCCAACATTTTCGAGTCGCTGACCGTCGCGGAGTGTCTTCGCATTGCCGGGACGGTGCTCGAATGGCCGTCCCTGGTGCGCCAGGACCGCACGCTGCGCCTGCCGCCCTATGCACTGGACGTGGTGCGCACGACCGGCCTCGAGGCGAAGCTCGCGACCGTCGCGCGCGACCTGTCGCATGGCGAGCAGCAGGCGCTGGAGCTGGCCATGGTGCTGGCGCTGAAGCCGCGCATCGTGTTGCTCGACGAGCCGACGGCCGGTCTCACCAAGACGGAGCGCACACAGGTGGGCGTCATCCTCTCGTCGCTTGCGCACCGCTACCGCCTCTGCTGCCTGCTGGTGGAACACGACCTCGATTTCGTCGAGGAGATTGCCACGCGCATCGTGGTGCTGCACCAGGGCGCGATCGTGATGCAGGGCAGCTTCGAGGAAGTGGTGAATTCGTCGCTTGTGAAGACCATCTATTCGGGCAGCGCCCATGCATCAAGGGAGGCCGAATGAGCCAGGCTGCATTGAGGCTGGAAGGCGTGACCAGCGGCTACGGAGAATCGGTGGTCCTGCGCGGACTGTCGTTGAGCGTGGGTGCTGGCGAGGCCGTGGCGCTGCTTGGCAAGAACGGCATGGGCAAGAGCACCTTGCTGAAGACCGTGATGGGCTACCTGCCGAAGAAGGGCGGCGCCGTTCATGTGTCCGGCACCGACATCACGCGCATGCCGCCGCATCGCGTTGCGCGCCAGGGCGTGGCGTATGCGGCCCAGGAGCATGCCCTGTTCGCGGATCTCAGCATCCGCGACAACCTGCGGCTCGGGCTCGCCAGGGAGTCCGAGTTCGACGAACGCTTCGGGGAGATCGAACCGCTGTTTCCGGTCTTCAAGAGCCGGCTGGCGCAGTATGCGGGCACGCTCTCGGGCGGCGAGCAGAAGATGCTGCTGCTGGCCCGGGCCCTGATGATGCGGCCCGCGCTGATCCTGCTCGACGAGATCACCGAGGGGCTGCAACCGTCGGTCATCGACCGGCTCGCCAATGCCTTGCTCAGCGAGCGCGCGCGGCATGGCACGGCACTGCTCGTCATCGAGCAGAACGTGCCGTTCGCGCTGCAGGTCGCCGACCGCTATGTCGTGCTCAAGCAGGGCGAGCTGATCGACACGGGCGACGCCAAGGCGCACGGCGCCGTCGACAAGGTGTTCGGCCACTTGCGGGTATGACCCGCTTGTCGCATGAGGCTGGAGGATGACTGAAGAAATGACTCTCCCTGTCTGCGTCCTGGTCGCCACCGGCGGCACGATCGCGATGAAGATCGACCCCCTGCGGAAGGTGCCCGTGCCGGCCTTGTCGGGCGAGGATCTGCTCGCGGCGGTGCCGGGCATTGCGGAGCTGGCCCGGCTGGAGGTGAACAACTTCTCCAACCTGCCTTCGGACCACATGGGTCCGGACAACTGGGCGTTGCTGAGCCGGGCGGTCGACGCCGCACTGCAGCGAACGGACGTGGCGGGCGTGATCGTCTCGCACGGCACCGACACGCTCGAGGAGGCCGCCTGGTTCCTGGACCTGACGCTCGCCGGCGAGAAGCCGGTGGTGCTTGCCGGCGCGCAACGCAACGCGTCCACGCCGGATTTCGATGGCCCGCGCAACCTGATGAACGCGGTGCGCGTTTGCCTTGCCCCCGAAGCCAGTGGAAAGGGGGTGATGGTCGTCATGAACAACCAGATCCATGCTGCCCGCGATGTCACCAAGACGCACACCAGCGATGTGGAATCCTTCAAGTCGGGCGACTTCGGATTTTTAGGCTCGGTCGACCAGGACCGCGTGGTCTACTCGCGCTCGCCGCTGCGTCGCCAGCATGTGGCGCTGCGCGGCAAGGCGCTGCCGCCGGTGGAGATCGTGCCGATGTACGGCGGTGCGAGCGGCGCAATGCTGAACGCCGCAGTGGCGCAGGGCGCCCGGGGCATCGTGGTTCAGGCATTGGGCCTGGGCAACGTCAATGTCCCGATGTTCGAGGCGATCGAGTCCGCGATCCGGCAAGGCATTGCGGTCGTCGTCTCGACCCGGGTACCCCGCGGACGCGTGGCGCCCGTCTATGGATTCGCGGGCGGCGGGAGTACGCTCAAGGCGGCGGGAGCGGTCTTTGCGGACAACCTGAGTCCGCAGAAGGCACGTATCCTGCTCATGCTGGCGCTGCAGGAGAACCCCGACCCGCATGCCTTGCAGGCCCTGTTCGACCGATGAAGGAAACGCCGATGGTCACCGACACAGACATCTCCGCCGACGACGGCTGGCGCATCGGCGTGTTGTACTCGCGCTCCGGTGCCACGGGCGTGACCGAATCGGAGCATTTCTTCGGCACGGTGCTGGCCATCGAGGAGATCAACCGGCTGGGCGGCGTGCTCGATCGGCCATTGCTGCCGATCGCCTATGACCCCAAGGGTGACTCCGCCGAATACCGCCGGCTTGCCACCCAACTGCTGCTGGAGGACGAGGTCAACGTGATCTTCGGCTGCTCGCGCTCGTCGAGCCGCAAGGCCGTGCTGCCGGTGATCGAGCGCAACAACGCTCTGCTCTGGTACTGCTCGTTCTACGAGGGCTTCGAGTATTCGCCGAACGTGATCTATACGGGCGCGGTGCCCAACCAGAACAGCGTGCAGCTCGCCGCCTACCTGCTCAAGAACAGGGGGTCGCGCTTCTTCCTGGTAGGGGCCGACTACATCTACCCGCGCGAGTCGAACCGCGTCATGCGCGAGATGGTCGAGCAGCACGGCGGCGAAATTCTCGACGAGGTCTATCTGCCGCTGGAGGCGACCGAAGCCGAACTGCAGGAGGTCATGCGCGACATCGTGGCCGCGCAGCCTGCCGTGGTGTTCTCCACGATGGTGGGCGAGTCGGCCAGGCGCTTCTATCAGATCTACCGGGAGCATGGCCTGGAGCCCGACCGCGTGCCGATTGCCAGCCTGTCGATGGCGGAGGAGGAGGTCCGGCTGACCGGCGCCGGCATCTGTGCGGGGCACCTCACCGCGGCAACCTACTTCAACTCGCTGCAGAACGAGAGCAACGCGCGCTTCGTCGCACTGTGGCGCACGCGCTTCGGCGACCGGCCAACCAGCACCTGGTCGGAGATGGCGTACAGCCAGGTCCATCTTTTCGCGCGCACGCTGGAGCGAACCGGCAGCCTGGACACGCGCAAGCTCGTCAAGGCGTCGCATGGCGTGCATTTCGAGTCGCCGGAAGGCCGCCTGTCGATCGACGCCGAGAACAACCATTGCATGCTGACACCGCGCATCGGCGTCTGCCGCGCCGACGGCCAGTTCGACGTCGTGTGGCAGGGCGCGGGGCCGGTGAAGCCCGACCCGTACCTTTCGACCTTCGGGTTTTCCGAGTTCTGGCTGAGCTGAGGCCATGAGCAGCCTGCGCCGCCTCTACGACGATCTCCGCAGCATCTGCGTGGCGGTCGTCTATCCGCCGGGCGAAGACCGGGACGTGCTGCTCGACCAGCTCAAGCGCATCGGCTGCCGCCTGAAGGTCATCTGGCCGTTCCCGGCCGAGCCGCCGAAGGGAACCGACGTCATCTTCTTCCAGGTGTCGCAGGAACTGCAGGGCAGCGCGAGCTGGAGCGCGTGTGCCGTCGAAGCCACGCTGGTTGCGCTGTCGGACTACGAGAGCCCCACCACGCTGAAGCTGCTGCTCGACACCAGCGCCCACGGCGTCATCACGCGGCCGTTTCGTTCGAGCGGCGTGCTGAGCACGCTGGTGCTGGCCCGTTCGTCGCGGGGCTACCAGGAGCGGCTGCAGAGCAAGGTCAGCAAGCTCGAGGAAACCATCAAGTCGCGTCGGCAGATCGAGAAGGCGATCCGGCTGCTGTCGGAGACCCAGGGCCTGCAGGAGGCCCAGGCCTACGAGCACATGCGGGCACGCGCCACGGCCCTGAGGGTCACGGTCGCGGAAGTTGCGCTGATGGTCGTGGACGCACACGAAGCGATGGAGAAGCTCGGCCTGGGAAAGCCGCCTCGCGGCGGCTGAGGGGATCGCGAGCGCTGCGTCTGCCGCCGCGACGAACGCCTTCGACCATCGATAGGCGTTTTTCCGCCTGGAGCGCCGCATCGGATCGTTAGACCAGTTGGTTGTTTAGAACCGACTTTTCAGTAGTTTGAGCCTTGTCGCGCCGCTCCTACAGTGATGGTCATCGCCATCAACCTGGATGGAAAGCAAATGAAGCAACGCACAGGAGCCCAAAGCGCATGTCAGTGGAAGTTGAAGATGTCGTCGCCTTGCCGCCCGCCCTCGAGGAAGCGCGCGTTCGTGCGGCCGAAGCGGGATGGACATACGCCGGTGGCGTGGCCCCGCCCGCCGCATGGGCGCTGGTGCAGGGTGGCCAGGCCGTGCTGGTGGACGTGCGCTCGGGCGAAGAGCGCAAGTTCGTGGGCCATGTGCCCGAGAGCCTGCACGTGGCCTGGGCGACCGGCACGGCGCTGACCCGCAATCCGCGCTTCGTGCGCGAGCTCGAGGCCAGGCTTGCGAAGCACGGCGGCAAGAACGCGGTGGCACTGCTGCTGTGCCGCAGCGGCAAGCGCTCGGCGCTCGCGGCGGAAGCAGCCGCCAAGGCCGGCTTCACGCGTGTGTTCAACGTGCTCGAGGGCTTCGAGGGCGAGATCGACGCCCACCAGCACCGCGGCGGCGCAGGCGGCTGGCGCTTCCACGGCCTGCCGTGGGTGCAGGACTGAGGGAGAACAACCACATGGCTCATTTCGAGGTAAGCGGCATCGTGCGCGCGCTGCATGGCGTGCGCGACGAGTGGCGCGATTCGCAGCGGCGCTCACGCGAGCCCGGCGCACGCGAATTTCCCTCGCGCGACGCGCTCGCGCAGATCGTCGAGTTGCTCAAGGGCGCGCTGTTCCCGATGCGGCTCGGCCCGCCCGACCTGCGCCACGAAAGCGAAGACTTCTACGTCGGCCATTCGCTCGATTCCGCGCTGCAGGCCTTGCTGGCGCAGGCGCGCCTCGAACTCGAATTCAACGCCCGGCATGAACCGCGTTCACCGGGCGAGATCGACGACGCCGCGGCCGATGCCGTGCGCCGCTTCGCGGGTGCGTTGCCGCAGCTGCGCCGCCTGCTCGACACCGACGTGCTCGCCGCCTACCAGGGCGACCCGGCGGCGCGCAGCGTGGACGAGGTGCTGCTGTGCTATCCGGGCGTGCTGGCGATGATTCACCACCGGCTGGCGCACGAGCTCTACCAGCTCGGATTGCCGCTGCTGGCGCGCATCGTGGCGGAACTGGCGCATGCGCAGACCGGCATCGACATCCACCCCGGCGCGCAGATCGATGCCGGCTTCTTCATCGACCACGGCACGGGCGTGGTGATCGGCGAGACGGCCGTCATCGGCAAGCGCGTTCGGCTGTACCAGGCCGTCACGCTCGGCGCCAAGCGTTTTCCCACCGATGCCGAGGGCAACCTGAGGAAGGGCCTGCCGCGCCACCCGGTGGTGGAGGACGACGTGGTGATCTATGCCGGGGCCACCATCCTCGGGCGCGTGACGCTGGGCAAGGGCGCGGTCATCGGCGGCAACGTGTGGATCACCGACGACGTGCCTGCGGGCGCGAGCGTGACGCAGGCCAGCCTGCAGAACGCGCCGAAGGGAGGCGGCGCATGAAGGATTTCGTCGAAGACTTCGGCGTGACCGTCCGCCAGCTGCGCGAAGGCAAGGGCTGGTCGCAGGAAGTACTGGCCGAGCACGCCGACCTGAACCGCTCCTATGTCGGCGAAGTGGAGCGCGGGCGCGTCATCCCGTCGATCGTCACGGCGCACAAGCTGGCTGCAGCGCTCGACATCAACATGGTGGGCCTGCTGCTGCGCTGCGAGCAGCTGGAGCAATCGCGTCTTGTGCGAAGGATCAATTTGGCGGCTATAGCCTGTTGAGGGAAAACCCCATGCCGCCTGACACTGGCGGCCACTTTCTTCTCAACACGGAGCCTTGATCCATGAGCGCAACAGTCGGTGGTACCACCGCCCTTGGCGACAACGCCGCACGCCAGCTAGCCAATGCCACCAAGACAGTCCCTCAACTGGAGACCATCAGCCCGCGCTGGCTGACGCACCTCTTGCAATGGGTGCCGGTGGAGGCGGGCATCTACCGCGTCAACAAGGTCAGGAACCCCGAATCGATCAAGGTCACCTGCACCTCGCGCGAAGAGGAAAACCAGTTGCCGCGCACCTTCGTCGACTACGAAGAGAACCC
>Ga0075364_10001803_pt1 | contig 11868 bp, 1 predicted proteins | sample EndMetdeltDD1764_FD_71517 | JGI IMG/M metagenome (GOLD analysis project Ga0075364, IMG submission 71517) | Populus endosphere microbial communities from Tennessee, USA - Endosphere MetaG P. deltoides DD176-4 | ecosystem: Host-associated > Plants > Roots > Endosphere | place: USA: Tennessee... | reverse complement strand
GCTATGAAAACATTCTGATAGCCCATATTCATAACCCCCCTGTTTATTAAGCTTTCGCTTTGCTGAGGCTTACTTCAGAAATTGCCCCCTAATTCAATTAGGGGATTGTAATGCGATTAAAGTAGTCGCGATACTCTGTTTATTATAATTTTACTAATTATTTAAAGGTTTATTATTTTTTTTTAAGGAGGAAACAAAATGCCACTCAACCAATCGGGCAATAATTTCCAAAGAACGTATTTATTAGTAAACGATTCGAAGAAAATACTTTCTCGCTCAAGGCGTGGAGTTATGAAGCAAATGATATGCACGTTTTCCGGAATTAGCACTGGTCTTAGTGAAATTTTTTTACCATTCGAGTTTAAAAAATATGTCAAAAAACTTGCGATAGGTATTTCTCGGTCACTGTTGGCCGTTACTGATCAGGTAGGGTCGTGTGGTGCAAGTTCTATAGAGGATTTACAAGAGACTCAGACACAGGCATTTAATGAAATACATATATTACTAGAAAAACAGGCAAAGACATTAATTCGTATAGAAGAAAAAGTTGATAAAATAAGTAACGAGTTAGTATTAGGTTTTAAAAATATTGAAATAAAGCTTGGAGTATTAGAACAAAATATTACTCGTTATATTGATAGTTATTTAGATCCCTCTGGAAAAGTCAAGCTCATGTCGGACTTGATCTTTCATATAAAGAGGTGTAACGAAGAGCATTATGATTTAAGTCATCTAGAAAGACTGAATAACTTCCAACAGTGGAATAGTTCTAATTTCTGGTACACCCTAGATGAAGCACTTGGACAAAGAGTAAAGAATCTAATAATATTTCACCAAATTTTATTTCGAATATTTAGAGAACGCCATGTTATTTCTAATGGAGGTGATGGCGAAGCAGTAGGGAAAAGCCTTAGTCTTTTAAATTTAGGTATACTGACTTATAGTCATGAGTTTCTTTTTTTGCGGGCGAATTATGTGACACTTGCAAATTTTTATTATAGAAGAAATGATATAGAAAGGGGTAACCATTATTTTCATAAAGCCTTAAATTTTTTTGATCACACGTATCCAATTTTATCCTTAATAAATGAATTCATAGAGTTACTAAAAGAAGTAAAATCACTTGATTTTATTAAATTTGGCTCAAATAAAACAGTCTTCAAAGAATTTATAGAGGATGCTATCAAAGCTATACCATCTTTAAAAGATCATATAGAAAAAAAAGAAGGGTTATTTTTTTATCCTCCTACAAAGCAAATAACCTATAACTTTTTGCACTCATCGATACGCACGCCTATTGGTGAATGGAAAAATGGAACAAAAGTGCGTTATGCTTTGCAATATAAAGATAAGGGTGTTTATTCTCTAGTAGACAATTGGTCTGCACTCTATCCTGTGGTAGAAAAGGCCTGCCCGTTACTGGATATCGGTGGTGGGCAGGAAGTAGAAGAAAGGCTTCTTTTCAGAAAATTTGATGATCAAACACCGGAATTAATAGGTATTATTAAAGATGGTCATCAACACTACTTTAGAGATATTAACAGAGATCTCTACCATGCAGCATTAAATCCTAACAAAAAAATAGCTCAGCGTGAGATAGAATTACTTATAAAAAATGGAGCTAATGTTTCTGAAGTATTTAAAAATGGAAGACAGGCTATTCATGCTGCAGTAGAAAATGCTAATTGGTTTAATATTGATATTGTGAAAATCTTAATAGAGGCGGGGGCTAGCATTAATGCAACAGATAGCAATAAAGGTTATATGCCTATTCATATAGCTGTTGAAAATGGGCGCCGGGATCTTATTAAGCCTTTAATTAATCTTGGCGCTAACGTTAATTCTCAAACTGCTCAAGAAAATCTGACTCCTTTGCATATTGCTGTTATCAATAATCAGATAGATATAATAGAGTTGCTACTACAAAGTGAAGGAATAAATATTAATTCTGAAGATAAGTTTGCTCTTACTCCTTTACATAGAGCCGTGTATTTAAATTACACTCGCATTATGAACCTTTTACTAAGAGACGAAGGAACCGGTATTCAGATGGTAAGCTCGAAAGGGTATACGATTTTAGAAATGGCCTTAATGGACAGAAATTTTCAAATTGACAAATCGATCAAAGAACTATTAGGTTTTGATAATAAGGCTAAAATCTTGAAACAGAGTGTTCAGCTATGTTTTGCAATTTACCATAAAAATAAAGATTTTGTTGAAGATTTATTACTCATTGGTAAAACCGTTGAAATTTTATTTAAACTCGTTGAATCTGACCTCGATACCACCTTTCTACGCATTAATGAAAGTTTTTTGCGCGTGGCCTTATTAACTAGTAATTTAGATATATTCAAATTGTTGTTAGAAGCAATTTCGGAAATAAAGAAATTTTTGAATACAAAACACTGCATAGAAAAAAACAATTTTTTTTTCTATCTTGAATCATGGCAATCATCACAAACATTGCTTGATTTAGCCATTTTATTTGAGAAACAAGAGATTCTCAACTATCTCTTGGAAAACAATGCCGATCCAAATTTGGGAAAAATAAAGCATTCTATTCCTACATTATATTTTCCTATTTTTCAAGGGGATTTAGAACTTATTAAAAGGTTGGAAAGAATGGGTTCCGATATTAATGTACGGTATTTCGCGTCAAATACTCCATTGATGATGGCAGCTCAATTGGGTTTTTATGATGCCGTGGAATTTTTTTCTGGGTTAGATGATATCGATTTAACAGCAAAAAACATTCAAAAAAAAAATACATTACATCTTGCTTGTATAAAAAATAATTTTAATATAATTAAACTTTTGGTAGAAAAGGGACTAAACATTAATGAAAAAGATAGACAACACTGCACTTCTTTGCACTATGCAGCCAAGTATATCTCCCTAGATGGATTTCAATATCTCATAGAAAAAGGAGGGGATATTACTCAAATAGATGTAGAGGGTAGAACGGTATTCAGTTATGCAGTTGCGTCGGGTAACCTAGAAAAAGTTCGCTATCTACATCAATACCATAATTTAAGTATCGATCAAGAAGCAAGTAGCACGACTTTAATGCATGAAGCAGCTAGCTCTGGGTCTTTGCGCGTAATTGACTATTTATATTCAAATGGATTAAAGGGGATGCAACCTAACAAGCGAGGCGAATTTCCTATACACGCGGCTATTATCGCCCATAGTTCTCTACAAATAGTGCAATATTTTGCAAGTCAAACTCCAAATTTTTTAAATATAAAAACTAATCAGAATGCGACTTTACTGCATTATGCAGTTCAATATGCCCAATCTTTGGATATAATTCTCTACCTTATAGCTGAAAAAGCAAATGTTGAAGTAAAAGATGGCGATGGCAATACTTTATTACATTATGCAGTGCAATCAAAGAATATTAATGTGGTTAAGTATGTTCTAGCATTGCCAACAACAAAGGACAGGCCAAATTGTATTAGTGAGAAAAATAAACAAAATAGCAGCGTTCTTCACTATGCTATAAAGTTTGGTTCGTTAGAGATTTTTCAATATTTTTTGAAAGAGCTCGTAATAGCAGAAATGGAAGAAGATATAGCATATGAATTGCAAAAATCAAGTATAAATAGAGAAGAAGTAGCCGACAAATGGTGGGGAGATTTTATAAGAAAAAAAGTAGATGAAAAAAATATTCTTGATACAAAAGATAACAGTGGAAATACTTTACTGCATTATGCTGCACAATCGAGAGATATAGACACGGTTAAATATGTGCTGCAGTTGAAAGAAAAAAAGGACAGAGCAAAATATATTACCGAGAAAAATAAGCGGAATATGACTGCGTTACACTATGCCGCTCAATTGGGTTCTTTAAATATTTTACACTATTTCTTGAAAGAAATGACAAGAATGGATGTAGAAAAATATATAGCGATAACAAACAAAAAAACAATAGACGAAGAAGAAATTTGGGAACGTCATATAAGAAAAAAAATAAAAAAAGATAATGTATTGGATGCAAAAGATATTGATGGAAATACCGTATTGCACTATATAGCGCTTTGCGAATATTCTTTTCATGAAGGCACTCCTTTTTTTAATTTTTTAACTAAAGCACTACTTTACATTAGAAACAATGGTGGTAAAACTTTCTTACATTTAGCAGCTTTGAATAATAATTTAGAATTAATAAAATTTTTAATTGAGGAAAAGCAGGTCAATATTAATATTAAAAACTCATATGGAGACCCTCCACTATTTGCTGCTGTAGAAAGTAATGCATTAGACGTCGTTAAATATCTTATTGAAAAAAAACAAATCGATATAAACATTAAAAATCATAGGGGCGATACACTTTTATTTGCCGCTGCAGGAGGTAATGCATTAGATGTTGTGCAATATCTTATAAAGAAAAAACAAATCAATGTTAATGTTAGAAATCAGAAGGGTGATACGCCACTATTTGTCGCTGCAAGAGGTGGCGCTTTAGATGTCGTGCAATATCTCATCGAGGAAAGACTAATAAATAGTAGTGTTAAAAATGAAGAGGGAAATAGGCTTTTATTTGAAGCGGCATTTGGTAATGCGCTAAATGTCATTAAGTATCTGTATAAGGGAAATTGGATCGATGTTAATGTTAGAAATCAGGAGGGTGATACGGTACTATTTGCCGCTGTAAAAGGTAATGCTTTAAATGTCGTTGAATATCTCATTGAGGAAAAACAAGTCAATGTTCATGTTCAAGATACTCTATTTGTGGCTGCAAAAGCGGATGCGTTAGATGTTGTTCGGTATCTCATTGAGAAAAAACAAATCGATATAAACGTTAAAGATAAATGGGGAAATATCCCTTTATTTGTGGCTGCAAAAAATAATGCACTAAGTGTCGTTAAATATTTTATCGAAGAAAAACAAGTTGATGTTAATGCTAAAAATGATGAAAAAAATTCTCTGTTATTAGTAGCGGCAAAAGCTAATGCCTTAGAGATCGTTCACTATTTGCTTGGGGAGAAACCAATCGATGTTAATGTTAAAAATGATAGAAAAAGTTCTTTATTATTACTAGCGGCAAAAGCTAATGCCTTAGAGATCGTTCACTATTTGCTTGGGGAGAAACCAATCGATGTTAATGTTAAAAATGATAGAAAAAGTTCTTTATTATTACTAGCGGCAAAAGCTAATGTTTTAGACGTCGTTAAATATCTGATCGAGGAAAAACAAGCCGATGTAAATGTTAGAAATAAGTGGGGCAATACGCCACTATTTGTGGCGGTGAAAGCTAATGCCTTAGACGTCGTTAAATATCTGCTCGATGAAAAGCAAGTCGATGTTAACGTTAGAAACGAAGCAGAAAAATCTTTGTTATTTGTGGCTACAAAAGGCAACGCCATAGATGTTGTTAAATATCTAATTAAAGAAAAGTTAGTCAATGTTAAAAATGCAGTGAGAGATTCTTTGCTATTTATGGCCGCAGAAAGTAATGCCCTAGAGGTCGTTAAATATCTGGTTGAGGAAAAACAAGCTGATGTTAATGTTAAAAATGAAGTAGGAAATCCTCTACTATTTGCCGCTGCAGAAGCTAATGCGTTAAGCGTTGTGCAATATCTAGTTGAGGAAAAACAAGCCGATGTTAATGTTAAAAATGAAGTAGGAAATCCTCTACTATTTGCCGCTGTAGAAGCTAATGCATTATCAGTCGTTAAATATCTTATCGAGGAAAAACAAGTTAGGTTTAACATTGAAAATAAGTGGGGTGATACGCCATTAGCTGTGGCGGCATTTGGTAATGCGTTAGACGTCGTGCAATATCTTATCGAGGAAAAGCAAGCGGATATTTACTTTCAAAGCAAATGGGGGAGAAATCCTTTGTTTACGGCGGCACTCGGTAATGCGTTAGCGGTCGTTAAATATCTGGTCGAGGAAAGACAGACCGATGTTAACAGTGAAAATAAGTGGGGAAGTACGCCACTATTTGCAGCTGCCTTAGGTAATGCCTTAGACGTCGTGAAATATCTCGTTGATGAAAAACAAGTTGATATTAATGTTAAAAACGAAGTGGGAGATATTCCTCTTTTTCTAGCTGCAGGAGGTAACGCGCTAGAGGTTGTGAAATATTTTATCGAGGAAAAGCAAATCGATATTAATGTTAAAGACAAGTCAGGCGGTACTACTTTATTTGCAGCGGCACTAGGGGGTGCCTTACGTGTGGTTAAATATTTGGTCGAGGAAAAACAAGTCGATGTTCATGCCACGAATAAGAGAGGAGATACTCCTCTATTTTCAGCTGCGCTCAGTAATCGGCTAGAAGTAGTAACCTATCTGGTTGAGGAAAAACAAGCCAATGTTCATGTTACAAATAGTGAGGGAAATACGCCTTTATTTGAAGCGGTGTTTAGTAATGCCTTAGACGTTGTTAAATATCTTGTTGATGAAAAACAAGTCGATGTTAATAGCATAAATAAGTGGGGAAATACGCCTTTATTTTTAGCGGCAAAAGTTAATGCGTTAAATGTCGTTGAATATCTCATTGAGGAAAAGCAAGCTAATGTTTATGTTCAAGACAATTGGGGAGACACCCCCCTATTTGTGGCTGCAAAAGCGGATGCGTTAGACGTTATTCGATATCTCATTGAGAAAAAACAAATAGATATAAACGTTAAAGATAAATGGGGAAATACCCTTCTATTTGTAGCAGCAAAAAGTGATGCACTAAGTGTCGTTAAATATTTTATCGAGGAAAAACAAGTTGACATTAACATTAAAAATGATTGGGGAGAGACGTTACTATTTGCGGCTATAAGAGGTGATGCATTAGACATTGTTAAATACCTCGTTGAGGAAAGATTAACTGTTCTTGAAATTAAAGATAAATGGGGAAATGCACCTTTAATTGCTGCAATTGGCAATGATAGATTAATTGCACTTAAATATCTTATCACGAAAAAACTAGCTAATATTAACGTTAAAAGCAAGTTGGAGAATACTTCTTTATTTGTAGCTACAAGAATTAATGCTTTAAGTACCGTTAGACACCTAATCGAGGAAAAGCAGGCTAATTTTAATCTGGCAAGCAAGTTAGGAAATACCCATTTGTTTGTAAGCTCTGGTGTTGCTGAGAATGATCGGTTAAATGTAGTCAAGTACCTTATCGAGGAAAGACAAGTAGATATTACTATTAAAAATAAGTGGGGGAATACCCCCTTATTTGCGGCAGCTGAAAATGATCGATTAAATGTAGTCAAATATCTTATCGAGGAAAAGCAAGTCAATAGTAACGCTAAAAATTTTGCGGGAGAAACGCCTCTAGTTATGGCAGCAAGAGGGGGTGCTTTAGATGTTATAAAATATCTTATCTCAAAAAAACAAGGAAACCTTGTTACAAGCGAGCTTCAAGATAATTTGTTTCTAGCCGCAAAAGTTAATGCTTTAAGCGTCGTTCAAGGACTCATTCAAGAAAAACAAATCGATGTTAATGTTAAAGATTCTAGAGGAGATGCCCTTCTATTTGCAGCTATAAAAGGTGATGCTTTAGATGTATTTGAATATCTTATTAAGCAAAAACAAATTAATGTGGATATTAAAGACTATAGAGGCGATACATTGTTATTTGCGGCAGTAAGAGTTAATGCTTTAAGCATCGTTAAGTATCTTATTGAAGGGAAACGAGCCGATATTAATGTTAAAAATTTTGAGGGAGAGACTCTTATATTTGTGGCAGCCGGAGCGGACGCTTTAGGTATTATTAAATATCTCGTCGAGGAAAGGCATGCTGATATTAACGTTAAAAACGATGCAGGAGATACTCTTTTATTTGCTGCTGCAGAAGGAAATGCATTAAACGTGATTAAATATCTAATCGAGGAAAAACAAGCTAATATTCATGCTAAAAACAGTGATGGAGATACGCTGCTATTTACCGCTGTAAAAGGTAATTCTTTAAAGAAAAGAGGAGGGAATGTTTTAGACATCGTTAAATATCTGGTGGAGGAAAAACAAGCCGAGGTTAACTTTGTAAGAAAGTGGAAAAATATCCCTCTATTTATGGCGATTGAAATTGATAAATTAAAGGTAGTTCACTATTTCATCGAGAAAAAACCAATCGATATTAACACGCTAGATCATAGGGGGGATACACTGTTATTTGCAGCAGCAAAGGTGAATGCTTTAGCTATCATTAAATATCTGCTCGAAGAAAAACAAGCCGACGCTAACATTAAAAACAATAGAAAAGATACACTGTTATTTGCGGCAGTAAAGAGTAATGCTAGAGATGTGGTGAAATATCTGATCGAGGAAAAACAAGTGGATGTTAACATACGAGACAATAGAGGCGATACCCCATTATTTATGGCAGTAAGAGAGCATGCTTTAGACGTAGTTAAATATTTTGTCGAGAAAAAACAAACAAATGTTAATGTGATCAACGAGGAGGGAGATACTCTTTTAAATGTGGCTGCAGAAAGTGGTACTTTAGACGTCGTTAAATATCTCGTTGAAGAAAAACAAGCCGATGTTAATGCGACTAATATGGAGGGGGAGACCCTTCTATTTAACGCTGCAAGGGTAAATGCCTTAGGTATTATTAAATATCTGATCGAAAAAAGACAAGCTAATATTAACATTAAAAACGATGCAGGAGATACTCTTTTGTTTGCGGCTGTAAAAGGAAATGCATTAAACGTGATTAAATATCTAATCGAGGAAAAACAAGCCGAAATTGATATTAAAAACAAAGCTGGAGTCACTCCATTAGAGTTAGCTGCTAATTGGGAAATATTACGGGTGCATGAATACTTAATAAAACAGGTAAATAAGAAAGTAAAGCGTGAACTTAGTCCTGCATTGGTGATGAGAAATAGAGCCAGTTCAAAATTAGCTGTATCGACGCATCCTGTTCTAAAAGAACGAGATACTCGCTCAACTACATGGTTTTCCCCACTCATAAGAGTAGTAGTGGCTGGCAGTGTGCTATCTGGACTCATAGCGGCGAGTTATCTCTTTTTTGTTAAACCTTTTCTAGGAAGAAGACGCTTACCTGTTCAAGACTTAACAGCAGTTGTGATTTCGCAGATGGCCCAACAAGTGGTGCAACAAGCTGAAGCCACCTTAGATGCTAGGAAAGCCCTAATAGCTTGTTCCAGCCAGGTTTTCAAAAATGATGAATGTACTCAAAGCCAGTTTCATAGAGGAGAACTCGGTTATTGTGCGAATGGGGAAACGAAACTGGCCTGGTTTAAGGAGGGAGAAACCGATTCTGTATGGTATGTTATTTTGGATCGTGTTGTTAGCATGGGTTCTTCGGAGCGTCTAGTTTTCAGAGGAACTGATTTGTATTTTCTGCATTCCGATCAATGTCAACAACGTATTTCTTTGGAAGAAATGGATAGTGCTTTTTTACCTGTGCTTGCACAAGATTACTTAGTGCAGCAGTTACTCACTTTAGTTGTAAAACAAAGATTGAGCAAACAACAGGAATATGAAGTTGCTGTGGAACAATTTAAACAGGGAGCGCAGGTGATAGTTTGCTCTTATCTCGGTGAGCAAGGTTTATTGCACAGTCGTTTTGGAGATTATTTCCGCGTTGTAGGTTTGAGGCCGAATTGGCAACAACGAGATGTTAGGTATTGGACGAATCGAATGCTGAGGTCCGGGTTCACTCACAATGTACTATCGATCGGGTCCATTAGTGGAGTTTGTTTAGAAACGGTACTGTTACATCCTTTTGTACAATCAACATTCCCAGGAGATACTTATCGAGGGAAATCAGTGATACGTTTTATTGTGGATTTATTCCAATTCGGAGCGTCTTTTTCAACGTGTATGCCTGCGTTGGTTGAATTTTTATGTTATCAGCATTCTTGGAGTTATGGGCTAGTAATGGGTTTACGTGGATCATTAACTATGCTGGAAGTGCTGAATGATCCGAGTAGTTGGTATTTAGCAGTGGGCTTGTTTATTTTACCGCAGCTGCCCTATTTGCTAGAAAATATGGGGATACCAGTAACACGTTGTATTGGCCACATTTTAGAGATGTTAGAAAGATTTTTAATTCCTTATAGCTTATTGCTCAGTGTACAAGAAGATCCACAGCGTCTTGAAGCGAAGGAAATTGCTTTACAAGAAGCGCAGCAGCGAGTGAATCAGGGTCAAGAGCGGATAGTATCTGTGTATAATTCGGGAATAGGGTTTTTTAGTAAACCAAAGGTTTCTGAAGATAAGACCAACGATGCGGAGTTTTCCAACGACGAGACAAGGAGAGAACGAAGTTCAGAGTCGAGGAGCCCGCGATAGGCGTGGGTTGACGGGCGAAGCAGGAAACGCCTCACGCCGTCAAGTCATTGTGGGAGACGCGGGGCATGAATCCTATTAGGGATGAGTGCGCGTCGGACGCAGGACGGTCGCGGTCTAATGATAGTCGCGTAATGCGAACAAATTTCGGGGACACGACGGCCGAAATTTTTCGTGAGCATAGCGACTCACTCGCCAATTACCAAAATTTTCTTACGCCAATATATTTCGAGCTTTAAGCTGCTGTTAATCTGAAACCTATAAAATAATAATTTTCAGTTTATGGGGTTTTTGCGGTGAATGGTAATATATTTATAAAAATAATAACATTAGCAGATTTAGATAGGGCACTAAACGATACAGAAACCTATGAGAAAGTAAAAAATGCATTGTTTATGTTGCTAAAAGGTGAAGTGCTATCTGGTACATTGGCTCAATTGAATGAAGATAAGGCACTAAATCAGGCTATCTGCAAATTATTAAAAACTACTTACAACATACTTCTAAAAGATTTTGAAGGTGATGCATTAAAAGAAACACTAAATAAAATAAAAAAAGATGAAGATTTATACAAGGATCTGTATCAGGATTTAGATGATAAACAATTGGTGGCTAAATTGAGGGCTGCTACGCATGATGATGAACTCAGTGATGTATTTGATATTGCACTCCGTAATGCACTCAATGCGTGGTTTAGTAGAGTAGAAAAAGATAAGGTAAAATTATGTAAAACTCTTCAAACAGAAGCACTACAAAGAGGTAATATTAATTATTATCTAGAGGTTTCGAGGGTATTAAATTGGCTCAGTTTTGAGTATTGTCAGTCTGCAGATGCTACAAAAGAATTTATAAAAAAGCACATCGGTACTATTAATGAATCTAATCATCCAAACAAAACACTTGAACGATTGCAGTTATTCCATTTTGCTCAATTGCGTCAGCTGGATACCAATAAATTCAAGAAATTTTTAGATACATCCCTAAAGCATTTGGAAGCTTTTAAACATTTGATTGCTAATTCCTCGTCAAAAGATCCGGGATATCCGAGAATAGAAAACATAGTCATCGATACCTTAAATCAAAAAAACCTACGTGCGTTTATTGAAAGTCCGACTTTGTCGCCTTTAAAAATAATCAATGAAGAACCCTCTGAGCCAATTAGCTTTTTTATGTTCTTGAGTGTCCTATGGTGGGCTCTAGTTAATAGGAATAACAATTCTCAGGGATTAATAGAGAGAGTTGTTACCGCTTTTGAAGAGACTCAAAATAAGAATAAAGAATACAAAGCCTACCGGGAAGAATTATCAGAATCAATAAAGAAGTATCAAAATATTTATAACTCTGGACTCGATAGGCTTGCTTTAAAAATATTAGATGGAAATGGAGAAGTGAAGAATGAGATAGACTTCATTGCATTGGCGAACGATCTATGTGCACTCAGTTATCTTTATTGTTTTGGCATTACATTAGCCAAAAAAAATCCTATTATGGATAAATTTTTTGAAAAATTTAACTATCCTAATACGGTCGATCCGATTGTTAAAGGTAAGCTTGAAGTGCTAGCTTGGATTTACCAAGGCTTCTATGGAAATATGGATAACG
>Ga0075364_10001802_pt1 | contig 11873 bp, 10 predicted proteins | sample EndMetdeltDD1764_FD_71517 | JGI IMG/M metagenome (GOLD analysis project Ga0075364, IMG submission 71517) | Populus endosphere microbial communities from Tennessee, USA - Endosphere MetaG P. deltoides DD176-4 | ecosystem: Host-associated > Plants > Roots > Endosphere | place: USA: Tennessee... | reverse complement strand
CAACAAGGCGCGGGCCGTGCTGAACGCGATCGCCGCCGCCGAGACGCTGACCGCTCCTGACACGAGCCCGGATGGCTGACACCCGGTCCGGGCGGCTGACCACAGCGATACCCCAGTTACTGCTGGTGGTCGCCGCCGCGGCGCTGTGGGCGGCCTCCCGGCTGCCCTGGGTGGTCATCCGGTCGTTCGACGGGCTGGGGCCGCCGAAGCAGGTGACGCTGTCCGGGGCGTCGTGGTCGACGGCCCTGGTTCCGTTGGCGGTGCTGCTGCTGGCCGCGGCCGTCGCGGCACTGGCGGTGCGCGGCTGGCCGCTGCGGGCGCTGGCGACACTGCTGGCGGCCGCGAGCTTTGCTGTCGGCTATCTCGGCATCAGCCTGTGGGCAATTCCGGACGTCGCGTTGCGCGGCGCCGAACTGGCACACATCCCGGTGGTGACGCTGGTGGGAAGCTCGCGGCAGTACTGGGGCGCGGTGATCGCGGTGCTTGCCTCGGTGTGCAGTCTGGTCGCCGCTGTCCTCTTGATGCGGTCGGCTTCGATCTCGGGCTCCGGCGCAACGAAATATGCGTCGCCGGCGACTCGTCGTTCAATTGCGCTACGGGAAGACGCCAATGGGGCGATCCTAGAGAAGCCGGAGACGCCGGAGATGTCGGAACGGATGATCTGGGACGCGCTGGACGAGGGACGCGACCCGACCGATAGGTCGCCAGAGTCCGACACCGAGGGTCGGTGACGGGCCGCGAGTAAACGGTCGCTACCCTTCATTGACGTCGTCGAAATCGGCATGAGGACCGTGGGTGGCAGAGGGAAGGAAGCGGCAGGTATGTGTCCGGCAACCGTGCTTGACTCCATCCTTGAGGGAGTCCGGGCCGATGTTGCCGCGCGCGAAGCCCGGATCAGCCTTTCCGAAATCAAAGCGGCCGCAGCAGCGGCGCCGCCACCGCGCGACGTGGTGGCCGCGCTACGTGAGCCCGGCATCGGTGTCATCGCCGAAGTCAAGCGCGCCAGTCCGTCAGCGGGTTCACTAGCGTCCATTGCCGATCCGGCAAAACTGGCCCGGGCCTACGAAGACGGCGGCGCCCGAATCATCAGCGTGCTGACCGAAGAACGACGTTTTCAGGGGTCGCTCGACGACCTTGACGCGGTGCGGGCCGCGGTTTCGATCCCGATATTGCGCAAAGACTTTGTGGTGCAGCCCTATCAGATCCATGAGGCGCGGGCTCATGGCGCCGACATGTTGTTGCTGATTGTCGCCGCTTTGGATCAGTCGGCGCTGGTGTCGATGCTGGACCGCACCGAATCACTTGGTATGACAGCGCTGGTCGAGGTGCACACCGAACAAGAAGCCGACCGGGCACTTAAGGCCGGGGCCAACGTGATCGGCGTCAACGCCCGCGATCTCACGACGCTGGCGATGGACCGGGATTGCTTCTCGCGTATCGCGCCGGGGCTGCCCAGCAATGTGTTCAGAATCGCCGAATCCGGTGTGCGTGGTACCGCGGATCTGTTGGCATACGCCGGCGCGGGCGCTGATGCCGTGCTGGTCGGTGAGGGTCTGGTCAAAAGCAATGACCCGCGTGCGGCGGTCGCCGATCTGGTCACCGCGGGCACTCACCCGTCCTGTCCGAAGCCGGCTCGCTAGCCGGGCGATGAGCTACGCGCGTTGAGTCTTGGTAATGGCAGATCTATCCCGTCCGGATATTCCGCGTACCAGCGCCGCCGTTACCGAACCCACCCGCCACGACCCTGATTCCCGCGGCCACTTCGGCGGTCCGAATGGCTATGGCGGCCGCTACGTAGCCGAGGCACTGATGGCGGTGATCGAAGAGGTCACCGCCGCCTACGAGAAGGAACGCGTCAACCCGGACTTCCTGGAAACCCTCGACAAGTTGCAGACGCACTACGCCGGCCGGCCCTCGCCGCTGTATGAGGCCGCTCGACTCAGCGAGCATGCCGGCGGGGCGCGCATCTTCCTGAAGCGAGAAGACCTGAACCACACCGGTTCTCACAAGATCAACAACGTGCTCGGTCAGGCCTTGCTGGCCAAGAGAATGGGCAAGACTCGGGTGATCGCCGAGACCGGCGCCGGTCAGCACGGAGTGGCCACGGCCACCGCGTGCGCGTTGCTCGGCCTCGATTGCGTCATCTATATGGGTGCCGTCGACACCGCTCGTCAGGCGCTCAATGTGGCACGGATGCGCCTGCTCGGTGCCGAGGTCATCTCCGTGGAGACCGGCTCGCAAACGCTCAAGGACGCGATCAATGACGCGTTCCGGGACTGGGTTACCAACGCCGACAACACGTACTACTGCTTCGGTACCGCGGCCGGACCACATCCGTTCCCGACCATGGTGCGCGACTTCCAGCGCATCATTGGCATGGAGACACGGGTGCAGATCCAGGCTCAGGCGGGCAGGCTGCCCGATGCCGTCGTGGCTTGCGTCGGTGGAGGATCCAATGCCATCGGCATCTTTCACACCTTCATCGACGATGCCGACGTGCGACTCGTCGGCTACGAGGCGGCCGGCGACGGTGTCGAGACCGGCAGGCACGCCGCGACATTCAGCGGCGGCTCACCGGGAGCGTTCCAGGGCTCGTATTCGTATCTGCTGCAGGACGAGGACGGCCAGACCATCGAATCCCATTCCATATCGGCGGGTTTGGACTACCCGGGAGTGGGTCCGGAGCACGCGTGGCTCAGGGAATCCGGGCGGGCCGACTACCAGCCGATCACCGACTCCGAGGCGATGGATGCCTTCGGCCTGCTGTCTCGCTTGGAAGGCATCATCCCGGCCATCGAATCCGCGCACGCGGTGGCTGGCGCCCTCAAGCTTGGGGCTGAGTTGGGAAGCGGCGCGATCATTGTGGTGAATCTGTCGGGTCGCGGTGACAAGGACGTCGAGACTGCCGCCAAGTGGTTCGGCCTGCTGGGCAACTAGACCTGAGCTGATGATGATTGTGGAACAGAGCGAAGCAAGCAGGCTGGGGCCGGTCTTCGATTCGTGTCGCGCGGACAATCGCGCCGCCCTGATCGGTTATCTGCCAACCGGTTATCCCGATGTGCCAACGTCCGTTGACGCGATGACCGCGCTCGTCGAATCCGGTTGCGACATCATCGAAGTCGGCGTCCCCTATTCGGACCCAGGCATGGACGGGCCGACCATCGCGCGGGCCACCGAGACCGCGCTGCGTGGGGGAGTGCGGGTCCGCGACACGCTGGGCGCGGTCGAGGCGATCAGCCGCGCCGGTGGACACGCCGTGGTGATGACGTACTGGAACCCGGTGCTGCGCTACGGTGTTGACGCCTTCGCGCGGGATTTGGCGTCGGCCGGCGGACACGGCCTCATCACTCCCGACCTCATCCCGGACGAAGCGCAACAGTGGCTGGCGGCGTCCGAGGAGCATCGGTTGGATCGCATCTTTTTGGTGGCGCCGTCATCGACGCCGGAGCGGTTGGTGGCCACGGTCGGGGCGTCGCGCGGATTCGTCTACGCGGCCTCGACGATGGGGGTGACCGGCGCGCGCGACGCAGTGTCGCAGGCGGCGCCCCAACTCGTGAGCAGGGTCAAGGCGGTATCCGACATACCCGTTGGTGTCGGACTGGGGGTGCGATCGCGAGAGCAGGCCGCACAGATCGGTGGCTATGCCGACGGCGTCATCGTCGGTTCCGCGTTGGTCTCGGCACTGAGTGACGGTTTGCCTAAATTGCGCGCGCTGACCGAGGAACTCGCCGCCGGTGTCCGCCAAAGGATCTCCCCATGACGCACATGTTGGCCTACATACCCAGCCCGCCCCGCGGAGTCTGGCACCTCGGTCCGCTGCCCATTCGGGCGTACGCGTTGTTCATCATCGCCGGCATCGTGGCTGCGCTGGTGATCGGCGATCGGCGCTGGGTGGCCCGCGGCGGGGAACGCGGCGTGATCTACGACATCGCGCTGTGGGCAGTGCCTTTCGGATTGGTCGGTGGCCGGCTCTATCACCTGGCCACCGATTGGCGGACCTATTTCGGACCCGGCGGCGCGGGGTTCGGCGCGGCGCTGCGGATCTGGGACGGGGGCTTGGGCATTTGGGGCGCCGTCGCCCTCGGTGGTGTCGGCGCGTGGATCGGCTGCCGACGTCGCGGAATTCCGTTGGCGCCCTTCGGCGACGCGATAGCTCCTGGGATCGTTTTGGCGCAAGCCATCGGTCGGCTTGGGAACTACTTCAACCAGGAGCTCTACGGCCGGGAGACCGCGATGCCGTGGGGTTTAGAGATCTTTTACCGTCGGGATCCCTCGGGATACGTGGACCCGCATTCGCTAGACGGCGTCTCGACCGGGCAGCTGGCGGCCATCGTGCAGCCGACATTTCTCTACGAATTGATTTGGAACGTACTGGTATTCGTGGCGTTGCTCTACGTGGATCGACGGTTCAACATGGGCCAGGGCCGGCTGTTTGCGACGTATGTCGCGGCCTACTGCGTCGGCCGATTCGCCGTCGAGCTGTTGCGCGACGACACCGCGACCCACATCGCCGGAATCCGGATCAATTCGTTCACTTCCACTTTCGTGTTCATCGGGGCCGTGGTCTACATCATGCTGGCGCCGAAGGGCCGCGAGGATCCCGCGGCGCTGCATGGCAGAGGCTCCGTCCCGGAGACATCTCCGGAACCCGAACCGGAACCCGAACCGGAACCCGAGCTGGCGACCGTCGCGTCGGCCTCCGCTGCGACCGCGGCGGCCCCGGCAGTCGCCGGAGAAGACGCCGCTGATTCGGCGGAGACGGCAGCAGCCGCCGAAGTCGCGGAGCCGGAAACCCAGCAGGCCGAAGTCGTGGAGCCCGAAACGGTCGAGGCCGAGGTTGTGGAAGAGAAAGCCGCTGAGGCTGAGGCTGACGAGCCTGAGGTCGTTGAGGCGGAGGCTGAGGAGCCTGAGGTCGAAGAGCCGGAGGCCGCGGAAGCTAAGGCTGACGAGCCCGAGGTCGAAGAGTCGGAAGTGGCTGAGGCTGAGGTCGAGGAGCCCGAGGTCGCTGAGGCTGAGGTCGAGGAGCCTGAGGTCGTTGAGGCTGAGGCTGAAGAGCCCGAGGCGGAAGAGCCCGAAGTCGCCGAGGCGGAGGAGTCAGACGTCGAAGAGCCTGAGGGTGAGGCCGACGAGCCTGAGCTGGCTGAGGCTGACGCCGAGGAGCCCGAGGTCGCTGAGGCTGAGGCCGAGGAGCCGGAGATGGCTGAAGCCGAGGAGCCCGAGGCCGCTGAGGCTGACGCCGAGGAGCCCGAGGCCGCGGCCGCGGAAGCCGAGGAGCCCGAGATCGCCGAGGCTGAGGCCGAGGAACTCGGGCTGGCTGAGGCTGAGGCCGAGGAGGCTGAGGCCGAGGAGGCTGAGGCCGCGGAGGCTGAGGCCGAGGAGGCTGAGGCCGCGGCGGCGGAAGCCGACGACGAGGAAGCCCCCGCGCCGACGGGCGAGAGCACCGGTGCACCGCGGCGCCGATGGCCATTCCGGCGCAGGCGGTAGGGCGGATAGCGCCCCGGGCAGCAACCCAGCAGCCCCGCCGTGCGCGATCAGGGCGGGGCCCCGGCCGATCTGGCATGCTGAAAACGTGACTGACCCGCCGTCGGGCAACCCGGCAGAACCCGGCCCGCCACCACCACCGCCGCCGGGATACGGCTATCCGTCGCCGTTTCCACCGCAGTATCTGGGGTCCGGCGTCTACAACGACCCGTCGGCCCCGTTTGGTCGTCATCCGGTCACCGGAGAGCCGCTGTCCGATAAATCGAAGCTCGTCGGTGGCCTATTGCAGCTGCTCGGCTTGTTCGGCATCGCCGGAATCGGGCGCATCTACCTCGGGCACACGGGCTTGGGCATCGTCCAGTTGGTCGTGGGGCTCGCAACGTGCACCGTCGGCGCTATCGTCTGGGGCCTCATCGACGCGGTACTGATACTGACGGGCAACGTCAGGGACCCCCACGGCCGCCCGCTGCGCGATGGAACCTGATCAGGCCCGGGCTCTGGGGGCCTCGCGACATCGTCTCTACGCTGCCGGTTCGGGCGTGCTGCTGGCCGGCGCGCTGGGCTACATCGGACTCGTCGACCCGCACAACGCGGATTCGGCCTATCCGCTGTGCCCGTTCAAGTTGCTCACCGGCTGGAACTGCCCGGCCTGTGGGGGCCTGCGGATGGTGCATGACCTGTTGCACGGCGACGTCGTCGCCAGCATCAACGACAACGTCTTCCTGCTCGTCGGCATCCCCTTGCTCACCGGCTGGATTGTGCTGCGCCGCCGCCGGGGCAAATCGTGGCTGCCCATGCCGGCGGTGCTGGCGGTCGTGGTTGCGGCGATCGCGTGGACGGTGCTGCGCAACCTGCCCGGCTTCCCCTTAGTGCCGACCCTTCTCAGCGGGTAGCCGCGCGGCGCAACCCGATTTTCTTGATCGGTTCATAGGCCGCTAGCTGCGATCACACCAATGGCTCAGATCCGCGACTATGCTGTGTCGTCGTGACAAGACGCGGGAAGATCGTCTGCACTCTTGGTCCGGCCACTCGAAGCGATGAGATGGTCCGGGCGCTGGTCGACGCCGGAATGGACGTCGCCCGAATGAATTTCAGCCACGGCGACTACGCCGATCACAAGGCCGCTTACGAACGGGTGCGCGCGGCCTGCGACGCCACCGGCCGCGCGGTCGGTGTGCTCGCCGACCTGCAGGGTCCCAAGATCAGGCTGGGACGCTTCGCCACAGGGCAAACCTACTGGGCCGACGGTGAAACGGTGCGGATCACCGTCGACGACTGCGAAGGCAGCCACGACCGGGTGTCGACCACCTACAAGCGATTGGCCAAGGACGCCGTCGCGGGCGACCGGGTCCTGGTCGACGACGGCAAGATCGGGCTGATGGTCGACCACGTCGCCGGCGACGACGTGGTCTGCACCGTCACCGAGGGCGGCCCCGTCAGCAACAACAAAGGCATCTCGCTGCCCGGGATGAACGTTTCCGCGCCGGCCTTGTCGGAGAAGGACATCGAGGACCTGACGTTTGCGTTGGACCTCGGCGTCGACATGGTGGCGCTGTCATTCGTGCGGTCGCCCTCCGATGTCGAGCTGGTGCACGAGGTGATGGACCGGGTCGGGCGGCGGGTTCCGGTGATCGCCAAGCTGGAGAAGCCCGAAGCCATCGACAACCTCGAAGCGATCGTGCTGGCGTTCGATGCCGTCATGGTGGCCCGGGGTGACCTGGGCGTCGAGCTGCCGCTGGAAGAGGTTCCGCTGGTGCAGAAGCGGGCCATCCAGATGGCCCGGGAGAACGCCAAGCCGGTCATCGTGGCGACCCAGATGCTCGAGTCGATGATCGACAACTCGCGGCCGACCCGGGCGGAGGCCTCCGATGTGGCCAACGCCGTGCTCGACGGCGCCGACGCGGTGATGTTGTCCGGGGAGACGTCGATCGGGAAGTATCCGCTGGCGGCCGTCCGGACGATGTCGCGAATCGTGTGCGCGGTCGAGGAGAATTCGACGGCCGCCCCGCCGTTGACCCACGTGCCGCGCACCAAGCGGGGCGTGATCTCCTATGCCGCCCGCGACATCGGCGAGCGGCTCGACGCCAAGGCCCTGGTGGCGTTCACCCAGTCCGGCGACACCGTGCGCCGACTCGCGCGCCTGCACACCCCGCTGCCGCTGCTGGCCTTCACCGCGTGGCCCGAGGTGCGCAGCCAGCTGGCGATGACCTGGGGCACAGAGACGTTCATCGTCCCGGAATTGACGTCCACCGACGGCATGATCAAGCAGGTCGACAAGTCGCTGCTGGAACTCGGCCGTTACCGGCGCGGTGATCTGGTGGTCATCGTGGCGGGCGCACCGCCGGGAACCGTAGGCTCGACCAACCTGATCCACGTGCACCGGATCGGCGAGGACGACGTCTAATTGTCCTTATCTGACTTCGAGGAACTGCTGGAAATACTGGACCTCAATCGGGTCGATGACGACCGGTTCGTCGGATCCCACCCCAGCAAGAACCCGATGCGCACGTTCGGCGGACAGCTCATGGCGCAGTCGTTCGTCGCCAGCAGCCGCACGCTGGCACGCGACGACCTGCCGCCCAGCGCGCTCTCGGTGCATTTCATCAACGGCGGCGACACCGCCAAGGACATCGAGTTCCGCGTCGTGCGCCTGCGCGACGAGCGGCGCTTCGCCAACCGTCGCGTCGACGCCGTCCAGGACGGCACGTTGCTCTCCTCGGCGATGGTCTCGTACATGTTGGGCGGCCGCGGCCTCGAGCACGCGGTAGCTCCGCCCGAGGTCGCCGAACCGCACACCCGGCCGTCGATCGGCGCGCTGTTGCGCGGCTACGAGGAGACCGTCCCGCATTTCGTCAACGCGCTGCAACCAATCGAATGGCGCTACACCAACGACCCCGCATGGATCATGCGGAAAAAGGGCGATCGGCTTGCGCACAACCGCGTCTGGGTCAAGGCCAAGGGTGTGCTGCCCGACGATCCAGTGCTGCACACGGCGACGATGGTGTACTCCTCGGACACCACGGTGCTGGACTCGGTCATCACCACCCACGGGCTCTCCTGGGGCTTCGACCGCATCTTCGCGGCGTCGGCCAACCATTCGGTGTGGTTTCACCGGCAGGTGAACTTCGACGACTGGATGCTGTATTCGACGTCGTCGCCGGTGGCCGCGGATTCCCGGGGGCTGGGCACCGGGCATTTCTTCGATCGCTCCGGTCAACTCGTCGCCACGGTCGCGCAAGAGGGCGTGCTGAAATACTTTCCGCCCTCCCGCCGATAACCATTTCGTAAACCTGTAGAACGGCCGTCCGATTTTTCCTGAAAGACGGCTGTGAGCAGGCGTAACGTTTTTGGTGCCGGGTATTCCGCCGTTTTGGGGACGAATTCGCTCGGGAGGTTAGGTGAAAGAGCCGTCGGTCGATGTCGCCCCGCGGCTGCGCACCCGCGAGCGGGTGGTCCTTCACGTCGATTCGCTCACCGCGCGCTGCATCGGCGCCCTGGCGTTGTTCTGTGCGGCGTGCTGGCTGATCGCGATTCTTGCCCGTCATTACGATCGACCGGAGTGGCACTACGCCGGTCGGCTGGGCTGGTCGCTGACGGTGCTGGCCGCGGTGGCGTTGATCGCTCGGGGTATCTTCCTCGGCCGGCCGGTGACGGCCATGCATGCCTGCGTCGCGGCCTTGTTCGTGCTGGCGGGTTTGGCCATGCATGTGCTGGCCTTCGATGTGCAGGGCGACCTGCTGATCGCCGGGTCGGGGTTGGTGCTGATGTGGCCGACGTCGGCTCACCCGCGGCCCGCGGACCTGCCCCGGGCGTGGGCCCTGATCAATGCCACCCACGACGACCCGCTCGCGCCCTTCACCATGCAGACGGGCAAGAGCTACCACTTCACCGCGGCCGGCACCGCCGCGCTGGCGTACCGGACGCGGATGGGGTTCGCGGTGGTCAGCGGGGACCCGATCGGCGACGAGGCGCAATTCGACGAGCTGGTCGCCAACTTCGCCGCCATGTGCCATACCCGCGGCTGGCGGATCGCGGTGGTGGGCTGCAGCGAGCGGCGGTTGCCACTGTGGGACGACCCGCTGGTGCTCGGAAGATCGCTGCGGCGCATACCGATCGGCCGCGATGTCGTCGTCGACGTCGCCAGTTTCGACATGATGGGGCGCAGGTTCCGCAACCTGCGCCAGGCGGTGCAGCGCACCCATAACGCGGGCATCACCACCGAGATCGTCGCCGAGCAGGAACTTGACGATCAGCGGCAGGCCGAGCTGGCCGACGTGGTGCGCACATCACCCAGCGGGGCCCACACCGACCGCGGGTTCTACATGAACCTCGACGGCGTGCTGGAACGCCGATTCCCCGGAATACAACTGATTATCGCCAGGGACGCAGCCGGCAAGGTGCAGGGCTTTCATCGCTACGCGACCGCCGGCGGCGGTTCCGACATCACCCTCGACGTGCCGTGGCGTCGCCGTGGGGCCCCGAACGGCATCGACGAACGGCTCAGCGTCGACATGATCATGGCCGGCAAAGAGGCTGGGGCGCAGCGGGTCTCGCTGTCGTTTGCGGCGTTCCCGGAGATCTTCGACGATAAACAACGCGGTCGGCTGCAGTGCGTCTTCTACCGGCTGATCCATGTCCTTGACCCGTTGATCGCACTCGAGTCGCTGTACCGATACGTGCGGAAGTTCCACGCGCTGGACGCCCGGCGCTACGCGCTGGTGTCGATGACGCAGCTGCCGACGCTGCTGCTGGTGTTGTTGTCGCTGGAATTCATGCCGCGCCGACGACACCTGTGAGCGATAGTTCGGCACACCGAACGTCCTTGGGCAGGTGGTGGGTTGCCACCACGACCGTGCGTTTGCTGCTGATCAGTCCGGAGCTGGGTGCTAATAGGTCCCGCAGAACGTTGTCCGCATCGATGGCGTCGAGGTGTTCGGTCGGCTCATCCAGCAGCACGATCCGGGCGGGGGAGAGCACCGCCCGGGCCAGCAGCAATCTCCTGCGCTGGCCCGCCGAGATCGCTTGCGCGCCACCGGTCAACACCGTGGATAGACCCTCGGGCAAACCGGCGAGCCACCCATCGAGGCCGACCGCCCGCAGGGCCTTGGTCAGTTCGTCGTCTCGACAGTCGCCGCGCACGACGAGCAGGTTGTCCCGCACCGTGGTGGCGAAGATATGCGCATCCTCGGCGAAAAAGCTTATGGCGCCTCGTAGTTCAGGCTCGGTGAACTGGTGTAGCGCGGTTCCGTCCAGCGTCACCTGCCCCCGCAACGGGGGGAGCAGTCCGGCCAGTGTCATCAGCAGGGTCGTCTTCCCGGAGCCGCTGGGGCCGGTGATGGCCAGCCGCGCACCCGGAGCCAGGTCAAGCGTCACCGGGATGGCCGACGCCGCGGAGTGACCGGAATTCGCCTCGGCAATGAGCCGCGGGGTGCCCGCTGGCGCGTGCGCTATCGCCGGCGCGGGGTCCGCGTCGGTGGGCGGGGCCAGGTCGAGCAGACGACGTCCCGCGATCGCCGACCTCGTCAACTGCACGGCGGCGGCCGGTAGCGCGGCGGTCGCCTCGAACGCGGACAGCGGCAACAACATCAGGACCGCCAGCGTGGTGGGCGCGACCGTTGGCGCCATCCCGATCGCGGCAACCACCGCACCCAGCACGCTGGCCCCGATCGCCGCGGTAGGCAGTGCCTGGGCGAGTGCGGCGGGCCTTGCGGCGGCGTCGAGGGCCACACCCCAGGCCCGGTGGCCGCGTTGTGATTCGGCGATGACATCGGGCAGAATGCCGGCGACGCGAAGCTCGGGTGCGTGTTCGAGCGCGATCATTGCCGCCGTGTCACGCTCCGAATGATGTTGCCGGGCAAGCGCTTCCTGCGTCGCGGCGGCTCTGGCAGCCAGCCTTGGTGCGGTGCCCCCGGCAAGGAGTAGGCAGACCGCGAGCACCGCGCCCGCCGACAGTGAGATGGCGCCGACAACGACGGTCGCGGCGACCCCGAGGACCATGGCGACGCCGAACGGTACCAGCGCGCGCACCAGCACGTTGGCCAGTTCATCGACGTCGGCGCCGACCCGTGCGACCAACTCACCACTGTGTAACCGGACGGCGGCCGACGCGGGGCCGGTCGCGAGCCGGTGGTAAATCCGCGCACGGGCGGTGCCGGCGGCGCGCAGCGCCGTGTCGTGGCTCGCCAGGCGCTCGCAATAGTGCAGCACCCCCCGCGAAATCGCGAACGTGCGCACCGCCACGACCGCAATGGACAGGTCCAACACGGGCGGCATCTGCCAGGCCCGCGTGATTAGCCACGCCGAAACCCCGGCGAGCGCCAGCGCGCTGCCCAGCGACAGCACCCCAAGCGCGATGGCCATCAGGAGGCGGGGCAACCGGGGGCGCAGCAACT
>Ga0075364_10001801_pt1 | contig 11876 bp, 9 predicted proteins | sample EndMetdeltDD1764_FD_71517 | JGI IMG/M metagenome (GOLD analysis project Ga0075364, IMG submission 71517) | Populus endosphere microbial communities from Tennessee, USA - Endosphere MetaG P. deltoides DD176-4 | ecosystem: Host-associated > Plants > Roots > Endosphere | place: USA: Tennessee... | reverse complement strand
CCTGCGGGGCGACGAGACGTGGTGCCAGGGCTTCTCCGAGCCCGGCACCGGTTCCAACCTGGGCTCGCTGACGTGCAAGGCCACCCGAGGCGACGGCGGGTGGATCGTCAACGGCCAGAAGGTGTGGACGAGCCTGGCGCAGTACGCGCAGCGCTGCATCCTGCTCACCCGCACCCGTGAGGTCGAGACGGCCCACCGCGGGATCACCGCGCTGTTCGTCGACGTGGACACCCCCGGCATCACCATCCGTCCGATCCTCACGATGCACGGCGCCCTCGAGTTCTGCGAGGTCTTCTTCGACGACGTGTTCGTGCCCGACGCGCGGATGCTGGGCGACGAGGGCCAGGGCTGGTCGGTCGCCATGGACCTGCTCCCCTTCGAGCGCAGCACCTCGCTGTGGCACCGCGGCGCGTTCCTCCGCCGGCGCATGAGCCAGCTGCTCACGCAGGCGCCTGAGGGCTCCCTCGACCCGCTCGAGGTGGGTGAGGTCGCACAGCTCCTCTACGCCTTCCGGGCCCGGTCCCGCGCCACCCAGTACCGCATGGCCGCCGGCGGCACGCTCGGGCCCGAGACGTCGATCGACAAGGTCCTCGTCGCCACCTCCGAGCAGGCCGTGATGGACCTCGCCCTCAACGGCCTCGGCCCTGACCTCGTCATGGGCGACGGCGACGTCGACACCAAGTGGCGGACCGAGTACCTCTACTCCCGAGCCGCCACGATCTACGGCGGCAGCGCCGAGATCCAGCGCAACATCATCGCCCGCCGCCTGCTCGACCTGGGAGCCGATCGCTGATGGATGCGGAAGATCTCGAGCTGTTCCGCACGAGCCTGCAGGCGGCCACCGGGCGCCACACGGGCGAGGCCCTCGACGCCGCGCTCGACGAGCTCGGGTGGAGCGAGGCGCTGGCCGAGGACCCCCGCGCCGCCATCTCGGTGCTCTTCGACCTCCAGGGCCGCGCGCACGCCACCTCGTCGGCCCTCGACCGCGTCGTCGCCACCCACCTCGGGCTGGGTGACGGCTCGACGACGAGCGTCGTGCTGCCCAAGCTCGGCGGCTACCAGCCACCTGCGACCGGGACCGACACGCTGTCGATCGACGGCTTCGCGCTCGCCGGGCTCGCCCGCGCCGAGTCCGCGCTGGTCGTCTCGGGCTCCCCCGCCGGCAAGCTCACCGTGGCCGTCGTCGGGACCGCCGACCTCACGACGCGACCGGTGCAGGGCGTCGATCCCCAGCTCGGCGCGCTCGAGGTCACCGGCGAGGGCGTCGCCGTGCGCGAGACCACCGAGGTGGCCCCCGGCGCGTGGGCCGATGCCGTCGCCGTCGGGCAGCTGGCGCTGGCCCACGAGCTCGTCGGCGTGAGCCGCACGATGCTGGCGCTGGCCCGCGAGCACGCGCTCGAGCGGGTCCAGTTCGGGGTCGCCATCAGCACGTTCCAGGCTGTGCGCCACCGCCTCGCCGAGGCGCTGATCGCCATCGAGACGGCCGACAGCATGGCCACCGCGGCGTGGGACGACCCCTCGGCGCTCACCGCGTCGGTGGCCAAGTCGGTCGCCGGCCGCGGCGCCCGCACGGCGGCCCGGCACTGCCAGCAGGTGCTGGCCGGCATCGGCTTCACCACCGAGCACGACTTCCACCTGCACCTGCGGCGGTTCCTCGTGCTCGACCAGCTGCTGGGCTCGACGCAGCTGCTCACCCGCGAGCTGGGCCAGCAGCTCCTGCGGGACCGGGCGATGCCCGCCATCCTGCCGCTCTGACTCCCGGTCCCCGAGCCCGGCCGATCCTCCCCGACCGGCCGACCTCCCCGATCGGCCGACCTCCGGCGACCCCCGGCCGATCCCGGCCGGCCCGCGGCGCGCCTCCGGGACGAGCCCCGAGGCGCTCGACGCGCGCCGTCGCGCGTCCGGGCTTCCCCGACGGGAACAACGTGTCTATGATCGGGAACGTCGTTCCGGCCTGTCAGAAGGCCGTACCCAGCAAGGAGACGCCCATGGCGTGGGACTTCGAGACCGAGCCCGAGTTCCAGGAGAAGTTGGACTGGATGGACACGTTCATCCGGGAGGAGGTCGAGCCGCTGGACCTGCTGTTCCCCGGCCTGCAGTTCACGCCGCTCGAGGGCGCCCGCCGAGCCATCATCGACCCGCTCAAGCAGCGGGTGCGTGACATGGATCTGTGGGCGTGCCACCTCGGCCCCGACCTCGGCGGCCAGGGCTACGGCCAGCTCAAGCTGTCGCTGATGAACGAGATCATCGGCCGCTCGTCGTGGGCGCCCGTCGTCTTCGGCACCCAGGCCCCCGACACCGGCAACGCCGAGATCATCGCCCACTACGGCACCGACGAGCAGAAGGCGACGTACCTCCAGCCGCTCCTCGACGGCGAGGTCTTCTCCTGCTACTCGATGACCGAGCCCACCGGTGGCTCCGACCCCACGATGTTCACCACGCAGGCCGTCAAGGACGGCGACGAGTGGGTCATCAACGGCTGGAAGTACTTCTCGTCCAACGCCAAGACGGCGTCGTTCCTCATCGTCATGGCCGTGACCAACCCCGAGATCAGCGCGTACCAGGGCATGTCCATGTTCCTGGTTCCGACCGACACGCCTGGTGTCGAGATCGTGCGCAACACCGGGCTCGGCACCGAATCGGCCGAGGAGGGCAGCCACGCGCTCATCCACTACCAGGACGTGCGCGTCCCGCAGGAAGCGGTGCTCGGCGGCGAGGGCCAGGCCTTCGCCATCGCGCAGACCCGCCTCGGCGGCGGTCGCATCCACCACGCGATGCGCACCATCGGCCAGTGCAACAAGGCGTTCGACATGATGTGCGAGCGGGCCCTCAGCCGTGAGACGCAGGGCAGCGTGCTGGCCGACAAGCAGCTGGTCCAGGCGATGATCGCCGACTCGTACGCGCAGCTGCTCCAGTTCCGCCTGATGGTGATCCACACCGCGTGGGCCATCGACAAGTACAAGGACTACCGCAAGGTCCGCAAGGACATCGCCGCCGTGAAGATCACGATGCCCGGCGTGCTCACCGACATCATCCTGCGGTCGATCCAGATCCACGGCGCGCTCGGCACGTCCAACGAGCTGCCGCTCGCGGGGATGCTGCTCGGCGGTCCCATCATGGGCATCGCCGACGGGCCGACCGAGGTCCACAAGGTCACCGTCGCCCGCCAGGTCCTGCGCGAGTACAAGCCCAGCGACGACATCTGGCCGACGGCCCACATCCCGAAGCGTCTGGCGGCGGCCAAGGCCAAGTACGCCGACCAGCTCGAGCACGAGGTGGGGAACCTGTGAGCGACTCGACGGTCGACCTCGACCTGGCCGCGCTGGGCACCTGGCTCGACGGGCAGGGCCTCGGGGCCACGGGCGCGCCGATCGAGGTGCAGGAGCTCTCCGGTGGCATCCAGAACGTGATCTATGAGGTCCGGCGCGACGACCTGCACGCCGCGCTGCGGATGCCGCCACCCACGGCCCCCGAGGCGCGCGACGAGGGCATCAAGCGCGAGTGGCGCATCATCGAGGCGCTCGAGGGCACGGACGTCCCCCACACCCCGGCGCTCGGGCTGTGCGAGGACGCGTCGGTCCTCGGCCGGCCTTTCTACCTGATGGGCTTCGTGGACGGCTGGTCGCCGATGGCCAACGCCGGCGGCGACAAGCCGAGCTGGCCCGAGCCCTTCCACCACGACCTCGCAGCCCGACCAGGTCTCGCCCACCAGCTGATCGAGGGCGTCGCCCTCATGGGCGCGGTCGATTGGAAGGCGCAGGGCCTCGAGGACCTCGGGCGCCCCGACGGCTACCACGAGCGCCAGGTCGAGCGGTGGTTGCGCTTCTTCGACCGGGTGAAGACGCGCGAGGTGCCCGGCATCGACGAGGCCACGGCGTGGCTCCAGTCGCACAAGCCGATCGACTTCGTCCCCGGGCTCATGCACGGCGACTACCAGTTCGCCAACGTGATGTTCGAGCACGGGGCGCCGGCCCGCCTCGCCGCCATCGTCGACTGGGAGATGGGCACGATCGGCGACCCCAAGCTGGACCTCGCGTGGGTCACGTCGCGCTGGCCCGAGGACACCTCGTCCGAGGAGGCCAAGCGCTACTACGTCGACCTCGAGGGCATGCCCGGCGCGTCCGAGCTCGTCGAGCACTACGCCAAGGTGTCGGGCCGCCAGGTCGACGACATCGACTACTACACCGTGCTGGCCCGCTGGAAGCTGGCCATCGTCCTCGAGCAGAGCGTGAAGTACGGCGGCGACAGCCCTGCGGTGCAGGCGCTCGGGCCCTACGTGCTCGACCTGATGAAGCGGGCGGCCGACCTGGCCGAGTCCACCGACTACTCGGGCTGAGGCGCTTCTCCCTCGAGGCGCGTGAGCGCGCGTTCGACGAGGTCGAGGGTCTCGGCGTGTCCACCCGACATGCCGAGGCCCTCCTCCATCGCCAGCACGCGCGAGATGGCGGTGAGGAGGACGACGAAGGCCGCCGGGGGCATCTCGTCGGTGTCCCACCCGAGCTCGGGCAGCCGGGTGGTGAGCGCCTCGACCTGCATCTGGCGGAAGCGCTCCGCGTACTCGGCGATCTCGGCCCGGATGGCCTTGCGGTGGTTGGCCAGCGCCGAGAACTCGACGGTGAACGCGGTGCCTGACGGCTCGACGCTCAGCTCCCACAGCGCCCGCAGCGGTTGCGGTGACTCGAGCACACGGTCGAGGCGCGTCAGGTTCTGCTCGGCCCGCCGGCGGAACACCGCGAGGAACAGGTCATCCATCGTGCGGAAGTAGTAGTGGACGAGCGCCGGCTTCAAGCCGGCCTCGGCGGCCACCCGACGGGAGCTCACGGCCGCGTACCCGTCGCGCAGCAGGAGGCGCTCGGCGGCATCGACGAGTTGCTCGCGTGTCTTCGAGTCCTCCGCGCCGATGCGCCGGGGCGTTGCCATGGCCCCTTCCTACCAGTAGTCGACCATGATCTCCTGCGCCCACACCGGCTCGACCACGTCGCCGCGGGGCGCGAAGCCGGCGAGGTACGGCTTGACGTCGAGCACAGGCGTGGCCTCGATGGCGTCGAGGCCCGTCACGTGCAGCGTCGTGCCCTCGACCCGGTCGAGCCGGCACACGGTCACGCCGATGCGGTTGGGCCGGTTCTTGCCCCGCTGGGCGAAGATCCCCACGAGGGGCCAGTCCGCCCGCCCCCTCGGCCGGCGGGCACCGACGACGACCTTGTCCTCGTCGACGCGGTCGAAGACGTAGATGACCTCGACATGGGAGAAGGCATCCAGCCCGGCCAGCGCCTCGGGACCGAACCGGTCGGGCTCGAGCTCGATGCGGGTGGGGATCGAGTCCCAGTCGTCGTCGATCGCCTCGTCGCGGGCGGAGCGCACCGTCCCGATCGGGCGCATGGTGAACGTGCGGTCGATGGCCATCGGGCCAGTCTGTCGCGGTCAGCCGAGCGCGGCGCGGCGTCGCTCCCCCACCGTGTCGGTGAGCCCGACGGCCGGTGCGGTGGTCTGCGTCCGGCCGGCGAGGAGCTTGGCCTTGAGGTGGTCGCCGGCGGTGGTCGGCGGGTACCGCGGCGGGTCGTCGACGGACGTGCACGTGGGGAGGCACTCGATGATCGCGTCGTGGTTGCCGTCGAGGAAGAACGCCAGTGAGCGCCGCCGACACGCGCCGGTGCCGCCCACCGGAGGCGGCACGACGCGATGGAGCGTCGAACGCCAGCGGTCGTTGGTCCACTGGGCGAGCAGGTCGCCGAGGTTCACGACGAAGCAGCCCGGATCCGGTACGACGCCGTGCCAGGCACCGTCTGCGCCCATGAGCTCGAGGCCGGGGACCGGATCGGCGTGGAGGACGGTGACGATGCCGTAGTCGGTGTGCGCGCCGAGCCGCTGCTGCCCGGGGAGCGGGTCACGATCGCCGGGACGCCGTTCGAAGTGGTTGAGACGCAGCGTCTCGGTCGAGTGCGTCAACGACGGCGCGAACCACTGCTCGGGCAGGCCCAGCGCCACGGCGAAGATCTCGGTCATGCGCCGGGCGACGACGTTGACCGCATCGAAGTACGCCGTGACCGCCGGTTCGAACCACGCCGGCGCATCCGGCCAGATGTTGGGGTGGAAGATGTCCTCGATCTCGACGACCACCGCCGGGTCGTCGAGGTCCACGTGCGTCGACCCGACGACGTACGACTCGAGCAGATCCGGCGGTGTCGGCTCGGCCAGGCTGTAGGCGAGTGCCTCGGACTCGGACGCGCAGTAGCCACGGTTGACCGCGAGACCGGGGTAGGCGACGCGCTCCTTCTCGTCGACGGGACGGTCGAAGAAGTCGTGCATGGCGTCGAGCGCTCCCTGGACCACAGCGACGGGAACGCCGTGTCCGACGATCTGGAGGAAGCCCACGTTCCGGGCAGCGTCGTCGACCGCCGCTGCGATCAGGGCGCGTGCTTCAGGGTCACCGGTCGTCCAGCCCGAGATGTCGATGGTGGGAACGGTCGTCGTCATCGCGTGCTCTCAGGGCATCGGCGGGGTCGGGTCGTCGAGGTCGGCGATGCCGAGGCGGACCATCCGCCGGTTGTAGGCCAGGCGACCGGCCTGCTCGAGCTCGAAGGTGCGGGCCACGCGGGCCTCGACCCGCAGGCGGTCGTCGTCGTCGTGCACGTGGCGCTCGATGACCTGGCGGGCGATGCGCAGGTGGAACTGCTCGTCGGGGATGATGCGCTCGAACGTCTTCTGCACGTCCGCCGGGAGCCGGGACTTGATCTCGAGGAACGCCTGGCAGGCCCCCAGCTCGCCCGTGAGGTTGTGGGCCGCGACGCGCTCGATGGTGTCCGCACCCGACGGGTACCAGACGTCGATCCACTCCTCCCACTCCGGCTCGGGCGTCCACCCGTCGAGCGACATCACGCCTCGCCGGGCGAGCGCCCGCATGCAGTACTCGTGGTGCAGGGCCTCGTCCTCGACCTGCTGGGCGAGCATCAGGAACGCGTCCGACTCGGGGGTGTCCGACAGCCAGCGACCGATGAACTGCGCGGCGCGCAGCTCGTAGTACGCCTGGAACGACAGGTACTCGACGAGCTCGGGCTCGCTCATGGGTCGGTTGAAGAAGGTCGCTTCGTCCGGCTCGAGGGCGGCGCGGCGGGCGTCGATGCCGGCCACGAGCTCGTCGTAGAGCGACGGCCCGGTGGTTGCATCCTGCAACGAACTGGACGAGCTCATGTAGTTGCCTCCTGCAACGATCGCCGCCGTGCGAACAGCTCCTCGGCGGCCGCTTGCGCCCGCACCCGCACGTCCTCGGCGTCGATGGTGAGCACGGTGCCGCCCTCGACGAGCAGGCGTCCGTCGACCAGGACGTGGTCGACGTCGGCGCCCGACGCCGAGAAGACCAGGTGCGCCGCGGCGTTGAAGTCGTCGCCGTGCAGCAGCGGGGTGGTGTGCAGCCGGCGCAGGTCGACGGTGACGACGTCGGCCCGCTTCCCCGGCGTCAGCGTGCCCGTGATGTCGCCCAGGCCCAGGATCTCGGCGCCCGAGCGGGTGGCCAGGTCGAGGACGTCCCACGGGTCGCCGGTGGTGGGGTCGAGCGTGGTGACCTTCTGCAGCAGCGAGGCGACCTTCATCTCCTCGAAGAGGTCGAGGTTGTTGTTCTCCTTCTCGCCGTCGCTCCCCAGCCCGACGCCGATGCCGGATGCCCGCATCCGGCCGATCGGCGCTGGCCCCGATGCGAGCTTCATGTTGGAGCACGGGCAGTGCGTCACCCCGGTCCCCGTCTGCGCGAGCAGGGAGAGCTCGCGGTCGTCGACCCAGACGCAGTGGGCGATGACGGTGCGGGGCCCGAGGATGCCGCGCTGGTACATCTCCTCGATGGGTCGCCGGCCGAAGCGCTCGAGCGACTGCTGCACCTCCCAGATCGACTCGGACGAGTGCGTGTGGATACCCGTGTCGTACTTCTCGGCGAGCTCGGCCGCTGCGTGGAAGGCGTCCGGCGAGCAGTACAGGAGGTGCTCGAGGCCCAGCCACGTGCGCACGCGCCCGTCGGCGGCGACCCGGTGCGATTCGAGGAGCGCCAGGTTCGAGTCGATCGACTCGAAGTAGTCGTACCCCGGCAGGTCGGCGACGTAGGGCACGAGCGTCGCCCGGATGCCGAGCTGCTCGGCCACCGCGGCCGAGCCCTCCATGAACCGCCACATGTCCATCACCGACGTGGTGCCCGAGGCGAGCGCCTCCGTGTAGCAGAGCTCGCTCGCCACCCTCGCGATCTCCGGCGTGAGGGCCCGGTGCGCAGGATCGACGTAGGCCTCGAGCCAGTCCCACAGCGACTTCGACTCGGCCGTGCCCCGCAGCAGGCCCGAGTGCAGGTGGGCGTTGTGCAGGCCCGGGATGACGGCGTGGTCGGTGGCGTCCATGACGTGGGCACCCGCCGACCGGGGATCGGCGTCGAGCTCGTCGACGGGGCCGACCGCCACGATCGTGTCGCCTTCGATGAGGACCGAGCCCGGGTCGAGCGCCACCCCCGCCCGCTCCATCGGCAGGACGACGCCGCCACGGATCAGGACGCGCGACGCGGCAGGGTCGGGGGGCATGGAGGCACGCTGACCGACGGCGGTGCGCGGGTCAACGAACTGTTGAACGAGTTCACCCAGCCGTCACAGACCTCGCGGCGGTGCGGCGCCCGCAGGTTCGCGGAGGTGCTGGTCGCGACCTCTACCTTGGGGCGATGCACGACGACGCGCCCTCGCAGGTCCGGCGGGCCCTGCTGGCGCTGTCGTCGCTGGCGACCTCCCGCGAGGGTGCGACGCTCCCTGGCACGATCCCCCTCGACTGGTTCCGATGGTTGCCCGTGAGCGGGGTCCGGATCCTGACGCGGTTGCACCCCACGGGCCCCCGCCTCACGCCGGTCTTCCCCTCCGCCGAGGGCCTCGGCACGCCCGCCGCACCGTTGCCGATCGACCGCGACTACGGCGAGCGCCTGCAGGCCGTGGATCAGCTGCGGCCGACCAGGCGCAACCTGCGGGTCGGGTGGCTCTTCGTCGCAGGATCGACCACGGACGAGCGCGGCCGTCGCCGCAAGATCTTCTGGCCACTGGTGAGCCGGCCCGTGTCGGTCAGCCGGTCCCCGCTCGTCGGACCGGCGTACCTCACGGTCGCCGGCGACACCGAGGTCACCGCTCGCATCGCGGATCCGATGAGGCGCAACGCGCTCGACGGGCAGATCCAGCTCGGGGGCGGTGCCCTCAACACCGCCGGCATCAGCGTCGACGACGCGCTGCTGCGACGGATGCACCGCCTCCACGACTTCGCGGTGAGCGCCGCGGACGCCTGCGGCTGGGCGGTCGACGGGCTGGTCGCGGCCGACGACGGGCCCGGGAAGTTGATGCAGCGCGACGGCCTGGTGGTGGTGGCCGGGTTCGCGGCGTTCACCAACGTCGAGACCGGCGGCCTCTCGACGGCCGCGACGCTGGGGACGTGGGCCGAGGGCCGCCTCGACGAGTGGAGCGCGTTCCACTCGCTCTACGCCGATGTGCCCGAGCCGCCGGGTGCCACCGGCCGCCCGGATCTCGCGACGCCGCCCGAGTCGCCGTTCCTGCTCTCACCCGCGCAACGCCACGCCGTCGAGACGAGCCGGGACGCGCCCGTCACCGTGATCAGCGGCGCACCGGGGACGGGGAAGTCGCACACGATCACGGCCATCGCCTGCGACGCCGTGGCCCGCGGCGAGCGCGTCCTGGTGGCCGCCCGTTCGGAGGCGACCATCGATGCGTTGATCGAGCTGTTCGAACGCGCGCCCGGTCCGCAGCCGGTGGTCTTCGGCTCGAACGAGCGCAAGGACGATCTGGCCGCCCGGCTCGCGACGGGGCTGCGGACCGAGGGCGACGAGGCCGTCGCCCGGGCCCGCGAGGAGCTCGACGTCGCGCGGGCCCGGCGGGACGCCGTGCAGCAGTCGATCCGCCACCAGCTCGTCGTCGAGCAGCTGTCCGACGGCGGGGGCGCGACCGAGGCGGTGCGCCGCGCCTGGCCCGCGCTGTTCGCACCCGGCGTCGACCTCGGCGCCGCCCGCCGGCTGGCGGACGAGGTGGGCATCCCGACCACCGGCTGGTGGTCGCGTCGTCGTCGCCGCCGCACCATCGCCGCGCTGCTCGCGGTGACCGGTGCGACCGAGCAGCAGCTCCCCGACCTGGCGCAGGCGCTCGAGGTCGCGCACCTGGCTCGCGACCGGGACGACCTGATCGCCGGCGGCGGGCTCCACATCGGCAGCGAGTGGGACGAGCTGCGCCGCGTGGACGACGAGGTCAGGACCCTCGCGGCCAAGGCCATCGATCGGGCCAGCCGTGGCTCGGACCGGCTCGACCGTCACGCCCTCGGTGCCGTCGCGGCGCTGGCGACGGCGCTGCGCAGCGGGCGGGCCGCGCGCCGCCAGCAGCTCGCCCGCATGGACGACGCGCTCACCCGGGCCCTGCCGCTGTGGGTGGGCACGCTCGACGACATCGACGATCTCCTGCCGTCGACGAGCGGGCTCTTCGACCTGGTGATCCTCGACGAGGCCTCGTCGATCGACCAGCCATCGGCGGCGACGGCGCTCCTGCGAGGCCGGCGGGCCACGATCGTCGGCGACCCCCGCCAGCTGCGCCACGTGTCCTTCGTCGGTGACGACCAGCGCGACCAGGCCCTCGTCGAGGCCGGCATCGAGCTCACCGATCCCGTCGCCGCGACGCTGGACGTGCGCCGCAACAGCGCCTTCGACGTGGCCGCGGGACGGGCGCCGGTGCTGACGCTCGACGAGCACTTCCGCTGCCGGCCCCACCTGGTCGAGTTCGTCGCCCACCGCCTCTACGGGGGCGCCGTGCGGGTCGCCACCCGATCGCCCGTCACGGCGTCCGTCGACTGCGTCGACCTGCAGCCCGTCGAGGGCCGTCGCGACGACACCGGCGTGGTGGCCGCGGAGGTCGCCGCCGTGCTGGCCGAGGTCCACCGCCTGCGACGGGCACGCGTGACCAGCGTCGGGGTGGTCACCCCGTTCCGAGCCCAGGCCGACGCCCTCGAGGCCGCCGTGCTCGACGCGTTCACCGCCGACGACATCGAGGTCCTGGGTCTGCGGGTCGGCACGGTGCACGCCTTCCAAGGGAACGAGCGCGACACGGTGATCGTCTCGCTCGGGATCGGCGAGGGTGCCCATCCGACGTCGTGGCGCTTCGCCCAGGACCCGCACCTCGTCGCCGTGATGATGACGCGCGCCCGTCAGCGGCTGCTCATCGTCCACGCCGGGGACCCCCCGCCCGACGACCTGCTGGCCGCCTACCTCGCGCAGGCCGACGCACCCCCCGGTCCACCGAAGCCGGTGGCCGTCGAGGACGAGTGGACCCGCGGGCTGGCCGAGGAGCTCGACGCGATCGGGTTGACCGTCGTGAGCGGCTACCCGACGGGCCGGGACGTCGTCGACATCTGCATCGGCGACGAGCGGGGCTTCATCGGCATCGAGAGCGCCGTGCACCCCGACGGGCCCGATGCCCACATCGACCGGCATCTGGCCCTGGCCCGCCGCGGCTGGCCGTTGATCGACGCCTACCCCAGTCGGTGGATCGAACGCCGCGGCGAGCTCGTCGTCGAGCTCTCGCACGCGCTCCCGTCCGACGGTTCAGCCGGTGGGGCCTGAGCGCGTCCCGAAGAGGGCGGCCGGGTCGACCGTCGTCGAGTGGAAACCGTGCGGGTGCGAGCAGACACGTCGACGACCAGCTCGGGGGTGCCCGTGACGCGGGGGTGACGCCGACGGGTGCTCAGGCGCCGTGGCAGTGCTTGAACTTCTTGCCCGAGCCGCAGTAGCACGGGTCGTTGCGGCCCAGCTTCTCGTGGTCGGCCTTGATGACCGGCTGCTGCACGACCTCGTCGTCGGGCGCGACGGGTGCCGCCGGCCC
>Ga0075364_10001800_pt1 | contig 11878 bp, 15 predicted proteins | sample EndMetdeltDD1764_FD_71517 | JGI IMG/M metagenome (GOLD analysis project Ga0075364, IMG submission 71517) | Populus endosphere microbial communities from Tennessee, USA - Endosphere MetaG P. deltoides DD176-4 | ecosystem: Host-associated > Plants > Roots > Endosphere | place: USA: Tennessee... | reverse complement strand
GTACCAGAACTCGACCTTCGTGATCGCGACCGCCAAATGCGGTGTCGAGGACGGTTTCCCGCTGTTCGGCGGAAGCTGCATCGTCCATCCGGACGGCGAGATCATCGCGAGCGCGAAGACCGAGGATGACGAACTGGTGGTCGCCACCATCGATCTCGACGACACCACGTTCAACAAGGAAACCATCTTCGATTTCGAGCGTCACCGCCGCATCGAGCACTACGCCCGCATCACCGGCCAGACCGGCGTCACGCTTCCGAAATGACGCTCCGCGACGACCACGCGCTGGTGCTGTTCTCTGGCGGACAGGACTCAACCACCTGTCTCACCTGGGCGCTCGAGCGTTTCGCTCATGTGGAGACGCTCGGCTTCGACTACGGCCAGCGGCATCACATCGAGATGGACGTGCGGCCCGCGGTGCTCGCCGCGATGCGCGAGCGGCTGCCGCAATTCGCCGGGCGTCTTGGCGAGGATCATGTGATCGACCTTGGCGTTCTCGGGCAGATCAGCGAGACCGCGCTGACGCGCGAGACCGCAATCGCGATGCAGCGCAACGGATTGCCGAACACCTTCGTGCCCGGCCGCAATCTCGTGTTCGTGACGTTTGCGGCCGCGCTCGCGTACCGGCGCGGCGCCAAGCACATCGTCGCCGGCATGTGCGAGACGGATTTCTCAGGCTACCCGGACTGCCGCGACGACACCATGAAGGCGATGCAGCTCGCGCTCAATCTCGGCATGGACACGCGCTTTGTGATCCACACACCGCTGATGTTCATCGACAAGGCGGCGACCTGGCGGCTCGCGCGCGATCTTGGCGGTGACGCGCTCATCGAGATCATCCGCCGCGAGACCCACACCTGCTACAACGGGGACCGGACGCACCAGCATGGCTGGGGCTATGGCTGCGGCGCGTGTCCCGCCTGTATGCTCCGCGCCGCGGGCTACCAGCGCTATCTCTCCAACACTCCGTGAGTTTTCATGTCCGAGCCGCTGTCCTACGATCCCAACGAGCTTGCCGAGCGCGACCGCTACAAGATGCTCATCAGCCTCGTCATCCCGCGCCCGATCGCGCTGGTGACGACAGTTGGGCCGACGGGCGTCGTGAACGCCGCGCCATTCTCGTTCTTCAATATGTTCAGCGAGAGCCCGCCGCTCGCGGTGCTCGGCCTGCAGGCGAGGCCGGACAAGGGACTGAAGGATACCTCGGCCCATATCCGTGAGCGCGGCGAATTCGTGATCAATCTGGTGGACGAGGCGCTGGGGCCGCAGATGAACCAGTGCGCCGTCGATTTCCCACCCGAGGTCAGCGAAATCGAGGCTGCGAAGCTCAACTTGCTGCCGAGCGTGAAGATCAAGACGCCGCGCATCAAGGAAGCGCCGGCTTCACTTGAATGCCGTCACTACACGACGTTGGAGGTGAGCGCCACGCGCCGCCTCGCGATCGGCGAGATCCTGCACATTCATATCCGGCCCGGCATCTGGGACCACAAGACGATGCGCATCGATATGAAGCACTATCGCCCGCTAGCGCGTCTCTATGGCAACTTCTACGCCTCGCTGAGCGAGCCGTTCACGCACGTGCGGCAGAGCTACGAAGAGTGGCTGGCGGACCAGAAGAAGTAGCTGGAGTAGCCCTCACCCTGAGGAGCGTGCCGAGCCTTCCGAGGCGGGCGTCTCGAAGGGCGCGGGCGAACATTCGGTGTTTGCGGCCATCCTTCGAGACGCGCGCTGCGCGCGCTCCTCAGGATGAGGCCCGAGATAGCTCAACGCGCGAGTTGCACCGCCCCGATTGCCATTGTCACGGCGGCCTGCGTCGGATCGATCACCGGAATGCCGAGCGCGTCTTCCAGCGGCTTGCGGTGCCGCGCCATGCCGGCGCAGCCCATCACGATGGCGTTGGCGCCGTCCTGCTCCTTCAGCGCACGGCCGATCTCGATCATGCGCGGTAGCGTCTTCTCGCTCGCGGATTCGGCGACCGACAGGTCAAGCGGCCGTTCGCCGGCGAGGCGGTCCATCAATCCCATCTGGCGCAGATAGCGCATGTGGCGCGCGATCGAGCGCTGCAGGATCGCGATCACACCGAAGCGCTCGGCGCGGGCGAGCGCGGTGAGCACGCCAGCCTCGGCGATCCCGAACACCGGCCGCGTCGTGCCTTCGCGGCACACGTGTAAGCCAGGATCGCTGTAGCAGGCGATCACGAAGGCATCGCTGGCGTTGTCGGCCTCCACCACCCGACGCAGCGGCATGGCGACGCTTTCGACATGCGCCTGCGTCTCAATGCCGAACGGGCCCTCGGCCAGCGTCGAGCACACGATTTCGGGCCCGTCCGCGAAGCGCAGCGCCTGCACGGCATCGTCGATGCCGCGGGTGACGTTTTCGTTCGAGTTGGGATTGATGACGCGGATGCGGGGCATGTCGGCTCTCGTGGATGCGTCACCTTAACATGGCGCCGCAGCGTGCAAGGGCCAACGGCGCAAAACAAAGGCCCCGCCGGAGCGGGGCCAGTGCGTCGTCGTTCTTGCGGCCTACTCCTTCGGCGCCGTGCTCGGCGGCGGGGCAGCCGGGGTGGGAGCCTGACGGCTGATCGCGGGCGACTCGTTGCTTGCCGTCCTGACGCCGTCGCTGTTCGTCGTCGCCAGGAAGTAGCCGCCGATCAGCAGCAGCGCGAGCAGGATAGCGCCCGGGACCACGTAACCGCCGTCATCGCGCACGCCCGGCGGGGCCGGATAACCGAGGCCGTCGAGGTTGCGATCGCCCCGGTACAGATTGCGGTCGTCCAACATGGGTTTTCCTCCGTCTGTGGCGAGGGAGAACGCACGAGGTGGCGACCGGTGCCCGGCATGAGGCGATGGCTGCCTTGCAGGAACGGTTTCGGGTTCCGCGGCGTTAATAAATTCGCGGCTAGCCTCTTTGGTTGTTTTTGCTTGATCGGGATACCATTTCCGGCCAAGTTTCCGGTTGTGGGGCAGGGCAGACGCTATCTTTTCGTGTTGGCATGGTTGGCCGCAGCGGTCACGAGTGGTTGTGTGACGGCGACGAATACGCTTTCGCTGGACGATGTCGGGCAGCTCCGGATCACTGGCGTGACCGTTGCCTTCGCGCCTGATGCCAGGATCATGTGGGGCGATGGCGAGCGCGCCTATGCGGCGTCGAGGGGGCAGCCAGCAACCGAGTCCGACGCGTTGGCAAGGACGCCCGAGGGCCAAGCCTATCTGCGCAATACCATCGCGACGAAAGTGAAGGGCGCGATGGAGCGCAACCTGACCGGCGCGCTTTCCGGTGCGCGCGCGGCGCGGGTCGAGGTCAATGTGAAGAGCGTAACGGTGGCATCGGCGATTCAGCGAGTGCTGGTCGGCGGGCATCATGACATGGTCGCCGATGTGACTCTGGTCGACGCGAAGACTGGTGCCGTCATTCTGACCTATGCGGCGCAGTCGAAAATGAGCATGGCCGGGCAGGGCGTGGCGGGGGTGCTGGTGGACGCAGCGGTCATGGCCGAGCCGATTGATCGCGTCGTGAACAATTACGCAGAGCAATACGGAAACTGGCTGTTACGCCGGGCCGGCCCCGAACCTCGAGGCTGATGCTGCTACAAACAGGTGACGGCGCGCTTTTGGCCCGCTATACAGCGCCCGCGTTAGGAGTGTAGCTCAATTGGTAGAGCGTCGGTCTCCAAAACCGAAGGTTGGGGGTTCGAGACCCTCCACTCCTGCCAAATCAACGGCTTAGTGCCGAATCCTAAAACCTGTTTGTGAAGTTTAGCGGCGGCCAGCGCGGCGCTATTTTCCGATCAGCCGGCGGATCGCGGCCGCCGATGGTCCGACCTTGTCGATCGCGGCGAACAGCTCATCGCGCGTGATGTTGAGCCGGTAGGCCCAGTAGTCAGTCTGGGCATCGTCGCGGGAATCGATCGTCTGGCGGGGTGCGACGCTGGGCTGCGCGGCCAGGACCGACGATACCGGGGCGAGGCGGATCATGGGCGCGACCCTATCACGCAGACGCCCGTGGCCACTGACCTCCCTGATTCCAGCGTTAATGAAGGGGAAGTGCTGGGGTGAGCGCGTAAACCATATCCGGCACGATTGCGGGCCGCGCGCGGCCCAGTTGACGTCCGGTTGTCCCGGGGTTAGGAAACCGCATCGCTTGCGGCCCGTATGCACGGACTTCCGCGGCGAACATTCCCCAAAATAAGGATCCGTGCGGCTCATCCTTGTCAGGTTGGGCTGCAAATCCCTATGTGGGGTGTCCCGGTAGCAGCAAAGAACTGGAAATGGCGAATCTCAATCCGCTCAAGTTCATGCGCGAAGTGCGGCAGGAGACCAACAAGGTCACCTGGCCCTCTCGCAAAGAGACCGGGATTACCACCGCGATGGTCTTTATCTTCGCGGCGGTTGCGGCGGTCTTTTTCCTCCTGGCGGATCAGGTGATCCGCTTCCTCGTTACGCTCGTGCTCGGCATCGGCAGCTAAGGGAGCTCTCAAGTGGCGGAAGTCTCCACGACCGAGAAGGCGAAGCGCTGGTACATCGTGCACGCCTATTCGAATTTCGAGAACAAGGTTGCGGAGTCGATCCGCGAACAAGCCAAGCAGCGCGGCCTCTCGCATCTCTTCGACGACATCATGGTCCCGAAGGAGAAGGTTGTTGAGGTTCGGCGCGGCCGCAAGGTCGATTCAGAGCGCAAGTTCTTCCCCGGCTACGTGCTGGTGAAGATGAGCCTGACCGACGAGGCGTTCCACCTGATCAAGAATACCCCGAAGGTCACGGGCTTCCTCGGCGCCGACAACAAGCCGATGCCGATCTCTGAAAAAGAAGCCCAGCACATCATCAATCAGGTGCAGGAAGGCATCGAGCGGCCGAAGCCCTCGATCTCGTTCGAGGTCGGCGAGCAGGTGCGCGTGTCCGATGGCCCGTTCGCGTCGTTCAACGGCACGGTCGAGGAAGTCGACGACGCGCGTTCGCGCCTCAAGGTCGCGGTGTCGATCTTCGGCCGCGCCACGCCGGTCGAACTCGAGTTCGGTCAGGTCGAGAAGCTCTAGGCCGGCGTTTGGGGCGGCGGATGACGTCCGCGTTGAAAAGCCGCCTCAACGGTTTCTACGCCCGGTCAATCTACCTTCCGGTCTCGGCGCTCGGCCGGGACCTTCGCTCGCTGAGCCGCCGGTTGCGCGGCGTGCGGCGGGGCCTGCCGACGGCGCTGACAGTTGCCGCCTGGCACGAGGTGATCGAGCCCCGGCCGATCCGGCTGACCCAACCAGCCAAGAGTTCGGGCGATGTGAACGTTGCGGAACTCGCCGTGCTGGCGAGCGCGGCGGCAGCGACCGAGGCAGGCGAAGAGATCGTCGAGATCGGCACTTTCGACGGCCGTACGACGCTCAATCTTGCAATCAACTCCTCTGCCGATCTCCCTGTTTATACGCTGGATTTGCCTCCAGATCAGACGCCGAAATTCGACCTCGCGCAGGGCGAGGCGCAGTACGTTCAGAAACCCCGGTCGGGCCGCCATTTCCGCGATGCGCCGCCCGAATGGGCCGCTGCCGCCGGCCGCATCACCCAGTTGTTCGGGGATTCGGCGACCTTTGATTTCTCAGGCCATTTCGGCCGGGCGGGGCTCGTCTTCGTGGACGGATCGCATGCCTATGATTACGTAAAGGCGGACTCGGACACCGCTTTTCGCCTCGTGGCCAAGAAAGGGATGGTCATCTGGCACGATTACGGTGTATGGGACGGCGTCACCCGAGCTCTCGAAGAGATCGAGGCAAGCCGTCAACTCGGCCTGCGGCATGTCCGCGGAACCAGTTTGGTGGTTTGGCGCGATCAGGGATTCGGATGACGGTCAGGCGCCGGTTCCGGTGCGTGACGTGACACGTGGGAGGTGAGGCGGCTGCCAACCGTCAACATCCGCACCACTGAAGGAGCAAACGATGGCAAAGAAAATCGCTGGATTCCTGAAACTTCAGGTCCCGGCGGGAGCGGCGAATCCGTCGCCCCCGATCGGTCCCGCGCTCGGTCAGCGCGGTCTCAACATCATGGCCTTCTGCAAGGACTTCAACGCGAAGACCGGGCAGATGGAAAAGGGCTCTCCGATCCCGGTGGTCATCACGATCTACCAGGACAAGTCCTTCACGTTCGAAATGCGCACCCCGCCGGTGTCGTACTTCATCAAGAAGGCCGCCAAGCTCGAGAGCGGCTCCAAGGCGCCGGGCCGTGACAAGGCCGGCAAGATCACCAAGGCTCAGGTCAAGGAGATCGCCGAGAAGAAGATGAACGACCTCAACTGCAACACGGTGGAAGCCGCGATGCGCATGGTTGAAGGTTCGGCGCGGTCGATGGGCATTGAGGTGGCGGCATGAGCACGGGAAAGCGCATTAACAAGGCTCGCGAAGGCGTCGATCCCGCGAAGTCCTACGGCCTCGAAGAGGCGGTGAAGCTCGTGAAGGAGCGCGCCAAGGCGAAGTTCGACGAGACGATCGAAATCGCTATGAACCTCGGCGTCGATCCGCGTCACGCCGATCAGATGGTGCGTGGCGTCGTGAACCTGCCGAACGGCACGGGCCGCACGCTGCGGGTCGCCGTGTTCGCGCGCGGCCCCAAGGCCGACGAAGCCAAGGCGGCGGGTGCGGACCTGGTCGGTGCTGAGGATCTGGTCGAGATCGTGCAGAAGGGCGAAATCAACTTCGACCGCTGCATCGCGACCCCGGACCTGATGCCGCTGGTCGGCCGTCTCGGCAAGGTGCTCGGCCCGCGCGGCATGATGCCGAACCCGAAGGTCGGCACCGTCACGATGGACGTGAAGGGTGCGGTTGCGGGCGCCAAGGGCGGCTCGGTTGAGTTCCGCGTCGAGAAGGCGGGCATCGTGCAGGCTGGCGTCGGCAAGGCGTCGTTCTCGGCCGAGAAGCTGGTCGAGAACATCCGCGCGTTCGCTGATGCGGTGCAGAAGGCGAAGCCCGCGGGCTCCAAAGGCACCTACATCAATCGTGTGGCGGTCTCCTCCACGATGGGACCGGGCCTGAAGATCGACACCGCGACGCTCGCGGCTCCGTCCACTGCGGCGTAGGCCTCGATCAGACGCTGAAATAACGAAGGGCCGGCAAACGCCGGCCCTTTTCTTTTGGAGTGCTGGCTATGCGGGGCTCGGCGTTTTGCGGATGAAATCCACGAAGGCGCGCAGCGGGGCCGGCAGCAATTTTCGACTCGGAAAATAAAGAAACGGTCCGGAAAAACTGAGCCACCAGTCTTCGAGTACCGGTTCAAGATCACCGCGGTCGATGAATGGCCGCAGCCAGTCTTCGAACAGATAAATGATGCCTGTACCGGCGATCGCGGCGGCGACCGCGAGATCCTTTCCGCCGCCGATGCTGACCACAAGCGGACCCTTCGGATCGATCCGAACCGATTCATTGCCGCGTTCGAATTCCCATGACGGCATCGCGCCGCTGGGAAAGCGGCCCTGCAGGCAGTCATGGCCGAGCAGGTCGCTCGGATGAGCGGGCCGCCCGCGCCGGTCGAGATACGCACGGGACGCGGCAGCGGCGAAGCGCTGAACGCGCGGACCGATCGGCACCGCGATCATGTCCTGCTCCAGCCGCTCGTCGTAGCGGATGCCCGCGTCGCAACCGGCTGCGAGGATGTCGACGAAGTTCTCCTCGGCGATGACCTCCAGTTTGATCTCCGGATAGGCGGCGAGGAAGCCCGGCACCACGGCCGGCAACACGAGCCGCGCGGCGCTGACCGGAACATTGAGCTTGAGCGTACCGGCGGGCCGGTCACGAAAACCGTGCACGACGTCGACCGCGGCTTCGACCTCGGTGAGGGCAGGGGTCAGCCGTTCGAGCAGGCGGGCGCCGGCTTCGGTTGGCGCGACGCTGCGTGTGGTGCGGTTGAGCAGCCGCACGCCGAGCCTCGCTTCCAACCGGCGAACCGCCTCGCTCAGGCTTGAGGCCGACGTGTGGCCGACCCGCGCGGCATCCCGAAAGCCGCCCGCGCGGGCCACTGCCACGAAGGCCGACAGGTCGTTGAGGTCTGCTGTCATTGTCCGAAATTTCGTACAGCCTGTGTCGATTATATCGGATTATCGCTCAGCGTCGACGGGTCCATATGACCGTTACCGTCATTCAGACCCGGAGGCCGCCATGACCGCTCACTCCACCAGCCACTTCCGCCTCGGAGATCGCACCGTGAACCGTATGGGCTACGGCGCCATGCAACTCGCCGGGCCGGGCGTGTTTGGACCCCCGAAGGACCGCGAGGCCGCGCTCGCGGTGCTGCGCGCCGCGGTCGCGAGCGGCGTGAACCACATCGACACGAGCGACTTCTACGGACCGCACGTTACCAACCAGGTCATCGCGGAAGCGCTTCATCCTTATCCGAAGGACCTTGTGATCGTCACGAAAGTCGGCGCGGTGCGCGGTGCGGACGCCTCATGGCTTCCCGCGCAGAGCGCCGACGACCTGACCCGCGCGGTGCACGACAATCTGAAGAACCTGCGGCTTGAAGCGATGGATGTGGTCAATCTGCGCGTGATGAGCGACGTCCACGCGCCGAGCGAAGGCTCCATCGAGCCGCAGTTCGCCGCGCTCGCCAAGTTGCAGCAGCAGGGCCTGATCCGCCACCTGGGCTTGAGCAACGTCACGTCAAAGCAGGTGACCGAAGCGCGCGCCATCGCCGACGTCGTGTGCGTGCAGAACCACTACAACCTGATCCACCGCGACGACGACGCGCTGGTCGACGAACTCGCGGCGGCGGGCATCGCCTACGTGCCGTTCTTCCCGCTCGGTGGCTTTTCGCCGCTACAGTCGGCGCAGCTTTCGTCCCTTGCGGCCCAGATCGGCGCGACGCCGATGCAGGTCGCGCTCGCGTGGCTGTTGCGGCGCGCGCCGAACATCCTGCTGATCCCGGGAACGTCGTCGGTCGCGCACCTGCGCGAGAATCTCGCGGCCGCGCAGATCAAGCTTTCCGATGAGGCGATGACGCGGCTCTCGCAAATCGAAAGGCCTTCGGCCGCCGCCTGAAGCAAGAGGAGATCGAGCGACGTCGCTCAGGCCGCGCCGGGCTTGTTTGTTGTCTGTCACGCCTTCGCGGCGTAGCTCGCAAGCCGCAGTCGCAACACGGCGAGCAACTCCTCGCGCAACGGATCGCGCGTGCCGCGCAACCAGGCCGCGGCCAGCGGCAGGATGTTCAGATCGTCCGTCCGCTTCGCCGCCAGCGGCACGAAGCGCACGCCCGAGACGGCGAGACGCGACGTCCAGCGCGGAACGATCGCAAGGCCGAGCTTGGCGGCGACGAGATTGACGATGGTCTGCTTCTCCTCGGCGGTCTGCGAAATGGTCGGCCGCAGGCCGGCCTGCTCGAACAGCTTGATCGTCAGATCGTGGCTGTGCGGCCGTGATCGGCGGTCCGGCACGATCAGCGGCTGATCGACCAGCGTCTGGATCGAGAGCCGACTGCGGCGCGCGAGTGGGTGGCGCGCCGGCACCGCCACCACCGGCGTCTCGTGAAACAGCATCATGAGCTCGATCCGCTTGTCGATCGTTTCCGGCGGGCGGATCAGCGCAAGATCGAGCCGGCCGGAGAGCAGGCGAGGGAGGAGGCGAACGGTCTTGTCCTCGACCAGCTGCACGGTGAGATCGGAGCCCTGCTTGCGCAGGTCGCGCAGGATTTCAGGGACGAGACCTGCGGCCGCGGTGTCGATCGCGCCGACTTTGAGAGCTCGCGCGCGCTTGCGCTCCTGGCCGCGAAATTGTTCCGCAAGGTGGTCCGCGCGCGTCAGCAGTGCCCGCGCGCCGTCCAGGAATGCCGCGCCGTCCTGTGAGAGGGCGACGTTGCGCGTCGTGCGTAGAAGCAACGGCGTGCCCAGCGAGTCTTCGAGCAGCCGGATGTGACGCCCAAGCGCCGACGGCGCCATGTCGAGCCGCCGCGCTGCGCGGCCGAAGTGCAACTCGTCGGCGACCGCGACGAAGCAGCGAAGCTGATTGAGTTCCATGGGCGCTCCCGAGGCGGCTTGCGAGGATTATACCAAAAATTTGTATAATCGTCCGCCAATTGAGAGACGATCCGCCGCGCGCTAGACCGGCGAGACCTCCGCAACAGGACATCGCATCAAACATTCGCCGGGAGAGACGCTCATGAGGCTGTCCGTGCACACGCTCATTGCCGGCGCGCTCGCGCTGATGGCCGCCGCGGCCGCGCACACGGCCGCCGCTCAAGCGTATCCTTCGAAGCCGATCACGCTCGTGGTCCCGGCTGCGGCCGGAGGCCCGACCGATACGGTCGCCCGTCTCGTTGCCGAGTCGATGAGCCGCACGCTCGGCCAGACCGTGGTCGTCGAGAATGTCGGCGGGGCAGGCGGCACCATCGGCATGGCGCGCGTCGCCCGCTCGGCGCCCGACGGCTACACGATCGCGGTCTGGCACATCGCGCAGGCGACTGCGCCCGCGCTCTACGACGGCCTGAAGTACGACGTGGTCAACGACTTCGATCATCTCGGGCGCATCACCGACGTTCCGATGACGCTCGTCTCGAAGACCGGCGTGCCGGCCGGCACCGTGACCGAACTTCTCGCGTGGATCAGGGCCGGCAAGGACAAGGTCACCTACGGCCATGCCGGTATCGGCTCGGCTTCGCACCTGTGCACGCTGATGCTGCTGAAGGAGCTGGGCGTGCAACTGCCCGGGATCGCCTACCGCGGCACGGGACCTGCGATGAACGATCTGATCGGCGGTCAGTTCGATTTCATGTGCGACCAGACCACGAACACCACCAATCAGATCAAGGACGGCAAGATCAAAGGCTACGCCGTCACCACGAAGGCGCGCGTGTCGTCGGTGCCGGACTTGCCGACGCTCGACAGCGGTGCGCTGCCCGGCTTCGAGGTATCAGCGTGGCATGCGATGTGGGCGCCGAAAGGTCTGCCGGCGGATGTGTCCGCCAGGCTGATTGCCGCACTGCAGGCCGCGCTCAAGGACGCCAAGGTGGTCGAACGGTTCGCAAGCCTCGGCACCGAGCCGGTCGCCGCGGCACTCATCACTCCCGATGCCCTCAAATCGCACCTCGCCAGCGAGGTCAAGCGCTGGGGCGATGTCATCAAGGCCGCGGGCGTGAAGGGTAACTGACACTACAGCACGACATTCACGAACAGGATCGTACATGAAGACTTATGCGATTGCGGCTATTCCCGGCGACGGGATCGGGTCAGAGGTTATTGCCGCCGGCGTCGAGGCGCTCCAGGCTGTGGCAAAGCGCGACGGCGGCTTTGAATTCAAATTCGACCACTTCGACTGGGGTGGCGAGTACTACAAAAAGCACGGCCGGATGATGCCGGAGAACGGCCGCGATCTGATCCGCAAGCACGATGCGATTTTGTTTGGCTCCGCCGGACATCCGGAGATCCCGGATCACATCACGCTGTGGGGACTGCGGCTCGCGATCTGTCAGCCGTTCGACCAGTACGCCAACGTGCGCCCGACGCGCGTGCTGGCCGGCATCACGTCGCCGCTGCGCAACGTCAACGGGGGCGAGCTCGACTGGGTGATCGTGCGCGAGAACTCCGAAGGTGAATATGCGGGCGTCGGCGGCCGCGTTCATCAAGGCTCGCCACTGGAGGCCGCAACCGACGTCTCGATGTTCACGCGCGCGGGCGTCGAGCGCATCATGCGCTTTGCGTTCCGGCTGGCGCAGTCGCGTCCGCGTAAGCTGCTCACTGTCGTGACCAAGTCGAACGCGCAGCGCCACGCGATGGTGATGTGGGACGAGATCGCCACGCAGGTTGCGGCCGAGTTCAAGGACGTGACGTGGGACAAGATGCTTGTCGACGCGATGACGATGCGCATGGTGATGCGCCCGCAGACCATCGACACGGTCGTTGCGACCAATCTCCACGCCGACAT
>Ga0075364_10001799_pt1 | contig 11879 bp, 7 predicted proteins | sample EndMetdeltDD1764_FD_71517 | JGI IMG/M metagenome (GOLD analysis project Ga0075364, IMG submission 71517) | Populus endosphere microbial communities from Tennessee, USA - Endosphere MetaG P. deltoides DD176-4 | ecosystem: Host-associated > Plants > Roots > Endosphere | place: USA: Tennessee... | reverse complement strand
TCGGTGATGGTGATCATGGTGTTGTTGAACGAGGCGCTGACGTGCGCCACGCCCGAGGTGATGTTCTTGCGCTCGCGCTTGCGCGGCTTGCCGCGTGTCGCTTGGGCTTGCTCTTTGGCCATTTTTTAGTCGGCTCCCGGATCGGGTGAATGCGTGTGCTGATTACCGGCAGCAGCGTCGCGCGCTCCTGCCGCAGATTGCGTTGGCGCGCCTTAGGTCGCCTTCTTCTTGCCGGCGATCGGCCGCGCCGGACCCTTGCGGGTGCGCGCGTTGGTGTGCGTGCGCTGGCCGCGCACCGGCAGACCGCGGCGATGGCGCAGGCCGCGGTAGCAGCCGAGATCCATCAGCCGCTTGATGTTCATTGCCACGTCGCGCCTGAGGTCGCCTTCGACGGCGTAGTCGCGATCGATGGTCTCGCGGATCTGCAGCACTTCGGCATCGGTAAGCTGGTTCACGCGGCGCGCCTCGGGAATGCCGACCTTGCCGCAAATGTCCTTGGCGAACTTGGGACCGATGCCGTGGATATATTGGAGCGCGATAACGACGCGCTTCTGCGTCGGAATGTTAACGCCAGCAATACGGGCCACGTGTGTCTCCTAAAGCGGCACCGTTTCCTCTGCCTGGGTCGCCGCCGCCTCGACCGGACAGGAAATCTCAAAAACGCGCACAAACCGGGCCCCGGCGTTGGCCGCCAGACCCGATCGCTGTAGTTCGCGTCCCGAATTTGCGCCCCTTTTAGAGGAGCCGGCCCGGCCCGTCAACCGGCATGCCACATCACGAAAGAGCTCCGCGCGGGGCGCGATGAATACCGTTCAGGAAGCCAACGACCCCAGCTTGGCCTCGATGGCCTTGAGCGCGGCCTCGGCCTTGGACCCGTCCGGTGCCCCGGTCTGGGCGAAGGTTGCCTTGCCACCCGCCCCCTTGGCGCCCAGCGCCTCGGCCCCGGCCTTGATCAGCTCCAGCGCGCTGATGCGGCCGCTCAGGTCGTCGGTCACGCCGACCGTCAGATTGGCCTTGCCCTCCTCGGTGACCCCGACGATGGCCACCACGCCGGAGCCGAGCTGGGTCTTGCCATCGTCGACCAGGCCGCGCAGGTCGCGCGGCTCCAGGCCCCTGACGGCGCGCGCCATGAACTTGATCTTGCCGACCGTGCGCACGGCCTGCTCGGCCGCCGCTTCGGCCGCCCCGTTGCCCGCAGCACTACCCCCACCACCGAGCGCCAGCTGCCGCTTGGCGTTGGCCAGATCGCGCTCCAGCTGCTTGCGGTTCTCGACCAGCTCCTTGATGCGGTCGACCACCTCTTCGGGCCGGGTACGCAACAGGCCTGCGACCTCACGCACGCGCGCGTCCTGCTCGGCCAGATAGGCGCGCGCGCCCTGCCCGGTCAGCGCCTCGATGCGGCGGACGCCAGCCGCGCTCGCCGTTTCCGCCACCACACGGACGAGGCCGATATCGCCGGTGCGCCGCACGTGCGTGCCGCCGCACAGCTCGATCGACCACGACTTGTTCGCCTTCTTGCCTTGCCCGCCTCCGGCAGGATTCTCGCCGATGCCCATCGACACCACGCGCACCTCGTCGCCGTACTTCTCGCCGAACAGGGCCATGGCGCCGGTCTCCATCGCGTCCTCGATGGCCATCAGCCGCGTCTCGACGGGCGCGTTCTGCAGGATGATGGCGTTGGCCATGTCCTCGACCGCGGCCACCTCTTCCGGGCTCATCGGCTTGGTATGCGAGAAGTCGAAGCGCAGCCGCTCGGGCGCCACCAGCGAGCCCTTCTGCGCAACGTGCGTGCCGAGCACCTGGCGCAACGCCTCATGCAACAGATGCGTCGCCGAATGGTTGGCGCGCGTGGCCGAGCGCCGCGCATGGTCGACCACCAGCTCGACGGCATCGCCCGGCTTGAACGCGCCCTTCTCGACCGTGCCGACGTGCACGATCAGGTCGCCCAGCTTCTTCTGCGTATCGCTGACCCGGAACAGCGCTCCCTTCGGCCCCTTGATTAGCCCCGTGTCCCCGATCTGTCCGCCGGACTCGCCATAGAAGGGCGTCTGGTTGAGAACCAGCGCGCCCTCCTCGCCGGCCTTGAGGCCCTTGGTCGGCTTGCCGCCCTTGACGATGGCGCGCACCTGGCCCTCGGCCGTCTCCGTCTCGTAGCCCAGGAACTCGCTGGCGCCGGTCTCGTCCTTGATCTCGAACCACACGCCTTCGGTGGCCGCTTCGCCCGAGCCCTTCCAGGCCTTGCGCGCCTCCTCCTTCTGCTTCTGCATGGCGGAGTCGAAGGCCGTCATGTCGACGCTGATGCCGCGCGGCTTCAACGCATCCTGCGTCAGGTCGACCGGAAAGCCATAGGTGTCGTACAGCTTGAAGGCGACGTCGCCGGCGAACACATCGCCGCTCTTCAACTTGGCGCTCGCATCCGACAGCAGGCCCAGCCCCTTCTCCAGCGTCTTGCGGAAGCGCGTCTCCTCGAGTTTGAGCGTCTCGGTGATCAGCGGCTGCCCGCGCACCAACTCGGGGTAGGTCTCGCCCATCTGCTGGATCAGCGCCGGCACCAGCCGGTACATCAGCGGGTCCTTGGCGCCCAGCAGGTGCGCATGCCGCATGGCACGCCGCATGATGCGGCGCAGCACGTAGCCGCGGCCGACGTTGGAGGGCAGCACTCCCTCTGCGATCAGGAAGCTGGTGGCGCGCAGATGGTCGGCGATCACCCGGTGCGACGCCTTGTTCTCGCCCTTGGCCGGTACGCCGGTCGCCGCCTCCGAGGCCGCGATCAGCGCTTTGAACAGGTCGATCTCGTAGTTGTCGTGCGTGCCTTGCAGCACCGCCGAGATGCGCTCCAGCCCCATGCCCGTATCGATCGAGGGCTTGGGCAGGTCGATGCGATCGCCCGGTGCCCGCTGGTCATACTGCATGAACACCAGGTTCCAGATCTCGATGAAGCGGTCGCCGTCCGCATCGGCCGAGCCCGGGGGCCCGCCCGCGATCTTGGGGCCATGGTCGAAAAAGATCTCCGAGCACGGGCCGCACGGGCCCGTGTCGCCGGCCGACCAGAAGTTGTCGGAGGTGGCGATGCGGATGATCTTCTCGTCGGCGAAGCCCGTCACCTTCTTCCAGATGCGGTAGGCGTCCTCGTCGTCATGGTAGATGGTGACCAGCAGCCGCTTGGCGTCGAGGCCGTACACCTTGGTGACCAGCTCCCACGCCAGCGGGATGGCCCGCTCCTTGAAGTAGTCGCCGAAAGAGAAGTTGCCGAGCATCTCGAAGAAGGTGTGATGCCGCGCCGTGTAGCCGACGTTGTCGAGGTCGTTGTGCTTGCCGCCGGCGCGCACGCATTTCTGCGAGGAGGACGCACGCACATAGGGGCGCGTCTCCTGGCCGGTGAAGACGTTCTTGAACGGCACCATGCCGGCCGAAGTGAACATCAATGTGGGGTCGTTGCGCGGCACCAGCGGCGCAGACGGCACGACTTCGTGGCCGTTCTTGCGGAAGTAGTCGAGGAACGTTGCGCGGACCTGATTGACGCCAGTCATGATGCTCTACTCTTGCGCCGGCAGTGTGATGATCGAGAAGTCCGCTACATCGCGCGGGGCTGGGCTCAAGAGCGGACTTCTCGATCTGAACCACACTACAAGATTGATTTCTCTAGTGTCCTTCAGATCGCGAAATTCGTTCCGAGCCCGCCGCACCATGAGACGAATTTCGCGATCAGGACACCGGCCGGGCGCGATCTTCAGTCATGTGCAGGAAATTCGCCGTCGCCACTTCTAGCCGCGCGGCCTAAAGCTGTCCACAAACGCAAAATTTGCTGTCATCCCGGAATTCGCGCCAGCGAATATCCGGGACCCAGCTCCTGCAGGTCAGCACTTGTAACCCTGGGCTCCGGCTCTCGGGCGAGTGCCCGAGGCCGGAATGACAATATTGGCTTCAGCCCTTCTTGCGGGCCTTCTTGCCGGCGCTGGTGTCGACCTCGTCATCCTCGACAAGCCCGTCCGGGCCTTCCTCGGCCTCGGTGGCCTCGTCGCCCTCGGGGGCGGCCTGCAGCATCTTGTCGACGATCAAACCAGCGTTCTGGCGGATGGCCTTCTCGATCTGGTCGGCCACCTTGGGATGCTCCTTCAGGAACGCCTTGGTGTTCTCGCGACCCTGGCCGATGCGCTCGCCGCTATAGGAGAACCAGGCGCCCGACTTCTCGACGATGCCGGCCTTCACGCCCAGGTCCACCAGCTCGCCGGTCTTGGAGATGCCTTCGCCGTACATGATGTCGAACTCCACCTGCTTGAAGGGCGGGGCCACCTTGTTCTTGACGACCTTGACGCGCGTCTGGTTGCCGACCACCTCCTCGCGCTCCTTGATCTGGCCGATGCGGCGGATGTCGAGGCGTACGGATGCGTAGAATTTCAGGGCGTTGCCGCCCGTGGTGGTCTCCGGATTGCCGAACATGATGCCGATCTTCATGCGGATCTGATTGATGAAGATCACCATGCATTTGGACTTGGAGATCGACGCCGTCAGCTTGCGCAGCGCCTTGCTCATCAGGCGCGCCTGCATGCCGGGCTGCATGTCGCCCATCTCGCCCTCGAGCTCGGCCCTGGGGGTCAGGGCGGCAACCGAGTCGATCACCAGCACGTCGACGGCGCACGAGCTCACCAGCGTGTTGGCGATCTCCAGCGCCTGCTCGCCGTCGTCGGGCTGCGAGATCAGCAGGTCTGCGACCTTGACGCCAAGCTTGCCGGCATAGATTGGATCAAGCGCGTGCTCGGCATCGATGAAGGCGCAGATGCCGCCCTTCTTCTGGCATTCCGCCAGCACCTGCAGGGACAGCGTGGTCTTGCCGGACGACTCCGGGCCATAGATCTCGATGACGCGGCCGCGCGGCAGGCCGCCGATGCCGAGCGCAATATCAAGTCCCAGCGAACCCGTGGAAATGGCCTCGACCTCGATGCGCTTGTCGTTGGCACCGAGCCGCATGATGGAGCCCTTGCCGAAGTTCTTGTCGATCTGGTCGAGTGCGGCCTGAAGGGCCTTCTGCTTGTCCATGCTTCCCCCTTCGACCACCCGCAGCGCCGGCTTTTCCATCGGGAATCCCTTATTTCATGAGTTGCACATGGAGCCAAACGCGACTCGCCTCTTAACCACAATGTACACGTTTCGTTCTTGTTCTGCAATCGTTCCACGGTTGCGATCCGCCATTGACACAACTTGGATGGGGATAACCGGGGCCAGCCGCAGTGGGGAGCTTGGGGTCAGCCCTCCAACTGCTCCTTCACCTTGGCGGCCAGCTGCGGCAGCGTGAACGGCTTGGCCAGGAAGGCGTAGGCCTCGTTCTCGTCCAGCGTCTTCTTGAAGGCATCGTCGGGATAGCCCGAGACGAAGATGATCTTCAGATTGGGCTTGGTCTTGCGCAGCTCTTTGAGCAGCGTCGGCCCGTCCATCTCCGGCATCACCACGTCGCTCACCACGATGTCGACGCGGCCCTTCTCGCGCTCCATCACCTCCAGCGCCTCGACGCCGGTGGCCGCCTCCAGCACCTCGTAGCCCTGCCGCGACAAGGCCCGCGCCGCGAAGTTGCGCACGGCATCCTCGTCCTCGACCAGCAGCACGCGGCCCGTGCCCGTCAGGTCGCGCGCCGGCAGCTCCTTCTTCTTCTCCTTCGGCAGCTCGTCCTCGCTCTCGACGATGTGGCGCGGCAGGTAGACCCGGAACGTCGTGCCCTTGCCGACCTCGCTGTCGGCGAAAATGTACCCACCCGTCTGCTTGACGATGCCGTAGACCGTGGAAAGCCCGAGCCCGGTGCCCTTGCCCACGTCCTTGGTGGTGAAGAACGGCTCGAAGATCTTGGCCATTACCTCAGGTGTCATGCCACTACCGGTGTCTTGGACCTCGATCAGCACATACTCACCGGCGGCGACACTCGAGCCCGACAATTTCAGGCTCTCGCGCTCGCTGATGTTGCGCGTGCGGAAGGCGAGCGTGCCGCCGTTGGGCATGGCGTCGCGGGCATTGACCGCCAGGTTGATGATGACATTCACGAGCTGTGTCTTGTCGGCTTTGACGTACCAGAGGTCGCGCCCCGACAGGATCTTGAGGTCGATCTTCTCGCCGAGCGCCCGGTTGAGCAGCGCGGCAAGATCGGTCAGCGTCTCGCCCAGCTCCAGCACCTCGGCCTGCAGCGTCTGCCGGCGGGAGAATGCGAGCAGCTGGTGCACCAAGCCTGCGGCACGCAGGGCGCTCTGCTTGATGTTCATGATGTCGCGATAGGCGGCATCCGTCGGGCGCTGTTTCAGCAGCAGCAGGTCGGAGAAGCCGATGATGGCGGTCAGCACGTTGTTGAAGTCGTGCGCCACGCCGCCGGCCAGCTGCCCGACCGCTTCCATCTTGTGGCTCTGCGCGAACTTGAGCTCGAGCGCCTTCTGCTCGGTCGCATCGATGACATAGAGGATGGCGCCCTCGCGCCCGCGCGTGCCGGTGCCAAGCGGGCTGACATAGATGCGCCGCGCCAGCTCCCGCTGGGCGCCGAGCGAGATCTCGATCGGAGCCGCGCCCGTACGGCCCGACACCGCGCGCTGCAGCGCCTTGGCCAGCTCGCGCCCGGCCGGCTCCTCGTCGCCGGGCATCAGGTCGGCAACCGACTTCGGCACCTCGCCGTCCTCCTCGGCGAACATGCGCACGAAGGCGGCATTGTTGGTCGTGATGCGGCCATCCGCATCCACCGTGGCGATGCCGAACGGCGCCGACTGGAACAGCCGAGAGATGCGCACATCGGCTTCCGCACGCCCGACCTCGCGGCCGGTGTCGGTGCTGCCGTCGAGCACGAGAATGGAGGTCACGCCGCCGCGACCCTGACCGCGACAGACCAGCTGGGCGGGGAAGGCGCGTCCATCCTCGCGCAGCAGGTCGACGTCGAGCTTGCGCGCGCGCGCGCCGGCCGAGCGGATGGTGGCCCGCACGGAGGCCGCCGCATCGGGCGACAGGATGTCGAACAGCGTCAGCGGCCGCCCGGATTCCGAGCGCAATCCCAGCCAATGGCTGAGCGTGGTATTCATATGCGCGATGCGTCCGTCGGACATCACGGCGAGCAGGCCCTGCGGCAGGCCGTCGTAGAACGCCAGCGTCGCCTCCAGCCCGCCGACCGTCTCGATCTCGCGCAACCGTTCGCGGGTGATGTCGGCCGCCTGCCAGATCGCCAGCCGGTTGTCGGCGCCGTTGCGCGCCGCCGTGTGCGGACGCACCGACACCTGCAGCCAGCGGCCGCTGCGGCCGCCCTGCGCGTCGGAGCGCACGTACAGCACCTCGTCGCGCGGCTCGGACCGCTCGGCTGCCCGGTTGAGGCGGAAGAACGCCTGCGCCGATTCCGGCTCGCCCGCGAACAGCTCCTCGAGCGTGGCGTGCCGGCCGGGACGCTGGCCGGTCAGGCGCTGCAGCGCCCGATTGCGGTAGATGACCTCGCCCTTCGCATCGACGATCTGCAGGGCGCTGTCGAGGCCGTCGGCGACGGTCTTGACCAGCTCGGCCTCGGCGACACGCTCGCTGAGCTTCAGGAAGCCCGACAGCAGGCCGAAGATGAGAAACACGCCGGCCACCGCCAGCAGCGCCAGCATGACGAGCACCAGCGGCTCGGCGATGCCGCTGGCCAGCAACAGCATGCCGGCCAGGGCGCCGGCCACCACAACGCCGGCGGCGACGTACACCCCGCCCGTTCCCTGCGCCCTTTCGGGCGCCTCGGCACGTGCCCCCCATGTTGCCATGCGGGGCAGTCTTAGCTGATTCTGCGCGAGGTGGGCCCGGAGGGCTTGCAGGCTCTGCGCAAAGGGGTTGCGTATCACCTGGATAAGATCGGCTTCTGGACGCATTACTAACCAGTGACCCCGGGTGGCGTTACAGGGGAATGCAGCGACCCATGAGGTGTACAGGCCGGCGGCTTCAAGAAAGCATCTATTCAGGTTAAGATGCGGTGAAGGGCCGCTGCGCAACGACGTGGGGCGTGCGCGCGGGCGGTCTGGATTTTTGCTTTGTGGGGAACTTCCGCGTCTGCTTGCGTCGTGCAAGCACAAACCTGTGCAAGCCGCTGTGGCCGAAGGCCGAGGCGCGCTTGGCGATCGGCAAAAACGGGCGCAGTGTCCGCGCCGGGATTCGATGGGGTCGTAAGAGATGACGACGTTCCTCGTATGGCTGTTCGTGCTGCTGCTGCTCGCCGCTGCGGGGGTTGCCGGTCTGTGGGGCTATCGCGCCTATCTGACGGGTGACACGAGCCTGACGTGGGGCAACTGGTTCGGCCTGCCGCCCGAGCCGCGCCTCAGCGTCAGCGAGCAGGCTACCGTCGACGGGCGACGCAAGCTGCTGCTGATCCGCCGCGACGATGTCGAGCACCTGATCATGACCGGCGGTCCCGTCGACGTGGTGATAGAGACCAACATCGCCGTGCCGCGCATGGAAGCGGAGCCCGAGCCGGTTGCCGCCGAGCCGGAGGAGCGCAGCCCTCCCGTGTTCACCCGTCAGCCACGCACTTTTGGACAAGCCGTCAACGAATGATCGTGCCGCGTAACCGGCGCCTCCCGCCGCTCCTGCTCGTCGCCCTGCTGCTGGCCGCGGCGGCGCTGGCGTACGTTTGCCCGGCGACCGCCCAGACCCAGCCGACCGCGCCCGCCGATCAGCAGAAGCAGGACCAGGCGCAATCCTCGCCCGGCGTATTGACCGAGGAAATCAAGAAGCCGATCGCCAAGCTGACGACGGCCATCGAGACGGCCGAGAAGGCGCTCCAGCAGCTGAGCGAGCTCGAGGACGAGCTGGGGCGCCTGAGGCTCGACGTCGAGGAGATCCTGGGCGAGTCCGTCGATACGGCGGAGAACCTGCGGCCGCAGCTCGCCGCGGTGCGATCGCAGATCGAGAAGCTCGGCCCCGTGCCCGGCAAGGACGCGCCTCCGGAAGGCCCGGCGATCGCCGCCGATCGTGCACGTCTCAACGCGCTCGCCACCGAGTTCGACGGCGCCATCAAGGCCGCCGAGCTGACCTGGGTGCGCGCCCGCCAGCTGATCGAGCGCATCACGGTGCTCAGGCACTCGCTGTTCACGCGCAATCTGCTGGAACGGCTGCCGAGCCCGCTGCTGCCGGGCGTCTGGCACGATTTCTCCAACGAGACGCCGGCTGTTGGTCGTCGTCTCCACTACCTGTTCGACGACTGGTCCTATTGGGCCGGCCACAAGACGACCGAGCTGATCGCGCTCGTGCTCGGCGCCGTCGTCGTGTTCTTCGTGCTGCGCGTGCTGGTGGCCCGCTATACCGGCTACCGCCATGTCGCCAGGGAGGTGCCGCCGACCTTCTTCGAGCGGGCCTTCTCCGTGTCCTGGACGGCACCGCTGCGCGCCCTGCCGGTGGCCGCAGCGGCGTTACTGCTCTACGTCGGTCTCGATGCGCTCGACCTGCTCTACGCGCCCTGGGGACGGGCGGCTGCCGCGGTTCTCAAGGCCATTCTGGTGCTCGCCGCGGTCACCACCGTCATCTCCATGGTGCTGACGCCGTCCGAGCCGAACTGGCGCTTCGTCCAGCTGTCCGACCGCGCCGCCCGCCGCATCGTCTGGCTGCTCTACGGCATAACCGGCGTCTATGCCGTCGACGTGGCGCTGACCGAGATCAGCCGGGTGTTCTTCGTACCGCTGCCGGTCAGCGTGGTGCAGTCGTTCCTCGCCAGCACGTTGTTTGCGACCCTGCTCATCGGTTTGCTGCTGACGCCGTTCGAGCCGCGTCCCCGCCACAGCCCGCGCTGGCTGAAGGCTCCCCTGTGGCTCATCGCGGCCAGCATCCTGGCAGCGACGCTGCTCGGCTACGTCGCACTCGGACGCTTCATTGCCCAGCAGCTGGTGATGACCAGCATCGTTGTCGTCATCGTCTGCCTCGGCTACCTGGCGATCCGCGCCGTCACGCGTGAGCCGCAGCACACCTCCTACCCGGTCGGCGAGATGCTGGAAGCACGCTTCGGGCTGGACGCGCCGCGGCGCCACCAGCTGGCGCGCCTGACCGAGCTGGCGTTGACGCTGGCGCTCGTCATCTGTGCGTTGCCGCTGTTGATGCTGCAGTGGGGTTTCTCCGGCGCCGACATCCGCGAGTGGTTCAAGTCGCTGGTGTTCGGGCTGGAGATCGGCCAGTTCAAGATCTCGCTCGCCCGCATCCTGTTCGGCATCGTGCTGTTCATCGCCATGCTGTTCGCGACGCGGCTGTTCCAGCGCTGGCTGCGCGAGCGGGCGCTGCAGCAGACGCGCATGGACCCCGGCATCGTCAACTCCATCGACACGGTGGTGGGCTATGCCGGCATTGCGCTGGCCAGCCTGCTCGCCATCTCCTACGCCGGCTTCGACATCACCAGCCTGGCGATCGTGGCCGGCGCCCTGTCGATCGGCGTCGGCTTCGGCCTGCAGTCGATCGTCAACAACTTCGTGTCCGGCCTGATCCTGCTGGTGGAGCGCCCCATCAAGGTCGGCGATCGCGTCGTCATCGGCGACCAGCAGGGTATCGTGCGGCGCATCAGCGTGCGCGCGACCGAGGTCGAGACGTTCACCCGCGCCAGCCTGATCGTGCCGAACTCGGAGTTGATAACGGGCCGCGTCCTCAACTGGACGCATCGCGACTCGCTTGGCGGCGCCAGCGTTCGCGTGGGCGTGGCCTACGATGCGGACCCCGAGCAGGTGCTGGGTATCCTGCGCGCCTGCGCCAAGCAGCATCTCGAAGTCCTGAGCATCCCGGAACCCAGCGCTATCCTGGAAAGCTTCGGCGACAGCGCGCTCATCTTCGTGCTGTCGTTCACGGTGGCGGATCTCGGCAAGACCGGCGCGGTGCAATCGGACTTGCGCGTCGCCATCTTGAAGGCGCTGCGCGCCGCCAACATCGAGATCCCCTTCAACCAGGTCGATGTCAACGTGCACGACCTCGACGGCGTCAACCGCTCTATCTCACAACAGTTGCAGGAGCGGCCCGCGGCGGACCCGGTGCGCACCGAGCCCCCGGCCGGCAACGGCAAGCGCGCCCGCAGCAAGGAAAACTGACCGGCCGTTGCGAGCAGACTCATACGACCCGACTGTCATCCCGGGCCTTGTGCCCTGGATCCATGCCACAACCTGCGCTGACGGGTGTTGAAAACTGGATACCGGGGACAAGCCCCGGTATGACAATAGTCAGTCTTCGCGGAAGACTTTCTCGCGGCGCTCGTGCCGCTCCTGCGCTTCCAGCGACAGGGTGGCGATGGGCCGGGCGTCGAGACGCTTCAGGCCGATCGGCTCGCCCGTATCCTCGCAGTATCCGTACGTGCCCTCCTCGATGCGCGCCAGCGCGGCATCGATCTTGGCAACCAGCTTGCGCTGGCGGTCGCGGGCTCTGAGCTCGAGCGCGCGATCGGTCTCCGATGTGGCGCGATCGGCGAGATCGGCATGCTGCGCGGAATCCTCGTGCAGCACGTGCAGCGTCTCCCGATTCTGCCGGACGATCTCTTCCTTCCAGGCCAGCAGCTTGTTGCGGAAGTAGGCCCGGTGCCGCTCGTTCATGAACGGTTCGTTCTCGGACGGCTGATAACCCTCGGGCAGGACGATGTTGGCCTGCCGCGCACCTGATTTGGGTCGCGGCTTGACCGCGCCATTCTTGTGAACGTCGTTAGGGCGACTCTCGACCCGCGCAACGATTGGAGCCTTCGCGACGGGTTTCGGAGCGGCTTTCTTCACGATCTTCCGCTGATCGGCTTTGCCCATGCGCGCTTCCTGACGGCTCTCCTCCACCCTGTATTCCTCGCGCCGGGAGCCGGCCGGCGCGATTTGGTGCCCGTATTTAAGCTGCTGTTATTTCAAGTCAAGCGGTTGCAGAGGCCTTCGCGCCCGGGCCCGAGGCAAAAGCCAGGGCAG
>Ga0075364_10001798_pt1 | contig 11879 bp, 13 predicted proteins | sample EndMetdeltDD1764_FD_71517 | JGI IMG/M metagenome (GOLD analysis project Ga0075364, IMG submission 71517) | Populus endosphere microbial communities from Tennessee, USA - Endosphere MetaG P. deltoides DD176-4 | ecosystem: Host-associated > Plants > Roots > Endosphere | place: USA: Tennessee... | reverse complement strand
GGCGTGGTCAACGAGGTGCTGCCCAAGGACCGGGTGCTGGACAGGGCGTGGGAGCTCGCGCGCGAGCTCCCACGCCCTGTCCAGCACCCGGTCCTTGGGCAGCACCTCGTTGACCACGCCCCACTCCTTGGCGTCCGCCGCGCCGAGCTTCATCCCGGTCAACAGGAAGTAGCGGGCGCGGGTGTGGCCGGCCAGGAAGCTCCAGATGACGTGCTGGCCGTCGCCGGGCACCTGGCCGCGCGGGAAATGGGACGCGTCCTGGAAGTAGGCGTCCTCGGAGGCCAGCACGATGTCGCCGAGCAACGGCACCTCGGAGTGCATGTTGCACGGGCCGTTCACGGCGCTGATCATCGGAACGTCGACGTCGAGCACGTTGGTGATCAGATGCCGTGCATACCACGCCTTTTCGTCGAGCTTCAGCAGGCCGCGGGTGCCGGGCATCAGCAGGTAGTCGGGCTGCTCGACGGGGTCGCCGTTGGGCAGCCGTCCCCAGTTGGCGTTGTAGTTCTCGCCGGTGCCGGTATGGATGAGCACCTTGATCTCGCGGTCCCCGGCGATGTCGGCGAACGCGTCCGACATCTGGTCGTGCGCGCGCCAGTCCCACACCAGGCTGCCGCCATTGGTGTGGCACTGCATGAGCAAGATGCCGTCATCGGAGAGCTCGAGCCGATAGTTCGCGTACCGGTCGCAGTACTCGCTGTATCTGGTCCGCTTTGCCATGGAGCCGTCCCGTTCCTTGAGCGATCGCCCAAATAGTCCCACCTCTTGGTCGTGGTGGTCAAGGCTCAGCGCCCGCGCAGCAGCTCCACCACGGGCGCGAAGGATTCGATCTGCGACTGCTGCACCGTGACGTAATTGACCCCAAGGGCCTCCCGGCGTGAATGCAGTGTGTCCACAACGCTTTCCGCCGAGCCGATCAGGACGTTGGGATGGTCACGCAGCAGGTCGGCGGGGATCTCCGTCGACTTCGCGACACCCGCCAGGACGGTTTCGGGATCGTCGGTGATCTCGGTGAAGAAGGGCGAACTCTCGACGTCGAGACGGTGGTAGCGCTCACCGGCCGCCGCGCGAACGAAGGCGATCCGGTGCTGCGCGACCGCCTGGGGATCGAGGCCGTCGGCGTCGCGCGCCAGGAAGGGCACGCTGGACATGCTGACGATGTCGGCTTCGCGCCCGGCCAGGTTGAGGATGCGCGCCCCGCCGCCGCCGATCATGATCGGCGGATGTGGCCGTTGCACGGGTCGCGGCCGTCCCGCGTACCCGTGGGCCCGGACGAAGTCGCCCGTGTAGTCCAATTCCTCGCCGCCCCAATGCTCCTTGAGAAGCGAAATGACCTCGGCCAGTTTGGCGATCCGCCGCCCCGGGCGGTCGAACTCGAGTCCCATCGCGGTGTACTCGACTTCGCTCCAGCCGGCCCCGATGCCGAATTCCAGCCGCCCGTCGGAGAGCAGATCAAGCGTCGCGGCTTCCTTGGCCAGCACCGCCGGCACGTGATAGTCGATGCAGAAGACCCGGCAGCCGATGCGCAAAGTCTCGCTGTACGCGGCGGCGGCTGCCATCGCCGCGATGGGGGCCAGGTCTTGGCGTGGGATGCGGGCGGCCCGCTGCGCCGGGCCGGGCCCCAGGTAGTGGTCCGCGAGGAAAAGCGTTGAGTACCCGAGGTCTTCGACCTTGCGAACGGTATCGCGCCACTCGCGACCCCCGGTGGCATTGGTCGCCTGGACTGCGAAACGAAACGGGGGCCTGTCCATAGGCTTGACCGTAGCCCAGCGAGGAACCGGCGAGCAGACGCAGAATCGCACGCGAGCGGCCAGCGCGATGCGATTCTGCGTTCCCCCGCAAGCGGGTGGGCCCACACCGCAGGTAGGGGAGTGCCCCCAGCTCGGCAGACAAGGGCGCACTTGACCATGGTCGACACCGGGTGATAGGCATGGGAAGCCAAGCGTTTGGGCGATCGCTCAGGAAGGTGGGTGGGCGGCTTGGGGGCCAAGACCGCAGTCGTTACCGGCGGCGCGTCCGGAATTGGCCGCGCCGTCGCCGAACGGTTGCGCACCGACGGGCTCCGCGTCGCCGTCATCGACCTGACGCCCACCGATGACGCCTACATCGCGGACGTCACCGACCGTGCCCAGGTCGACACCGCGATATCGGCCATCCGCGCGGCCTACGGCCCGATCCTGGTGCTGGTCAACGCCGCCGGGATCGAAGGCTTCAAGCGGTTCGCGAACCTGTCGTTCCAGGAATGGTCGAAGGTGATCGACGTCAACCTCAACGGCGTCTTCCACACCATTCAGGCCGTGCTGCCCGACATGGTCGAGGCCGGCTGGGGACGCATCGTCAACATCTCCTCGTCGAGCGCACACTCCGGGCAGCCGTACATGTCCCACTACGTGGCGGCGAAGTCCGCGGTGAACGGGCTGACCAAATCGCTCGCCCTGGAATACGGGCCGTCCGGGATCACCGTCAACGCCGTGCCGCCCGGGTTCATCGACACACCGATGCTGCGCAGCGCCGAACAGCGACAACGACTCGGCGGCACCATCGAGGACCACATCAACCGCACCCCGGTACGCCGGGTCGGCCGGCCCGAGGACATCGCCGCCGCGTGCGCCTTCTTCGCGTCCGAGGAGGCCGGCTACATCACCGGGCAGATCCTCGGCGTCAACGGCGGCCGCAACACCTAGGGAGACGACAAAAGGATATGTACGACAGGGACCAACTCTTCATCGACGGCAAGTGGGCTCCCCCGGTATCTGGACTCGAGGCTCCCGCTGCCCTGACGGTGATCTCGCCGCACAGCGAGGAGGCCATCGGCCAAGCGGTCTGCGCGGGACCCGCGGACGTGGACCGCGCCGTCGAGGCCGCCCGCGCCGCCTTCGATGCCGGACCATGGCCGCGCATGCAACCCGCCGAACGGATCGAGGCCATCACCCGGCTCGCCGGCATCTACAAGCAGCGGCGCGCCGAGATGGCCGCGCTCATCTCGGCCGAGATCGGCGCTCCGATCACGTTCGCGAAGATGGCGCAGGTCCGCCTTCCGCTGACCATGATGTCGGCGTTCTGTGGGCTGGCGGGCAACTACCCGTGGCAGCAGGCACGTCCGGGGTTGTACGGCAAGGACATTCGAATCCTGAAGCAACCGGTGGGGGTCGTCGGCGCCGTAGTGCCGTGGAACATGCCGCAGTTCCTCACCGTCGCCAAGGTCGTGCCGGCGCTGCTGGCCGGATGCTCGGTGGTGCTCAAGCCCGCGCCCGAGTCGGTGCTCGACGCGCAGTTGCTCGCGGAAATGGTTGCGGCAGCGGAACTTCCACCCGGCGTGTTCAACGTGGTACCCGGCGGTCGGGACGTCGGCGAACGGCTGGTGAGTCACCCGGGTGTCGACAAGGTTTCGTTCACCGGGTCCACCGCGGCCGGCCGCCAGGTGGCCCTGGCGTGTGCCGCGGGGCTCAAACAGGTGAGCCTCGAACTCGGCGGCAAGTCGGCGGCCATCGTGCTCGACGACGCCGCCCCCGCGGCCGTCGCCACCGCGATTCAGATGGCCAGCCTCGCCAACAGCGGGCAGGTGTGCAACGCGCTGAGCCGGATCCTGGTGCCGGCGGCCCGCAAGGACGAGTTCGTCGACGCGTTGGCGGCCGGGATGGCGTCGATGGCCGTGGGCGATCCCGCCGATCCCAACACCCAGGTCGGTCCGCTGGTGGCGCGGCGCCAGCAGGAGCGGGTCCGGGGATACATCGAATCCGGCAAGAGCGAAGGCGCGCGCCTGGTGACCGGCGGCGGCGACATGCCCGACGGCCTCGACACCGGCTGGTACGTGCGGCCGACCTTGTTCAGCGATGCGCACAACGACATGCGGATCGCCCGCGAGGAGATCTTCGGACCGGTGCTGACCGTCATTTCCTACCGCGACGAGGACGAGGCCATTCGGATCGCCAACGACTCCGAATACGGGCTGGCCGGTTCGGTGTTCACCGCCGACGTCGACCGCGGATACGGCGTGGCGGGGCGGGTGCGGTCGGGCACATTCGGGGTCAACGAGGGCTACATCATGGATCCGGCGGCCCCGTTCGGCGGGGTCAAGAACAGCGGCTACGGCCGCGAACTCGGGACCGAGGGCATCGACAGCTACACGGTGAGCCAATCGATTTCCGCCGCGGCGTCCTGACCCGACTGAGGTCAGTCCCGTTTAAGCCTGGTAACTATCGGGGATATGGTCGGGCGTGGCCCTCAGTTTTGCGGACGTCATCAAGTCCAAGTACCTGCTGCTGACGACATTCACCAAGGACGGCCGGCCCAAGCCGACGCCGATTTGGGGCGTGCCCGACGGTGACAAGCTCTTGGTGATCACCGACGTCGGGTCGTGGAAGGTCAGGCGGATCAACAACACACCCAGGGTGACGGTCGCCAAGAGCGGGGCGTTGGGCAAGTCCAAGAGCGAAGAGGTGGAGGCGGTCGCGCGGGTGCTACCGAAGTCGGAGACGCGGCGGGTCTACAACGCCGTACTCAAGCGGTACTGGTACCACGCCTGGTGGTTCTACGCGCACTCGATCGTGCGCGGCGGCATCGACAAGGTGCACGTCGGCCTCGAGATCAAGCCCGCGGCCTAGGGCTCATCAAAGGGCACATCAAAGGGATCATCAAAGGCCAAGCGGCTCAGCCGGTTTGGTTGCGCAGGCTGAGCCGCTGGCGTTCGTTCCGTGCGAGCTACCGCATCACCCCGGTGCGGGTGCGCCGGCCCGTCACGCCCTCGTAGATCGCGATCAGGACGACGGCGGCGCCGACGCCAATGAAGAACGGAATCCAGGCGATTCCGCCGTTGGCGTTGTGGTAGCCGAGGTAGCCGGCCACCACTGAGCCGATCAAACCGCCTACTGCGCCGAGCAGAACCGTCATGATCATGCCGATACTTTGTTTGCCCGGCATGACGAGTCGTGCCACCACACCGATGATCGCGCCCACGATGATGGCGAGAATTATTGATCCGATCATTGCAAGCTCCTGTCGTAGCTCCTGTCGTTGCGGCGCCGCAGTGGCGCCATCTTCGACGGGTTCCCTGAATCGACGGGCTTATAACACACGAGTCTGCAAATCGATCGCGGCGAGCGTGCGCGTTTGCCCGGCGACACGCCGATGATCGCGGCGTTCTCCGCATGCTCGCCGCAGCGGGCGAGGCGGATAATCCGAGTATGGATTCCGCGCTCCACGCGGGAATGGGGATGAGAACATGCGCCAATTGATCGCCGCAGCGGCCGCGATAGGCACCATCGGCATTTTCATCGCCGGCTGTCAGAGCCAGCCCAACCCAGGCACCAAAGCGTCGACCACCACGACGACCACCACCACGAAAGCTCCGCCCCCCGTTGCGGAGAATGGGCTGAAGGGATACCTGCTGGGCCCCGAGCAGATCAACGCCGTCATGGGGACCACCGATATGAAGGTCACCAACAGCCGCGACGCGATGTCTGACGACAGCGCCACGATGACGCCCAGGGAGTGCCTGGCCATCGACGGCTCGGCACAAGCCCAGGTCTACGCCAACAGCGGTTTCATGGCCGTGCGTGACCAGTCGTTCAACCTCCAAGAGGGCGATAACTTAACGCATTTCGCCGAGCAGGCGGTGGTGCTCTTCCCCACCGCCAAACAAGCCGGCGAGTTCTTCACCGCCTCCGCCAAGCAATGGCAGACCTGCCACGACTACACCCACATCCAGTCCAAGACGCAGTGGACTGTGGGCGCGATAGCCAACACCAACGGTGTCCTCAGCACCGTCACCACCCTGCAGAACCCGCCTGCCACGGGCTGGAAAGCCTGCGGACGTGCGCTCACCGCCAAAAACAACGTCGTCGTCGACGTCAACACCTGCAGCGTCGATCCGAAGAACACGGCGATCGACATCGCGAATCAGATCGCCGCAAAAGTCCCCGCGTAAAGCGTTAGAGGGTCAGCGCGGCGCGCGCGACGGCACGAGTGCGCGCCGCGTGCCCGCCCCCGAACAGCACCACGTGGGCCAGGAGCGGGAAGAGCTGGTGCAGCCCGATTCGGTTGCGCCAGCCCGGTTTCAGTGAACGCGCCCGCTGGTAGCCGGTGAGAATGTCGTCGTAGTACGGGCAGCCGAACAGCGCGAGCATCGCCAGGTCGGACTCGCGGTGACCGGCGTGCGCGGCCGGGTCGATCAGCACCACCCCGGCGGGGGTCCACATCACGTTGCCGCCCCACAGATCGCCGTGCAGCCGGGCCGGCTCGTCGCCGTCGTCGAAGTCGCCAGCGCGGCAGCGTGCCGCGACGGAGTCGATCGCGGTGCGGGTCGCAGCATCCAGCCGCGCTGCGGCGAGTTCGGCCATCGGAGCCAGTCGTTCCTCGGCATAGAAACTTCCCCAACTTCGGTGCCGCCGCAGCGACATCGGCAATGGCTGCGACAGCGGCCCGAAGAAACCCGGCCCGTCCCATCCGTCGGGTCCGGCACCGAACGCCGCGGCACCCGCGTCGTGCGTGACGGCCAGTTGCGTTCCGAACCGGTGCGCCGCTTCGGGGCTGGGAGCCACCGAATCCAGCCGTCGCAGAGTCAGGTTCGTCGCATCAACCGAAACGACCCGCGCGCAAGGCACACCGCCGTCAACACCCGAAAGCCATTGCAGCCCCGCGGCCTCCCAAGCGAAGTAACCGGCGGGCGCGTCCGGATGGTGCTTGACGAAGTCGGTCACGCGTTTCGACAGTAGTAGCGTCGTTCCCGTCGGGCAGGCGAAGGAGCGCGCGTGGATTTGCATCTGTCGGGAAAGACCGCCGTGGTGACGGGGGCCAGCAAGGGTATCGGTTTCGCCGTTACCAAAGCGCTCGTCGAAGCGGGCGCGCATGTGGTGGCCGGGTCGCGGACCCGCGGTGAGCAGCTCTCGGCGCTCGAGGAGAGCGGGCAGGTGTCGTTCGTTTCCGTGGACCTGTCCCGGCCCGATGCGGCCGAAGAACTGGTCGCCGCGGCGGCCCACCGCGGCGGGATCGACGTTCTGGTCAACAATGTCGGCGTCGCCTCGGTCCGTCCCGGCGGTTTCGCCAGCATCACCGACGACGAGTGGCAGGCGGCGTGGGATATCAACGTGATGGGTACCGTGCGGCCCACCCGCGCGGCGCTGCCGGAGATCGAGCGGCGCGGCGGTGGCTCGATCGTCATCGTCGGCTCGGTCAACGCCTATTTCCCCAACCCCGAGATCTACGACTACTGCGCGACCAAGGCCGCCGTAACCAATTTCATGAAGGCGCTGTCAAAGGAATTGGCGCCGAAGAATATTCGCGTCAACTCCGTCAGCCCGGGCCCGGTGTCGACGGGGTTGTGGATGGAGGAGGGCGGGGTGGCCGACGGTTTCGGCGCGGCCACCGGGCAGTCCGCCGCCGACGTCCGCGCGATGATCCAAAACAGCACTCCGACAGGCCGTTTCACCACGCCGGAAGAGGTCGCCGACCTCGTGGTCTTCCTGGCCAGCGACCGCGCTGGCAACACCACCGGCTCCGACTACCGCATCGACGGCGGGTTCGTCGCCACCCTGTGACTAGGCCCTCCGCCAATGTGAGGCCTATGGACGAATCCGGCGCAGTCTCCGTGCGTAGGGCTCACACTCGGTGACGTGTCGGTGAACGGAAATGTGACGTCACACCGACGGGCCTGTCACCATGGAGTATGTGACCACCGCGATTGTGGTGACGGTGCTCGTGCTCCTGGGCCTCGGCATCGTGATCAACGAGCTTCTTCGGCTAAGGAAGTGGTTGAAGAGTTCGTCGCCTATCGAGCACCTTGATGAGGACGTGGTGAAGCCCCCCGAGGACACGACGTGATCGCGGCGGGCGTCACGCGCGCAGGGCCGCGACGGTGTCGGCCAAGGTGGTACGGGGGTCGCGATAGGTGATGCCGAGTTCTTGCTCGCTTGGCGAATCATCGGACTCCGGCATCTGGGTGTAGTACTGCATGCCCGCCGCTGTGAACGGATTGTCGAAGGGCAGATACGGCCCCGCCAGGTCCAGCAATGTCCCCGCGACGCGCAGCACGGTGTCGGGAACCGGGACGCTCACCATCGGCGTGTCAGCGACCTGTCCAAGCATGTTCGCCAACTCGGACACCGGAACCCGATGGCCGCCCACCATGTATCGGCGCGGCCCGCGCCCGGGCTCGAGGAGTGCCGCGTGCAGCGCGGCCACATCGCGGGCGTCGATGACCAACCAGGCCGCGTTGCGCCCGGGAATCGTGTGAATCTGCAGCGCCGCCTTGACGCCCTCGCCGGCCTCGCCGAACTGGTCGCCGACGGGTGGACCGAGAACCATGCCGGGATAGGTGATGTTCACCGGGGCCCCCGCGTCCTGCAACCCGCGGGCATAGATTTCGACCTGCGCCTTGGACGTTCCGTATCCATCCGTTCCGCCGACCACCGGCAGGTCGGCTGTCAGCGTCCCGAGGTCGGGGTGAAACAACGCGGTGAAGCTCGACACATGCACGATCGGATCGAGCCCGAGTTGGACGGCCTGGCCGAGCACGTTGCCCGCGCCCTGCATGTTGGTGGCCAGCATCTCCGGTGTCTGACGCGGATCGGTGGCGACCAGTGCGGCGCTGTGCACGACGGCGTCGCACCCGGTCAGCGCCTCGCGCACCGAGTCGCGGTCCTTGATGTCGCCGACGACGTAGTCCGAGATATCTACGCCCAGCTTCGCGACCGATGTCTTTAGCTTCGCCGGGGTACGGACCAGGAACCGGACGGAGTGCCCCGCGTCGGATATGGCCTTGGCGGTCCAGCCGCCCACAAATCCCGTACCTCCCGTGACCAGAACACGCATGGTGCGATTCTGCACGGTGCGGTTAATGCGCCGCGCGCCGGACCTGACCGGCTACAGGTGTCTCGCGGCGAAATCGGCGCCCTCGCCGACCATGCCGTTGACCGCGTACAGGGTGTGCTCGAAGTTCGGGGCGCCGCCCTCACCGCAGATGGTGTCGCCGGGAGCGCACAGCTGAAGGGTCCTTGGCTGATACAGGGGGCCGATGGCAATGTCCGGTGCCCCGTACTGGCTCAGGAATTGATGCGAAGGTGTCCCGTACAAGGTGACTGCGGCGACGTGGCTGGCGATCGCGGGCGCCAGCGGCGCGGGAACCTGATCCGCGGGCACTCCCGGCGGCACGGCGGCCGAGGTCACGTAGCCCGCCACGGCCGCACCCTGGGAGTATCCGCCGAGCACCTCCCTGGTCTTGGGGCAGCTCGCGGCCATGGACTGCAGGTGAGCGCCGGCGTCGCGAATACCGTCGACGACCGTTCTGGGGAAATCGGGACTGGAAAAGTCGGTGCTGGCGAGATAGTTCACCGGATAAACCCCAAGCGACCTGCCACCGATCTGCTGACGCAGCGCGTCGACGAAAGACTCCCCGGTGATGCCGACCCCGGGTGGCTCGCCGCTGCCCCGCGCGAACACCACCTCGACGTCGGGACAATCCGCAGACGCCGTCGGGATGGACCCATCCAGCAGCGCCGGACTGCTCACCACCCCCGCTATGCCTGCGGCAACCATGAGATGGCGGGCCAGTTTACGAACGTCCATCACTACACCAACCGTTCCGCTTCGTGCCGAAGCCCAATTTTGTATTCGATGCCAATGCGGACACGGATCGCCCGAAGATGCCGTTCATTTACATTTACTTCTTGACGGCTACTTCTTGAAGGCGTCCTTCACCTTCTCGCCAGCGTCTTTCAGGCTGGCTCGCGCCTGATCCAACTGGCCTTCGGACCGGGTGTCCGGGTTACCGGTGACCTTGCCCATGGCCGCTTTGGCCTTGCCGCCCAAGTCGTCGATTTTGTTCTTCAATTTGTCTTCGGCGCTCATGCGCTTCCGCCCCCTCTTTGTGATCCCTCGGTTATTGACTACTCGGTGCTGGGTGGGGGGTACCCGACCGCGAGTCATCCTGAAACCTCGTGGCAAATGTCCCGCGGCGCGTACGGACCCTCCGAGTCCTCCGAATGGGCTGCTAACGTCCATTGCGTGATGGCACCGGATCGGGGAGATGCCGCCTAGCAATGACTTCAACAGACCTTCTCGTCACCGACGATGGACTGCCACCCGGGGTATCCGGCGCCGCGGATCCGCATTTCGCGAACGCCATCAAGATATTCGCGCAGCTTTTTCCGGGGCCTCGGTTCGGCGGGGGAGCGCTGGCCGTCTACATCGAGGGCCGCCCCGTCGTCGACGTCTGGACGGGATGGTCGGACCGGGCCGGCGAGCAACCCTGGACGGCCGACACCGGCGCGATGGTGTTCTCGGCGACCAAGGGCATCGCCTCGACGGTGATCCACCGGCTGGCCGATCGCGGCCTGATCTCCTATGACGCGCCCGTCGCCGAATACTGGCCGGAGTTCGCGGCCAACGGCAAAGCCGAGATCACGGTGAACGACGTCATGCGACACCGGTCCGGGCTGTCGCACCTGAGGGGCGCCACCAAGACGGAGTTACTGGATCACCTCCTGATGGAGGAACGGCTGGCCGCTGCGGCTCCCGATCACACCCGCGGCGTGCAGGCGTACCACGCGCTGACCTACGGGTGGTTGCTGTCCGGTCTGGCCCGGGCGGTGACCGGCAAGGGCATGCGCGAGTTGATCCGCCAGGAGGTGGCGCGCCCGCTCAACAGCGACGGCCTGCATCTCGGCCGCCCGTCGGCCGATGCGCCGACCAAGGTGGCGCAGATTCTGATGCCGCAATCCAAGCTGCCCAACCCGATTTTCAACTTCATCGCACCCAGGGTGGCCGGCCTGCCGTTCTCGGGCGGCTTCGGCGCGATGTACTTCCCGGGCGTCAAATCCCTTGTGCAAGGCGATACCCCGTTCCTGGATGGCGAGGTCCCCGGCGCCAACGGTGTAGTGACCGGCCGTGGTTTGGCCAAAATGTATGGCGTACTTGCTAATAAGGGCAGCATCGACGGAAAGGCTTACCTGTCGGAGGATTTGGCGAATGCCCTGACCGGCCGACGGGGGCGGGTCTGGCCCGACGCGAACATGGTGGTGCCGATGCCTTTCCACCTCGGCTACCACGAATCGCCAGTTCCCGGCCTGCTCCACGGGTTTGGTCACGTCGGTCTGGGCGGGACGTTGGGCTGGGCCGACCCCGACACCGCCAGCTCGTTCGGCTTCATCCACAACCGGCTGCTGACGCCGATGCTGTTCGACATGGGATCGTTCTCGCGCCTGGCCCGTCCGCTGCGCGACGCCATCGAGGCCGCGCGCCACGCTATGGGGGGTCCGCTCGAAGTGCCGAAGCTCGGCGCGGCCTACCCCAGGTCCGCGCGGCGCCGGGCGGCCGTTTCCGGCTAGCTCGTCGGCACCAAGCCCCTGGGCAGCGTCAGCGGCAGGTCGGTGTAGGTGACGATGCCGGGTGCCGCGGCGACGACGGCCGGAATCGCGTGGATCGCGGGCATCGCCGTCATGATGTGCCCGAGCGTCATGAACTCTTCGAGCGTGGTGGCCGCGAAGTACGGCGGCGGCAGGAAGCCGACCTTGGTCGTCACCGTCGGTTGCCCGTCGACCTGGATGACCCAGCCGTCCTGGTCGATCTTCCAGTCCGGCTCCAGCGTCTGACCCTTGCGCCACCGGACGTTGAGGTCGATCACCGTCCTGCCGCCGACGATGCCCTGCCAGCTGATGTAGGTGCCCGCGACGCAACCCGCCGGTATTGTCCAGGACGCCATTTCGAGGTCGGCCGTGGTTTGGGCGAACTCGGCCACGCACCGAACATCGTCGAGCTCAACGCCGAGCGCGTCGGCCACCAACCGCACGGCCTCACCGAAGATGGCCGTTCCCTTCGCCGCCATCTGCTGCAGATCGGGGTGGTCGATCGGCTGACCGAAGCCCACCGGCTTCTCGGTGTCCGGC
>Ga0075364_10001797_pt1 | contig 11883 bp, 11 predicted proteins | sample EndMetdeltDD1764_FD_71517 | JGI IMG/M metagenome (GOLD analysis project Ga0075364, IMG submission 71517) | Populus endosphere microbial communities from Tennessee, USA - Endosphere MetaG P. deltoides DD176-4 | ecosystem: Host-associated > Plants > Roots > Endosphere | place: USA: Tennessee... | reverse complement strand
GGCATACAAAGGTAAAATCCTTAGGCCAAAAAAATAGCACTAACCATTTTCCCGGATAAGAATCATAGCTAATTTCAGTAAATGCTTTATTGATATCCGTATCAACTGTGGCTGTAAGCTTAAACTCAGGTAATCTATCCCCTACTTTTAACATCGACATGGTTATTTTCCTCTTCTAAATAAATTTTATGTGGCCTATTAAACTGCTGATATAAACAATTATTTTATATTCTAGTTATTAAAAACGGCTTATTATAGCAGTGTCTGTTTGATTAAAGAAATGAACGTTCTATTTCAATGACGGGCTTTTATCTAGCAACTGCTCCGAAAATAAATGGCTTAGGTAACAAGTAAATTGTTTATTAGGGAAACGAGGTAACACTTGCTGCAAATTTTCCAATGAAGCAAACAAATAATCTTGAAAGCCGTTTTTTGCTGCTATTAAGCTCTGAGTCTCTACCGCATTATCACTGATATCATCCTGGAGTTGGTAACCTAAACCGATTGCATGACCTACATGCGTTAAAACTACAAGCACATCGGAAGAGACATCGGCAACAATTCCAGCTAATTCTAAAGAAGCAGAAAATAAAGCCCCCGTTTTTAAACGGTAAATAACTTCCAGTTTCTCACGATGTAATGGCCTAGCTAGCCCGCTGAACTCCATAGCTTGTCCACCCACCATACCACTCGGACCGGCTGCTTTTGCGAGTGTGCTGATCATAGCTAGAATCTTTGATGGGGATAATGGCGCTTTCAGCAATACTTCAAAGGCAAGTGTTTGCAATGCATCGCCAGCCAATAAGGCAATCGCCTCACCAAATACCTTATGACAGCTGGGCTTTCCTCGTCGCCAATCATCATTGTCCATCATGGGCAAATCATCATGGATTAATGAATAAGCATGAATAAGTTCAACGGCACAAGCAGATTGATCGAGCTTCTCTGGCGGAAGACCTAAAGCTTCCCCTAACAAATAAACCAATAAAGGTCTTAAACGCTTACCGCCACTTAAAGCAGAATAACGCATCGCTTCATACAGAGGCTCAGAAAGCACTGAAAAAGATAAATATTCTGCTAAAAAGCGATTAATTCGTTGTTGATATTTTTCTAAGGCTTCTTTCGTAGTCACTAGGCAAATTCTTCATCTACTTCAAAGGGCACGAGAGTATCTTTCTGGCCTTTATTAAGCAAGATCTGAACCTTTTGTTCGGCTTGTTTTAGCGTGGTTTGACAGTCCTTTAGCAGATCAATTGCCCGACCAAATTGCTCAAGGGACACTTCTAAGGTCGCATTACCTTGCTCCATTTGTTCGACTATTTTTTCCAGTTCAGTCAAGCCTTTTTCAAAGTCAAAGGCCACATTTTTTTTCATCTTTGACATAAGCATATTACCTATTTTGTATAACCAAAGAGTATGAAAGGCCAGTAAAGTGATGTCAAATATTATAAATGTTGTTACTATTAAATAGTTGTTTATTTTATCTCGCCGTTAATAGCATTAAGTAAGCTATTTTAAGGCCGTTCCATTACAAGGAAATCTGACTGAATGCACCTTAAAAAGATTCTTATTTATCTCAGTTTGTTATTATTCCCCTGTTTAAGCCATGCACAAGATGTTCATGAATATCATTTAAAAAATGGACTTCGCTTATTGGTTAAAGAAGATCATCGTGCACCTGTTGTGATTTCAGAGATCTGGTACAAAGTGGGTGCTAGTTATGAGCCTAATGGAATAACAGGCATCTCACACGCCTTAGAACACATGATGTTTCGTGGAACACAAGAATACGGCCCTGGTGTGCTTGAACACATGGTTGCGGCCAATGGTGGTCAACAAAATGCGTTTACGGATAGTGATTTTACGGCTTACTATCAAGAATTTTCCGCTGACAAATTACCTATTAGTTTCAAATTAGAAGCCGATAGAATGCGAAATTTATTACTACGTGAACAAGATTTTGAAAAGGAAATTCAAGTCGTGATGGAAGAACGACGCATGAGAACGGATGATAGTCCACAAGAAACCTTAATAGAACGGCTCAATGCCGCTGCTTTCGTTGCCAGCCCTTACCACCATCCTGTCATCGGATGGAAAAGTGATCTAAAAAATATGACGGCTACCGATCTACGGCAGTGGTATCAAGCATGGTACGCGCCTAATAATGCCATCGTTGTGGTAGTCGGCGATGTGAAACCCGATGCAGTTTACCAATTAGCTGAAAAATATTTTGGCCCTATAAAATCATCGCCACTACCCCCATTAAAACCAATCGATGATATTACGCCATTAGGGCAACAACATCTGGATATTCATGTTCCCGCACAATTACCTTGGCTAGTGATGGCTTATCCTGTACCTGTGATTAAAACGAATCTTAATAGCGCCGATCCTTATGCGTTGGATCTCATTACTGCCCTATTATCCATGGGAAACAGCTCCCGCTTTACTAAAAACTTAGTACGTGGAAAACAAATCGCTGCCGATGCGGATGCTTCGTATAATCCGTTTAGCCGTTTAAATAGTTTATTCTTAGTAGATGCAACGCCCGCAGCGGGACATACCCTCGCTGAATTGCAGACAAGCTTACTCGATGAAATCAAACAATTACAAACCTATACCGTGAGCAGCGAAGAGTTAACGCGCGCCAAAGCGCAAATAGCCGCAAACAAAATCTACCAAGCCGATTCCATTTCGCAACAAGCTTATGAGCTCGGCAGTTTAGCGGCGGTCAATTTACCTTGGCAGTTAGCCGAAGATTATCTCAAACACATTAATGCAGTAACACCTCGTCAGATACAAAGTGTTGCAAAAGAATATCTACAATCTAAGCATTTAACCATCGCCTATTTACATCCTTTACCTTTACATTCCACTAATCCTATTAGCCCAAGGTCTTCGCATGTACGTTAAACGTTTTTTTGCCGCCATTTTTTTGTTGTTAGCATTTGCTTTTATGACAGCAAATGCCACGGCTTCCACCTCAGTACTTCCTATTGAGCATTGGACAAGCAAAAGTGGTGTTCCTGTTTATTTTGTTGCCAAGACACAAGTACCTATCGTCGACATTGCTGTGATATTCCATGCAGGATCTGCTTACGATAGTACTTTGCCTGGTATTGCTCAGCTCACGGCTCAAATGCTGGATCAAGGCACGCATAATTTCGATGCTAATGAAATCGCCAATCGTTTTGAATCGGCCGGTGCACATTATAATGCGGGCATTAACCAAGACATGGCGATAGTGCAGCTTCGCTCATTGAGTGAACCCCAATTTTTTAATGTCGCTTTCAGTACGTTTGCAGAATTAATTAGCCAAACTAATTTTCCAGAAGATGCCTTACATCGAGAAAAAAAACAAATCCGAATTGCCTTGCAACAAGAAGAACAAACCCCCACCGCCATCGCAATAAAAGCATTTTATAAAGACTTATATGCTGAACATCCCTACGCCTCACCCTTATTGGGAACGGCACAAAGCATTGATCAAATTACACACACGGAACTCATCAATTTTTATCAACGTTATTACGTTGCTCAAAACGCGATGATAGCGATTGTTGGAAATATTACAAAAGACAAAGCCGTTAGCCTGGCGGATCAGCTTTCATCAGCGCTTCCTCAAGGCAAAAAAGTAATACCTTTAGCTAAACCTAACTCTCAATTAAGCAATCAGCATTACAAAATTCATTACCCCTCTCAACAATCAACCATTCTCTTAGGACAACTCGGCATCACATTGAAAGATCCGGATTATTTTCCATTGTTAATAGGTAATCAAATTTTAGGTGGTGGCATATTGACCTCACAACTTTTTACAGAAGTAAGAAACAAACGAGGACTTTGTTACGGAATAAGCAGCAGCTTTAATACACTACAAGCAGGCGGCCCTTTCATCATCGGCTTACAAACCCGTAAAAGCCAAGCAGCTACTGCACTTGCCGTGACACAAACTACTTTAAAAAACTTTATTGAGAAGGGGCCGAGCGAACAAGAATTAATTGCCGCCAAACAAGCATTAATCGGTAGTTTTCCGCTCAGCATTGCAAATAATGCCGCTATTTTAGCTAAGCTAGAAAAAATAGGCTTCTATGAACTACCTTTAAATTATTTGGACGATTATCGAGAGAAAATTAACAATGTCAGCGTTAAACAAGTACGTGATGCTTTTCAAAAACATATCAACCCGGGGAAATTGCTGGTCGTTATGCTGGGTGAAAACTAGTATTACAGCGTAATAAATGTCATTGCGATTGCCGCGCTGGCCGTCATTGCGAGCGCGTATGCGCGTGGCAATCGCAATGACGTTGAAGGCAATTTTAAGAAAGACTAGGCTCAAGTATTTGTTTTTTTAGTTTAGCAAATACTTTTTCTGCTGCATTTAGCGTAAAAGAAAGTTCTTCCTCACTATGTGCACTTGAAACAAATCCGGACTCAAAAGGTGAGGGGGCGAAATAAATGCCTTCTGCTAACATTTCATGAAAAAATTGTTTAAATAATAAGGGGTTACATCGTGCCACTTGTTCATACTGATAAATTTCACTTTCCTCTGTAAAAAAAAGTCCAAATAAACCACCCACATGATGTCCCTGCAAAGGAATTCCTATTTCTTTAGCGATATGCAATAAACCTTCCACGAGTCTACGCGTCATCGCACCTAAATCGCTGTAGAAATCGGGTACGCTCAGCATTTCTAAGGTTGCTAATCCGGCCGCTACTGAGATGGGATTGCCTGATAAAGTCCCTGCTTGATACACGGATCCTTCAGGTGCAAGACAATCCATAATGTCACTTCGCCCACCCAATGCACCAATAGGTAAACCCCCACCAATAATTTTACCTAAGGTGGTTAGATCGGGCTTTACAGAGTAAAGCGCTTGCGCTCCGCCTAAGGCTACTCTAAAACCTGTAATCACTTCATCAAAAATTAATAAACTTCCATAGTAATTACATAACTCACGTAACCCTTCTAAAAAACCTGAAAGAGGCAATAGACATCCCATATTGCCCGCTATAGGTTCTACAATAACCGCAGCAATTTCTTTACCGTGATGTAAAAATACTTGGTTAACTTGTTCAAGGTTATTAAAATCAACACTTAAGGTTTGTTCTACCACTTCTTCAGGAATACCGGCTGAATCCGGCATTGAAAAACTAGCAAGTCCTGACCCTGCTTTTACTAATAAAGCATCTACATGACCGTGGTAACAACCATTAAATTTAAGGATTTTTTTACGACCGGTAAAACCACGCGCAAGACGTACAGCTGTCATGGTTGCTTCTGTGCCCGAATTCATTAGTCGCACTTTTTTTAAATTCGGCATTAGCGTACGAATCTTTTCTGCTAAATCCGCTTCCGCTGCAATAGAAGCACCGAAGCTAAGACCTTTTGCAGCAGCTTCCTGCACAGCCTTAACGACGTTTTCAGGCGCATGTCCTAAGATTAATGCGCCCCATGATCCAACATAATCAATATAGGATTTACCTTGTACATCAAACAGATAGGCTTGATTACCATGTGAAAAAAACAGGGGTGTCCCACCTACCGCCTTAAAAGAACGTACAGGCGAATTAACGCCGCCGGGAATAAATTGTTTGGCGCGTAAGAACAGTTCTTGAGAAGAAGACATAAAATATTGGAATTCTTTACTTTTCTATAAAGTCTAATTAAGTTCTAGATAGTTTAGCTTTGAAACATCCCATTGAGGTTTTTAATGCCCACCGGTCAAAAGGCTTACAAAGATATCGTTACTGACAAAATACAGTTAGAATCATACTATAGACCTCTTTTGAAACCCAGTGTTTTGTTGGCTCTTAATCAAAAATTGAGCCTATTCATCACTTCAAAAGAGAACTTATGAACAACCTTACTCTGGCCAAATTATCTCATGCTCAAGTCGATAAATAGGTTTAAAAACACTCGTCAAGAGCACGGGTTATTTAAGCGAAGGGCATTTGCCATTCTGATAGGAATAGGATTTTTAACGCTTGTCCTATTGGGTCGTTTAATTTATCTACAACTCTTTCAACATAACCTGTATACGACCCTGGCTCGACAGAACCAGCTTGGCCTGATCCCCGTTGAACCTAATCGCGGCCTTATTTATGACAGAAACGGTGTTTTACTGGCAGAGAATAAACCGATTTTCAATCTTGTTATTACGCCTGATTTAGTCAGCCACATGGATGAAACCATCACTGCGCTCTCTAAAATTATCAAGATTGACTCAGAGGACCTCAAACAATTTGAGCGCCAACGGCGCTTACATCACCGCTTTGAACCCGTCCCTCTGCGCGTTAAATTAACTGAAGAAGAAGTCGCTAAATTTTCCATTGAGCGTTATCGTTTTCCCGGCGTTAGCGTACAAGCAGAAATGATTCGCTATTACCCAAGAGGCAACGCTTTTGCCGCTATAGTTGGTTACATGGGTCGGGTCAATGAAAAAGAACTACAAACCGTTGATCCTGTTAACTATAGTGCCAGTAACTTTATCGGAAAAACAGGTGTAGAAAAGTATTACGAAGCACAATTACATGGCACGGTAGGATACCAGCAAGTTGAAACGAATGTGCATGGTCAAATCGTACGTGTTTTAAGACAAACCCAACCTATTTCAGGTAGAAGCCTCACACTAACCATTGATAGTGGTCTACAAGAATTAGCTCAACGGGCTTTAGGTCAACAGAAAGGGGCTGTCGTTGCCCTGGATCCACGTAACGGGGAAATTTTAGCTTTTGTCAGTAGCCCTAGCTTTGACCCAAATCTCTTCGTGAGTGGTATTAAACAAAAAGATTATGACACATTAAAAAATGCACCGGGCAACCCTTTATACAATCGAGCCTTACGTGGCGCCTACCATCCAGGCTCGACAATTAAGCCTTTTATCAGCATTGAAGCCCTAAGGGATAATGTCATTACACCCTCTTATACGATCCATGATACAGGCGAATTCCAAATTAATGGCAAAGGACGGATTTACCACAATTTTCGCCGCCATTCCTATGGTGATGTCAATTTACTCAAGGCATTAACCGTTTCTTCAGATATCTATTTCTATAATCTAAGTATGCGAATGGGTATTAGCCGAATTGACTCCATCCTTAATCAATTTAACTTTGGCTCACCTATAGGCATCGACCTCCCTGATGAAAGTGGCGGTGTATTACCCACTCCAGAGTGGAAGAAAAAATCCTATGGGGAATCCTGGTACCCGGGTGATACCCTTAATTGTGGTATTGGCCAAGGATATTTATTAGTAACACCTCTGCAATTAGCCTATGCAGTCAGTACACTCGCAAACTGGGGAGAACGCTGGAAACCGCATGTAGTATTAAGCTGGCGCTCAGGTAACGGTGCTATCACGTCTATAGAGCCAGAGCGCTTAGCGCCCATAACCGATGTACCTAAACCGATCTTAAGCTTTATCCGTACGGCTATGCAGCATGTTGTCAATGCCCCCGGCGGAACGGCTGAACGCTTTTTCCCTGGCGCCCCCTATACCTTGGCTGGAAAAACAGGAACTGCTCAAGTTTTTAGTATGAAAAACAATGAGCGCTATGACTCTAAAACAATAGCTACTAAGCTACGGGATGACTCCCTATTTATCACATTTGCCCCCGTTGAGGAGCCGAAAATAGCCCTTGCCATTATCGTGCAAAATAGTGTAACGCCAGCGGCAGAAATCGCTCGCCGTCTGCTTGATCACTATTTAATTCCTCCTTCACCGATCCCTACGATCACGTCTCAAGATGCCATCCCCGTGCCCTCTCCTACGCCCACTGAGCCCACGGACGAGGCACAAACAAAGAAAAGCCTAACAAGCCAACCACCGGTCTCCCCAGAGGCTGATAAAAATGCCATAGCACTTCAAACAGACCCTCAGAATGAAGACAGCAATGATCAGGAAGACGAAGAAAATGAGACCCCTGAAGAATAACTTGATTGACAAATATCCTGCATAAAGGCATGATTAGCGCCAAAATTCATTCGAATTGGACGTGAGGAATTCGATAGGCGAATTGCTCACAAGAGTAGTTTTTTCGTATTACTGATATATCCGGGGACTAGTACATTGGCTAACACAAAACAAGCAAAAAAACGCGTACGACAAGCTGAAAAAAGCCGTCAACATAACGCGAGCTATCGCTCTATGATGCGTACCTACATTAAACGCGTTGTAACAGCGATTGAAGCAGGAAAAGCAACGGAAGCGGACACCGCTTACCAAGTAGCACTTCCTATCATTGACCGTATGGCAACCAGAGGCTTTATCCATAAAAATAAAGCGGCTCGGCACAAAAGTCGTTTATTAGCACGAATTCGCAAATTAAGCCCTGCTGAATCAGAAGCCTCTGCGGCTTAAACCACTACGCTAACAACTGCTCTAGTGCTCCTTTCAATTCAGGCACTAGTTCAGTTAGTGGTACGGTTGATTTACCCAAACTCTTATACATTTGCTGCAACTCACTGAATGGCTTGAGCGCATGTAGATGTTTTTTCAGTGTTTCTTTATCCCCCCGTTGAATAGGCCCCGTCAACGCTTTCGAAGCGCTTGTGTGTTTTAGCTTATTTAAAGACTGCTTCATTAAGCTATTGGATAAGCTTTTAGCTAAGTCGTAAGGTAATCCTGCTTTTTGATAACAATCCTCTGCCATCGCTGATAAAGTAACAACATAGTTAGAAGAAAGAACACAGGCCGCATGGTAAAGTATTTTAGACTCTTTGCTTAGAAGAAATACTTGTGCTCCAATGTCCGCGATTAAGGGTGATATGATTTTTAAAGCGTGTGCATCACCTTCCAATGAGCAATACGTTCCGACAAAGTTTTCTACATCCTTCAATGGGTTAGAAAAACTAAAGATGGGATGCACGCTGGCTGTATAACAGTCTAGAGTTCTGACACTGTCTAAACTATCCGATGGCAGCAAACCACTCGCATGAAAAACCAAGCTTCCAGATTTAGGTGCTGCTTGCTCAACTAACTGTTTGCACACTGTTTCAATGCTGTCATCTGGCGTAGCAATTAAATAAAGATCAGCGGATCTAAACTGCTTCAAGATATGGCAAGCAGTCCCTTCTCCTATAAAAGCAACTGCATTTTCTGAACTGCTAATGCTGGAATTATAGATATCTTGAATAACCACCTGATTGGTTTTTTTCAATAAAAAAGCCAGTGTTTTTCCTAAACGACCACAGCCAATGATATTGAGCTTTAATTTCATGTTTGCTCTTGTGTATTAAAACAAATATTAGTAGGAAAAGCCCATTTGGCACCGTGACTCTGAATACAATCCAATAGCTGTAAATAAAGTGTTTGTTGTAGTGCTAAAAAATCAGCACTATTAACCAGCTTAGTAAATGCATTAACGGAGATATTAAGCGATGAATGGGCTAATTCACTTAGATTAACGGTGATAGGACGTTCCTTATCAATCGCCGTACTCTCTCTTAAAACTGACTGCATTGCTTGCAAAATCGCCGGAATTTTTTCTATATCTTGATAACGTAAATTGATAGTACAAGAGAAACGTCGATGTTTCATTCGCGATCGATTTTCCACCACCAGATTAGAAAATAATGCGTTGGGAATATAAACAGGACGGCCATCGGGCGCTAACAAGCGACAAACTCGCCAACCAATCGCTTGCACTTGGCCTTCTACTTTGAGTGCGGGTAACACGATTTGATCGCCAATCACAAAAGGTCTATCTAGAAACAACATTAAACTACCAAAAACATTCGCTAGAAGATCTTTAGCCGCAAACCCAATAAGAATACCGCCCATTCCACCAAACGCTAGCACGCCTGCAATGCTTAAACCAAATAACTGAGACAATGACAGCGCGCTAATAATGACAATGGCTATCTTAGCAATTTGACTCAGTGCATGAACAAGGGTGGCATCCGCTGTTTTATTTTTACGATTAAGAAATGCTGCGCTATAAAACGTAACAAAACGCCATAAAAACCACGCAAGTAGCGTAATAAAAACGAGGCGACGAAATAATTGGAACTGTTGCGCCTCTAATTCCCAGTGCCAACAAAGCCATTCAAACGAATACGTAGCACCTATCACGGCAACAAAAATGATCAAGGGTTTATAAAGTGCTTTTACAGAGGCACTACTTATAAAATGAGCACCTTGCTCAAAACGCTGAACCATTTTTTTATACAATAGGCGTAGGCCAAAACAAAGCAATCCCGTTATGATAAGCGCAATGCAAGCTCTTATGACACAACCCTGTAGTAATATTTTATAAACGGCGTGTAAGGTATTCATTCTTATGTATCTCTTAAATCTTATAGGCAACTAATGTCATAAACTTTGCTAATCCTTGCATACTCAACTGAATAAGCAGCGGTAACGGGATGGCGCCGGATTGTTCCGCCGTTGTAGCATGTTCAATTTCTTCTAAACGCATTTGCTCGACAATAGCACGGCTTTTTTTATCATTTAGCGGCAAACGTTGCAAATGTTTATTTAAGTGTCTTTCTACTTGGTGTTCGGTTTCTGCTAAAAACCCTAGACTTATTTTATCACCTAACAAACCCGCTATTAACCCCATAAATAATGCACCGCTATACCAAAAAGAATTTAAATAACTAGGATGTGCATTTAATTCTTCTAGGCGCTGTTCACACCACTTCAAATGGTCTGCTTCTTCCTGCGCGGCTTCTTGTAATTTCTTCTGAATAATAGATGAACGTGCTGTCAATGCTTGGCCTTGATATAAAGCCTGCGCGCACACCTCTCCAACATGATTAACGCGCATTAGCCCCGCCGCATGACGACGCTCGCTGACGCTTAAGGCGCCTTCGGATAGATGAGCCGCTGGATTAGGGCGTGTTGCAAGGGGCATCGTATTAACGGACTGTAAGGCTTTATCTAGCCCTAAAATGACATGATCCCATAAAGAATATTGACGCATAAAAACCTACAGCCCCTCGCATATTTCATTGGAATAGGGCCAATAAATACGCTAAGCTTAGCGGCTAGCCATTCAGCCACACAAAATTATGAAAAAATTATTATACCGATTATTAACAAGCGTACTACTAATAATAGGATTTAACGCTCCCTGCTTTGCAGGCTGGCCTTTCAGTGTTGCCCAACAAGTTAATAATACGAGCATTTCTCAGATATTAAAATCTATCATGCCCGCTGTGGTTAATGTTTCTGTGCAAGGCGATATTCCGCCTAATCAATTACCTCAACCCATTCCTGGCCGTCCTTATCCACGCCATTTTGAAAGCATGGGTTCGGGTGTCGTTATCGACGCTAAAAAAGGTTATATTTTAACGAATGCGCACGTTATTCATGAGGCTAAATCAATTACCGTCACACTAGGTGATGGTCGTGTCTTCAAAGCGACACTTAAAGGCGCTGATCCTGCTTCCGATATTGCTTTACTCATTATTACGCCGGATCACTTAACACAAATCCCCCTAGGAAACTCAGATAACTTAAAAGTAGGCGACTTTGTTGCTGCAATTGGAAACCCTTTTGGCCTCAATCAAACGGTTACATCAGGTATTGTTAGTGCATTACAACGCACGGGCTTAGGTATAGAGGGTTATGAAAACTTCATTCAAACCGATGCCCCGATTAATCCAGGTAACTCAGGCGGTGCTTTAATTAACTTAAAGGGTGAATTAATCGGGATCAATACCGCTATACTCGCATCAAACACCAATGCGGGTAATATTGGTATTGGTTTTGCTATCCCGGTTAATATGGCACACGGTGTTATGCAGCAATTAGCTGAATATGGTTCGGTACGTCGTGGTTTGATGGGTGTCTTAGTACAAGATCTAACACCCGCCCTAGCAAGCGCTTTTCATCTTCCTTCGAATACAGACGGTGCTTTAGTCACTCAGGTACC
>Ga0075364_10001796_pt1 | contig 11886 bp, 10 predicted proteins | sample EndMetdeltDD1764_FD_71517 | JGI IMG/M metagenome (GOLD analysis project Ga0075364, IMG submission 71517) | Populus endosphere microbial communities from Tennessee, USA - Endosphere MetaG P. deltoides DD176-4 | ecosystem: Host-associated > Plants > Roots > Endosphere | place: USA: Tennessee... | reverse complement strand
GCTGGGGGTTTCGGAAGACTTCGCCCTCTCCGGGCTCGCAGACGTGCTGGCCGAGTTCACGCAACAGCACGCCGATGTGGAAGTCGAGCTCGACATCGGACTGAGCGGCCTGCTGCACCAGCGCTTCGATGCCGGTGCGCTGGACGTGATCTTTGCCAAGCAACTGCGCGGCGACAGCCGTGGGCGCACGGCCTGGCGCGAGACGCTCGCCTGGGTGGGCCGTGACGGCAGCCGGCCGGATCCCCAGCGCCCGCTGCCCCTCATCGTCTACCCGCCGCCCAGCATCACGCGCCTGCATGCGATCGAGGCTCTGGAGGCCGCCGGCCGCAGCTGGAAGGTGGCCTGCACCAGCAGCAGCGTGAATGGTCTGCGCGCGGCCGCCCTGGCCGGGCTGGGCTATCTGCCGCACTCGCTGCGTCTGCTCCCCGCGGGTCTGTCTGCCGTGAGCCCGGAAGCCGGGCTGCCCGGCCTGGGCGACATTGCCTTCGTGGTCCTGGTGCGGGAGACGGCAGGGGAATCGGCGGCGGCCCTGGCCGAGGTCCTCCTCGAGGGCGCGGCCCGGCTGGCCGTCCTGCCCTCGGCCACTGGGCGCGTATCGCCAGGCATGCGCGGCCCAGGAGCCTGATGACGCATGCGGGCTGCTATCATGATCGCCACGACACGCATGTGCCGCCATACCCACCTTGAAACCTCCCCCTGCCCGACCCCGCGCCGCTCCTGCGGACACGCCGGCCTGGCCCGCCTCCGTGAGTCTCACCCGGTGGCTGCTCGCCCTCATCGTCCTGCTCGCCGGCCTGGTGGGCACGCTGCACGATCACGGCCCTCCTGTGGCCGAGGAAGCTGCTGACGCACCCAGCGCGTCGCTCTTCGCCCTCACGCCCCACGCGATCATTCGCGATGCCACGCACGTGGCCATCGTGCTCGAACGCACGTCCGGCGCGCCCACGGGCTGGAAGGCCCCCACGCCGGGATTGCTCGTCACCCCCGAGCCGCACGATGCCGCCGCGCGCCCCCTGCGCACCGAGCCCCCCGTGCTGGCCTCCAGCCTGCGCAGTCTGTTGCGCGGCGCGGTCCAAGCGCGCGGGCCGCCGGCACCCTCCCTCACCGGATTTCCTGTAGCCGCCGTCACCTGACGGCATCGATCGCGTGTCTCGGCCAGCCGGCCTCGTCCGGGCGGGCCGCGCCGTCAGCCCCTGAGCGACGCTGACAGCGAACGCCGCCTACCGTTGCCCGGTGCGGCCGGAATCGGTGAAGGACCTGTGATGTCGCTCGAATATGCCCTGGCGTGCGGCGCGCTCGCCGTGGCCCTGCTCTTCTCGGCCTGGCGCGAACGCGCTGGCAACCCGCGAGACGTCCGCCTCCTGGCGACGCTCGGTGCGGGCGCCGGATTGGCAGCCGCCGCGGTAGGCCTGTAAGCACTGCCGACCGCCCCGGTCCTTCCTCCTGGCAGGACCGGGGCACTCAACCTACGCTGTGAGACCTTCATGCTTGAAATGCTCTCCGACCCAGCCATATGGATCGGCCTGGCCACCCTGGTGGTGCTGGAGATCGTCCTTGGCATCGACAACCTGATCTTCATCGCCATCCTGGCGGACAAGCTGCCGCCGCATCAGCGCGACCGCGCCCGCGTCATCGGCCTGTCGCTCGCGCTCATCATGCGCCTTGGCTTGTTGTCGGTGATCTCCTGGCTGGTCACGCTGACCACGCCCCTCTTTCACGTCTTTGGACACCCTTTCTCAGGACGGGACCTGATCCTCTTCTTCGGCGGTCTGTTCCTGCTCTACAAGGCCACGACAGAGCTGCACGAACGCCTGGAAGGCGTATCGCACAAGACCGCCACCTCCACGGTCTATGCGAGCTTCTCGGTCGTCGTCGCCCAGATCGTCGTGCTCGATGCCGTGTTCTCGCTCGACGCGGTGATCACCGCCGTCGGCATGGTCGACGAACTACCGGTCATGATGGCCGCCGTTGTCATCTCCATCGGCGTGATGCTGCTCGCCTCCAAGCCGCTCACGCGCTTCGTGAACGCGCACCCGAGCGTGGTGATCCTGTGCCTGAGCTTCCTGCTCATGATCGGCCTCACCCTGGTGGCCGAAGGCCTGGGCTTTCACCTGCCCAAGGGCTACCTGTACGCGGCGATCGGCTTCTCGATCCTCATCGAGTTCTTCAACCAGTGGGCCCAACGCAACAGCCGCAAGCAGGAATCGCGTCTGCCGCGTCGTCAGCGCACCGCCGAGTCGGTGCTGCGCCTGCTGGGCGCACGTCAGGCAGCCGACGCCATGCCGGCGGGCGCGCCCATGGCCGAAGCCGACGGCCCGGCCGATGCCCCGACCTTCGCGGACGAGGAACGCCACATGGTGAGCGGTGTGCTCACCCTGGCCGAACGCAGCGTGCGCTCGGTGATGACGCTGCGCAGCGACATCTCGTGGATCGACCTGCAAGACCCGCCCGAGACCATTCGCCAGCAGCTCCTCGAGACGCCGCACGGCATCTTCCCGGTGTGCCGGGGCTCGCTCGATGACCTCGCCGGCGTGGCGCGCGGCAAGGATCTGCTCGGGGACCTCATGCGCCAGGGTCGGATCGATCCTGCCACCCTGCGCGACCCGCTCTACGTGCCGGAATCGTTGCCTGCCATCAAGCTCATCGAGACCCTGCGCCATGCGCGCGGCCAGATCGCGCTGGTGAGCGACGAGCACGGCATGCTGACGGGCCTGGTCTCGCCCATCGACATCCTGGAGGCCATCGCCGGCGAGTTCCCGGACGAGGACGAGACGCTCGAGATCCAGCGCATCGACGCAAACACCTGGCTCGTGGCCGGCAGTGCCGACATCCACCTGGTGGAGAACGCGCTGGGCACGCACGGGCTGCGCAGCCCCGACGGCAGCTACACCTCGCTCGCGGGCTTCCTGCTCACGCACTTCGACCGTCTGCCCCTGGCAGGCGACAGCATGACCCACGATGGCTTCGTGTTGGAGGTGGCAACCGTGAACGAGAACCGCATCCTCACGGTGAGCATCCGTCGCGAGGATGCGCAGGAAGTCGATGGGGCCGAGCCCGTCCCGGCCTGACGCCGCGTTGGGCGGGCGTTGCAGACCGGCCGGCTGGCCGATCCGTGCGCCTGATGCGAGCGCGCAGCCCGTGCGCGCTCGCGAGGACCGGCCAGCGCCTGGCTGGCCGGTCCTCGATCAGTCGGCCGTGATCTTGCCCGCGCGGATCACCTCGGCCCAGCGGTCGGCGTCCTCGCGCACGAGCGTCGCGAATTCAGCGGGCTCCGAGGTTGCCGGCACCATGCCTTGCGCCTCGAAGGCCGCCGCCACTTCCGGCGCGGCCAGCACACGGCCGATCTCGTCGTTGAGGCGCTGCACCACGTCGTCAGGGGTGCCCTTGGGCGCAAAGACGCCGTACCACATGTCCACGCTGTCCATGTCCACGCCGGCCTCCTTCAGCGTCGGCACGTCCGGCAGCGTGGCCAGGCGTTCGTCGCCCCCGGTGGCGAGCACGGCGAGCCGGCCGGACTTCACGTGCGGCAAGGCCACGTGCACCGGCAGGAACATGGCATCGATACGGCCACCCAGGAGATCCGTGACGGCACCCGCCGTGCCCTTGTAGGGCACGTGCAGCAGCTCGGCGCCCGTGCGCTGCGTGAACAAGGCCATGGCCAGATGATGGGGCGTGCCCACGCCCGGGGTGGCGTAGGTGAGCGCGCCCGGCTTGTCCTTGGCTGCGGCAAGCAGCCCAGCCACGTCCTTGGCCGGCTGCACCTGCGGGTTGGTCACGAGCAGCAACGTGCCCCAGGAGGTCTGCGCCACTGGCACGAAGTCCTCCACCGGGTCGTACGTGAGCGAGGTGAAGAGGCTCCGGTTCATCACCAGGGTGTTCACCTGCACGAGCAACGTATGCCCGTCGGGCTTGGCGCGTGCCGCCTTCTCGCTGCCGATGTTGCCGCTGGCGCCCGCGGCGTTGTCCACGATCACCGGCTGGCCGAGGGCGTCGGGCAGCCGGGCGCCCAGCTGCCGCGCGATGATGTCGATCCCCGTGCCCGGCGTGTAGGGCACGACGAAGGTGATCGGCTGCGTGGGCCAGGCCTGGGCGGCGGTGGCGACAAGCGCCAGGACAGTGGCGGCGAGGCGCCGCAGGCAAGCGTGAAGCATGGGAAGTCTCCGTATGTGATCGTGGCGGCCACGTCAGCGAGGACGTAGCCCGTGAAAGCCGTCAAACGAATGAAGGACGGGCGCGCAGCTGCGCCGGGTCATAGCCTGCCACGCGCTTGTAGTTGTCCGAGATGGCCTGCAGCTCGGCGCGTGGCACCACGGATTCGATGTCGGTGAAGCGCTGGCCACCCGAGCGCTCGAACACCTCCCGCAGGATGGCGTCCGGCGGATTGCGCCGGTTGGTCAGCACGACGTTGCCGGTGGCCGGCACGCGTTCCGCATCGTAGGCCGCCAGGGCATCCTCACCCACGCCCTGGCGTTTGAGCCGGCCGGCGAGGCAGCGCGCATCCAGGATCGCCTGGCCCGCGCCATTGGAGCCGCGTGGCACCATCGGGTGGGCCGCATCGCCCAGCAGCGTGATGCGCCCATGCGTCCAGCGTGGCAGCGGGTCCTGATCCACCATCGGGTACTCGAGCACGTCCTCCGAGGCGCGGATGAGGGCGGGCACGTCCAGCCAGTCGAAATGCCAGTCGGCAAAGGCGGGCAGGAAGTCTTCCAGGCGGCCCGGACGACTCCAGTCGCGGATCGCGGGCGTCTCGTCCTCGATCTCGGCCACCCAGTTGATGAGCTGGCGGCCCTGCGCGTCGCGCACGTCGCGGATCGGATAGATCACCATCTTGCCCACCGTCAGCCAGCCTGCGCGAATCATGCTCGCGCCCGACAGGATGGGCTCCCACCAGGTGGTGCCGCGCCACATGTTCACGCCGGAATAACGCGGCGCCCCCTCGTCGGGATAGAACTGCCGGCGCAGTGCCGAATGCACGCCGTCGCAACCCACGGCCACGGCCGCACGCGCTTCGCCCGCCGGCTCGCCGTCCGGGTCGACGAACCGCGCGACGACGCCTGTCTCGTCCTGCGTGACACCCGTGCAGCGTCGGCCGCACACCACCGCATCCTCGCCCAGCCGCTCGCGCACGGCCGCCAGCAGCACGGTCTGCAGATCGCCCCGGTGGATCGAGAACTGCGGCCAGTCGTAGCCGGCGGCGGTGCCCGCGGGCTCGCGGAAGATGAGCTGGCCGTGTTCGGTGAAGAAGACGGATTCCTGCGTGCGCACCGCCACCGCGTCGAGCGCGCCGAGCAGGCCGAGTTCATCGAGCTCGCGCACGGCGTGCGGCAGCAGGTTCACGCCCACGCCGAGCGGCTTGAGCTCGGGCACGGCTTCGTAGAGACGGCAGGCGATGCCGGCCTGATGCAGGCTGAGCGCCAGCGTGAGGCCGCCGATGCCGGCGCCGAGGATGAGAACTTGAGTGTCGTGCTGGGCCATGGACAGTGCAATCGCAGGAAGAAGCGGATTCGCCATTAGGCCGCGCGTGGGACAATAAGGGAAATTTAGATGTGACATGGGTTCATAAGCTCTACCTATGAATATCTCCACGCGTCAAATGCGCGCGTTTCTTGCCGTCATGCGCACCGGCAGCTTCACGCGTGCGGCCGAGCAGGCACACATGACGCAGGCCGGCCTGAGCCTGCTCATCCGCGAGTTGGAGAACCAGCTCGGTGCGCGCCTCTTCGATCGCACCACGCGCTCCGTGCAGCCCACCCCCGCTGGACGCAAGCTCGCGCCCGTGGTCGAGCGCGCCCTGCTGGAGCTGGACAACGTCACTGACGACATCGGCGCACAAGGGCTGGCCGCACGCCGCCAGTTGCGCATCGCTGCCACGCCCCTGGTGTCCTCGCACCTCTTGCCGCAGCTGCTGGCAGGCTTCATCGCGGACCATCCCGACACGCGGGTCACGCTCATCGACAACAGCCTGGGTGACGTCGAGGCGGCCGTGGCCTCGGGTGAAGCGGATCTCGGCCTGGGCTTCTTCTTTCAGCGCACGCCAGGTCTCATGCGAACGCCCATCGGCCGCTTTGCGCTCATGCGGGTGACGCCAGCCGACGCCTTGCTCGCAAAGCCCGGCCGCGCGCCGTGGTCCTCGCTTGCCGGCCAGCGCCGTATCGGCCTGCCACCGGACAACCCCATCCAGAAGACGATCGATGCCCACCTGGTGCGCCTGGGCATCGCGCAGGCCGACACCCAGGCCGTGCACTTCTTCGGCACGCTCATCGCCATGGCGGAGGCGGGCTTCGGCACGGCCATCATGCCCACGTTCGCCCTGTCGGCCTGCCGACACTACCGCGTGCGTGCCGACGTGCTCACCCACCCGCGCGTCTCGCTCGGCTTCTACCGCATCACCAAGCGCGGCGCGGGAGAGACCCCGGCCATGACAGCGTTCACCCAACGGCTGGTGTCGGCGCTGCCCTCGCTGTCGCAGTAGCAGCGGAGGCCTCGATGCGCTCGGCGCATCACGACGCGATACTGTCGGGCATGTCACTTGCTGTTACGGCGCGCCCGTCTGCATCCTGGCAGCGGACGCTACCCTTGCGGCCATGGCTATTCCTACTCAAAACGAAAAACCTCCCTTCAAGCCCATCCCCGTCTTCGTCGGGATCGCGCTGTTCCTTCTCATCCTTGTGCTGCCCGCACCAGAAGGCATGTCTGCCGAGGCCTGGCGCCTCGTCGCCGTGGCCGTGCTGATGATCGCGTGGTGGATCACGGAAGCCATTCCGGTGGCGGCCACAGCTCTGCTGCCCGTCGCCTTGTTCCCCCTGGTGGGTGCCACGGGCGCGCGCGAGGCCACGACCCCGTATGGCGATCCGATCATCTTTCTCTTCATGGGCGGCTTCTTCCTCGCCATGGCCATGGAGCGCTGGAACCTGCATCGGCGCATCGCGCTGAACATCGTCTCGCGCACGGGCTCGCAACAGCACCGCATCGTCGGCGGCTTCATGCTGGCCACGGCCTTCTGTGGCCTGTGGGTGTCAAACACCGCCACGGCCGTGATGATGTTCCCGGTGGCGTTGTCGGTGGCCAAGCTCATCGCCGACAAGGGCGGTTCCTCGCAATTCCCGCTCGCGCTCATGCTGTCCGTGGCCTATGCCGCGTCGATCGGCGGCATCGGCACCCTGATCGGCACGCCGCCCAATGCGCTGCTGGCCGGCGCGCTGAACCAGACCTACGGCTACGACATCGGCTTCGCGCAGTGGATGATCTTCGGCATGCCCATCATGCTGGTCATGCTCTTTGGCGCGTGGCTGCTGCTCACGCGAGTGTCGATCCGCCTGGATCGCAAGACGATCGAAGGGGCCGACGAACTCTTTCACACGCAGCTCACCGAGCTGGGCGCGTGGTCCAAGGCCGAGAAGCGCGTGGCCCTGGTGTTCGTGGTCACGGCGCTGCTGTGGATCTTCCGCACGCTGCTGCAGAACGTGATCCCGGGCCTGTCCGACGCGTCGATCGCCGTGCTGGCGGCCATCGCGCTCTTCATCATCCCGTCAGGCGACAAGGAAGGCGGCGGCCTGGTGGACTGGAGCATGACCAAGAATCTGCCCTGGGGCATCCTGGTGCTCTTCGGGGGCGGCCTGAGCCTGTCGGCGGCCGTGGTTGCCACGGGCCTGGACGGCTGGATCGGCGATCAGCTGGGCGGCATCGCCAGCGGCTTGCCGACCTTCGCCATCGTGGCGCTCGTGGCGCTGGCGGTGCTCGTCATGACCGAGTTCATGTCCAACACGGCCACCGCAGCGACGTTCATCCCCATCGTGTCCGGCCTGGCGATCGCGCTGGGCGAGAATCCGCTCCTGCTGATGGTGCCCGCCACCCTGGCGGCGTCCATGACCTTCATGCTGCCAGTGGCCACGCCGCCCAATGCGCTGGTGTTCAGCTCGGGCTATATCACCATCCCGCAGATGGCCCGACATGGGTTCCTCATGAACATCCTGTCGCTGATCGTGATCACGGGCATGGGGTATTGGCTCCTCATCACGTTCTTCGGCGTGGTGGCAGGCGAACTGCCCGACTGGGCCATGCGCACCAATCCCGCGTGATACATCGCCCGGTGCCAACCGCATCGGGACGATCTTCCTTCGGGCCCTGCCCGTTGCACGCCCGCCCGGGTGTCGCGACGGTCAGGGCCCGCCGCGTTTCAGGCGCTCCAGCGCATCGGTCGACCAACCCGATGCATCGGTCAGCGAGGCCCAGGCGTCCACGTAGTGCTCGAAGGCATACGTGTGCCCATACCCCTTGGGCGGCTCCACGGCGAACATCACGTCGAACGCCAACTGCACCGCGCTCACCACCGGAATCCAGCGCAGGTCCGGCGCCACGTCCGGCCCGAGCGGCGGCTGCATCCAGTCCGGCCGGCGCCACAGGGCGCTGGGCTCGAAGAACGTGACCGCATCGCTCGCATACTGCAGGAAGATCACGCGATACGGCCCCCAGGGCGCAGGGGTGTCCTGCAGCGCATTGTGCTGCGAGGTGAAACGGATCACGGACCCGTCACGGAACTGCGGGAGCCACGCGGGTGTACCGGGGTTGCGATCGGCCGTCACCACCCGCCACGTCGGCGTGTTGAAGGGCGGCCCCGACCACAGCGCGCCGTGGTAAGGATCGCCAATCACCTGATGCAGGTCATGGCTCAGATTGGAGTTCAAGGCGCCCAGGCTCAAGCCGTGCAGGTAGAGACGCGGACGGGCGTCCTCGGGCAGGCTGCGCCAGTGGTCGTACACCGCCGAGAACACGGCACGCGCCGTCTCCACGCCGTAGTCCGGATCGGCCAACAGCGCGATCCAGCTGGCCAGATAGGAATATTGCACCGATACCGTGGCCACATCACCTTGCAGCACATACTCCAGCGCCGACTGGCTGTCCGGATCGACCCAGCCCGTGCCGGTGGGCGTCACGATGACAAGGTTGGATCGCGCGAAGGCGCCGATGCGCTTCAACTCCGCCAGGGCCAGCGCGGCACGCGCCTGCGGCGAATCGGCGGAGTTGAGGCCGACATACACCCGCAGCGGTTCCAGGGCAGCGCTCCCGGTGAACCCGGCGATGCGCGCCCGATCCGGTGCGGCGGACACCATATAACGGCCTTGCCGACCCAGCTCCGACCACGACAGCAGCGAGCCGGGCCCGCCCGTCTTCAAGGGATCCTGCGGCCGCGTGCTTGCTTCGTCGAAGAGCCCGTCGAGCTCGCGATACGTGCCGTCCAGGGCGCGCATCACGCCCTGCACGAGCAAGCCGTTGCCGATGTTCCAGAAGAGCACGGAGGTGACCACGAGGGCGAGCAGCGCCGCCGTCGGCCCGGGCACGTGGCGCGCGAGGCGCACCGACAACCGGCGCGCCACTAGCCCGAAGAGCCGGCACACCAGCACGATCAGGAGAAACAGCGCCAGCGCCATCACCGCCAGCGTGAAGGGCCCCGCGCCGTCCACGGCGGGCATGCCCATCAGGTCGCGCAGGCGATTCTGCCAACCCGTGGACCACCACAACGTGGCAGCGGCCGCCACGCTGCAGACCACGGCGGCCACCCCCAGCACGATGCGGTGCGCGCGGCCCTGGGCCGAGGGCAGGCCCAGCGCGGCCCAGGCCAGGCGCAGCAACACGCCGATGCCGTAGCCCGCTGCCAGGCACAGCCCGCCCAGCGCCCCCTGGATCAGGGGCGAGCGTGGCACGAGGCTGGGCGTGAGGGAGGCCGCAAAGAAGAGCGTGCCCAGGATCAGGCCTGTGCTCGACAGGGACGAGAAGAAGGCCGCGACGAGGCGCAGCGGAGGAAACGACAGAGGCATGGCGCGCGGGAATAACTCAGGCTGCCCGCGATGATGACATAACGCCCTCGACGCGATGCAGGCCTGCGCCCACCGCTCAGCCACCGTGATAGAATCGCCGTTCCTCTGGGTGCGCGCTCGCGCTGCGCCCGCTGCGGGGTTCACCCCCCTCTCGAGATCATGATCCGTTTCGCTTCTGCCCGTCCTGCTCAGTGGTGGCGCTTCCTCTAGGAAGCGGCACGTTGTTGCGGCACGCGCCGCACCTTGCCGCCGAACCGGCAGACAAGGTGCGTTAGAAGCTCTCCGGCAAGGCGGCTCCCCTACCCAAGGAGATTGCCCCCATGCCATCCACGCTCCACCCGATCCCCTCCCCTGCATTCGCACGCGATGCCCTGTGCGGCCCCGTCACGTCTGCACTCACCGCCACGCGAGGCCGATGACCATGGCCCGCCTGCTGATGATCGACAACTACGACTCCTTCACCTACAACCTCGTGCAGTACTTCGGCGAGCTCGGTGAGGATGTCCACGTGGCCCGCAACGACCAGATCACGATCGAGGAGATCGAAGCCCTGGCCCCGGATCGCCTGTGCATCTCTCCCGGGCCCTGCGCCCCGGCGCAGGCCGGCATCTCGATCGCCGCCATCCGCCACTTCGCCGGCCGCTTGCCGATCCTGGGCGTATGCCTGGGCCATCAGGCCATTGGCGAGGCCTTTGGCGGCAAGGTCGTGCGCGCGCAAGTGGTGATGCACGGCAAGACGTCGCCCATCACCCACGAGGACTGCGACGTCTTCGCCGGGCTGCCCTCGCCCTACACCGTCACGCGCTATCATTCGCTCGCCGTCGAGCGCGCGTCCCTGCCCGACTGCCTGGCCGTGACGGCCGAGACCGCCGATGGCGAGATCATGGGCCTGCGTCACACCAGCCTGCCGATCTACGGCGTCCAGTTCCACCCCGAGTCGATCCTGAGCGAGCACGGCCACGCGCTCCTGAAGAATTTCCTCGTCCTCTGACGGAGACAGCCATGACCGCCATTTCGATCAATGACGCCCTGACGCGCTGCATCGAGCACCGCGAGATCTTCCACGACGAGATGCTGCACCTGATGCGGCGCATCATGCGTGGCGAGTTGTCCGAGTCGCTCACCGCGGCCCTGCTGCTGGGCCTGCGCGTGAAGAAGGAGACGATCGGGGAGATCGCCGCCGCCGCGCAGGTGATGCGCGAATTCGCCACGCCCGTGAAGGCGTCGGACCCGGCCAACCTGCTCGACATGTGCGGCACGGGCGGCGACGGCAGCCACACGTTCAACATCAGCACCACGGCCATGTTCGTGGCCGCCGCGGGCGGCGCACGCATCGCCAAGCACGGCAACCGCAGCGCTTCGTCCTCCTCGGGCAGCGCGGACGTCCTCGAAGCCCTGGGCGTGAATCTCGCGCTCTCGCCCGAGCAGATCGCCGAGTGCGTGGACGCCACGGGCATCGGCTTCATGTTCGCCCCGGCCCATCACGGCGCCATGAAGCACGTGGCTGCCGTGCGCAAGGAACTGGGCGTGCGCACGATCTTCAATATCCTGGGTCCTCTCACCAATCCGGCCGGCGCCGCCAATCAACTGATGGGTGTCTTCCACCCTGATCTGGTCGGCATCCAGGTACGTGTCTTGCAGCGACTGGGCTCGCGTCACGTGCTCGTCGTGCACGGCATGGACGGCATGGACGAGGCCTCGCTCGGGGCAGCCACCCTGGTCGGGGAACTCAAGGACGGCGAAGTCGCCGAATACCAGATCCATCCCGAGGACTACGGCATGGCCATGGTCTCCAACCGCAGCATCAAGGTGGCCGGACGGGACGAATCCCGTGACCGCGTGATCGAGGCCCTGGACAATACGCCCGGCACCGCACGCGACATCGTCGGCTACAACGCCGGGCTCGCGCTGTATGCAGCCAACCTGGCCGGCTCTATCGACGAAGGCATCCGCAAGGCCTTCGACCTGATCGCCAGTGGGGCAGCACGCGAGAAACTCGAACAGTTCGCTGCCTACACCCGGCGATTCGCCTGACTCAGAACATCATCCTATGAACGACGTTCTCCAACGC
>Ga0075364_10001794_pt1 | contig 11896 bp, 7 predicted proteins | sample EndMetdeltDD1764_FD_71517 | JGI IMG/M metagenome (GOLD analysis project Ga0075364, IMG submission 71517) | Populus endosphere microbial communities from Tennessee, USA - Endosphere MetaG P. deltoides DD176-4 | ecosystem: Host-associated > Plants > Roots > Endosphere | place: USA: Tennessee... | reverse complement strand
GCGCAGGCGGTCGCGGATGTTGCCGCTCTGCACCTGGGCAAAGCGCACGCTGGCATCGGCCTGCGCCTGGATCGCGCCGGCAACCTCGCGGTCGGCGGTCGGATCCGGGCGCGCGGCCACCACCAGGGTGACCTGCACCGAGGCGGCCGCGTAGCTGCCGCTGGCGGCCTGCTGGGCGGTGAGCACGGTGGTGCCCTCGCCGACCAGGGTCACGGTGCGGCCGTCGATCACGGCCACGGCGGTGTTGGAGCTGCTGTAGGTGAATGCGCCAGGACTGGTGCTGAGCGGGGCGGCCAGCTCGAACGCATCCTGGCCGTAGACCTTGCTCAGGTTCTCGCTCCACTGGATCACCGGCACGGCGGTGGCGATGGCCACCTCCAGGCGCACCTGGGGGGCGGCCTGGTACAGGCCGTTGCCGGCCTGGTCGGCGGTCAGCACGCAGGTACCGGCGGCCAGTACGGTCACCGTGGTGCCCTGCACCGTGCACACCGGAGGACTGGCGCTGGCGAACACCACCGGCAGCCCCGAGCCGCCGCCGCGGGCCGCCACGGTGAACGTGCCGCCCGGTGTGTAGACCGGCGTGGCCGGGGTCGCGGCGAACGCCTCGATCGCCTGCACCACCGACTGGACCATGAAGCGATAGGCGCCGCTGCCGGTGAAGCCGTTGGCGTCGGTCACCTGCACGGTGAACTCAAACGTGCCTGCCTCGGTCGGCTCGCCGCTGATCTGCCCGGACTCGGCCAGCGACAGCCCCGCCGGCAACGCGCCGGAGGCCAGCGTGAACCGGTACGGCGCGGTGCCGCCACGGGCGGTCAGTGTCTGCTGGTACGCCTGGCCACCCTCGGCCGCCGGCAGCTCCGGCAGGTCCAGCACCAGCGCCGGGGCCTGTACGGCGAGGCGGTAGCTGCGGGTGACGCTGAAGGGGCCGCTGCCCGTGCTGCGGTCGGTGGCGGTGACGCTGAACCCGAACTCGCCCGCCTCGGTCGCCGTGCCCGACACGGTGCCGTCGCTGCCCAGCGACAGCCCCGCCGGCAGCGCGCCGGCGCTGAGCACATAGGTGTACGGCGCCGCGCCGCCACTGGCCGTCAGCGCCTGCACATAGGCGTTGCTGGCGATGGCCGCCGGCAGCGCCGCCGGGCCGAGCACCAGGGTCGGCTCGCTTACGGTGACGGTCACCGTGGCCGCCGGCGAGGTGCCGTAAGCGTCACTGGCGGTGTAGCTGAAGCTGTCCGGGCCGGCATAGCCCGGCGCGGGGGTGTAGCGGATGGTCGTGCCGCTGGCCACCGCGGTGCCGTGCGCCGGTGTGCTGGCCACGGCCACCGAGGTCGGCGTGCCGGTGATGGCCAAGGCGACGGTGTTGCCGCTGCTGCCGTAGGCCACCGTCGCCTCCACCGGACTGGCCACCAGCGCTGGGGCCGGGGTGACCGGGTTGGACGCCGCCGACGGCGCACCGGTGCCGACGCTGTTGGTCGCCTCCACGGTGAAAGTGTAGCTGGTGCCCGGCAGCAGGCCGCTGATCACCACCGGCGCACCGCTGCCGCTGGCAGTCATGCTGCCGGGACTGGAGGTCACCCTGTAGCTGGTGATGGCCACGCCACCGCTGCTGGGCGGCGCGGTGAAGCCCACGCTGACCTGGCCGGCGCCTGTCACCGTGGCCGTGCCGATGACCGGCGCGCCCGGCAGCACCGCGTTGACGGTGAAGCTGCGGCTGACCTGGGTCGCCGCCAGGTAGCTGCCGTTGCCGGGCTGGTCGGCATTGATGGTGCAGGTGCCGGCGGTGACGAAGGTCAGGATGCCGCCGGACGTGATCGTGCACACCCCGGTGGTGGACGAGGTGAACGTCGGGGTCAGGCCGGAGTCGGAGGTCGCGGTCAGGGTCGGCGTAGTGCCGAAGTCCTGCGCACCGGGATTGACGAAGGTGATCGTCTGGGTGGCTGCGGGCGTGACCGGGTTGGACACCGCCGAAGCCGGGCCGGTGCCAGCGACGTTGTCGGCGGTCACGGTGAACGTATAGGCCTGGCCATTGGTCAGGCCGTTGACCACGATCGGCGAGGACGCGCCATTGACCGGCGCCACATCGGCCGGGCTGACGGTCACCGTGTAACCGGTGATGGAGCTGCCGCCGGTGTTGACCGGGGCCGTGAACGCCACGCTGGCCTGGGTATCGCCGGCCACGGCCGTACCGATGGCCGGCGCGCCCGGAATGGCCGGGTTGACGGTGAAGGAGCGGGTGACCTGTGGCGCCGGCAGGTAGGTGCTGTCACCAGCCTGATTGGCATTGATGGTGCAGGTGCCGGCAGTGACGAAGGTCAGGATGCCGCCTGGGGTGACCGTGCACACCCCGCCGGTCGCCGAGGTGAACACCACCGTCAGCCCCGAGGTGGACGAGGCGCCGCCGCCCAGGACCGACAGGTTGGGTGAGGTGCCGAAGGTCTGCGTACCCGGGTTGGCGAAGGTGATGGTCTGCGGCGAGGCCGGCGTGATGCTGTTGGACACGCCCAAGGCCGCACCCGTGCCGGCACTGTTGGTGGCGGTCACGGTGAAGGTGTAGGCCACGCCGTTGGTCAGCCCGGCCACCGTGATCGGCGAGCCGGCGCCGGTACCCGTGAACCCGCCCGGATTGGAGGTCACCGTATAGCCGGTGATGGTCGCGCCGCCGTTGGACGCCGGCGCGGTGAAGCTCACGTCCGCCTGGGTGTCACCAGCCGTGGCTGTGCCGATGGTCGGCGCGCCCGGCACGATGGCATTGACCGTGAAGGTGCGGGACACCGTGGGGGCCGCGTTGGTCGAGACATTGCCGGCCTGGTCGGCATCGATGGTGCAGGTGCCGGCGGTGACGAAGGTCAGCTCACCGCCGGAGGTGATGGTGCACACGCCCGTGGTGGAGGAACTGAAGGTCACCGCCAGCCCCGAGCTTGAGCTCGCACCGCCGTTCAGGGTGGCCAGATTCGGCGAGGTGCCGAAATTCTGCGCCCCGGGATTGGTGAAAGCGATGGTCTGGTCGGCCCTGGGCGTGGCGGCGCCCGAGGCGCCCGAGGCGGTGCTGGTGCCGACCGCGTTGGTCGCGGTCACGGTGAAGGTGTAGGCCGTGCCGTTGGTCAGCCCGGTCACGGTGATCGGCGAGGTGGTGAAGCCGTTGCCGCCAGCGGTGATCGAGTCCGGGTTGGAAGTCACCGTGTAGCCGGTGATCGCCGAGCCGCCGTTGTTGACCGGGGCGGTGAACGCCACCGACACCTGTCCGTCGCCCGCCGTCGCCGCACCGATGGTCGGCGCGTCGGGCGCGGTGGGAATGGCCACGGTGTGGGTCGCGCCGGAGGTATAGGCCACCGGCCCGGCATTGCCGGCGGCATCGACGATGTTGGTGGAGCCGTTGAGGTCGAGCCTGAGCGTGCCGTTGCCGCTGATGCCGTTCACGGTCACCATCACCGACGTTCCGCTGCTGGAGGAAACGCTGAGGATGCTGCCGGTGGCGCTGCCCGTGCGGACCAGCGTGAAGTCGTCGGTGGAAATATTGCTCACCGGCTCGTTGAAGCTGACCAGGAACGCCATCGACGTATCGGTCGATGCCGGGGACCCGCTGACCACGATGCTGTTGACGGCCGGCGGCACGCCATCGACCACCAGCGCCTTGCTGGCGCCCAGCGAGTTGGCTGCACCCGGCGAGGCCAGGGTCAGCGTGGCGTCGTTGCCGGCCGCATCGCGGATGGTGCCGCCGTTGAGCGCTAGCGCAGCGGTGGACACGTAATCCAGGTCGGCGCTGCTGTCGCCGTTCTGGACGGTGTAGCTGAAGGTGAGCGAGCTGGTACCCGAGCCGCTGCTGTAGTTGATCGTGCGGTCGGTGGAGCCGGTTTCCAGGGTCAGCTGCGGCGTGCCTCCGCCGGTGTTGACGGTCACTGCCTCGCTGAAGTTAACCTGGACGGAAATGACGTCGCCCACCTTGTAGGTGCCGTCGGCGGTGGTGGATGTCACCGACGTCACGGTCGGCACCACGCCGTCGATGACGATGCTCTTGTTGGCGCCCAGCGAGTTGGACGCCCCCGGCGACGGCAGGGTGAGGATGGCGTTGTTGCCGGCGCCGTCGCGGATGCTGCCGCCGTTGAACGCCAGCGCAGTGGTGCTCACGTAGTCCAGGTCAGAACTGAAGTCGCCGGCCTGGACGGTGTAGTTGAAGGTCAGCACGTTGGTGCCGCCGCCGCTACTGTAGTTGACGGCGCGGTCGGTGGCGCCGGTTTCCAGGGTCAGCTGCGGGCTGTTGGTGACCAGCACCGCCTCATCGAAGGTGACCTGGATGCCGATGACGTCGCCGACCTTGTACGTGCCGTTGGCCGTGGACGAGCTGATGCCGGAGATCGTCGGCGGCGTGGTGTCCTGGGTCGCGTCGAAGCTGGTCAGGCCCATGTAGGCCGGGTGCGAGCCGCCCGGGTTGTCGAACACCAGCCGGAAACTGGTGACCTGCTGACCGGTGAAGCTCGCCAGCTCGGCCGGGCCGAACACGTAGCTGGACGCGTCGCCCAGCGCCGTCGATGTGACGCTGCCGCCGCCGGCCAGCTGGCCGACGACACGCACGTTGGCGAAGGTGCCGGCGCCGGCGAACTTCTGCGCAACCACGCGCGTCAACTGGAAGCCGCCGCTGCCGCGCCGCACCTCGATGCTGCTGCTGCCGGCATTGGTGTTGGTGGCGGCCACGTAGGCATCGATGGGTGTGCCGCCGCCCAAGACATCGCGGTTCCACACATTCACCCGCGGGCCGCCCCATGTGGTGGCGGTGGTGAAGCCACAGACGATGTAGCCGCCGCTGGACAGGGACCCGTACGCATAGCCCAGGCCGCCAGGACAATGCGACGGCTGGGGCGGTCCGGCGAAGGCGCTGTACTCGTCGGTGTTGTTGTGCGGGTTGAACGTGGACAGCGTATAGGTCGCCAGGATCCCGGAGAAATCCCGCAGCGCCTTGTCCGAGAACGCCAGGCCCGCATCGACCTGGCCGCGGCTGATCTCCAGCGTCCAGTCGCCGCCCAGCGCGGCGCTGCCGGTGCGATTGGCCGATGCAGCCACGTCCAGGCCGGTGCCGGCGTGCAGCACGTCCAGCAGCGCTTCACCGGCCGCATCGGCGGCCAGGTCGCAGCCGTAGAACAGCAGGTCGCCGCCTTCGCGCACCGAGTCGCGCAGCGCGGCCAGGGTACCGAGTTCGCGCTGCAGGTCGTCGGCGGTGAGCCGGCTGCTGCCCAGCCGCAGCGCGCCGGCCTCGGCGTGCGAAACGATGTGCACAGCGGCCAGGTCGTGATGCCCGCGCAGCGCCTCCAGCAACTGTGGCAGGCCCGGGCGCGAGGCATCGATTTCCACGACCGCCGCGCCGGGGTTGAGGCCGCGGTAGAGCGTGGCCTTGTCCGGTACCGAGCTGTCCACCACCACCAGCTCGGTGATGGCACCCGCCTGCATGATGTCCAGCACGTGCCCGTCGGCCGCCGTGTCGACGCGCGGTGCCGGCCGGCCCGCGGACGCGCGGGTATCGAGCGCCACATTGCCGGCCGGCGCATCGCCACCCACCCGCATGTAGCTGCGCGGCTGGTAGCCGCCGCGCATCAGGTAACCGCCCGCCGAGGTGGCTGCCGCATGCGCCGAGAACGGCAGCAGCAGGGTGGAAAGACCGCCGAGCAGGGCGCGCTTCATGGGATGTCCTTGGTGGAATCGGTGGACGGGCGGTCGGTCCGGCGCGGGGCGACGATGCCCGCCGCGGTGCCGGCCTGGTCCTGCCAGAAGTCCATGTCCTGGTACTTGGTGAACAGGTCCGGCGGCAGGATGCTGCGCCGGTGCTTGAACTCGACCTTGCGCCGCACGGTGTGCAGGCCCTGGACGCCAAGGTTCTGGTCGAACTGCTCCTCGGCGTATTCGACGTTGTCGAAGTCGTGCGCGAACGGCGCCTCACCCAGGAAGCCGTACACCAGTTCCACGGTGCGGGCCGGGTGCCGGGTCAGCAGCTCGTAGTCCACCAGCAGCAACCGGTCGGAAAACTCGCCGTAATAGGCCTCCTTCAACGCCGTCCAGGCCCCGCCCACCGGGCCGCCGGCGTTGATCAGCTGCTCGCAGCGGGTGTACACGGTCTGCCGGCTGGCCGGGTTGAACATGCGGCTGTAGTCGAAGGGATTGCGCCGGTGGATGGACTCGAAGCTGTCCATGATCCAGGCCGGGTTGCGCACGCAGCACACGACCTTGAAGTCGTCCACCAGCTCGACCAGCTGGTGCAGCCGTGCGGTCCAGTGGCGGTTGGTGTCGAAGACCACGTCGGCCGGCACATCGGCGTAGTAGGCGTCCAGCAGGGCGCGGCAGATCCGGCGGCGCTTGTCGCCGTCGAAGAACGACCACGACTCGCCGCCGGCGCCCATCTGTTCCAGCGCGCCGTTGATCAGGCCCAGTACCGGACTGCTGATGCCGGCGTGGAAGCGCGGGTTCTGGCGCAGGATGCCGGACAGCAGCGTGGATCCGGAGCGCGGCAGCCCGGAAATGAAGTGATATCGCCTGCTCATGCCGCCGCCCGCCTGTACGCGCACCCGCCATTGGCCAGCGCATGGCACGCCCCCCGATCGGCTCCCCATCCCTGCCACGACATCCGATGCTCCATATCCGTCAACGACGCAGCGCGGCGCCACGGCGGATGCCGGGCGTCTGCATTCCAGACAACCGCAAAAAGCGTTCGAATCCCCTCAACCGCGATATCGGCACCGCCATGTCCCCTGACCGGCCGATGGGGCGAAGTCTAGACCGTCCGGGGCGCCCGTGCGTGATGGCGTTCTCGCCGCCGGGTGACGTGTCGGCACGCCCCGAAGTGACGCTGCGCGACGACCACTGACATTCAGAGACATGGGCGGGCCGCGCTGGCGGTTACCATCTGTTGCTCCCCGGCCCTGGCCCTCCCATGTCCCGCATCGAAACCCTCGCCGCCCGCGCCGGCAGCGCACCCGACCCGACCAGTGGTGCGCTGTCGCCGCCGATCCAGCTGGCCACCACCTTCGAGCACACGCCGGACGGACAGCTGCCGCAGGGCTATCTGTACCAGCGCTACGACAACCCGACCCAGCACGAGACCGAGCAGGTGCTCGCTGCACTGGACGGCGCCGCGCGGGCGCTGCTGTTCCCGACCGGCATGGCGGCCGGAGCGACCGCGCTGCAGGCGCTGCCGGCCGGCAGCCATGTGCTGCTGTGCGACGACAGCTATTTCTCGTTCCGGGCGCTGGCGATGCAGCAGTTCCCGCGCTGGGGCCTGAGCTGCACGCTGGTGGATTTCACCGACCTGGCCGCCGTGCGCGCCGCACTGCGCCCGGAGACGCGGCTGCTGTGGGCGGAAACGCCGTCCAACCCGCTGCTCAAGGTCTGCGACATCACCGCACTGGCCGCGATCGCGCACGACGCCGGCGCGCAGCTGCTGGTCGACGGCACCTTCGCGCCGCCGGTGCTGCAGCTGCCGCTGGCGCGTGGTGCCGACATCGTGCTGCATTCGGCGACCAAGTACCTGGGCGGCCACGGCGACGTGATGGGCGGCGTGCTGGCGTTCCGCGACGACGGCGAACACGCCGCGGCCTGTCACCAGCTGCGCCTGCTGGCCGGCGCCACCGCCTCGCCGTTCGCGGCGTGGATGATCATGCGCGGCGTGCGTACGCTGCCGGCGCGGATGGCCTGGCACTGCCGCAACGCGCAGCTGGTGGCGACCTTCCTGGAATCGCAGGCACGGGTGGAGAAGGTGCACTTTCCCGGCCTGGAGAGCCACCCGCAGCACGCGATCGCCGCGGCGCAGATGCGTGGCTTCGGCGGCATGCTCTCGTTCGAGGTCGCCGGCGGCGCCGAGGCGGCGCTGGCTGTCGCCGGTCGCCTGCGCCTGTTCACCAATGCGACCTCGCTGGGCTCGACCGAATCGCTGGTCGAGCATCGCGCTTCGATCGAAGGCCCGGCCTCGACCACGCCCAAGGGCCTGCTGCGCCTGTCGGTCGGTCTGGAGCACGTGCAGGACCTGATCGACGACCTGGAACAGGCGCTGGCCGAGGGTTGAGCCTGCACCCGGATCCGCACCGGCGCGGATCCGGACCGGCGCCGCAGCGGCCTCACGACACCACGGCGCAGGCAGGACCAACGCGGGCGGTGCCACGCCGCTGCGCCCGCATCCGCGCTGCATCGGCACCCCGAACGCGGTCACGCATCCATCCCGGCATCGAGGCCGGCACGCGCCGCCTGGGCTATAGTCCGCGCGCCGTGTCGCCCGACGACACCACGAAGAGAAAGCACCGCATGGACAAGCGCCACTCCTCCACCGCGCGTCGCCTCGCGCGCGTGTTCGCCATCGCCCTGGTCACCGTGGCCATCGCTGGTTGTACCTCGTTCTTCAGCGGCGGCGGCAGCCGCTCGGGCGTGTCGAGCAGCGTGGTCGACTACCTGTACCCGCCCGGCACGAAGTTCGAAGCCGCGCAGGAAGGCGTGCCCGAGGTCCGCCTGCCGGCGCGCGTCGGGCTGATGTTCGTGCCGTCGTCGCGCACGCCCGCGGGCCTGACCACCGCCGACCGCCTGCAACTGCTGGAGAAGGTGCGCGACACGTTCAAGGCGCAGCCGTTCATCGAGCGGATCGAGATCGTGCCCGACAGCTACCTGCGCCCGCGCGGCGGCTTCGAGAACCTGGAACAGGTCGCGCGCCTGCAGGGCTTCGACATCGTCGCCCTGGTCTCCTACGACCAGGTCGCCAACACCGGCGACACCGCGGCCTCGTTCCTGTACTGGACCATCATCGGCGCCTACACCGTGCCGGCCACGCGCAACCAGGTCAGTACCTTCGTCGAGACCACCGTGTTCGACGTCGGTTCGCGCACGCTGCTGCTGCGCGCACCGGGCCAGGACCAGCGCGATGCCGGCTCCACCGCGATCCGCGCCAACGAAGCGCGCGACGCGCTCAGCCGCGCCAGCTTCCAGGCGGCGATGGCGGACATGACCACCAATCTGGATGGCGCGATCACCAGCTTCAGCGAACGCGTGCGCACCGAGGGCCAGGTCAAGCTGGTCGACCGCCAGTCGGGCGGCAGCTGGAAGGGCCGCGGCGGCGGCGGGAGCATGCAGGCATGGGAACTGGGCGCACTGCTGGCAGCGCTGGGCCTGTTGCTGCTGGCACGCAGGCGGGGCTGATCCTCGCCGCGGTTGCGATCAGCGCGGCCGGTCTGCACTGGCCGGCCGTGGCCGACGCGCTGCTGCTGGAGCGTGACGGCGTGCTCGACGGCCAGCTGTGGCGGCTGTGGAGCGGACATCTGCTGCATCTGGATGCCCTGCATGCGGCGATCAACATCGCCGCACTGGCGATCCTGTCGTTCATCGCCGCACGCATGCGGCAGCTGGGGCCGCTGCTGCTCTCCAGCCTGTGGATGATGCCGTTGCTGTCGGCCAGCCTGTTGCTGCTCTCGCCTGGCCTGCAGTGGTACGCCGGTCTTTCCGGTCTGCTGCACGCCTGGGCCGCGTGGCTGCTGCTGCGGCATGGAGGCGCGGCGATGTGGGCCGGCCTGGCGCTGCTGGCAGCCAAGCTGGCCTGGGAACAACTGGTCCCTGCAGCAGCGGAAACGTCTGCATTCCCGGTGATCCACCTCGCGCATCTGATCGGTGCCTGCGTAGGCCTGTCGCTGGCATGGCCCCAGCGGCTGCGCAGCTTGGGCGTACGACGCAGCTGATGCAGACCGCAGGCGTGCATGACGACACCCGCAGGAGGCCGCTTGTGCTCGCATCCCCTGTTCGGGAAGGCCGACCGCCATGCGCGGTGACGCATTGATCGCGACGCAGAGACCGCGGTCGGGGCTGTGGCCCCTCCTACAGGAAACCGCCCTGCGCGGTGACGCACTGGTCGAGACGGAAAGACCGTTCTCGGGGCTGTGGCCCCTCCTGCAGAAATACATGAAACTCCTGTAGGAGGCCGCTTGTGCTCGCATCCCTGTTCGGGAAGGCCGACCGCCATGCACGATGACGCACTGGTCGAGACCGAGAGACGGCGGTCGGGGCTGTGGCCCCTCCTACAGGAATGCAGGCGCCGCCTGCAGGAGGCTGCTCGTGCTCACATCCCCTCTTCGGGAAGGCCGACCACCACGCGCGGTGGCGCGGCGGCGCCCTCAGTCCAGGAACAGGTCCGGCAGCAATGGCTGCGAGGGATCGAGCGCGTAACCGGAGACGTCGGTGACGCCGGCCTCGGCAAGCACCTCGTCGTCGATCAGGAAGCGGCCGGAAAAGCCCTGCGCCGGGCGCACCAGCACCGCATGCGCGGCATCGGCCATGATCGCCGGGCTGCGCCCGTTGGCGGCGCTGACACCCGGAATCATGTTCAGCGCATCGGTGCCGATCAGGGTCCGCGGCCACAGCGCGTTGACCGCCACGCCCTGCGGGCCGAACTCGGCCGCCAGGCCCAGGGTGACCAAGCTCATGCCCATCTTGGCGAGGGTGTAGCCGGTGTGCGGCCCCCACCATTTCGGATCCAGCGAAGGCGGCGGCGCCAGGGTCAGGATGTGCGGATTGGCAGCCTGCAGCAGGTGCGGCAGACAGGCCTGGGCGCACAGGAAGCTGCCGCGTGCGTTGACCTGCTGCATCAGGTCGAAGCGCTTCATCGGCGTGTCCAGGGTGCCGCGCAGCCAGATCGCGCTGGCGTTGTTGACCAGGATGTCGATCCCGCCGAACGCATCGACCGTGGCCGCGACGGCGGCGCGCACCTGGTCCTCCTCGCGGATGTCGCACTTCAGTGCCAGGCCGCGTCCACCGGCGTCGTTCACCGCCGCCGCCGCGCTGTGGATGGTGCCGGGCAGTTTCGGATTGGGCACCGAGGACTTGGCGGCGATGGCCACGTTGGCGCCGTCGCGCGCGGCACGCTGCGCGATGGCCAGGCCGATGCCGCGAGAGGCGCCGGTGATGAACAGGGTCTTGCCGGCAAGCGACGTCATGATGGGCTCCGGGAGGTCGGGCCGTCACCGGCCGCGTGATGACGGTGCGCGGGCGCCCGCAGGCCGCGCGCGTAGCGGCGCAGCAGCAGCGGCACGATGCAGCGGTGCAGGGGCGCGACCGGCAGCATGTAGAGGCGGCCGAACAGCGTGGGCCGCTCGACCACGGTGGCGCAATGCAGCGATGTGCCGGCGGCGGTCGTCCGCAGCTGCAGCGCCAGGGCCACCTCCAGATGGCGGTCGCTGTCGCCGAGCACCAGCTGATCGGCATCGTTGCGCAGCACGGTGAAGATGCCGATCCGCTCGCCGGGTCGTCCCGTCTGCGGCGTATCGACATCCGCGATCCGGCCCAGGTGCTTCATTCCGGCCAGACGCATGCCCAGGTTGCGCAGCGCCATCAGCGCCTCCAGCCAGCGTGGCGCCAGCCGCGCCATGTCCAGGTAGACCTGCAGCGCCGACGCCGGCCGCGATGGCAGCGCGATCGCCGCGCAGTGCACGAAGCTGGCACCGGCCAGACGCGGCTGCAACGCGTTGTCCGGCGGCATCACCGCCACGGGCGTGCTCCATGCGCGTCCGCGTGATGTCCGTGCGCACGGACGTTCACGGCCGCGGCCCCCGGCCCTCGTTGTCCTCCCAGCGCAGCAGGCGCCGGGTGACCATCCGGTAGACCGGCTTGCCGGTCGCGAACCACAGGTTCCGGACCCAGGAGCGGCGCGCCAGCACACGCTTCTCCACCGGGGTCAGCGCGGCCGGGCAGTAGCGGCGCTTGTGCTTGAGCAGGTGGCGCAGGTCCTCGCGCGCGAGCAGCCGCATCCAGCGCGCGCGTGGATCGCCACGTACGGCGAGCTGGAAGTCGATCAGCGCCGGGCGACCATCGTCGCGGACCAGCCAGTTGGCTTCCTTGGCCAGGTCGTTGTGGGCCACGCCCTGCCGGTGCAGGTGCTGCAGCAGCCGGCGCG
>Ga0075364_10001793_pt1 | contig 11898 bp, 11 predicted proteins | sample EndMetdeltDD1764_FD_71517 | JGI IMG/M metagenome (GOLD analysis project Ga0075364, IMG submission 71517) | Populus endosphere microbial communities from Tennessee, USA - Endosphere MetaG P. deltoides DD176-4 | ecosystem: Host-associated > Plants > Roots > Endosphere | place: USA: Tennessee... | reverse complement strand
CAGCGCCGGGAACTTCAGCTCCGGGAAGCTGGCGGTCTTGGGCACGCCGGCGCCGCGGTCGACCGCGGCGCCGGCGTGCCCAAGACCGCCAGCTTCCCGGAGCTGAAGTTCCCGGCGCTGCAGCGGGCCACGCTGAAGAACGGCACCCGGGTGATCCTGGCCGAGCGCCACGACATCCCGGTGGTGCAGTTCAGCTACGAATTCCCGGGCGGCTTCACCGCCGACCAAGGCCGCAAGCCGGGCACCGCCAACTTCGCGATGGGCATGCTCGACGAGGGTGCCGGCGAGCTGCGCTCGCTGGCCTTCGCCGATGCCGCCGAGAAGCTCGGCGCGCACATGACCGCCGGCGCCTCGCTCGATGGCGGCAACGTCTATCTGTCGGCGCTGAAGGAGAACCTGGACGCCTCGCTGGACCTGTACGCCGACATGCTGCGTGCGCCGCGTTTCGACCAGAGCGAGATCGACCGGATCAAGGCGACCTGGATCGCCGGCATCCGCCAGGAGAAGGTGCGCCCGGGCAGCGTCGCCATGCGCGTGCTGCCGCCGCTGCTGTACGGCGAAGGCCACCCGTACGCGATCCCGTTCACCGGCAGCGGCACCGAGGACGGTATCGCCGCGCTGACCCGCGCCGACCTGGCCGACTTCCACGCCGACTGGCTGCGTCCGGAGCAGGCCACGCTGATCGTGGTCGGCGACACCACGCTCAAGCAGATCGTGCCGCTGCTGGACAAGCACCTGGGCGACTGGAAAGCCAGCGGCACCTCGCCGAGCGTGGCTGCGCCGGCCGAGGTCGCACGCCCCGACCGGGCCCGCGTCTACCTGATCGACCAGCCCGGCGCGGTGCAGGCCAACCTGTTCGCCGGCCAGGTGGTGCCGTCCAGCGGCGACGCCGGTGCGACCCGTTTCGACATCGCCAACGGCGTGATCGGCGGCGATTTCACCTCGCGCCTGAACATGAACCTGCGCGAGGACAAGCACTGGTCCTACGGCGCGCGTACCTCCGTGTCGTCGGCCCTGGGCCAGCGCCCGTGGCTGGCCAGCGCGCCGGTGCAGATCGACAAGACCGGCGAGGCCCTGGCCGAGATGCAGCGCGAGATCGCCGAGTTCGCCGGCGGGCAGACCCCGCCGACCGACGCCGAGGTCGCCCGGATCCGCAACATCCAGACCCTGAGCCTGCCGGGCGCCTACGAGACCTCGGCCGCGGTGATGGGCACCATCGGCGGGATCGTCCGCTACGGCCGCCCCGACGACTACGTGTTCAAGCGCAAGGCCGAGATCGAGGCGATGACGCCCGCGCAGGTCCGCGAAGCGGCCGCCACGCTCGATCCGAAGACCCTGACCTGGGTCGTAGTCGGCGATCTCAGGCAGGTCGAGGCGCCGGTGCGCGCTCTGGGCCTGGGCGAGGTCGTGGTGATCGACGCCGATGGCCGTCCGGTGACCTCCGACGCCCGGTGAGTCCGGTCCCCGGTCGGCGCGCCATGCGCCGGCCGGGCGTCGCCGGCTGTTCATCCGCCGCGGTGCAGGCTGTGCGCCGCGGTTCTTTTTTTCCGTTCCCACACCCTGCTGGAGCGCCTCGATGCCGACCCCCCGCCTGCTCGTCCTGACCGCCGTCCTGCTGCCGCTGGCCGCCTGCACCTGGGTGCCGATGAAGCCCGAAGCCAAGGCCGTGCAGGTCATCGCGGCCGGCCAGGCGCCGGCGGGCTGCACCAAGCTGGGCGACATCGAGGTCTCGGTGAAGCACAACATCGCCTTCTACGAGCGCAACCAGCTGCGGGTCCGCGAGGAGCTGGAAACCCTGGCCCGCAACGAGGCGCCCGGCCTGGGTGCGGACACCCTGCAGCCGCTGGGCGAGCCGCTCGGCGGCAGCCAGCGTTTCGCCGGCTGGCGCTGCCGGACCTGAACCGATCGTCTGCCAACGCCCCGGTCCAGCGCGCAAAGATGCGGTGAATGCGCCCAGCCGCTAGAATTGACGCCCCTTTCGCCGGACCGGCGCGGATTCCATGCTCTTCAAGAACGTCTCCATCGCGGGGCTGGCGCATATCGATGCGCCGCATACGCTGACCTCGCAGGAAATCAACGCCCGGCTGCAGCCGACCCTTGATCGGCTCGGCATCCGTGCGGACGTGCTGGGCGACATCGCCGGCATCCACGCGCGGCGCATGTGGGACGACACCACCCAGGCCTCCGACGCGGCCACCCTGGCCGCGCGCAAGGCGCTGGACGACGCCGGCATCGGCATCGAGAAGGTCGGCCTGCTGGTCAACACCTCGGTCAGCCGCGACTACCTGGAGCCGTCGACCGCCTCGATCGTGTCCGGCAACCTCGGCGTCAGCGACGAGTGCATGACCTTCGACGTCGCCAACGCCTGCCTGGCCTTCATCAACGGCATGGACATCGCCGCGCGCATGCTCGAGCGCGGCGAGATCGACTACGCGCTGGTGGTCGATGGCGAGACCGCCAACCTGGTCTACGAGAAGACCCTGGAGCGCATGTCCGCCCCGGACGTGACCGAGCAGCAGTTCCGCGACGAGATGGCCGCCCTGACCCTGGGCTGCGGCGCCGCCGCGATGGTCATGTGCCGCCGCGAGCTGGCCCCGGACGCGCCGCGCTACAAGGGCGGCGTGACCCGCTCGGCGACCGAGTTCAACAAGCTGTGCCGCGGCAACCTGGACCGCATGGTCACCGATACCCGGATGCTGCTGATCGAGGGCATCAAGCTGGCGCAGAAGACCTTCGTCGCGGCCAAGGTCGCGCTGGGCTGGGCGGTGGACGAGCTGGACCAGTACGTGATCCACCAGGTCAGCCGCCCGCACACCCAGGCCCTGATCAAGTCGATCGGCATCGACCCGAAGAAGGTCATGACCATCTTCGGCGAGCACGGCAACATCGGCCCGGCCTCGGTGCCGATCGTGCTGAGCAAGCTCAAGGAGCTGGGCCGCCTGAAGAAGGGCGACCGCATCGCCCTGCTCGGCATCGGCTCGGGCCTGAACTGCTCGATGGCCGAGGTGGAGTGGTAACACGGCGCCGCGTGCGCCGACCGGGCGTGGGCCGCGCTGCGGTCCCGCCCGGAGGCCTCTGATCCGATGACGAAGGCGGCCCGGTTTCCCCGGGCCGTCGCGCATTCAGCGCACCGGACGGCCCCGGCCGGCCTGATCCCGGCCGCGGCGTGCCAGGGGGGAAGGCGAGGCGGCATCCGGCGCCGGATGCGCCGCGTTCCGTCCGATGCGCTGCCCGGCGTGCGATCGGTACAGCGGAGGCCAGCGGACGCGGCTGCCGGTCACGGCCTGCCCGCGCCGGATCGGACCTGGCAGGCGAGGCGAACGCCCCGCCCGCCGCTGCGACGCATCAGCCGCCCGGCGCTGCCGATGCGGCCCCGGTCGCCGCGGGCCGCGGCCTCACTCCGTCCCGCAGCACTTCTTGTACTTCTTCCCGCTGCCGCAGCTGCACGGATCGTTGCGGCCCGGCGCGTCGTCGCGACGGATCGGCGTGCGCGGGGTCAGCGCGTGCACGCGGTGGTGGTTGAGGTCGGCCAGCATCGACGGCAGGTCGATGACGATCGCCAGGCGCTCGCGGTAGTCCACCGGCGTGGCCGGTGCTTCCGGATCCTCGGGATTGATCGCCTCGCCGCTGGCCAGGCGGTCGAGCCGGTCGAAGATCTCCTCGATCCACTCGTTGTCGTCCAGCCACTGGTCCCACTCGGCCTCGCGCAGCATCACCGCGGTGAAGAAGCCCAGCGCCCAGTCCTGGCCGACGTCCAGCTCGTCCTCCTGCAGCGCATCCTCGCCGCTCAGCTCGGCTTCTTCGGGCAGCCACAGCAGTGGCGCGAGGTGGTCGGGCAGATCGTCCTCGTCCAGGCGCACGCGGGCGACGCACATGTTCCAGTGGCCCATCAGCAGCTGCTGGACCTCGGCGGCCTCGGCCGCGTCGTCCCAGCGCGGCGCCTGGCCGCCCCAGACCACCGGCTGCCACTCCTCGGGCGCGACCGGCGACGGCGACACCGCCAGTGCGGACAGCAGTCCGTCCAGCGCCTCCAGGTTGAGTCCCTTGAACGGCACCGCGCGCTGCTCCAGCAGCGCCGACAGGCGTTCGATCTGGGCATCGTCGAGATAGGACGGAGCGGAAGCGGGCGTGGTCATGGCGGTGTGCATCGGCGGGCGGGTGCGCATGGTAGTCGCTGCGGGGCCGGGCCGGGTAACGCGGCGCCCGGATCGCGGCACGCGCGGCGTGAAGGCGTGAGGTCCACGACGGGCCCAATGCCGCGGCGGCTGCGGGGGCCATGGGTACAATGTCCGATTCGACGCCGAGCCTGCTGCCACGTGGCCTATCCCGACTACGAGTTCACCTCCCATCGCCTGGAAGTGCGTCCCGGCATCCGGATGCATTACCTGGACGAAGGCCCGCGCGACGGCGAGGTCGTGGTCATGCTGCACGGCAATCCGTCGTGGAGCTATCTGTGGCGCACCCTGGTGGCGGGGCTGTCCGATCGCTACCGCTGCATCGTGCCCGACCACATCGGCATGGGCCTGTCGGACAAGCCCGATGACGGCGAGCGCGCGCTGCCGCGTTACGACTACACCCTGCAGTCGCGGGTGGACGACGTGGCCACGCTGCTCGATCACCTGGGTATCGACGGCCCGATCACCCTGGCCGTGCACGACTGGGGCGGCATGATCGGCTTCGGCTGGGCGCTGTCGCACGCCGCGCAGGTGAAGCGGCTGGTGATCACCAACACCGCCGCGTTCCCGATGCCGGCGGCCAAGGCGATGCCGTGGCAGATCGCGCTGGGCCGCGACTACGTGCTGGGCGAGCTGGTGATCCGCGGCTTCAACGCATTCTCCGGCGGCGCCTCCTACCTGGGCGTGGAGCGGAAGATGCCGGCCGACGTGCGCCGCGCCTACGTGGCGCCGTACGACAGCTGGGCCAACCGGATCTCCACCGTGCGCTTCATGCAGGACATCCCGCTGTCGCCGAAGGACCGCGCCTGGCCGCTGCTGGAAGCGGCCGGCAAGGCGCTGCCTTCGTTCGCCGACCGCCCGGCCTTCATCGGCTGGGGCCTGAAGGATTTCGTGTTCGACCGGCATTTTTTGGAGCGCTTCCGCGCCGACCTGCCGCAGGCCGAGGTCATGAGCTTCGACGATGCCGGCCATTACGTGCTGGAGGACAGGCACGAGGTGCTGGTGCCGGCGATCCGCCGCTTCCTGGACAGCCACCCGCTGTAGGCGGCGGACGTCGCGCCGCCGGCGCCGTCAGCCACGCCGCCGGCGATCCGGTGTGCGTGGAGTCGAGCGATCCTTTCTGGCCGGATGATTGCGCTGCGGCCGCGACGCCCGTCGCAGCGCACCCGCGATGCAGGGTCACTGCGCGTGCGCTGCGGGCGTTCCGCCGCCGGACCGCCGATTCCGCGCCCCCATGATCCGCGCGTGCCCGCATCGGTCGGGCCGCCGCACGCCGGCCGGCGGTCAGGCCGCGATCGGCGTTGGAGGCGGAGGCGAGGGCGGACTGCTGCCGGTGTCGTCCGGATGGTCGTCGTCGTTGCCGGCCGCATCGCGCCAGCGCCAGTCGGCGGCGGTCAGGGCCGGCAGGCCATGCGCGGCGCGTGCGCGGTCGCACTGGTCGCTGGGCGCGCCATGTTCCCAGGACGCATCGACCTCGCGGCACACCGACGGGCGCCGCGGGTGGATCGTGCAGCGCGAGTACACCCCGATCCGCGCATCCAGCGCCACGCAGCGGATCGGCGGCGCGTGCGTGCCCCGCATGCACAGCCGGTGCGGGTCCAGCGGTTCGGTCAGGTCCGCCGGCACCCCGCCTTCGGTGGACGCGTCCGATTCCAGCCAGTGGAAGGCGACGCGGAAGTGGGCGCAGCAGGCGCCGCAGCTCAGGCAGGGATGCGGCATCGACGCGAACGCCGGTGGGAGGGATGCGGATTCTTTTCCGGCGGCGGTGCGTCCCGCAAGTGGCCGCCGGTGCAACGCTCCGGGGCGATGGCCGGCATGTGCGCGGGCGCCGCCCGGGCCCATGATGACCGTCCCTGTCAGTCCACCGGAGAGCACCATGTCCGACACCGCCCGTGTCCAGGCCCGCACCACCGCCACCGACTTCGTCGTCGCCCTGGACGACCCGGCCGGACACCACTGGCAGGCCGACGAGCCGGCCGCGCTCGGCGGCGGCGACACCGCGCCGACGCCCTACCAGCTGGCGCTGTCGGCGCTGGGCGCGTGTACCGCGATCACCCTGCGGATGTTCGCCGCGCGCAAGCAGTGGCCGCTGCAGGACGTGGCGGTGCAGCTGGCGCTCGAACCGGCGGCCAGCGCGGGTACGGGTACCGACATCGTCCGCCGGATCACGTTGAGCGGTCCGCTCGACACGGCCCAGCGCGAACGTCTGCTGCAGATCGCCAATGCCTGTCCGATCCACCGCCTGCTGACCGGCGAGGTGCGGATCGCGACCGACCTGGTCGACTGAGTCCGCCGGTGCGCAGCGTGGCACCCGCATTCAGGGCGTGCGTCTTCGGCGGCGCCTCCATGCCTGGGGTGCATGCCGGACATCCGCCGCGCTGCGGGGCCGTCCGGCCGGCGCGCGTGCCTCAGCTGCGCACGGCGTCCAGCCCCATCTGCCAGAAGTCCGCCTCCAGCCGCGCCGCCTTGGCGAAGATCGCGACCAGCTCGTCGAAGCGGGCCTCGCTGGCGTAGCGCCGGCCCAGGTCGTCGAGCCAGGCCTGCGTTGCCTGGCCGACCTGCTGGAACGCGGCGCCGGCGTACTCGCCGATCCATTCGCGGTACGGATGCGCGGCGCCCAGTGCGTCCACGCCGTGCGGCGCCAGCCGGCGCCCGATCTCGGCATAGCCAAGCGTGCACGGGCTCAGCGCCACCTGCAGGTCGAGCAGGTCGCCGGACATGCCGATGTCCAGCACCCAGCGGGTGTAGGCCACGGTGGCCGGATGCTCGGCGGTGGCCTCGACGTCGGCGGCCGACAGTCCCCAGCGCTCGCACAGGCGCAGGTGCAGCTGCATCTCCACGTCGACGATCGCGGCCAGCCCGTCCTTGGCCGCGCGCATGTCGGCCAGGGTGCGGGCCTTGTACGCCGCCAGCGCATGCGCGCGCGCGAACTGGATCAGGAACAGGTAGTCCTGCACCAGGTACTGGCGGAACGCGGCCTGCGGCAGCGTGCCATCGCCCAGGCCACGCACGAAGGCATGGTCGACGTAGGCGTTCCAGTCGGCTGGCGCGGCCTGCTTCAGGCGTTCGAACAGCGCCATCTCAGGCCTCCGTCGCGCTGTAGGCGGCATCGAAGAACGCCAGCTCCAGCGCGACCGCGCGCTGGAAGAAATCGCGCGCCAGCGCCTCTTCCGCCGGGCCGACCCGGTCCAGTTCCTCGCGCAGGAAGGCGACGAAGTCGCGGAAGAACGGGTTGTCGTGCAGGGTGATCCACTCGGCGTGGATGAAGCTGGACGGCAGCGGCGCGGTCGCACGCGAGGCCCAGTCCAGGTACAGCCACTCGGCCACGTTCAGCACCGCCAGCGTCGCCGCGTAGGAGCGGGTCGCGGCGGCCTCGCGCATGATCGCCTGGAAGCCGGCGGTCGGCGCGCTGTCGGGGATCGCGGCGCGGCTGGCCGCGTCAACGCCCAGCGCCTCGAACGCGCGCAGGAAATAGGTGTTCTCCTCCCCGCTGACCATGCCCACGAACCGGCCCAGGCGCAGCCGCGCCTCGAAGCTGTCGCTGCTGGCGATCGCCGCGCCCAGCAGGGTCAGGAAGCTGTCGAGGAAGCGGTGGTCCTGGACCAGATAGGCGGCCATCACCTCGTCGGCGATGCGGCCATCGAGCAGTTCGCGCACGAAGCGGTGTTCGACGGCCTGCGACCAGGTGGGCTCGGTGGAGGCGCGCAGCGCCTCGGTGAAACGGATCGACATCGGAAGGCTCCGGGAAACGGGATGCGCGCAGGGCGCGGATGGGCTGGCGCTGCGGGGCATCGCGCTGGCGGGCGTGGGCCGATTGTCGTGCAGCCCGGTGCATGGCGTCCATGCACGGGGGACGCGGACGGTGGCGAGGCGCCGCGTGCCCAGCACGCCAGTGCATCCATGCGTGCGCGGAGCATCCACTGCCATGAGCGTGGCACTGTCGACCGACGCGCGCTGCAATGGTGAAGCGATGCCACGGATCGTCGAGCGGTTCCATCCGGCGTTCCCTACGGGTCCAGCGTGCATGTTCGCAGCCACCAGCGCGGTGGCGACGGGATGCTGCCTCACGACGTCCCTGGGAATCCGGCATGCGTGCTGCGCGCATGCATCGACGAACCATCGCGCCGCATCGGCGATAATCGGCGCATGACTTCGCCCTGCAACATCGCCGCGGTCCTGCCGCGGCTGGCCGCCGAGCGGCCCGACCAGCCCGCGATCCGCTGCCCCGGCCGCCGTGCCGCCGGCAGCGGCCTGGCCGCCTACGATGTGGTGCTGAACTACCGCGACCTGGACCTGCGCAGCGACGCGATCGCCGCCGGCCTGGCCCGGCACGGCATCGGCCGCGGCACCCGCACCGTGGTGATGGTGCGGCCCTCGCCGGAGTTCTTTCTGCTGATGTTCGCGCTGTTCAAGGCCGGCGCGGTGCCGGTGCTGGTCGATCCGGGCATCGACAAGCGCGCGCTGAAGCAGTGCCTGGACGAGGCCCGGGCCGAAGCCTTCATCGGCATCCCGCTGGCCCAGTTCGCACGGCGCCTGCTCGGCTGGGCGCGCTCGGCGACGAAGATCGTCGCGGTCGGCGGCCGCTTCGGCTGGGGCGGCACCACGCTGGCGAAGGTCGAACGCGCCGGCGCCGGCGCCGGCCCGCAGCTGGCCGACACCGCGCCGGACGAGGTCGCCGGCATCCTGTTCACCAGCGGCTCGACCGGCGTGCCCAAGGGCGTGGTCTACCGCCACCGGCATTTCGTCGGCCAGATCGAGCTGCTGCGCAACGCCTTCGGCATGCAGCCCGGTGGTGTCGACCTGCCGACCTTCCCGCCGTTCGCGCTGTTCGATCCGGCGCTGGGCCTGACCAGCATCATTCCGGACATGGATCCGACCCGCCCGGCGAAGGCCGAACCGGCGCGCCTGCACGCGGCGATCGCGCGCTTCGGCGTGACCCAACTGTTCGGCTCGCCGGCGCTGATGCGCGTGCTGGCCGACTACGGACGGCCGCTGCCGACGGTACAGCGCGTGACCTCGGCCGGCGCACCGGTGCCGCCGGATGTGGTCGCGCGGATCCGCGCGCTGCTGCCGGAGGACGCGCAGTTCTGGACGCCGTATGGCGCCACCGAATGCCTGCCGGTGGCGGTGATCGAAGGCCGCGAGCTGGAATCCACCCGCGCCGCCACCGAAGCCGGCGCCGGCACCTGCGTCGGCCGCGCGGTCGCGCCGAACCAGGTGCGCATCATCGCCATCGACGATGCCGCGATCGAGCACTGGAGCGGCGTGCGCGAGCTGCCGGCCGGGCAGGTCGGCGAGATCACCGTCGCCGGGCCGACCGCCACCGACAGCTATTTCGGCCGCGAGCAGGCCACCCGCAACGCCAAGATCCGCGAGACGCTGGTCGACGGCGGCGAGCGCATCGTCCATCGCATGGGCGATGTCGGCTACTTCGATGCCGACGGCCGGCTGTGGTTCTGCGGGCGCAAGACCCACCGCGTCGAAACCGCCGACGGCCCGCTCTATACCGAGCAGGTGGAGCCGGTGTTCAACGTGCATCCGCAGGTGCGGCGTACCGCGCTGGTCGGCATCGGCGACGCCGGTGCGCAGCAGCCAGTGCTGTGCGTGGAACTGCAGCCCGGCGTGCCGGCGGCGCGTTTCGCCGCGATCGAGGCCGAGCTGCGCGCGCTGGCGGCACCGCACGCGCAGGCCGCGCGCATCGGCCGCTTCCTGCGCCATCCCGCGTTCCCGGTCGACATCCGCCACAACGCCAAGATCGGCCGGGAAAAGCTGGCGGTGTGGGCGGCGCGGCAGGCCTGAGCCTCGCATCGCGTCGCCGCGTGCAGGTGCGCCGCTGCGGGATGTGCGGCGTGCACGCAACGCGCCGCTGGCGCGGCCTGGTAAGGAGCGGCCGTTCGTGGTCCGTGGGCGCGGCGGCGCCGGGCTGGACGATGCGCAGGCGAAGCGGCGGGCGGCTCCGTCGCGCGATACCGCGGCTGCATGACCGCTCGCCACCCGGATACGCACCGCACCTGCACCATCATCGGGATTTCCGGCAACACGCCGAAAGCGCCTGCCGATCAGTGGCTTGGAGCACTACCACCCCGGTGTGAGGCGTATCCGCCGGCGGTCCGCTTCGCCATCGACGCCGGCGGCCGGTATCGTGTGCGGCCCTGAAACGCGTGGAGTCGGCAATGCGGATCCTGGTCACCGGTGGCGGCGGTTTCCTCGGCCAGGCCCTGTGCCGCGGCCTGGTCGCGCGCGGGCACGAGGTCGTCAGCTTCAACCGCGGCCACTATCCGGCGCTGGCTGCGCTGGGCGTGGGCCAGGTGCGCGGCGACCTCGCCGATGCCGAGGCGGTCGGGCATGCGGTGGCCGGCGTCGATGCGGTGTTCCACAACGCGGCCAAGGCCGGTGCCTGGGGCAGTTACGACAGCTATTTCCAGGCCAACGTGGTCGGCACCCGCAACGTGATCGCCGCCTGCCGCGCGCACGGCGTGGGCCGGCTGGTCTACACCTCCACGCCCAGCGTGACCCACCGCGCCACCCATCCGGTCGAGGGGCTGGGTGCGGACGAGGTGCCGTACGGCGAGGACTTCCAGGCGCCGTACGCGGCGACCAAGGCGATCGCCGAGCAGGAAGTGCTGGCCGCCAACGACGCCAGTCTGGCGGTGGTCGCGCTGCGTCCGCGCCTGATCTGGGGCCCGGGCGACAACCAGCTGCTGCCACGCCTGGCCGAACGCGCGCACGCCGGCCGCCTGCGGTTCGTCGGCGACGGCAGCAACCGCGTCGACACCACCTTCATCGACAACGCCGCACAGGCGCACTTCGATGCGTTCGAGCACCTGGCGCCGGGCGCGGCCTGCGCCGGCAAGGCCTACTTCATTTCCAACGGCGAGCCGCTGCCGATGTGCGAGCTGCTCAACAAGCTGCTCGGCGCGGTCGGTGCGCCGCCGGTGACGAAGAGCATCCCGTTCGGCACCGCCTATCGCATCGGTGCGGTGTGCGAGCGCCTGTGGCCGCTGCTGCGGCTCAAGGGCGAGCCGCCGATGACGCGCTTCCTGGCCGAGCAGCTGTGCACGCCGCACTGGTACAGCATGGAACCGGCCCGACGCGACTTCGGTTACAGCCCGGCGGTGTCCATCGACGAGGGTCTCACCAAGCTGAAGGCCAGCTGGAAACAGGGCTGATCCGTCACCTGGCGTCGATGGCCGGATGCGCAAGATGGCTCCCGTACCGCGCGATCAGGCGCACTACACAGGGAGTTCCACCATGCTGCACTACGCCGTCGTCTTCTTCGTCATCGCGATCATTGCCGGTCTGCTGGGTTTCAGCGGCATCGCGGGCACCGCGTCCAGCATCGCCTGGATCCTGTTCGTCGTGTTCCTGATCCTGGGCGCGATCTCGCTGCTGCGCGGACGAAAGGTCTGACGCCGCCACGCGCGGACCGGTCCAGCCACGGGCGCGTTCATCGCGCCCGTGGCGTTTCCGGCGTCCGGCACCCGGCGACGCGCCGTACGCCCTAGAATGCGCGCATGCCTTCGCCCTTCGATGCCCTCAAGCCGCTTGCCGGCCGCGCCCTGGAACGGGCGCTCAACCGCGCGCTGACCCTCGATCCCGACGTCCAGGCCGGCCTGGTGCCGCTGGACGGTCGCCGCGTTTCGCTCGCCCTCGAGGCGCCCGCGATGGCGCTGGAGATCCGCGTCGCCAATGGCTACCTGCAGGTCGGCCCGCCGCTGGGCGA
>Ga0075364_10001792_pt1 | contig 11901 bp, 10 predicted proteins | sample EndMetdeltDD1764_FD_71517 | JGI IMG/M metagenome (GOLD analysis project Ga0075364, IMG submission 71517) | Populus endosphere microbial communities from Tennessee, USA - Endosphere MetaG P. deltoides DD176-4 | ecosystem: Host-associated > Plants > Roots > Endosphere | place: USA: Tennessee... | reverse complement strand
CGGCGCATGCGCTCGAGATCTTCGACGTCGAGCGCAACGGCATGAACGGCGGCAGCTTCCGCGTCTACGTGCGCCATCGGGGGAGCGCTGTGGCGGCAGGCGCCGGCGCCGCGGCGCGCGTCAGGGCGCACGAGGAGCGGGAGGATCGGCTCCAGCTCGATCGTCCGGAGATCTATCAGCGCTTCTGGCGCCGCATCGAGCGCACGAAGACGCAGCTGCGCAGGTTCCTGGAAGCGGAAGTGGCGAAGGGCAAGACCGTCTTCGTCTACGGCGCGTCGACGAAAGGCAACGCACTGCTGCAGTTCTTCGATCTGGACACCCGCCTGATCGCCGCGGCCGGCGACAAGAACGCGGACAAGTGGGGCCGGTTCACCCCGGGCACGCGCATTCCCATCGTCTCGCCACAGGAAGTGGGCAAGGCCCGCCCCGACTATCTGCTCGTGCTCATCTGGGCTCTGATCGACGAAGTCCGCGAGCAGTGGCAGCCGTACCTGGCCACGGGCGGCCGCCTGATCGTGCCCCTTCCGAGATTCAAGGTCATCTCGGCATGACGACTCCAGACGACGTCCTCGAGGTCGCGCGGAAGTGGTGCCGCGTGAGCAACTCGTCGAAGCCGGCGAATCTGGGCCGCCTGCTGGCCGACGACGCGGTCGTGCATGGTCTCGCGCGGGGCAGGCCGCTGAACGGACGCGACGCCATCCTCCGCGCGGTCTACAGCCTCGCGAGCATGTTCGCCGGCAAGACGTGCGAAGTGCTCGACGCGATCGCGCAAGGTGATCGCGCCGCCGTCCGCTGGCGGATGACGTTCAGCCCGGACATGTGGCATGTCAGCGGCATGCCGCTGTCGTACGACGGACTCACGATCTGCACCGTCCGCGATGGACGCATCGTCGAGCTGCACTGCAGCTTCGCGCGATGGTGGGTCTAGCCGTCACCCTCCGCGGTCCACTCCGCATCGCACGCCATGCGCATCCTCGTCACCGGTCATCTCGGCTACATCGGCACGGTCCTGACGCGGCGCCTGCAGGCCGCCGGGCACGACGTGCTCGGCATGGACATCGACCTGTATCACGGCTGCACGTTCGGCCGCGGCATGCCGGAGGTGCCCTCCGTCGTGCAGGATATTCGCGACGTCGAGACCGCCGACCTGCGCGGATGCGACGCCATCGTGCATCTCGCCGCGCTCTCGAACGATCCGCTGGGAGATCTCGATCCGGACCTGACGGACGAGATCAATCACCGCGGCACGATCCATCTCGCCGAGACCGCGAAGGCCGCGGGTGTGAAGCGCTTCGTCTTCTCGTCGTCGTGCAGCAACTACGGCGCGTCCGGCGGCGGCACGCTCCTCACGGAGACGGCGCCGTTCAATCCGGTCACGCCATACGGCCTCTCGAAGGTGCGTGCCGAAGCCGGTCTCGCACGGCTGGCCGACTCGAGGTTCTGTCCGACGATGCTGCGCAACGCGACGGCGTATGGGTATTCGCCGCGCATGCGGTTCGACATGGTGGTGAACAACTTCGTGGCCTGGGCCGTGGCCACCGGCCGGATCGTGCTGAAGAGCGACGGCACGGCGTGGCGTCCGCTCGTGCACGTGGAGGACATCTGCGGCGCGTGCCTCGCGGTGCTCGACGCGCCCTGCGAGCAGATCTGCGGCGAGGCCTTCAACGTCGGGCAGTCGGACGAGAACTATCAGGTACGCGACCTCGCGGAGATGGTGCAGCGCATCGCCGGCGGATGCGACGTGACCTTCGCCGCGGGGAGCGGCCACGACACGCGCTGCTATCGCGTGGACTGCTCGAAAATCGCGCGCATGCTGCCGGCATTTCAGCCTGCGTGGCGCGTGGACACCGGCGCCGCGGAGCTGCTCGGCGCGTTCCGGTGTCATGGCGTGCGCGTCGAGGAGTTCGAAGGCGCGCGCTATCGCCGGATCGATCGGGTGAGACAACTGCTGGCTGAAGGACACCTCGACGCGTCGTTGCGGTGGCGGGACGCGACCGTCCAGCGTCACCTCGCCTGATCGCACTCGACGCTCCCGGATTATGCCGATGAGCCCCGTGACCGTCACCGTCGCCATCCCCACCTACAACCGTCCTGGCTTCCTCCAGCGGGCGCTGCGATGCGTGCAGGCACAGACGCTCGCGCCGCTCGAGATCATCGTGCTGGACAACGCGTCCGAGGACACCACGTGGCGCGAGCTGCCGGAGCTGGCGGATCCACTCGTCCGCGTCATCTCGCATCCGTCCAACATCGGCGTGATGAACAACTGGAACAAGGCGATCGAGGAAGCGCGCGGCGACGCGATCTGCATCTTCCACGATGACGACGTGATGTATCCGAGGTTCGTGGAGGTGACGGCCGGACTGCTGGATCGTTTTCCCCAGGCCGGCATGGCGTTCACGCGCGTACGGCGGGTCGACTGCATGGGGATGTCGCTCGGGATCTGGTGGGAAACGGAGCACGAAGGCCCGATCGCCGGCTCCGACTACGTGCTGTGGTGCGTGCGGCGCTTCGGGACGCTGGCGCTGCCCTCCGCCGTGGTCTACCGGATGTCGACGTGCAAGGCGATTGGCGGATTCGGCGGAAGCCTCAGCACGAGCGCGTTCGACGCCGAATATTTCCTCCGCGTGGCGATGCACGGCGATGTCGTGTTCGCGAACGAGCTGCTGAGCGACTACACGCTCCATCCGCATCAGATCAGCGAGGAGTTCTGGCGGCGCGACCGGCCGTCGGGGCAGACGGACGCCTGTCTGGAGATCATGAACGCCGGATGCTGGCTGCTCGGGCGGGAGACGATCGCGGACGACACGCGGCGCGAGGTCGCGCAGGTGATGTCGAAGGCCACGGCGCTGATGGCCCATTGCGTTCGCCAGCGCACCGGGACGGCGGCGACATTCTGACGTGAGGTGACCATGCAGGCCGAAGCGTCCGCGGACATCGATACGCTGAAGATCGCGACCGAGTGGTGCCGGCAAATGGCGGCGGTCGAGCCAGGCGGGTTCGCGTCCATCCTCGCGCCCGACGCCGTCGCGCACGGCCTGTCGCCGGACGGAAGCGTGCTGCGCGGGCCCGAGGCGATGCAGGACTACTTCGCGACGCTCGGGCGGTTGTGCCGGCCGACGGGGTGCGAGGTGCTCGAATCGGTGGTGTCGGGCGAACGCGCGACGCTGCGCTGGGTGATACGGTTCCAGCCGGGGCTTGGCGCGTTCGATACACGCCACACGCACGTGGACGGCATGTCGATGATCGTCACCCGCGATCAGCGGATCGTCGAAGTCTGGAACACGTACGGGAGCGTGTGGATTTGAGCTGGGGATTCGAGCGGAACCGGCGATGACGGATCCGACGTTCATCGTCATTGGCGGCCAGAAATGCGGCACGACCTGGATGTACGCCATGCTGCGGCAGCATCCGGCGGTGCTCACCTCCCGCATCAAGGAAGTCCACTACTTCGACAAGCTCGAGCACTACAGCAAGGGCATCGACTGGTATCGCCGCCAGTTCCCCGACGCCGGCGGCGGAACGGCGGTCGGCGAGTTCACGCCGAACTACCTGTCGCCGAGCTGGGACTTCGATGACATTCCCGCACTGGTCGCCAGAGACTATCCTTTCCTCAGATTGATCGTCTCACTGAGAGATCCGGTCGAACGCGCGATCTCGGCCTACTACCATCACATTCGCGCGGGCAGAGTGCTGCCGGCGGATCGCATCCTGGATGTCAAGGATCAGCACGGGATCGTGACGATGGGCCTGTATGAACAGCATCTGCGGCAGTGGAGGCAGTACTTCGCGCCTGATCAGATGCTGTGCCTGATTTACGAAGAGGATCTCAGCGACCGCTGGAAATGTCGAACGCTGCAACGGATCTGCCGGCATCTCGGTGTCGACGAGGCGTTCCACCCGGAGGGCCTGACGGCTCGATTCAACGAGCGGACGAGCGACGCCGGGCGCCCCCCCGTTCGCGATTTCGAACGGGAGGCGCTGCAGCGCATCTTCCTCGAGCCGAGCCAGCGGCTCGCCGGGCTGCTCGGCCGGCCGCTTCCGTGGCCTTGGCTGACGTCCTGATGACACCGCCTGAATGGCCACTTGTGCAGCCGCGACGATCGGGGTATAGATCGTGAGTCTCACGGTCCATACCTCACAAAAGGAGCCGCCGGTTCCATGCGTGTCTTCGATCACCTCGTCCAGGATCTGAGCTGGGCGATCCGTTCGGCACAGCGGCAACCTGTGTTCACGCTGGTACTCGTCCTGGCGCCGGCGCTGGGGATCGCCTTGACGACGTCGATCTTCAGCGTGTTCTACGGCGTCCTGTTGCGGCCGCTCCCGTTCGCGGAGCCCGCGCGCCTGGTGCTGGTGAAGGAGTCACTGCCAAAGGTGGTGCCGTTCCCGATCAACATGCCTCCGGCCCATGCGATCGAACTGTCGCGCAACGAGGCATTCGCGCAGACGGCGCTCTTCGCTTCGCGCCCGCGCATGCTCGACGGCACGCCCCCGGAACGCATCCTGAGTCTGCGCGCCTCCTGGCATCTCCTCCCCTTGCTCGGCCTCACGCCCGCCGAGGGGCGGAACTTCACGGAGCCGGAGGATCGTGAGGGCGCAGCCGTGGCGATCGTGTCCGACGCCTTCGCGAAGCGCCACTTCGGCGAGTCCAGCGCGGTGGGACGCGTGCTGCGGTTGAACGCGCAGCCCATTCAGGTGATCGGTGTCCTGCCGGCGTCGCTGACCTTCCCGACCGACGGCATGCAGCAGCGCGGCAACGCCGATGTGTGGGTGCCGCTGGGTTTGACACCGGAAGAGCGGGCCCCGTCGAACGTGGACTACACGTGGTCGCTGCTGGCGCGTCTCGCGGATGGCGCGACGGTCGCACAGGCCAGGCAGGCCGCAATTCCCGGCATTCAGCGGATCGTGGCGACGCTGCCTCCGGAGATCCGCGCGCAGGCGGAAATGGGCGCCGCGATCGCGCCACTCGGGGACGAGCTCGTCGGCGGGTCGCGCCGCCTGCTGTTCCTGCTCCTCGGCGCCGTGGGCGCGCTGCTGCTGATCACCTGCTTGAACGTCTCGAACATGCTGCTCAGCCGCACCGCGGCGCGGCGGCGCGAGATTGCCGTGCGCGCGGCGATGGGCGCGAGCCCGCGGCGGATCGTCTGGCAGATGCTCCATGAGAATCTGCTGTTCTTTCTTCTCGCCGGAGCGCTCGGGGCCGTCTGCGCGATCTGGTCGCACAAGGCGTTCATGCGCCTGCTCCCTTCGAATCTCCCGCGCACGGAGGAGATCGGCATCGATACCACGGTGCTCGGCTTCACGCTCGCGGTGTCGCTCGTCACCGGGCTGATCGTCGGGCTGGCGCCCGCGCTGGGCTCGCTCGATCCCGATCTCCGGGGGACACTGCAGGAAGGATCGCGCGCCGTCGGCGGAGGGCGCGTGATCGGAAGAGTGCGAAGGTTCCTCGTCGTGTCGCAGATCGCGCTGACGGTGGTGCTGCTCGCGTGCGCGGGCCTGCTCGTGAAGAGCGTGTTCGTCGTCCTCGATCGCGAAGCGGAGTTGCACACGGAGCGGCTGATCACCTTCGGCGTCACCCTGCCCGACGCGCAGTATTCGACGCCCGTGTCGACGACGGTGTTCTATCGTGAGCTGCGCGACCGTCTTCGCCAGATCCCCGGCGCGCAGTCGGTCGGCGTGGGCACCGACATTCCGCTCGAAGGACGAGCGGCCCGCCTGATCTCGCCGGACCGCCCCACCACCGGCACCGAATCGGTCGTCCTGGACTACACGGCCGTCGAGGGCGCCTACTTTCACACGCTGGGCGTGCCGCTGACGGCCGGACGCTTCTTCGACGATCACGATCGCCAGGACGGCGAGCTGGTGGCGATCGTGAACGAGGCCTGCGCGAAGGCATTCTGGTCCGGACGTGCCGCGACCGATCAGCGCCTCAAGATCGGTCCGCCATCGTCGAACGCCCCCTGGCTGCGCATCGTTGGTGTGGTGGCGAATGTGAGCGGCCGCGAGGCCGGCGCCGTGAGCCCGCACATCTACGTCCCGCTCGATCAGGAACCGCTGCCGCCGTTCAGGCGTCAGGCCACCGTCGTGATGCGAACCGCAGGTCCTGGCGCGAATCTCGAAACGGTCGTGCGCAACACCGTACGCGCGCTGGAGCCGGCGCTTCCGGCCCTCAACGTGCGGTCGATGGATCAAGTGGTGAATGGCGCCGTGGCCCCGCGCAACGCGCAGGCCCGGCTCGTGGCGCTGTTCGGCCTGACGGCCCTGCTCCTGAGCGCGCTGGGCGTCTACGGTGTCGTCGCCTACTCGGTCTCCGCGCGAACACGTGAGATCGGGATCCGCATGGCGCTTGGCGCGAGCCGCTCGACGGTCTGGAGGTCGGTCGCCTGGGAAGGCGTACGGCTTGCATTGTTCGGCGTCGCCCTCGGACTGCCGGCCGCCATCGCGGCCGGACACCTGATTCGCGCGCTGCTCTACGGCGTGTCTCCGCAGGATGCCTTCACGTTCAGCCTGGTCGTGGCCGCTGTCGGCCTCACGGCGCTCGCGGCGTCGCTCGTCCCGAGCTGGCGCGCGGTCCGCGTCGATCCCCTGATCGCCGTCCGGAACGAATAAGCCCACTCCCCCGCCCCGGTCTCCGCCGGGGCTCGAAGAACGCGACCACACAATCCGAGGACCGCGATGCTGTGCATGGGCCTCAGCGGTGGATTCAATTTCGTCCACGAGAACGTCTATCGGTTCGGCTACGGCTTCTCGCACGATGGCGCCGCCGCGCTCGTCGAGGATGGGACGGTCGTCGCCGCGATCGAAGAAGAACGTCTCAACCGCATCAAGCACTCGAACAAGTTCCCCGAGCAGGCGCTGCGCTTCTGCCTCGCGCGCGCGAAGGCCCGCATCGAAGACGTCGATCGGTTCGCCTTCTACCTGCGGGAAGGCTGCTGCAACAACATCCTGTCGCGATCGTACCTGTATCACGAGCACGAGCAGTCCGGCGCCCTGCTCGACTCGAGAAGCCTGCTCTGCGATCGCCTGGGTCACACCTTCCAGCGTGACATCGCGCCCGAGCGGATCACGTTCGTGCCCCATCACATGGCACACGCGATCAGTTCGTTCGCGCTCTCCGGATTCGATCGCGGCCTCATCCTGGCGATCGACGGCATCGGCGACTTCCTCTCGGGAATCGTCGCCGTAGGCGATGGCGCTCGCGTCGAGGAGATCAAGCGGTTCCACATGAAGAAGTCGCTGGGCGCGCTGTACTTCTCGATCACGCGACTGCTCGGCTACACCTACTTCGACGAATACAAAGTGATGGGGCTTGCCCCGTACGGGGATCCCTCGCGCTATCGGGCGGCGCTGCGCGCGCTCTACGACCTGCTCCCCGAGGGAGACTACGAGCTGCGTCTGGACGGCGTCGCGTCGTCGCTGATCAAGCACGTCACGCCGCGCCGCAAGGGCGAACCGATCGAACAGGCGCACAAGGATCTCGCGGCCTCGCTGCAGGAAGCGTTGGAAGAGATCGTGTTCCACGTGCTGGGACACTACGGCCACGCCACGGGCCATCGTCATCTGTGCCTCGCCGGCGGCGTCGCGCAGAACTGCACGATGAACGGCCGCATCCTCTATTCCGGCCTGTTCGATCGCGTCTTCGTCCAGCCCGCCTCGCACGACGCCGGCTGCGCCGTCGGCGCGGCGCTTGCGGTGGCCACTCCCTCTCCGTCACCGCGGGCGCCCCGCGCGCTCCAGCACGTGTACTGGGGGAACGACATCGGCGATCGGGCGGCCATCGCCGCCGAACTGGAGAAGTGGAGCGGCCTGATCGCCAGCGAGCGAATGCGCGACATCACCAGGACCGCCGCGGAGCTCTTGGCGGACGGAGCCGTGATCGCCTGGGTGCAGGGCCGCTCCGAATTCGGTCCACGGGCGCTGGGGAACCGCAGCATTCTCGCGGACCCGCGGCCCGCCGAGAACAAGGACCGCATCAACAAGATGGTGAAGAAGCGCGAAGCGTTCCGCCCCTTCGCCCCCGCCATTCTCGAAGAAGACGTCGAGGAGTACTTCGACGTTCCACGCGACAAGGCCTGCTTCGCGTTCATGTCGTACGTGATCCGCGTGCGCGAAGACAAACGCGCGCTGCTCGGCGCCGTGACGCACGTCGACGGGACGGCGCGCGTGCAGACGGTCAGCCGGGACACCAATCCGCGGTTCTGGTCGCTGCTCGATCACTTCAAACAACTGACCGGCGTTCCGTGCCTGCTGAACACGTCCTTCAACAACAACGCCGAGCCCATTGTCGAGTCCATCGAGGATGCCATCGTCACCTGTCTGACCACGGACCTGGACTACCTCGTCGTCGGCGACTATCTCGTCACGCCATGCCGTGTCGATGCCGAGAGCTTGACGCGTCTGCAGATCTCGCTGCCGCCGTACGTCCGCATGGTGCAGCACCGCGGATTCGACCGGATGGGTGGCGCCATCAGCGACTGTGTCCTGAGCAACACCTACGATGAAGGGTTCCACCTCCCCATCAGCGACGATCTGTATCGCCTGTTGTCGAGCCTCCATGAGCATCCGGCGCTCTCGCCGGTCCTGAACGAGACGCTCGCCAATGAACTCCTGCAGTTGTGGCAGCGGCGGCTGATCAGAGTTCAGCCGTCGCCCGTCGCCGCGGACATACCATGAGCCTCACAACCTTCCTCGCCAGACTGCGCCCGAACGGCGTCCCGTCCAACGGCCACAAGCGCGTTGTCGATGTGGGATGGCTGATACGGACCGGCAGCGCCGGCTTCATCTGGGACGCGCCCGTGCTCTACAAACGCGAGGACAAGCTGCCGGCGCACGCCAAGTCCGCCGCGTACTGTCCGGCGGTGATCGACAACGAGCGGCGCCTCGTGCAGGTCGCGTGCCCGTTCGATCTGCGGCTCCGGATGATCATCACCGAGAAGGGCGAGGCGGTGCTGGAGGACGTGGACGGCATCAAGTCCGGCATGATGCCGCACGTCCTGATGAAGCTCACGAAGGTGGCCCCGAGAAGTGAGTGGCGTCATCCGCAGCGGCCGATCTTTCAATTCCGCACGCCGTACGTCTTCCTCTCGGACATGCCGGTCTATCTCGCGCAACTGCCGCCGTTTCTCGAGTATCGCGATCCGGCCTGGCCGGGCGTCGTGATCGGCGGACGCCTTCCGATCCACATCTGGCCGCGCACGCTGAACTGGGCCTTCGAGTGGTACGACATCACCAGGGAGTTGACGCTGACGCGCGGACGGCCCTGGTTCTATTGCCGGTTCGAGACCGCGGATCCCAGCCACAACATCCGCCTCGTGGAAGCCAGCCTGACGCCGGAGCTGAAGACCTACATGGCCGGGATCGAAAGCGTGGTCGAGTACGTCAACGGCACGTTTTCGCTGTTCTCCACGGCCAGGCGCCGCCGGCCGGCGCGGCTGCTGGTCCAGGCGACGAAGCCCGGAGGCGCGTGATCCGGGAACGCCAATGACGGATGTCTGCGTGATGCATCGTGGTTGTGGACCACCAACGTTTCGAAACCTTTCACCTTGAGAAGGAGTTCCCCATGAGCAGTTTCGAAGACCACAACCGTACGGACAATCTGGAAGCGATGTCGCTCGACGATCTCACGTTGTCCCATGTCGAGATCGAAGAACTGCAGAACGAAGACGCGCTCGGCATTCCCGAGCTCGGCGCCACGGGCAGCCTCTATAGCTGCACGTCGTACTGCAGCCTGTAAGACGCCAACCCTGACGGGGTAACGCCCCGCACGCCACGGTGCATCACGCAGACGTCTCGTCACGGTCGACCCACCCAGCGTTCCGCTCCACTTCAGTCCAGTATCGACATGATCCACATCACCGGCACCGGTCAGGTCTCGGCCTGCGTGTATCGCGAGCTGTCGGCGATCCTGGGCCCGCAGGCGATCTCTACCTCCCAGGATCCCGATGGCCAGGCCGGAGACCTCTTCGTCGGCATCAGCGACGGACCGCGGCTCACGCCGCTCGCGCAATGGGAGCGGCGCGCGCTCGACCGCCGCATGCGCTTCGTGCCGGTACACGTGCAAGGCGGTGAAGCGATCATCGGCCCCGAGATCAGGCCCGACCGCCCCGGTTGCCTCGCCTGCTGGACGACCCGGTACTTCGGCGCCAGAAAGAATGCCCGCCGCTTCGCCGAACAACAGGATCCCGCGGGCCTTCACCCGGCGGACGATCCGTGGCTGACGCCGCTCAACACCGCCATCGTCGGCCTCCTGGCCGCGCGCCGCATCGCCGCCCACGCCGGTGAGCTCGATCGGCGTGATGGCCATGGCAACGGCGATCGGCGTGACTGGTCCGCCTACTACTTCAATCTGCACACGATGACGGGAAGGGAGTGGCCGGTGAGGCCGGATTCCTCCTGTCCGGTCTGCGGCTGCCTCCCGGATGACAGCCCGGAGGGCGCGCGGCTCGACCTCGAACCGGGCGACAAATACGCCGAGGACGCCGATCGCCTGCGGCGGCTTCCGGAGCTGGACTGCGTCGCGGACACCTTCACCGGCTATCGCTCGAACATCGTCTCCAGCGAATACGTCAACTGGAACTTCAACATCGGCGCCGTCGTGTCGGTCACCGTGACGCTGTCCGACACGCGGCGTCCAGAGCCGTGTTCCGGCTTCTGCGCGACGTATCAGGACGCCCATACGGTTGCGATCCTCGAAGGCCTGGAGCGCTACGCGGGGGTGCGCCCTCGAGGAGTCCGCACCTCGGTCCGTGCAAGCGTCGCATCGCTGGGAGACCGCGCCATCGATCCGCGGAGGTTCGGGCTGCACGGACCAGACGAATACACCTCCTTCCCCGGCCTGCTCACGCCGTTTCGTGACGATCTGGAAATGGACTTCGTCTGGGCGTATTCGTTCGGCCGGCAATCCAGCGTGCTCGTGCCGAAGCAACTGGCCTACTACTCGCTCGGGACCTCGGAAACGTCGACCTTCGTGATCGAAGGATCGATTGGATGCGCGCTGGGCACTTCGCACGCCGAATGCGTCCTGCACGGCATCTTCGAGGTCGTCGAGCGCGACGCGTTCCTGATGACGTGGTACGCCCGGCTCGCCCCCGCGCACCTGGACGTGCTGGACTGCGCGGATCCCGAAGTGCGCTATCGATACCGCCGCCTCCGCGACGACGGGTTCGACGTCTTCGCCTTCGACATCACCACCGACTACGGCATTCCCGCGGTTTGCGTGCTGGCGCGGCGCCGCGAGCTGGCCATGCCGTACGCGTTCTGCGTCGGCGCGGCCCATCTCAGGCCGGAGCTGGCCATCAAGAAGGCGTTGCGCGAGCTGACCGCGGCCTACTGCCGCTGCCGGCTCGAGCTGCGGGACGAAAACATTCGGCGCCGTGCCGCCGCCAGCGCGGAGGATCCGTCCAAGGTCCAGACCATGGAGGACCATACGTTGTTCTACAGCGTGCCCGCGTCCGGCCGGCACCTGGACTTTCTGGTGAGCTCGCCCAGACGCACGTCGCTGCGGGCGATGGACGAATGCGCGAGCGTGCTGCGGTCGCGCGACCTGGGTGACGAGTTGAAGGGATGCGCGACGAGAATCCTGGCGGCCGGAAGCGATGTGATCGCCGTCAAGCAGACCCCTCCGGAGCTCGGCGCGAAGAACCTGCACACCTGCAAGACGTTGATCCCCGACGCAATTCCCATGACCTGGGGCCGGAACCGGCGGCTCGTGGGCCTGCGCCGATTGGATGCGGCGCTGCGGAACCAGACGATGCCTGGCGTCGATCCTCCGGGCCCGAACCCCATGCCGCATCCGTATCCATGATGGCGACGATGCGAACGAACGTCACCGATGTGCGTGACCTCGGCGTCTGTCCGTATGTCGTCGTCCGCCGCGCCGGCGTGCGGAGTGACCATTTCGATCGA
>Ga0075364_10001791_pt1 | contig 11902 bp, 9 predicted proteins | sample EndMetdeltDD1764_FD_71517 | JGI IMG/M metagenome (GOLD analysis project Ga0075364, IMG submission 71517) | Populus endosphere microbial communities from Tennessee, USA - Endosphere MetaG P. deltoides DD176-4 | ecosystem: Host-associated > Plants > Roots > Endosphere | place: USA: Tennessee... | reverse complement strand
GGCATGGCGGACCGGGCTGCGGTGAGTGCGTTGAGCATGGCGAGCCCGGCCGCCGAGTGTGCCTCCTCGGCGGTCAGGCTGTCCCCGACGATGCCGGTCCAGACGAGCGCGCCGGCGCGCCTGGGCGTCATCCCCGCGGTATAGATGACGCCGTCGTGACACACCGCCGGGACGTAGTCGCCCTGCGGCGCGGGTACGTCCAGGTCAGTCGACACCGAGCGCCACACCCTCCTGGCGGGGATCGGCGGCACCGGTCAGCACGCCCCGGCCGTCGAGCGAGATGAGTTGGGCGCTGCCGCCTGCGCCGAGATCGGGTTGCACGACGATGCGGTGCCCGAGAGCGGCCAATTCCTCGCGGACGGCCACGGGCAGGCTGGGTTCGACCCGCAGTTCGTCGGGGGCGCCGAGGACATCGGCGTCCGATCCCGGGAAGACGGTGAATCTGGACGCTGCCACCGCCTCGGCGGCATCCCGGTCGTGGTCCAGGACGTGGGAGATCAGCTGCATGTTCCACTGCACCTGTCCGTCGCCGCCGGGGGTGTTGCCGACATGTTTGAGGGCCCCGGCATCGTCGGTGACGATCCAGGCATTGAGGGTGTGCAGCGGCTTGCGGCGCGGTCTCACCTCGTTGGGGTGTCCGGGCAGCAGGTAGGCGCCCCGGCCCAACCGGTTGTTGAGCACCACGCCGGTGCCCGGCACGGTGAATTTCGCGCCGAAGGTGAAGGCCAGCGAATGGATGAAGCTCACCGCCCGTCCGTCGGCGTCGACCGCCACCGTCGAGGTGGTGTCCCCCGCCGCGACGGCCATCGGGCCACGCACCTCGGTCCTGCCGTCGAGATCGCGCCGCTGCGCGTGCAGGCGTTCGGCGTTCAGGATGTAGTCGACACCGTCGCGGCGGTTATCGCTGCCGCACAACGCAAATCGATCCGCGAAGGACAGTCGGGCGGCTCGGGCCAGCCGGTCGATCTCGGCCGCCGACAGCCAATCCGTCGCGCCGAGGGCGCCGTCACACAGCGCCGCCTGCTGCAACACCATCCACCCGGGTGTCGGCAACGGGGTCTGGTGCAGCACCGCGCCGGCGTAACGCCCGGTGAGCGCGGGCTCGGGACGCACCTGCGCGCCGGCCGCCCATTCGTCACCGCTGAACGGCGCGCCGCCGGCCTGCAGCGCCGCCACGGCCCGTTCGGCGAACTCTCCGGTGTAGAAACTGCCGGGGTTGTGCGCCAGCATGCGGATCGTTGCCGCCAGCGCGGGCTGCGCGAGCGGGTGCCCGATGGTAGGCCCGACACCGTGCGGTGCGTATATCTCGGCGAGGCCGGGATCGGCCGCAACCGCCGCCGCCGCGACGTCGACATCGCCTGCGGTGCGGGCCGAGCAGGGCAGCCCGTTCTCGGCGATGCGGGCGGCGGGTTCCCACAGTTCGGGCAGTGATCTGGTGGCGCCGCCGCCATGCAGTGCCAGCAGCGCAGCCGGAGCGCCGGGCACCGCCACGGCCAGCGGGCCGTCCATCGGGATCGCGCCGAAGCCTTGCGTGGCATAGAAATCCGGGGTCCCGCCATCGGGTCCGAAGCCGGATCCGTTGACGGTCCACACCCGCCCGTCGGGTTCGCGCACCACGGCGAAGGCATCGCCACCGATACCGCACTGTCCGGGCAGGGTCAGCCAGGTCAGTGCGGCCATCGCCAGCGTGGCGTCGACGGCGTTACCGCCGTCGGCCAGCACCCGGGCGCCGGCCAGGCTGGCGGCCGGGTGGCTACTGCTGACCATGCCACCCGCCGACAGCGCCGGGGGACGTTGCGCCGCGCCCATCAGGCGCCCCGGCGGGCCCGGCGGGTCGGGCCGGCGGGCATCTCCCCTGGCTCCACCCCGACGAAGATCTCCCCGTCGCGTTCCTGGCACGGGAAGGTCTTGATGGGTTCGGTGGCCGGCGGGCTGATCGGCTCGCCGGTCTCCAGGTCGAAGGCGCTCCCGTGGCAGGAGCAGCCGATACCGTCGTCGCGCAGCTTGCCCGAGGACAGCAGGCAGTCCAAATGCGTGCAGTAGTTCGAGGTGGCGTAGGCCTTGCCGTTGAGCCGCGCCACGGCGAACTCGTGATCGCCGGAATAGAACCGCCGGACGATACCCTCGGGCACCTGCCCGGATCGTGCTACCCGAACGAAATCCATTGCTGTTCTCCGCATTTCTGTGATGTGGCGGTTCTGTGGACAGAGACTATCGAGTTGTCAGACGTTGAGGTAGACGGTCTTCTCGGCCAGGTAGAACTCCATCATCGAAGCCCCGGCCTGCTCTTTGAACGTTGCGGTCGACGACGCCTTGTATCCGCCGAACGGGGCGTTCATCGCCATCCCGGTGGTCGGCTGGTTGATCTTGACCAGGCCGGTCCGCGATTCACGCGCGAAGCGCTGCGCGGTGGCCAGGTCCGAGGTGACGATGGCCGCGGACAGCCCGAACTCGGTGGCGTTGGCCAGCTCGATCGCCTCGCTCAGCGAGCCCACCCGCTGGAAGGCCAGCAGCGGGCCGAACACCTCTTCGGTGACGATGCGCATCGTGGGTTCGGTGTCGGTGAACACGGCGGGACGCACGAAATGCCCACCCGGACCGGCGGCCACCTCCACGGTGGTGCCACCGCACCGCAGCCGGGCGCCCTCGGCGACACCGACCGCCACATAGTGCGCGAACTTGTCGAGTTGCTGCGCGCTGGCCAGCGCGCCCATGTCCACACCGTCATCGGCACCCGCGCCGACCACCAGGGCCTCGGTGCGCCGGATGACCCGCTGGACCAGCTCGTCGTGCACCGCATCGGTCGCGATCACCCGGCTGGTGCCGGTGCAGGCCTGACCGGACAACCCGAAGGCGCCCTTGACGATCAGCGCCGCGGCGCGGTCCAGGTCTGCGTCGTCGGCGACTACCACCGGGTTCTTTCCGCCCATCTCCAGCTGGACCCGCCGGTGCGGCCCGACCCGGCCGTGGATGGCGCGGCCGACCTCGGTGGAACCGGTGAACGTGATCGCCGCGATCCGCTCGTCGGCGGCCACCGCGGCGCCGGCCACCCCGTCTCCATGGACGAGGGCGATCACCGAAGGCGGCAGACCGCCCGCCAGCAGCGCCTCGACGAGGCGCTGGCCCATCAGCGGGGTGATCTCGGACGGTTTGAACAGCACCGGGTTTCCGACCGCCAGGGCCGGGCCGAGCTTGCGCGAGGGAATGTTGAGCGGGAAGTTCCACGGGGTGATCGCGCCGACGACACCTATCGGTTCCCGCAGCGTGTACAGCAGGGTGTCACCGACCGCGGGCAGCGTCACTCCCCCGCTGCGGGTCGCCTCGGCGGCGTAGAACCGCAGATTCGCCGGCGTGCGGCCGACCTCCATGGTCGCCTCGGCGAGAGTCTTGCCCTCTTCGCGGACCAACTCGGCGATCAGTTCGGGACCGCGCTTCTGCAGTTCCGCGGCAGCCGATTCCAGGATCGCCGCGCGGCGCTCGGGTGCGGTCGCCGCCCATTCCGGCGCGGCCTTCTCCAGCCCGTCGACGGCATTGGCGACATCGGCGGGCCCGGAGGCCGGGAAGGTGCCGATGAGGTCGGCCGGGTCGGCCGGATTGGTTCGGGTGAAGGTGTTCCCGGACACCGCGGGCACCCAGGACCCGCCGATGAAGTTGAGCCCTGTGGTCATTGCTGTACCTGCGATTCTTCGTCGATGTCTGCGTAGGCGAGGTCCCACAGATCGGTGTCGTCATCGCACAGGGCCGCCGTGTCGACCTCGCGGCCGAGCAGTTCCCGCACGGCCATGATGTCCTCACCGCGGTCGACGGCGAAGGCGCCCCGCACGGTGGTGCCTTCGAGGTAGATACCGGTGAAGTCCAGTGCACCGATATCGCCGCGGATCACCGGTTCTCCTGTTGCCTCACCGACGAATTGGAGGTTGCGTCCGTGCTGGTCGGACCAGAACCACGGGGCGTCATCCGAGGGTGCATCGCGGCCGAGCATCGCGTTGGACACCGCCACGCCCTGCCTGCTGGCGTTGTCGAAATGTTCCAGCCGAATGTGGCGGCCCACCCGCTCGGAGTACCTGCGTGCCACATCGCCCGCGGCGAAGATGTTCGGGATGTTGCTGCGGCCCAGCGCATCCACCACGATCCCGTCCTCGACACGCAGACCGGAGGCCTCGGCGGCGGTGGTGTTCGGCGTGATGCCGATGCCGATCACGACGGCGTCGGCCTCGAAAGGTTCTGCGCCTCCGTCCACCTCGACGAGCACACTGTCGGCGGTGGTCCGGATGCCGGCCAGCCGCACTCCGGTGCGCAGATCCACGCCGTTGTCGCGGTGCAGTCGGCTGACCGTCTCCCCCATCGCCGATCCGAGGGTGCGGGCCAGTGGTACCGGTACCGACTCGAACACGGTGACCGCCACCCCCGCGGCGGCCGCGGTGGCGGCGATCTCCAGACCGATGAAACCCGCACCGATGATGGCCAGTCGGCGCCCCGGCGCCAGCACCGGGGCCAGCCGCAGCGCATCGTCGAGGGTGCGCAGGTAGTGCACGAGATCGGGTCTCGGGCCGGGCACCGGTAACGTTCGCGGGGTGCCCCCGGTGGCGAAAAGCACTGCGTCGGCGTCGATATCGGCACCGCTGTCCAACACGACGGTCCGCGACCCCGGATCAACCCGCTGCACGCTGGTTCCGGTGACGATCTCCACGTCGTTGTCGGCGATCCAACTCGGCCGCAGAATCCAGAGGGCGGCCTCGCTGTCGGCGCCTGCCAGGAATTCCTTGGACAGCGGCGGGCGCTGATAGGGCGCATGGGGTTCGTCCCCGATGAGCATGATGCGGCCGTCGAACCCCTGCCTGCGCAGGTTGCGGGCGGCGACGGCGGCAGCCTGTCCGGCGCCGACGGTGACGATGGTGCGCGGTGTCATGTCCGCGCCTCCTCTTCGGTCCGGGCCGGCACACGGGTGTCCGGCGCGACGTTGACGTAGACGGTGCCGTCGTCGTCGACGCGCACCGGATAGGTGGGCTGGCAGAGGTCCTGATCGGCCTCGTACCCGGTCTCCAGGTCGAATTGCCACTGATGGCCCGGGCAGATCACCTTGCCGTGCAGCAGTGTCCCCTTGAACAGCGAACGATCCTGGTGCACACAGAGATCGGCGAAGGCATACACCCGCCCTTCGGTCTGGAACAGCGCGACGGCAACCCCGTCGACCTCGACCCGCAGCTTGCGGCGTCTGCCCAGTTCCCGTGCGGTGGCGACCGCGGTCCACTCCATGATTCTCCTGTCCGATTTCGGCGCGCCCACGCTCGCGCAGCGCTCGTGGACGCGCCGAAGTCACTCAGACCGCGACCGGCTCCAGCTCGGGCGCGACGTAGGTGTCATACAGGCCCTTGGTGTAGGAGAAGCGCATCTCGGCGCCCCAGCGCACCATCTGCAGGCAACGCTGCTGCAGCGCCACGGTGTCGGCGTGGTCCAGCACGATCTGGTAGCCGCGCTCGCCGTGCACCACATCGGAGGTGATGTGCAGATCGAAGAACTCGATCTCGTCCTCGGTGAACTTGTAGACCTCACGCAGGGGCACGATCTGCTTCATGTAGATACTGGGCACCTGCGACTCCAGGCCGACCACCAGCGCGGCGGTGGCCACCACGAAGTGCTCGCGCTGGGACACCGCGTAGCACCAGGACTGCAGGCCACGGGTGATGGCGTTCATATTGTTTGGGTCTTCGATGCGTTCCTTGGTGGTGCCGCATGCCTCACCGAACTTGATCAGCAGGTCGGTGTGCCGGATGTCGGCGAGCTCTTCCTCGTACATGTTCTGCAGCGTGAAGTCTTTCGCGCCGGTGAACTGGTCCGGGGTGTTGGCGTAGATGTTGGCCAGGTAGTCGGCGAACGGCCCGACGTAGTGGAAGTGGTTCTCGGCCCAGCGGGCGAAGTGGTGGCGCTCCAACTGTCCCTCGGCCCACGCCTTGGAGAAGGACGCGTTCTTGGCCTCGCGTCCCTTGATCGCGTTCTCGAGCTCGGTGCGGAACTCGTCACGGCCCAGTAGTTCAGTCATGGTTGTCGATCCTTTCGATCCTTCGTTGTTCGGGGGCTGCAGGACGACGCATTGCTGCGAATGTCTCTCTGCAGCAACGACGTTATCCAGGGGTGCATGCACGCGACAGGGACAACATCACCCGCATCTGGTGGTGCGACCGGTCAAGGTGCACAGCGCAATCAGCGCGCGACGACCGCAGCGGTCAGCGCCTCGAACTCGGCGAGGATCGCCGCGCCCACCGCCTTGTCCTGTGCACCGTTTCCGCCGCTGATCCCGACGCCGCCGATGATCTGGCCGTTGAAGACGAGCGGAAACCCGCCGACGAAGACCGCGAACTTGCCGGGCAGCATGTGGCTGATGCCGAAGGCCTCGTTGCCCGGCAGTGCCGGGCCGTCCGGCGCCTCGTTGAACAGATGGGTGGCCCGCTCGTGACCTGCGGCGGTGAACGCCTTGGCGATGGAGATGTCGACGCCCGTCAGCCGGGCGCCCGGAAGGCGATGCAGGGCAAGGACATTGCCGCCGTCGTCGCAGATGCACAGAGTCTGTTTGACACCGATCTCCTCGGCCTTGGCCCGGCCGGCGGCGAGCAGGGGCAGAGCGTCGTCGAGGGTGATCCGGTAGATCTGGTGCATATCTGCTGACCTCCTGAGGATTGCTGGTTCGTGCGGGACGGAGATGCCGCCCCGGGCTGTTCGCCTGGTGAATGTCTACCGGGACACGCGCACGCCCGCCTTGGTCACAATGTCCGCTTTATCGGCCACATCACGGTCAAAGTGCACATAGGCTGTGGGCAGTCGACAGTGTGATCGTGGTGGTTCGATCCGCCACCGCATCGACGAACGCGCCGCACAGAGCAGGTGAGGACATGCCAGCAGAGCACCCGCACGGTGACCGGATGACGGTCGCCGGACTGCTCGACGAATCGCTCATGTCGGGTGCCCGGGTGATCGCCGGTCAGGATCACCTCGGTCGCGAATTACATTGGGTGCTGCCGCTTTCGGAGGTGCTGTCCCGCCATGAGCCGCTCGACGGCGTCGCGGTCTACGCGCGTCCGGAGGCACTGCTGGGCACTGCCGGAGCGCTTGCCGCGCTGGCCGCCCGCGGCGCCACCACCCTGGTGGTCGACGGTGCGGTACCGGCCGATTTCCCGGCGGCCCTGCCCGCCGGCCTCGTGGTGATCGAGATGGCATTTCCGGTCGGGTTCACCGCGCTGAACCGGCTGCTGGCGGAGCGGGCGCTGAGCCAGGAAGTGCACGTGATGCGGTACGCCACGCACGTGCACGCCTCCTTGGCGGGGCTCTTCCACCGCGGCGCCGGGCTGCAGATATTGATCCGCGAGGTGTCCAACCTGGCCCGTAACCCCGCGGTGGCTCTCGACGCCCGCGGCCAGATCGTGGCCCACAACGGTCTGGCCGCCGAGGCGGCGGGAGCCCTGACCGAGGTCGTCGTGCCCCGGTTGACGGTCGACCTGCCCGCCGGCGCCCGGCTCTCTGGTCACCACGACACCCGCGTCGAGCATCTCGCGGACCCGCACGGCACCACCTGGACCGCGATCTCCACGGCCATCCGGCTCGGTAAGGCCTTCGAGGGTTGGGTCCTCGTCCTGGTCCCGAATTCCGAGCCCGGCGCCCACGACCTGGCGCGACACATCGTGGTCACCGAACAGGCGACCGCGATCATCGGTTCGGAGATGCTGCGCCAGCACAGTGTCGACGAAGCCGAGGAACGCGCCCGCGGTGATTTCGTCCAGGCCCTGGTCCACGGCCACTTCTCCAGCGAGCACGATATGCGCGCACGCGCCGAATACCACGACATCGACATCGACTCGCAGTTCGGTGTTTTCGTTGCACCGGGCGCGATTCCGCATGGTGTGGACAATCCCGCGGCCAGCATGGTCCGGCTGGCCCGGTACGCCGCCAATGTGGCGCCGGATCCCGCCGTCCGCTCCTACGTCACCGTGCTGGGCGACGTCCTGGTGGTGGTGCGCTCCCTGTGCGGCGGCGACGACACGGCGCGGCACCGCGAGATGGTGCACTATGCCGAGGCGATGGCGGGTGAACTGGAGAACCGGCGCGGCGCCGCGGTCGCCGTCTCCTACAGCAGGCCGGCCAGTGGCGCACAAGCCGTCTCGGCCAGCTACCGCGAGGCCCGCATCGCGCTGGGCATCGCACGTCGGCTGGGCCTCACCGGCGCGGTGTCCTATCAGGACCTGCGCAGTTTCACGGTGCTCGCCGAGATCGCCGACACCGACCAGAGCAAGGCACTGGTCAACGACGTGCTGGGGCCGCTGCGCGCCACACCCGACCTGCGCGATTTCCTCACCGGGTACCTGGCCAACGGCGGGAACGTCAACGCGACCGCCCGGGTGCTCAACGTGCACCGGAACACCATGCTGACCAAGCTGGACCGGGTGTCGCGGGCGATCGGTCTCGATATCCGGTTGCCCGACAACCAGTTCACCGTCTGGTTGGCGATCCGGCTGGACCTGCTCAGCGAGGTGCACGCCGCCGTCGACCGGGAGGCCAGCTTCCGCTGAGGTGCGGCGCCGGCGCTACCGTTCGGGCGCCGGGTCCGGTCCGATGAACGAGCCCAGCAGTCCGAGCACCGCGACGCCGGAGACCATGGCGAACGCGAGCGTGAAGCCGATGGTGTCACCGAAGCCCAGGGCGATCGCGACCCAGGCGGCACCCATCGCCGAGCCACCGAAGCGCACCAGGTTGAACAGCCCGAGCCCGGTGCCCTGTGCCCCGGCGGGCGAGCGGGTGGCGCCGGTCGCGGCCGGCGTCTGCACGAATGCCGTCCCGATGCCGATCAGGACCAGAATCGCCACGAAGCCGGCCAGTCCCCAACGCTTCTCGACCAGATGCGCGCCGACGGCCGCCGCGAGCAGCGCCTGACCGAGGATCAACAGCGACAACCCGGCGCGCAGGACCCGGCGGGCCCCGATCCGGTCCAGATAGCGCCCGACCAGTGGGCCCAGGATCACCATCGACGCCGGGATGGCCAGCAGCACCACGCCGGCCAGCGACCCGGTCCGGCCGCTGCCGACGAGGTAGAGCGGAACCGCCAGCAGTGTGGCCCCGAGACTGAACATGAGGGCGAACGCGCCCAGGGTGCTGCGCACGAACCGGGCCTCCGCCACCAACCGCACGTCGACGAACGGCTCCGGCACCCGCAGGCAGTGCCAGACGAAGAACAGCAGGACCGCCACCGCCACCGTCACGGCGGCCGCGACGACCGTCGACAGGCCCTGCTGCGGGACGAGTGCGACACCGAGGATCAGCAGCCCCGACCCGAACGTCAGCGCGATGGCACCGACGGTGTCGAAGCGCATCGCGGTGCCGGGATGACGCGGGATGTGCAGCAGGGTGCCGATCAGGCCTGCCAACGCGACCGGCACGAGCGGGACGAACACCCAGCGCCATCCCCAGCCGTCGGCGATGAAGCCGCCCATCGTGGGGCCGATGGCCTGACCGATCCCGTTCACCGAGGCCCACAACCCCACCGCTCTGCCTCGCCGTTCGCCGGCGAACAGCCAGGTCAACAGGCCGAGCACGGCGGGGCCGAGCGCGGAGGCGGCCGCACCACCCAGGCAGCGCCACAGGATCAGCAGTTCCAGTGAGGGTGCGGTCGCGGCACCGATGGCGCATACCGCGGTGGCGACCATCGACGCGCAGTACATCCGCCGTCTGCCGAAGCGGTCCCCGATCCAGCCGACGAGCGGCATGGTGGCGGTGAAGGTCATCAGGAAGCCGACCACCACGAACACGCCGCTGCCCAGTGGGGCGCCGAACTCGGCGAGGATGGCCGGCATCGGCACGTTCACCACGTTGTTGCTCACCGTGCCGACCAAGGTTCCGGACAGCAGTGCGGCGAGCGCGAGGGGCGTGCCTGCCCCGTCGGGGACCGCCGGGCCCGCGGGGGCGCGGCTGTCTGTGTCAGTCATGGGCGGGGACTTCCGTGGCCGATCTGGGTGGTGCGCGGGATGCAGGGGCATCCGCACAGCCACTTTCTCATTCCCGGCGCGGTGCAGGTGCCGCCTGTGCGGGCCAAGGCGCACAGCGAAGCCGCCCGCAATCGGTCATTGTGCACAGCCGGTCCGGGTGCGTGCATCGTGACAAACCGCACCCCAGCGCGGATTTTAACGTTTGCGAAACACCACGACATCAGGATGACAATGTCGGAACACGTTGCACAGGGCCGTACGCACACCGTTGTGCACAGTGTGCGTTGACCCGGCCGGGCAACGGGCCGAGCATTCCCACATCAGACTGCACAGCCCACGAGCAGTTGTGAGTGAAAAGACCGTCGATGGACATACAACTCAGCGCGGCCCACTGGATCTATCTGGCCGGAATCGTCGTCATCCTTCTCACGATGGCGCTTCGCAAGAACATCGTGGTGCCCGCGGTCATCGCGACATTGCTTACGGCGTGGGTGTTTTCGGGCAGCATCGTGACCGGCCTCGCGTCGATCTTCAACGCCAGCCTCGTTGCCGCTCACGAGTTGTTCAACATCTTCCTCATCATCGCGTTCGTGACGGCGATGCTCGGCGCACTGCGTGAGATGGGTGCCGACCGACTGATGGTGACGCCATTCCGCAGAGTGATGCGGGCGGGCACAAGCAGTTTCGTGGTACTGGCCATCGTCACCTATGTCATCTCGCTGTTCTTCTGGCCCACTCCCGCCGTACCACTGGTGGGCGCCGTGCTGATCCCGGTGGCGATCCGGGCCGGTCTGAGTCCGCTGTCGGTCGGCATGGTGATCGCCATCGCCGGGCAGGGCATGGCCTTGTCGTCGGACTACATCATCAAGGTCGCCCCGGGCATCTCGGCGACGGCAGCCGGTGTCGATACCGACAGCGTCGCCGACAAGGCGATGGTGCTGTCGCTGATCGTGGGACTCGTCGCGCTGGCCATCACCTACCTCACCCAGCGCCGCACCTGGCAGAAGCCGTCGCCGGAACTGCTGGTGGCCTGGGAGAACAAGGCCGACAAGTTCGGCGTCGCCACCGATGCGGATCGTCCCGGCGCGGACGGACCGGGTGGCGCCGGTGTGAACCTGCGCGGCGACGCACCGGTCCCGGCCGGCGGCGGCAGCAGCAGCGATGCCAATGCCCCGACCGCGACGATCGTGCTCGACGATGCCGTGGCAGATCCGGTCGATCCACCGAAAACACTGTCGGCCAAAGCTTTCGCCGTGATCGTGCCACTGGCCTACCTGGCGTTCATCGTCTATCTGCTGCTGGGCAAGTTCACCAGCCTGGTGCCGCCGCTGCAGGGTGGTGACGCCGCGGGCATCGTCGGCGGTATCGCCGCGATGCTGCTGTTCGCCGCCTGTCTGACCAACGACAAGCGGACATTTCTGGAGAGCTCGTCGACCCATATCGTCGACGGTCTGGTGTTCGCCTTCAAGGCCATGGGCATCGTGCTGCCGATCGCCGGGTTCTTCTTCATCGGCAACGGCGACTTCTCCGCGCGCATCCTGGGAATGCCCGAGGACGCCACCGGACCCGCGCTGCTCTTCGATCTCATCAACGCGGCTCTCTCACATGTCGCACCGAACGCCTTCATCGTCGCCTTCACGGTGCTCTTCGTCGGTGTCATCGCCGGGCTCGAGGGTTCCGGGTTCAGCGGTCTCCCCCTGACCGGGTCGCTGGCCGGTGCGCTCGGCAACGCCGCCAACATGGATCCCGCCACCCTGGCCGCGATCGGCCAGATGGGCAACATCTGGTCCGGCGGCGGCACGCTGGTCGCGTGGTCATCGCTGGTCGCGGTGGCGGGCTTCGCACGGGTCCCGGTCCTCACCCTCGCGCGCAAGTGCTTCCTGCCGGTGATGAGCGGGCTGGTGTTGTCCACGGTGTTCGCCATCCTCGTCTTC
>Ga0075364_10001790_pt1 | contig 11909 bp, 10 predicted proteins | sample EndMetdeltDD1764_FD_71517 | JGI IMG/M metagenome (GOLD analysis project Ga0075364, IMG submission 71517) | Populus endosphere microbial communities from Tennessee, USA - Endosphere MetaG P. deltoides DD176-4 | ecosystem: Host-associated > Plants > Roots > Endosphere | place: USA: Tennessee... | reverse complement strand
CCATCGACATCGAAATCCCTTGGAGTGTGGCGGTACTCGGCAGCGATATCGATCGCATCCTTCAGGACATCGCTCTCGGCGACACCGTGTCCCGCGAAGTACTCAACCGGGTTCCGACCCTGATCCTCGAGAATTCCCTCGTGGGAGACGGTGTCGATGGTGACCGTTTGCCCTGAACGCATCTGCAGCACCGGCTGCGCGTGGACGGTGGGAACGTAGCCCCACAGCACCTGGTCGGGCTGTGACCCAAGATAGTGATCACCCGGCACGGGTCCGCCTCCCGGCTGCAAGATCCCGCCGGCACGGGCCGATGCGCCGCCGCCCGCGCCAGGAGCCGACGTACAGGCGGCGACGCCCGCCCCAGCACTCAAAGCGGCCACCGCCTGGACGAACCGTCGGCGCCCTATTCCTCGCGTGATCGTCTGGGCGGCTGTTTCAGCATCACTGTTCATCTTCGGGGCATTCCCCGATGCGATTTCGGACGCATTGCCTGGGCGTAACACTTTTCGACATTGGACTACTCTCGCGGGCGTGCTGGATGCTCTGTGGACCGCCGCGACGCGGCATCCGTTCCTCGACGCCGTGCGTGACGGCACCATCGCCGACGCGGACTTCAACCGGTGGCTCGCGCAGGACGCGCTGTTCGTCGCCGATCTGCTCACCTTTCAGGCGCGACTTCTCGCGCGGGTTTCGCGCCCGGCTCAGGGCGCGCTCGCGGGCGGATGTGTCGCCCTGGTCGACGAGCTCGATTGGTTCGAGGTGCAGGCCGCCGAGCGGGGTGTCGACCTGGCGCAGCCCGCGCTCGAGGCGACGCTCGCGTACCGCGAGCTGCTGCAGCGATTGGACGCGGCGCCTGTCGACGTGGCGCTGACGGCACTCTGGGTCATCGAACGGGTGTACCTGCTCGCGTGGTCGTCGGCCGTCTCGGGTACCTCTCCCCTACGCGAGTTCGTGGACCATTGGACCGCACCAGGCTTCGCCACCTACGTCGATGCCCTCGGCGTACTGGCGACCCCTGACGGCAAGGACGATGTGGTGGCCGAAGTGCTGACGCGAGAGGTTGCGTTCTGGGATATGGCGCTGACATGAGCCTGTCCAACCAACTGTGGTCGGCCAATGGTGACCTCGCTGCCGAGGCGCTGGCGCATCCGTTCATCCGCGGCGTCGGTGACGGCTCGCTGGATCGCAGCATCTTTGCGGGCTACGTCGCGCAGGATGCCTTCTTCCTCGAATCTTTCGCGCGCGCATATGCTTTGGCCCTGGTGCGTAGCACCGACACAGCCACGCTGATCGCGTTGGCCGGCTTGATCTCCGGTGTCGCGGAGGAGTTGGGTCTGCACAACTCGTACGCCGCGCGGTGGGGTATCGACATGGCGGGCGTCGAACCGTCGCCCGCGACGCTGGCGTACACCGACTTTCTGCTGGCGACCGCTGCCACGAGCGGTCTGGGCGTGACGCTGGCGGCGATGACCCCGTGCATGCGCTTGTACGCCTGGCTGGGAACGTCGTTGGACGCGGGCTCGGCAGGACCGTACGCCGAATGGGTCCAGACGTATTCGGATCCCGGCTTCGAAAGCTTGGCGTCACAGCTGGAGGCCCGCCTCGACCAGCATGCCGACGACAGCCCGGCCGTCAGCCAGTCGTACCGACGAGCGATGCGCCTCGAGGTCGCGTTCTTCGAATCGGCGATGTCAGGCTGATCGCAGCCGCAGCACGTGGGCCGCAGCGTAATCGCCCGGCGTGACACCGAATCTCGCGCGGAAGCCCTTGATGAAGTGGGACACACTCGTGTACCCCACTGAGTGCGCGACGTGCGCGATGCCGAGGCGTCCGTCGTCGAGCAGTTGACGTGCCCTATCCAGCCGGGCCTCTTTCACGTACTGGTACGGCGAGCGTCCGGTCACCTCGCGAAAGGCGCGCGAGAACGCCGACGGGCTCAGACATACCTGCGCGGCAAGGGCGTCGACCGTCAGCGGTTCAGCGAGATGCACCGGAATGTAATCGAGCGCAGCGGCGACCGGATTCGCGAGTTCCTCGTCGGCGGCAAGGTTCAACAGGCGGCCGCGCAGATCGCTCTGCAGTACGCGATAGACCAACTCCTGCAGGCGCAACGGTGCCAGGACGCGGCGATCGCACCCTACCGAAAGCGATCCGACGAACCGCACGACGGCGTCCACCAACTCGGCGTCCGGCGTGGCCACCACGCACTCGTCGGCGGTGCCTTCCCGGCGCCTCGACGACACTGCGGGGCCGCGCATGGCCGCTGCCACCGATGCGACCAGCTGTGGAGGGATCCGCACCGCCAGGCACAGCGCCGGCTGCGCCGGTGACGCCTCGAGGATCTCGCAGTCGAAGTCGTTTCCGCTGCCGATCACCGCGAAGTGGGTATGGCCGGACCGGGGTTGGCCCGCGACGGCAGTGAGAGCCCCACTGCCATGGGCGATTACGGCGACGGACAACGCCTCGATCTCGTCCCATCGCGGCCGGGTGGGCCCGTCGAACCGGTAGACCGTCAAACCCGGCAATGGTCCACCGTTGGCGCCGGACGCGCACCCGTGTTCACTCAGTGCGGCCATCAGCCGCTCGGATGTCGCGGTGCCGTCAGGATTTTGCACCGGCGAACCCGTTGTCGCTGAGCCAGGCATGCGCGACATCGGCAACTTCACGCCAGCGGTGGTCCATCGTCAACGAATGGCCGGCACCGTCGAACTCGTGGAAATCGGTGCGGGCCGATGACTTCGCGTACAGCTTGTACGCGGCCCTGGCGGTGACGAGCGGCACGGTGTGATCGACCGTGCCCCCGGTGATCAGCAACGGTCCGCGTGATGCGTTGGCAGTGTCCACCTTGGCCGGCGAGTTGGGGATGAAGTTCGCGGTGCCCACCTCGAAGAGCGGCTTCCCCGGTGAGGGGATGGCCCACTGTTCCCACAGCGAGTCGGACTCGGCTTCGGTCAGCCCGTTGCCGAAGCCGAAGCGGAATTGCTTACGCGTCAACCCTTTTGCACGCCCGCGGTTGAGCGGATTGCCCAGCACCGGCAGCGCGGAACGGAGCTGCGCGATCGGTAGCGGTTTGACGCCCTTCATGGGTGCCGGGTCGATCGCCACGGCCGCGGCCACCTTGTTCAGGCCGAGCAACTGCTGCGCGATCAGTCCGCCGAACGAGTGGCCGATGGCGATCGGTGGACTGTCGAACTGCTCGATGACCGCGGCGAAGTGGTCGGTCAGCTGGCCGAGGCCGAAACCGGCCTGCGCGCCTGGGTTGTCGCGGGTGGCGGCGACAGTGTCCGCTTCGCCCGGCCACCGCGGCGCGATCGCCCGGTAGCCCTTCTCGCCGAAGTGGTCGATCCATGGTTGCCATGCGGTGTACGAGACCCACAGCCCGTGGATGAAAACGATGTCTGCCGACACGGCCGACTCCCTTCGTTCTTCGGCGAAGGTATCCGGGTCGTGTTGACGACTAGTTGACGCTTTGTTGACGGTCAGCGCAGCGACGCGAGGAACTCGTCGGCTCGGGTGGCGAACAGCCGCGCCCCTCGGTCGACGGAGAGCGCGCGGGCGGCTTCGGCCGCGGACCGCACGACGGCGATCGGCTCGCCGGTGGCGAGCAGCAGCCGCGCGCGCAGCAGTCCGACGAGGCCCTCGGGGTAGCGCTGTCCGTAGGTGTTCAGATAGAAGTCGGCCCGGTTCAACGCTGCTGCGGCCGCGTCCCTCGATCCGGCGGCCAGTTGCATTTCGCCGAGCAGCCCGTACCAGGTCGCGACGCACGACCGCGGCGGGTCGAGCAGGTTGGCGGCGATGAGCCGCTGCGCCTCGGGGATCGTCGTGCTCTGATCTCTTCCGGAAACGGCCAATGCCCAGCACCGCGCCAGCCGCTGATAGGTACCGAGGAAGACAAAGGAGAAGCCGGGGTCGGCCGCGATGCCGGCCTCTGCCGCACGGAGCGCCCATTCCGTGTCACCGACGAGCACTGCCGTCCGCGAAACCAGCGTGGCCCACACCGAAACTCGATACGGATTGTCGGTGGCGGCCTCCAATGTGTCGAGCAGTGACCTCGCCGCGTCGACGTCGCCGTGCACCGCCGAGATCTCGGCCAGCATGCCGATCATGAGCGACTGCAGATCGCCACGGACCGGATCCTGTTCACGCTGGGCGAGGCCTTCGAGCAGGATCTCCGTGGATTGACTCACGTACCGGAGCGCATCCCCGACGTTGCCGATGTGGTACTGGTGGATGCCCCAGGCCTGGATGCCGTAGGTGCGCATCATCGGATCGGTTGAGGCGTAACCCTGCTCGAGCAGCTGGCGGGCCAGCACACCGCTGCGGTCGAATTCGACAGCCTGATGGTGAGCGGTCCAGCGCGAGAACAGAAATCCGGTGGCCTCCAACTCCCGGCCCAGGCTTCTGGCGAGATGCTCGGCGCGCTCCAGCAGGTCGAGCGCCGCGGTGCCGTACATCGAGCGCATCCCGACCACCGCCGTCAGCTGCGACAGTGCGGCCGATTCGAGCTCCGGCATCCCGGCTTCGCGCGAGATCTGCACAGCCGAACGGAGATGTCGTTCGGCCGCGGCGAGAGCCGACTTGCTGGCAGCGACACTCCCGGCGCGCATGAGTGCGCCCACCGTGCGGGCCGGGTCCGCGAGTGGACCGGCTGACCACAGGTGGTACGCGAGACGCTCGGTGACGGATTCGTCGATCGCCTCGGTGCGCTCGAGCGCGTCGGCGATGCGGAGATGCAGTTGGGTCGCCCTGCCCGGCGGTGTGGTTCCGACGACCGCCTCGCGGACGAGGTCGTGGGCGAACCGAAACGCGTGGGGGTCTTGCGGTATCGGCGTCAGCAGGCCGAGCGCTTCGAGTGGCTCCAACCGGTCCAGGCAGGTCTGCACGTCGAGGTCGGCAACGCGGGCGAGCAGGCCAATGCCCACATCCCGGCCGGTGAGCGCGGCCGCCTGCAGAAGATGCCGGACGCCGTCGTCGACATCGGCCAACCGGTCCCGCACGACATCGCGCACGGTCGCCGGAACATCGGCCTGCCGAACCGTTTCCGCAGTCAGCGGACCGGTGTTCGCCAGGAACCGCGACAGTTCCCGCACGAAGAACGGGTTGCCCGCGGTGCGGGTGTAGATGCCGCGGGTGGCGTCCGAGCCAGGATCACGTCCGGTCTCGCGTCGGACGAGTTCGGACACCTCGTAGGGATCGAGCGGGCCGACACGGATTCTGAGGTGGCCGGGCAACCGGCTGGCGGCCGCCAGCATCCGCGCCAACTCCGTGCCGGGCTGCGGGGCACGGTCGCGCAGGGCCCCGACGACCACGGTGCCCGCCGGCAGCCGTGCAATCACATGGCTGAACAACTGCAACGAGGCGATGTCCACCCAGTGCAGGTCGTCGATCACCAAGACGAGTGGGGTTCGCGCTGCGACCTCTTCGACAACGCCTACGACGTGTTCGAAGAGGCGGAACTGACCGCCGCTGTCGAGCAGGACGGACCCCGCCAGGACACCGCCGCGGGGTTCGATGAGGCGGCCGAGGTCGCTGTCGAGCCATTTCTCCTTCGCCGAGGGTGGCAGCACGTCGACGACCGCCCGCATGGTCTGCACCCACGGCCACATCGACGGCGTGCCGTCGCCCTGGATACCGCGGCCCCACACGACGAGCGCACCACGCCGATCCGCCTCTGCGGCAACCTCTTCCAGTAGGCGCGTCTTCCCGACACCCGGCTCGCCCTCCACGATCACCAGCCCCGAGCCGTTCGAAAACGCCGGTTCCATCGCTCTGCGCAGCAGTGCGAGTTCCTCGGCGCGGCCGACCAGGCTGTCCGCGGACGCGGGCACCGCGCCAGGCGCCGGTGCGGTGTTCAGCACGCGGTGGTGTGCGGCCTCCAGCGCCTGTCCCGGGTCGAGGCCGAGTTCGTCGGCGAGACGTGCGCGCACCGCGCGAAAGACCGAAAGCGCCTCAACCTGTCGCCCGGTCGCACCGAGCGTGGCGATGAGGCTCGCGTGCAGCGGCTCGTGCAGCGGCGCCATCGTGGCGGCCAGCTGCAGAGCAGACAGCACGCGCTCGGCACGGTCCAGCGACAGCGCGAGTTCGGATGCGGCCGTGCAGGTGTCGAAGAATTGGTTGTTGAGCCCCGCGAAGACGCTCATCGCCGCGGGCCCCTGCGCCAACCCGTCGGCCGCGGGAGCCGTCCAGAGTTCGAGGGCTGCGACGTAATCGTCAAGGGCTGCTTCCCTGCGACGCTGCGAGAGCGCGGCTTCGGCGGAGGCGACGAGGTCGCGGAAGCTGACGAGGTCCAGCATGCCGGGTCCCGCGGTGAAGATATAGCCGTTCCCGCGACGCAACAGGTATGAACCCGTCCCCCGGACAGGAAGCGTGGGCTCAAGCAGACGGCGCAATGTTCCGATGTATTTGTGGAGGACGTTGACTGCACTGGCCGGGGCATCCTGGCCCCACACCAGGTCGATGAGCTCGGCCGTACTCGTCGGGCGTCCTTCCCGGGCCAGGAGCAGTGCCAGCACGCAGGCTTGTTGCGGCGGGCCGGCCTCCAGCTCGGCTCCGTCACGCCACAGCCGCAGCGGACCGAGGATCTGCAGGCACAGGGAGGTGTCGGGCAGCGACGCTTGGCCGTCGGTATCGACGGAAGCACTTGGCATCGCCACGTCCGTCTCTCCGATCGATGTGACCGATTGCGTGCTGCGCGGACCGCGTCGGCCCTGCTCAGCTAACTGACGAGCTTACTGTCCATGGGCTGTGCCCGCCGTGCTTGGTTGCCGGCACCCGGTTGGGCAATCGCCCGTTCCGACCGCGCCGTGGCGCAGACAAACTCGATAGTCGCCGGGATCTGCCGTGCTCCGCCGGCAGCTTCGAGAATGGGCGACGTGAGTACGACCCTCGAGGTGTGGGCCGCGTGGCTCGACCAGCTCGGGGTCGCGCACACCGGAATCGTCGACGAGACGGAACCGATCACGTACTCCACGATCGTGTTCCGCGACCCGGACAACATTCAGCTCGACCTAATAGCGATGGAGTCAACATGAGCGTTCCGTACGTCCTTTTCGTCGCCACGAATGCCGCCGTCATCGGACCGAACAATCGGGCGACAGGCTTCTTCTTCCCCGAGATCGCCCACCCGTTCACGGTGCTCGACCGGGCCGGCGTCGCCGTCGAGTTCGCCTCACCGCTGGGAGGCAAGCCACCCGAGGACAGTTACGACGCAGAGGATCCCGAGCAGAGCGCGTTTCTCGAGAGCAAGGCCTATCGGCGGCTGTCCCGCAGCCGCAAGTTGTCCGAGGTCGACGTTCTCGACTACGACGCGGTCTTCGTACCCGGCGGACTCGGACCGATGGTTGACATCACTGGCAATCCGGAGGTGCAGGAAGCCGTGGCCCGCGCTTGGAACGCGGGGATGATCGTCTCTGCGGTCTGCCATGGCCCGTCGGCATTCCTGGGTGTCACCATTGACGACGGTTCGTTGCTGGTGCGAGGTCGCAAACTCACCGCGTTCTCGGACGCAGAGGAGAACGGCTATGCGGATGAGGATGTGCCGTTCGACCTGGAAGCAGCGCTGCGCGAAGAAGGCGCGCTCTATGAGGCGACCGATCCGTGGCAGCCGAAGCTCGTCGTCGACGGTCGGCTGATCACCGGCCAGAACCCGCAATCGGCGGCCCTGGTGGGCGGGGCGTTGGTCGAAGCCCTGGGGCAGAACCGGTGAGCGGAGTCGTCGTCGTCGCGCACTGGAAGACGACGGCCGATTCGGTCGCCACGGTGCTCGGGCATTTCGCCGTACTGCGCCCGCAAGCACTGGCTGAGCCGGGATGCGTTGGCTACGAAGCCTTTCAGACCGCCGACGATCCCACCTCGATCGTGCTCATCGAGCGCTATCGCGATCAGGCGGCGCTCGACGCACACCTGAGCTCCGCGCACTACGTGGACTTGGTGGTACAGCGCATCCGTCCGCTACTCACCGACCGGCAGGTGGAGTTCCTACACCCGGTGCCCTGACCTACTGGCTCGTGTTCAGGGATGGCCGTCGACGCTGATTCGCCGGTCGACAGTCATGTGTCAGTCAGCGTATGCCCCTGCTCGGCGCAATCCCGAGATTCCGGGATACCAGCGCCCGCGCGTTAGTGTGCTCTGGTCGGCGCCTAACCCGTCGACGGAAGAGCTGAGTTTATTCATGACTGCACCAGCAGAAACGTCGCCGCTCGAAGCGCGGGTCGGCCACTACTACCAAATGGACGGCACGTACCTCGTCGGTCGCGAAAAGCTCCGCGAGTACGCCCGCGCGGTGCAGGACTACCACCCCGCCCATTGGGATGTCGCCGCCGCCGCTGAACTGGGCTATTCGGACCTGGTGGCGCCTCTGACATTCACGTCGACCCCTGGCATGAAGTGCAATCGCCGGATGTTCGAGTCGATCGTCGTCGGCTACGACACCTATCTGCAGACCGAAGAGGTCTTCGAACAGCACCGCCCGATCGTCGCCGGCGACGAACTGACCATCGACGTCGAGCTGACGTCGGTGCGCAGGACGGCTGGCCGGGATTTCATCACCGTCACCAACACCTTCACCGACGCCGCAGGCGAGCGGGTGCACACCCTGCACACGACCGTCGTCGGCGTCACCGCCGAGGACATCGACGCGGGGGTCAAGACGGCCGTGCAGAACGCGATGATGCACGACATGAACATCCTCGACATTCCCGGAGCGGATGGCGAATACGAGAAAGAGTTGCGCCCCGCGGGCGAGGTTCGGTTCGCCAGCGACTCCAGGACGCCGGGGACGCCGTCGTTCGACGACGTGCATGTCGGCGACAAGTTGCCGGAGCACCACACCCGGCTCTCGCGCGGCGACCTGGTCAACTACGCCGGAGTCGCCGGCGACGCCAACCCGATCCATTGGGACGAAGGCATCGCGAAGCTCGCCGGGCTGCCCGACGTGATCGCGCACGGCATGCTGACCATGGGGCTGGGTGCCGGATACCACTCGTCGTGGTCGGGCGACCCGGGTGCGGTGACGCGCTATACGGTGCGGCTGTCGGCGCCTGCGATCGTGTCGGCCACCGGCGGCACCGACATCGAGTTCAGCGGTCGGGTGAAGTCGCTGGACGAGGCGACCCGCACGGGTGTCGTCATCGTCGGGGCGAAGTCTGACGGCAAGAAGATCTTCGGTATGGCGACGATGGACGTGCGCTTCCGCTGAGGCAGTCTCACAGCGTCTTCCCTGGTTTCATGCGAGCGGCGTCGGGTACGCGCCGGACATGACTGAAGAAGTCTCGGATTTCGTCCTGAAACGGCTGCGAGAATGGGGCGTCGAGCATGTCTTCGCCTATCCGGGCGACGGCATCAACGGTCTCGTGGCCGCGTTCGGACGGTCGGATAACAACCCTCGTTTCATTCAGGCCCGGCACGAAGAGATGGCCGCGTTCCAGGCGACGGGTTATGCGAAATTCTCTGGGCGGGTGGGGATTTGCATGGCGACCTCCGGCCCCGGAGCGATTCATCTGCTCAACGGTCTTTATGACGCGAAGCTCGACCGCGTACCGGTGGTGGCCATAGTCGGCCAGACCGCACGCAGCGCTATGGGAGGCAGTTACCAGCAGGAGGTCGACCTGCAGGCGGTGTTCAAGGACGTCGCCAGTGACTATCTGGTCGAGGTCAACGTCGCGAGCCAACTGCCGAACGCGCTGGACCGAGCGATTCGCACCGCGTTGACCCGCCGGGCACCGACCGCAGTCATCATCCCGTCAGACCTTCAGGAAGAGCCTTACGAGGCACCCGAGCACGCGTTCAAACAAGTCCCGTCCAGCGGTCCGAGCTTCGGTCATCCCGCGCTGGCGCCGACCGAAGAGCAGATCCGCACGGCCGCAGACATCCTGAACGCGGGCAGCAAGGTTGCGATCCTGATCGGTCAGGGTGCCCGCTCTGCCGCGACACAAGTGCGTCAGGTTGCCGAGACCTTGGGTGCCGGTGTCGCGAAAGCCCTTCTGGGCAAGGATGTTCTGGCCGATGACCTGCCGTATGTGACCGGATCCATCGGCCTGCTCGGGACAAGGCCCAGCTACGAAATGATGCGGGACTGCGACACCCTTTTGATCGTCGGCTCGAACTTTCCCTACAGCCAGTTCCTTCCGAAGTACGGACAGGCCAGAGCGGTGCAGATCGACATCGATGGCACAGCGATCGGCATGCGCTACCCCACCGAGCTCAACATCGTCGCGGATGCCGCGACCGCCCTGGACAACCTGATTCCACTGCTCGCGCGCAACGACGACCGCTCGTGGCAGGAGACCATCGAAAAGAACGTGGCGCGATGGTGGGAGACGATGCAGCGGCAAGCGAATCTGTCGGCCAAACCGTCGAATCCGATGCGCATCGCATGGGAGCTGTCCGAACGTCTGCCGTCGAACGCCATCGTCACCGCCGATTCCGGTTCGTCGACCAACTGGTACGCGCGCTGCCTGAAGTTCCGCGAAGGCATGCGCGGCTCGCTGTCCGGCACGCTGGCCACCATGGGCCCCGCCGTGCCCTACGCGATCGGAGCCAAGTTCGCACATCCCGATCGTCCAGTGATCGCCCTGGTCGGCGACGGTGCGATGCAGATGAACGGTCTGGCCGAACTGTTGACCATCCGGCGATATCGCGACCTGTGGTCCGATCAGCGCCTTATCGTGTGCATCTTCCACAACAACGATCTGAACCAGGTCACCTGGGAGCTCCGGGCGATGGGCGGAGCGCCGAAATTCGAAGAATCGCAGTCACTTCCCGATGTGTCCTACGCCGACGTGGCGCGCAGCATGGGGCTGAGAGCCATCGCCGTCGACACCGACGACGCCATCGGGCCGGCATGGGATGAAGCACTCGCAGCGGACGAGCCGACCGTCCTCGACATCCGCTGCGATCCCGAAATGCCGCCGATTCCGCCCCACGCGACCTACGAGCAGGCCAAGGAGCTGGTCGAGTCGATCCTCAAAGGCGACCCGGCGCGGTGGCGTCTGATCGCCCAGGGAATCAAGACCAAGGCGCAGGAGTTCGTTCCGCACCGAGGTTGATCGCCGCCCCTGGTGGTAACGCCCGACGAAACGGGTACGGAATGGTCATGACACCCGATGACGCGCCCGACCTGAGCAGCGAGCGACCTCAGGTCCTGATCATCGGCGGCGGCTTCGGGGGGCTGTTCTGTGCCCGCCGCCTCGGGCGGGTCGACGTGGACGTCACGTTGCTCGACCGCGCGGCCTGCCACGTCTTTCAGCCGCTGCTGTATCAGTGCGCGACGGGAACGTTGAGCATCGGTCAGATCAGCCGATCACTGCGCGAGGAACTTTCGCGGCACCGCAATGTCAAGACGCTGCTCGGGGAGGCCATCCGGTTGGATCCCGAGGCACGACGTGTCACGGCCCGTCGCCCGGACGAAACGCAGTTCGATGTCGAGTACGACTACCTGGTGGTCGCGGCGGGCATGAAGCAGTCGTATTTCGGCAAAGAGGAGTACGCCGCGTGGGCCCCTGGAATGAAGACGCTCGATGACGCGCTCAGCATCCGACGTCGCGTGTTCGCGGCTTTCGAGATCGCCGAGACCTTGCCGCCCGGTCCGGAGCGCGAGCAATGGCTCACGTTCGCCGTCACCGGGGCGGGACCGACGGGTGTCGAATTGGCCGGGCAGATCAGGGAACTCGCCACCCGCTCGTTGGCCAACGAGTTCCACAGCATCGAGCCTGAGGATGCCCGGGTGCTGTTGTTCGACGGCGGAGACCGAGTGCTCAAGACCTTCGCGCCCGCACTGTCCGAACGGGCGACGCGGATCCTCGAGGACTTGGGTGTCGAAATGCATTTCGGCGTACATGTATCCGACGTCCGGCGCGACGGATATTCGACCCGACCGATCAGTGTCGGCTCCGAGTGCCTCCGCGACGTGC
>Ga0075364_10001789_pt1 | contig 11912 bp, 13 predicted proteins | sample EndMetdeltDD1764_FD_71517 | JGI IMG/M metagenome (GOLD analysis project Ga0075364, IMG submission 71517) | Populus endosphere microbial communities from Tennessee, USA - Endosphere MetaG P. deltoides DD176-4 | ecosystem: Host-associated > Plants > Roots > Endosphere | place: USA: Tennessee... | reverse complement strand
TACCTGACGATTCCGGTGAGCGAGATGTTTCGCGACCCCGCCTACTTCCTGGCGCTGCGCCAGCACGTGGTGCCCATCCTGCACACCTACCCCTCGGTGAAGGTGTGGGTGGCGGGCTGCAGCACCGGCGAAGAGGTGTTTTCGCTCGCGATTCTGCTGCGCGAAGAAGGCCTGCTCTCGCGCACGCAGATCTATGCGACCGACATCAATCCCGCTTCGCTCGAGAAGGCGCGCCAGGGCATCTTTCCCATCGAGTCGATTCGCGGCTACACGGCCAACTACCAGCGCGCCGGCGGGCGGAGTTCTTTCTCCGACTACTACACGGCCGCCTACGAAGCCGCGCGTTTCGACCCCTCGCTGTGCGCCGGCGTCATCTTTGCCGACCACAGCCTGGCCACCGACAGCGTGTTTGCCGAGACGCAATTCGTGTCGTGCCGCAACGTGCTCATCTATTTCAACCGCGAGCTGCAGGACCGCGCGCTGAGCCTGTTTCACGAGTCGCTGTGCCACCGTGGCTTTCTGGGCCTGGGCGCCAAGGAGAGCATCGATTTTTCGAGCTATTCGGAACGTTTCGATGCGCATGCGAAGCCGGAGCGCATCTACCGCAAGGCCACATGAAACCGAACGCCATGCAGTCTCCGCCCAAGCGCATCGAGGCCGTGGTGCTCGGCGCCTCCGCCGGCGGCATCGAGGCGCTCTTGCGGTTGCTGCACGACCTTCCCCTGCCGTGGCGTCTTCCGCTGGTGGTGGTCCTGCACCTGCCTGAAGGACATGAGAGCCACCTGGCCGAGATCTTCGCCGAGCGCCTCCGGGTTCAGGTGCACGAGGCCGCGGACAAGATGCCGCTCGCGCCCGGCCACATGTATTTCGCGCCACCCGGCTACCATCTGTCGATCGAGCGCAACCGGCGCTTTTCGCTCAGCTGCGAGCCGCCGGTACGCTTTTCGCGGCCTTCGATCGACGTATTGATGGCCTCCGCAGCCGACGCCTACGGGCCGGCATTGGCCGGCTTTCTGCTGACCGGCGCGAACGACGACGGCGCCGAAGGCCTGCTGCGCATTCATCTGGCCGGTGGCATCACCGCCGTCCAGGACCCCAACGAAGCCCAGATTTCCACCATGCCCGAAGCGGCCATTGCCCTCCATTCCCCCGATCACGTGCTTCCCTTGCGCGAGCTTCGCGCCCTGCTCTTGCAACTGGAGTCTGCCCATGTCCATTGACGTCGAAAGCAAGCTGCTGATCGTCGATGACCTGCCCGAGAACCTTCTTGCGCTCGAGGCCCTGATTCGCGGGCCGGGGCGCACGGTGTACCGTGCGACCTCGGCCGAAGAGGCCCTGGCGCTGCTGCTCGACCACGAATTTGCGCTCGCCATTCTCGACGTGCAGATGCCCGGCATGAACGGCTTCGAGCTGGCCGAGTTGATGCGCGGCACCGAGCGCACGCGGCACATCCCGATCATCTTCGTGAGCGCGGCGGGCCGCGAACTCAACTATGCCTTCCGGGGCTATGAGAGCGGCGCGGTCGACTTCCTGCACAAGCCGCTCGACCCGCATGCGGTCACGAGCAAGGTCACCGTGTTCGTCGACCTGCATCGCCACCGCAAGGCGCTCGGCCAGGAGATGGAAAAACTCGCGGCCGCCCACCACAAGCAGAAAGAACTGGTGGAGCAGCTGCGGCAAGCGCAGCGCAAGCTCGAACACGCGGTGCGCATGCGCGACGATTTCATGTCCATGGTTTCGCATGAGTTGCGCACGCCGCTCAATACGCTGTATCTCGAAACGCAGCTGCGGCAAATGCACCTGTCGAAGGGCAAGCTGGAGTCCTTCGCGCCGGATCGCCTGCCCGCGATGATCGAGCGCGACCAGCGGCAGATTCGCAACATGGTGCGGCTGATCGACGACATGCTCGACGTCACGCGCATGCGGCGGGACGCGCTCTCGATCCAGCCCCAGCCGGTCGACCTTGCCGCTCTGGCGCGGGCCGTGGTGGAAGGGCTGCGGCAGCAGGCCGAGGCCGCGGGCTCCATGATTGCGCTCGAGGCGCCGGGCGAACTGCGAGGCGTGTGGGACGAGTTCCGCATCGAACAGGTGCTGACCAACCTGCTCACCAATGCGCTGCGCTACGGCCGCGGCAAGCCGGTGGAGATGATGGTGAGCGAGGCCGGCGGCATCGCGCGCATCACCGTGCGCGACCAGGGCATCGGCATTGCGCCCGAAGACCAGGAACGCATCTTCGAGCAGTTCGAACGCACTGACGACAGCCGCAAGCACGCCTCCGGCCTGGGCCTCGGGCTCTACATCACGCGCAAGATCGTGGGCCTGCACAACGGGCGCGTCGAGGTGCAAAGCACGCCGGGCCAGGGCGCGCTGTTCCGGGTCGAGCTGCCGCTTCAGGCCGACGCAAAGACTGCAACGCAGGCGCGGGCGTAGGCGCCCTCCTACTGCATATGGGACGGCGGACCGGGATACTCGAAGGTTCTTTCTCTCCTGATCGAGGCTTGCCCCAGTGAATGTGCTGATCGTCGACGACAACGTAGCCGCGGCAGACCTGCTGCAGGAGCTTTTGACACTGCAGGACCACACCGCCCGCTGCGCCTACACGGCGCAGCAGGCCCTGGATGCTGCTGCGGCGGAGCACTTTGACGCGGCGCTCATCGACCTCACGCTGCCCGACTTTCCGGGCAGCGAAGTGGCGCGGCGGTTGCGCTCGGCCACGGGGGAAGCCCACCCGAAGCTGCTTGTCGCCATCTCGGGATTCTCGGTGGAAGACGCTGCCGGTGCGGGCGCGCGCGCGCTGTTCGACCACCATCTTCAGAAGCCGATCGACATCGCCGAACTGACCGCGATCCTTTCTTCAGCGCCGCACTGAGCGCCGGCGGCGCCTAGCGTGCGATCTCGCGGTGCGAGAGCAGCACCTCGGCACCGGCGGTATTGAAGGCGATGGTCGGCGCGGTGAAGTCGCTCAGCGGCGCGCCCAGGCCGATCTCGCCGCTGCCATGCAGGACGCATTCCTCGCGCCGCAGCGCGATTTCATTGCTGGGGCCGCCGTTGCCATGAAACCGGACCCAGGTGCCGTAGGTGCTGAGATCGGTCAGTACGCAGCTGCCCTGCCGCAGTTCGATGCGCGCATGCAGCCGCGAAACACGCGGATCGTTGACCACGAACTGTGCGTCGTTCACCCGCCCCAGATGGATCGGAAGCTCTTCCATGCGGAACATGGAACGCACGTCGAGCCATGCCAGCTCGATCTGCCCGAAGGACGAATCGGGTAGCCGAATCGGCGTCAGCGCGGCCGGCACCGTCAGGAACGACGTCAGCTCCTCCTGCCAGTCGATACGGTGAACGGCCGACATTTCGCTGCGCCCACGGATGGTGATGAGGCCCAGGTCGCGATGCCGGACCACCGCCTCGCTCAACTGCGCGATGACGGCGTCGGTCGCCCAGATCTGGCCAGGCCCGGCCAGGTCGCTCAGGCGCGACGCAAGGTTGACCGCATCGCCGAAGCAGTCGCCCTCGACCTCGAGAACTTCGCCGCTTGCAACGCCGATCTGCAGTGCCATGCGCAGCGGTACCGGCCATGCCATGAGGCGCTTCTGGTGGTAGCGCTGCAGTTCGATCACCGCATGCGTGGCCGCGGCGGCATTCGAAAAGATTGCGAATATCCCGTCGCCCAGCGACTTCACGACCCTGCCGCCGTGGGCCTGGCAGATGCTTCCGATCCACTGGGTCAGGCGCGTCACCGTTTCCGTGGCCCGGGCATTTCCCATGGCTTCAAAAACCCTGGAACTCCCGGTCAGGTCTGCGAAAACAATTGTGGAATTGACACCCATGCTTTGAAGGAACTCGATGGTGGCGTAGCGGCTCGTGGCTAGGTATTAGAAGCCACGGAAGGAAAGGCGCAACAGGTTCTCCCGCGAACCCCTTGCGCCATGGCGGCCGCACGCCAGCAGATGGTTATTTCCTATCACTTTTGTACTCGGTTAACCACATTCACCCGAAGTGAAGCGTAAAGTGTGTTGTTTACAAACAAGAAACAGTGTTCCAGATCTTGTGAATTGCCGGACTGAGGCTTAAGGTAGCAACCGTTCTGGTTTCCGGCAATACGCTTTTGGTGCTCATGTCGTCCCTTCGTCGCTTTCTCCGCCTTTTGGGAATTCCCGGCCTGGGGTCTGGCCGCGTGGGAGAACACCAACTTGGCCGCATCCGCACAGCCATGCTGTCGGTGCTGCAGGCGCACGGCGGCCATTCGGTCCAGCGCATCGCCCAGCGCGTGCGGTTTGCAACCGACGTCGAGGCGCTCTGGTATTTGCGCCAGGACGTGATGGTGGCGCTGAGCGCCATCGACGGCGAGGCCGCGGCCCGCCGCCAGATGAAAGCCATCAACAGCATGTTCAAGGGCGGCCTGCCCCGTTCGATGGGGCCGCGCGCCCACCAGCGCATCACGCACTGAGCCCACCGGGTCCGCGGCAGCTTTCGGCTGCCGCTTTTGCATTACCGGTTCTTTTCCTGGTGCCCGCAGCCCGCCTGCTCAATGGGCGTGCGCGTGGCCATGGCCGTGAGCATGGCCGTCGTCATGGGCATGCCGATGGCCCCACACCATGAAGACGTCACGGCCTTCGGCAGCCAGTTCGACCTTGGCGCCCACGGGGAGCAGCACCTTGGTCTGCACGTGGCCGAACGGCAGGCCGGTGAGCACCGGCACCTTGAGCGCGGCGCGCAGCCGGTCGACGACCGAGTCGAATCCGAAACCGCGGTCGTAGCCCGGCACCTTGCGCATGCCGGTGAACTGGCCGAACACGATGGCGCGCTGCCGTGCCAGCACGCCGGCCATGCGCAGCTGCTCGAGCATGCGTTCGATGCGATATGGATGCTCGTTGGTGTCTTCGATGAAAAGCACGCCCTTGTCGACTGCCGGGAAGTAAGGCGTTCCGAGCAGGCTGGTGAGCACGCAAAGGTTGCCGCCCCAGAGGGTGGCGTCGTGCACGGGTTTGACCTTGAGCCCGGCATCGCGCACCGGCATGCGCCAGCCGGTGCCTTCGCCCTGCCCGCTCACGAGGTCGTCGAAACAGGCTTCCATGATGTCGTCCGCGCCGCCTTCGGCGCCGAAGTCTTCGCCGACCGCCGGGCCGGCCCAGGTCACGGCACCGGTCTTGGCGAGCAGCGCGCTCTGCAAGGCGGTGAAGTCGCTGACGCCGACGAATTCGGTTCCGCGCTGGATGGCCTTGGCCACGGCCTTGTAGGGAATGGCGTCCAGGATGCGCGTGAGCCCGTAGCCGCCGCGCGCGATCAGGGCAATGTCGGCACCGCTGGCCGCGGCGCGGCCAATGGCGGCGAGCCGTGTCGCGTCGTCGCCCGCAAAGCGCTGGTATGCGGCAAGCGCCGCTTCGTCGATTTCGACTTCATAGCCCAGGGTCTTGAGTCTTGCAACGCCGCGGCGGAAGGCGGCTTTGTCGCGAATCGCGCTGGCGGGGGAATAGATGTAGATGTGTTTCTTGGTCACGGCGCCGAGTATCCCATTGCGCTGCGCACCAGCCCGGCGAGCAACGCCGCCTGCGCCGCGCTCGGACCCGAGGACGACGCCAAGGGACCGAGCGCGCGCAGCGCGGCCTGGTAGCCGCGGTCCGGGAACGGCGCACGCCAGGCGTCGCCAACTTGTTCGCCGCCTTCGGGAGCGAGGAGCACGGCCGCGAAAAGACCCGGCCTTGCGCCCTGCAGCAGCGCGGCGAGCCCGGTGGCCGCGGCGCTGTGCACCAGCACCACGGGCGCCGGTGCGATGCGATCAAGCCATTCGCCCACAACCTGGCAGTGCCATTCGAGCCGATGCGCCGCTTCGCGCTTGGGCTTGTCGCTCTTGCCGAAGCCGATGAGGTCGGGCACCAGCGTGCGGAGTCCGGGCACGCCGGCGAGATGTCGGAAAAAGTAGCCCCATTCGCCGGGGCCGTGCAGGCAGACGCAGCAGGCCGTCTGCCCGTCGCGGGCACCTTCGTCGACATAGTGCAGTCGCCAGCCGTTCAGGCCGGGCAGATCCTGGACGTAGTGCGACTCGAAGGCATAGTCGCCAAGCGCGTCGAAGCGTTCGGCCGGCGTGCGCAGCGCGTCGTCGCGCAGGGGCTCGGCCTGCTCGCGCGCCGCCTCGCGCCGCTGCTGGAAAAATTGCTGCAGCACTGCGCTGCACTCCGCCGCCAGCACGCCGCCCTGCACTTGCGTGCGGTGGTTCAGCCGGGGCTCGGCAAAAAGATCGAGCACCGAACCGGCCGCGCCGGTCTTGGGGTCGGCCGCACCGAACACCACGCGCGCCAGGCGCGAATGCAGCATGGCGCCCGCGCACATGGCGCAGGGCTCGAGCGTGACGAACAGCTCGCAGCCGTCGAGGCGGTAGTTGCCGAGCGCCGCGGCACCGGCGCGCAGCGCGTTGATTTCGGCGTGGGCGCTCGGGTCATGCTGCGCGACGGGTGAGTTGCGGCCTGTTGCGATGACCTGACCATCCTTGACCAGCACCGCGCCCACCGGCACCTCGCCGGCCTCGGACGCCCGGCCTGCCTCGGCCAGCGCCAGCGCCATCCAGCGCGCGTCGCCGGTCGTCTCGGAAGGCGTCTTCGGCTCAGTTGTCATCCGGCATCTTGCGCGCCTGCGCCGCGGCGTCGAGCGCGTCCTTGACTTGCTTTTGCACCTGTTGGGCCTGCGTGCGTGCGTCAGCAGGCGTCTCGCCGGGCGCGGGCGCGGCGGCACCGGGGACGGCCGGCAATACGGGGGCTGCGGAAGTCGTCATCTGCTTCTTCGCGATCAATCCGACGATCACGAGCACCAGCACCAGGCCGAGCAATCCGAACACGCGCATCTCTCAGCTTCCTTCCGCCACGGTCGCGTCCGCCGTCGTCATGCCGAGGCGCTCCATCCACGCCGCCAACGCCTTCTCGTCCGGCGTGCCGGCGCTGTAGACGGCGTGCATGGCGGCATGCGATTCGCGCCGGTGCTGGTTGAGCTTGACCTTGCACTGCAATGAACGCACGCGCAGTTCGAAGCCCACGATGCCGGCCAGCATCTTGAGCTGGAATTCCTCGCCCAGGTCGCGCCACTGCTGCGCGTAGCCGGGCTCGTGCTCGCCGATGAGCTTCTTGAGCAAGGCGTCCTTGGCCGTGGGCTCCTCGATCAGCCGGGCTTCCACGGTGCAGTGCACCACCAGGTAATTCCACGTGGGCACGCGCGCGAGATCGGGATAGACCGAGGGCGACAGGTACGAATGCGGGCCGAGAAAAGTGACGACCGCCTGCGGCCGTGCCTGCAGGTAGCGCCAATGCGGGTTGGGCTTGGCGCAGTGGCCCAGCAGCACCAGCTGGTCGCCCTCCTGCTGCTCGGCGACCAGCGGCAGGTGCGTGACGAACGGCAGGCCGTCGTCGTCGTTCGAGATCAGGCTGGCGAACGGATGTGCGCGCATCAGCTCCAGCGCGATGGCCGGGTCCTTGGCGTTGAACTGCGGGGGCATGTACATGGGTCGGTTTCCTCTTGGCGAGCCACCGATTGTCCCCGAGCCGCCGCTATCTTGTCGGGCGCGGCGCTTCCAGCAGCTTGACCATGGCCGTGTAGCCGCGGGCCTTGGCCAGCTGCAGCGGCGTGTTGCCCTGGCGGTCGGTCAGCTTCAGGCTGGCGCCGGCATCGATCAGCGCAGCCAGCGTGCGCTGGTGGCGCGGGCCGCCGTCGCCGAGCACGATGGCTTCGATCACCGCCGTCCAGTGCAGGTTGTTGACGTGGTCGAGCGGCGCGCCGGCTGCGATAAGCCGGCGCACGACTTCGTCGTGGCCCAGGTGCGCGGCGGCGATCAGCGCGGTGCCGTCGTAGCGGCTCGTCACCTGCCCCGCCTTGGCCCCGAGCGACAGCAGCAGCGCGAGCGTGGCGGGGTCGTCGGCCACCGACGCGATGGTCACCGCGTCGTAGCGGTCGTCTTCGAGCGCATCGAGGTTCGCGCCCGCCTTGGCCAGGAGCTTCACCGCCTCGCGCTGCCGGGCATGGGTGGCGACGTGCAAGGGCGTGCGGCCCCGCGCGTCGCGCGCATCGAGATTGGCGCCGGACGCGATCAGGCTCTTGAGCTTCGGCAGGTCGCCATGCCAGGCGGCCCGGTGCAGCCCTTCATAGGCCAGCACCTCGGCCGACAGCGGCGGCACCTGGGCCCACGCGCCGGCCGATGCGCCTACGCCGAGCGCGACCGCCAACACGCCGGACCCGATACCGCGTTTCATCACCATCAGCCCATGAGGCCCTTGACCTTTTCGAGCGCCGCGTTGGCGCACTGGTCGTCCAGGTGGCCGCCGGGCGCACCGCCCACGCCCACGGCGCCGATCACGTCGTTGCCCGACTTCACCGGCACGCCGCCGCCCAGCAGCAGGAAGCCCGGCAGGTAGACGAGGTTCGCGGCGCCGGGGTTCTTCTGCACGCCTTCCATCATGGCCTGGGTCGCGCTCTTGGCCGACGCCGAGGTCCAGGCCTTGCGCTCGCTCGACGCCAGCGTGTGCGGGCCGGCGTTGTCGGCACGCTGCACGGCGCGCACGGTGCCGGCGCGGTCGACCACGGTGGCGGCCACGTTGTAGCCGTTGGCGGCGCAGGCCGCCACGGCCTCGGCCGCAATCTGGTTGGCCAGCGCGAGCGAGATGTTCTTTTCGGTGCGCACGGCGGGGGCCGGCGTCTGGGCTTGGGCAGCCGATGCGGCGAGCAGGACAGCGAGGCCGCCGAGGCGAAGAATGGAACGCATTTTTGATTTCTCCAGTGGATGCAGGGTGATTGCGCCGGCAAGTTGCCGGCGGCTGCGCCACTGTAGAAAACACCGGCGGCCGAGGCCATTCGTACGGCTACGCCCGGTGCTCCGTAGAACTACGGAGCACCGGGTTTCAGGCGTCCCCGGCCACCAGCACGGCGTAACGCCGGATCAACTGCGCGAGCGAGTCGCAGTCGAGCTTGGCAAAGAGATTGGCGCGGTGGGTCTCGACCGTACGCGGCGACAGCGCGAGCGTGCGGGCAATTTCCTTGTTGGTGAGGCCCTGCACGATGAAGGCCAGCACCTCGCGCTCGCGCTCCGACAGCTGCGCGACCCGCTCGCGCGCCGCCTGGTCGGCCTGCGAGCGTTCGCGCGAGCGCACATGCTGGCGCACCGCCTGCTGCAGCGCCTCGAGCAGTTGCTCGTCGTCCACCGGCTTCTCGAGGAACTCGGCCGCGCCGGCCTTGAAGGCGCGGCGGCACATCTCGACCGTGCCATGGCCGGTCAGCATGATCACCGGCTGGTCGACGCCCTGCGCCACCAGCCGGTCCAGCACGGTGAGCCCACTGATGCCGGGCATGCGCACATCGAGCACGATGGCGCCCACGCCGGCACGGTCGAAGCCGTCGATGAAGGCTTGCGCATCGGCCCAGCCCTGCACCCGCAGGCCGACCGTGCCGATCAGCAGCGAAAGGCTTTCGCGCACCGCCTGGTCGTCGTCGATCAGGTGAATGAGCGGCGCATGGGTGGCCGAGGCATTCATGCCGGATGCTCCGCCGACCGCGCCACCAGAGGCAACAGCAACGTGAAACGCGCACCATGCGGCGCCACGTTGGCGGCGCTCAGGCTGCCGCCCATGCCGCTCGCCAGCGTCTCGCTCAGGCTGAGGCCAAGACCCAGGCCGCCCTCGCGCGTGCTGAAGAAGGGTTCGAAAAGGCGCGGCATGGCTTCCGGCGCAATGCCGCGGCCGTTGTCCGTCACGGTCAGCACGCCCTCCTGGCCGTTGCGGCCGACCGAGACCGCCAGCCGCCGCTCGGACGCGGGCACGAGTTCCAGCGCCTGCAATCCATTCATCAGCAGGTTGTGCACGATCTGCTCGAGCGCCACGGCATCGGCCTGCACGCGCACCGGCGCCTGCGCGGTGGCGTCGAACTGCGCCGACACCGAGCGCTTGGCGAACTCCGGCGCCAGCAGATGCATCGCGCTGCGAACCAGCTCCTGCAGCACGAGCGGGCGAACTTCACCCTCGGCCTCGGGCCGTTCGATAACACGGCGCAGCCGGCCGACCACGCCGGCGGCGCGGCGGGCCTGCTCGACCGCCTGCCTCATGGCATCGCGTGCCGTGGCCAGGTCGGGCGGATCGTCGTCGAGCAGGCGGCGCGCGGCCTGGGCGTTGGCGAGCACCGCCGTGAGGGGCTGGTTGAGCTCGTGCGCGAGGCCCGCCGAGAGTTCGCCCAGCGCGTTGAGGCGCGCCACCTGGCCAAGCCGCAGCAGCTCTTCGGCGCGGCGGCGCGCAATGCGCTGCCGCTGCGCGGCCCAAAGACCCGCCAGCAGCAAGCCCACGGCCGCGGCCCAGCCGGCCATGCTGCGCCAGGGCAGTTCGCCCCAGCCCACGTGGCGCGCGGCCACCAGCTCGAAAGGCTGGCTCGGTGATCCCAGTGCCTTCGTGAGATCGAAGCGCCAGCCGCCGCCATCCGCCGGCTGGCCGGGCTGCAGCACCAGTTGCTGTCCGTCGCGCTGCAGGCTGAGGCGCACCGGGCTGCGCTGCGGATCCATGGGCCAGTCGCGCCACGGCACGGAGCCGGCCAGGTCGATCTCGAGGGCGTAGCTGAAAGGCGTGGCGCCGATCACGAGCTGGTAGCGGCCGCGCGCAAGATCGAGCACCGCCAGTTCGGCGCGACGCTGGCTGCGCGAACGCGCTTCCGCGGCGGCCAATGCGCCGGCCTGCTTGTCGTCGGGCCAGGGCTCGTCGCCTCCACGCCGCTGCACGCGCAGGATCGATGGATAGACCGACGGCAGTCGCTGCTCCGGATGGTCCGCGCCAGTGCCGGGCTCCAGCAGCGCGACCGTGGCCAGCACCGCGTCGTACTGCACCACCTGCTGGCTCATGATGCGGTGGGCAATGCGCACGTCGGAGCCGAAATCCTGCTGAATCTGCGCGAGCTCGGCACGCGCCAGCCACACGGCGCCCACGCCCGTCAGGGCAAGCCATGCCAGCCACCAGCCACCCTGCGCGCGCAACCACTGTTTCATGGCGCGGATTGTGCCTCTCGCTGCAGGCCCGTCCGATGTTGGCCGAGAATGCGGGCCCAGACATGGCTGAACTGCAGGACTCCCTTTTTCCCGATCTTCCGCGCCCGCCCGAGGCGCCCGCGCCCGCGCCGCCTCTTGAGGCCGAGCCAGCCGCCGAGCCGCCGACCCGCAAGAAGACACGCGGCGCCGCAGTGGCGCCGGCACCGGTCGATCCGGCACTCGTCGAACTGGCCGCGGCGCTCCCGCCCGGGCTTCGGCTCGGCACCTCTTCATGGAGCTATCCAGGCTGGGCCCATCTCGTCTGGGACGGCGACTACGCCGAAACGGTGCTCTCGAAGAACGGGCTCGCCGCATTGGCGAGGCACCCGCTTTTTCGCACCGTGAGCCTGGACCGCAACTTCTACCGCGCCCTCACCGCGAGCCAGTACGCACGCTATGCGGCCATGGTGCCGGACGACTTCCGCTTCGTGGTGAAGGCGCCGAGCCTGGTGACCGACGCCACCGTGCGCGATGAAAGCGGCCGCGGCACGCAGGCGAACCCGGTGTTCCTGAACAGCGAGATCGCCATCCAGGAGTTCGTGCAGCCCGCGCTCGAAGGCCTGGGCCACCGTATCGGCGCGCTGGTGTTCCAGCTGAGCCCGATTCCGTCGCAACTGCTGGCGGACCAGCCCGCCCTCCTGGCGCGCATCGGCGAAATGCTCGAAGCGCTGCCCGGCCTGAAGCCGGTCGCACCCGACGCCGTGATTGCCGTCGAAGTGCGCGACCCGCAATTGCTGTGCCCCGCCTTCGCCGACATGCTGCGCAGCGTGGGCGCCACCTTCTGCATGGGACTGCACGCGAAGATGCCGCCCATCGAAGACCAGCTGCCGATGCTGCGTGCGCTGTGGCCCGGGCCGCTGGTGTGCCGCTGGAA
>Ga0075364_10001788_pt1 | contig 11913 bp, 8 predicted proteins | sample EndMetdeltDD1764_FD_71517 | JGI IMG/M metagenome (GOLD analysis project Ga0075364, IMG submission 71517) | Populus endosphere microbial communities from Tennessee, USA - Endosphere MetaG P. deltoides DD176-4 | ecosystem: Host-associated > Plants > Roots > Endosphere | place: USA: Tennessee... | reverse complement strand
TTGACGTCGCGATGCGCGGACGCCTGTTCGTAGATCACGAAGGCCTCGTCAAGCGCCGACACCGCCCGCTCAACGTCGGATTCCGCGGCTCCTACGAACTCGAGAACAAGGGCGAGGACGAGTGGTCGATCCAGCTCTCGAAGGGTCGAGACAGCATCAGACAGAGTGTTCGCGTCGCGGGTATGACAGCCCTCAGCCGCCACGAGGATCGCCCGACAGTACGCACTGTCCGGATTTCGGTCGTATCGAACACGCGCTCGCGATATGACCTCCCGAGCAAGTTCCTCGTCCTCAGATCGAATCGCGATCTCCATCAAGAGAAGGTCGTCCGCAAAGTCGGACGGGGTCGTCATCGCGGGGATCGGGTCACGCAGCGATTGACGCGCCAGCGCACTGTGCCTCACCGCCTCTTCCACGTTCCCGTCATTCAGGGCTCGCAGAGTGAGCATCCACTGACCCGCCCGCATGACACCACCGCTCGACGCGAGAGCTTCGACGATGGGGTCGGACTGCTGACGGAGGCTGGAATCTCCGGTGCGGAGGGCGATGCGGAACAACACGATGCCGGCGGTCGCATTGGCGAAGTCTCCGAGTCCCAGTTCGTCGGCAAGAGCGAGTACCGACTCCGCCTGAAGCCTCGCCTCGTCCAACCGACCGAGGTCATGAAGAACGCGGGCGCGCACCATCATCCAATAAGCCTCGGCGACTGCGGCCTTCGAGGCGAGCGCGGAGCGCAGCCCCTCGTCGACCAGCTGAAGGGCGTAGCTCACATCGCCCTTGGAATTGTGCAGGAACGCGTTCCACAGCCCTTCCGGTACCCACCGAGCGACATCCAATCCCGCCAGCGTCGCTCGCTCGGACGCCGCCTGCATGAGCGCGACCGCATCGTCGAACCGATTGCTGTTGAACGCGTACACAGACTCGGTTGCATCCACCGTGGCTAGCGCCTCGTGGTCTACAGCGGGGTCTGCGACCTCACGCGCGAGCGCCAGAGTGCGCGTCAGCTCTACGAAGTCGGCCTTATTCGCGCAGTTCAGTGCGCGAACGGCGAGAAGGTCAGCGCGCGTCGAGCGCTCTATACCCACGAGCGCGAGCGCCTCGTCGCATGTCGCGATGGCCTGGTCGAACGAGGACTCGGTTTGGCGTCGCGCGGCGCCGAGGAGGACACGCGCCCGGGACTGTGGCGAGAGATAGGGCGTGAGTGCCCGGGTCGCGTTGTCCGCCTCAGTATGGCGCCCGTCGGCCCAAAGGTACGGCAGAAGCCCGGTGCTGGCCTCCGCCAACCCCGGAACGTTGTTCGCGAGACGAAGTGCCGCCGCCGCGAGGTCCGCAGCCTGGGAGGTGTCAGAAGCAGCCAACTGCTGCGCGGCATCGCGAATCAGAGCGAACGACTGTTGGTCACCGGGCTCAGCTGCCTCGACAAGCGCCGCGGCGACGGCGGAGGCCGGTTCCCCGGAGGCAAGACGAAGGTGCGCCACTTCCCGGAGCAGCGCTTTGCGCACGGACGCGGGAATCGTCGCCTCGACGGATTCTCGGAGGGTGTCGTGGACGAAGGCGAGCCTCGACCCCTCCTCGGTCAGGAATTCTGCACCTAAGAGCTCCCGAATCAGGGGAATCGAAGCCGCAGCCGTGGCGCCGGTCGCTGTCAACACGTCCGACAGGCGAAACCGCCTTCCGAACAGGCTGGCGACCTGGACGAAGGTCAGAGCGTCGTCTGACAAATGTGACACGCGCTGTCGCGAGGTTGCCCCGAATCTGGCGGGGACCGCGGTACCGACGGCATCAACGACGCCGTCATGAGCCTCGAGGAGCGCCTCTTCCTTCAGTCCGCGTACGAGTTCGACGACGAGCAACGGAATGTGAGAGGTGCGCTCGAGGGCCGCCTCGAGCTTGGGGCCCAGGGTGGCTCCCGCGAGGTCGGCAGCGATCTCAAGCGCCGCAACGGGGGTTACAGGTTTGAGATCAAGGATCGAACCGGTGCGCTCGATGTACTCGGCGGCTCGAGCGTGTGCTGCCCGATACCGCCCCGAGCGGCTGGCAAGAACCCAAGCGATGGGCTGATCTGCCAACGCGGCCGCTGACCGCAGGAGAATCCCCACCGACGCCGCATCCAACCACTGCAGGTCGTCGATGACGACAACGAAGCCCCCCGCGGTCGTCGCCGCCGACTCCAACTTGTTCGTCAGCAAGCGGGCGAGCCAGTACTGCGGTTCCCCAGTGGTGCGGACCGGTCGCAGCTCTTCTTCGGTCGCCAATGGTGGCGTGCCGCGCAGCATCGCTTCCGTCAACGCCCCGAGGGGGACCGCGCCGGAGTCGACGTCTGGAGTGATGGTGAGGGTGGGCCAGCTCCTTTGCTCCGCGAAGGCGAGTACCTCAGCCAGCAGGCGGGTTTTTCCCATGCCGGCGCGCCCACGGATGAGCACCGGTGCGGGCACGCCTGACAGCGAGCGCTCGATGGACGCGATGAGGGATGAGGTGGTGTCTTCGCGCCCGCGCAACGGGGTGACGGCCGCGGTGGGAGAACCGGCCAGGAAGGCACGGTCTGACGCAACGGCGAAGCCGGAGTGTCGGTCGTCCATCCCTCCATTATCCCGACGCACGTGACGCTGTCGTTTCAGGTGATGTGCGGATGTCGAACGGGGGATGTGATCGCTCCCATCCCTCCTTAGCGTGAACGTCGCCCCCTGAGTTCTGGGGGTACAAGTTGGGCCCCGGGCGTCGAGACGCCATCCCTGTGATGAGGCCGAGGGCGCGATTGTGACCCGAGAAAGGACCCGAGAGAGGACACGCAAATGCACCGTCGACGTGACGTCATGAGAAGTGGGCGCGTATGAGTCTGCAATCACTGGTGGACGACCTTGCGGAGGAGCTCGGCCGATCTGTGGTGGTCAATGACGCGCAGTACCGTCCGGTCGTCTCAAGTGCGCAGGGCGACGAGATCGATGCACTGCGTGCGCGGGGGCTCCTCGGGCGCGCGACGCCGCCGCGTGAGCGCGCCTACTTGGAGAGCATTCATCTGTCCTCCGCACGCCGGCCGCAGACCGTGAACCTCGACCAGTTCGGCGCGCATGAACGACTCGCTGTGCCGATTCGTTCCGACCAGGCACTGCTGGGTTTCATGTGGCTCATCACGGGCGGACTTCCGCCGCTCACGTCCTCGCAGTTTCGCGCCATCGACGCGGCAGTGAACATTGCTCGCGACTACCTCGCCGCCGCGGAGGATGAAACGCCAGGGCGATCCACGCGCGAGATGGTGATCCGCGGGCTTCTCGCAGCCGATCCTGTGGCCAGACGAGATGCATTGAGCACGGCCGTCCGCTCACACGGGGTATCCCGCAGTTCGGCCACTATCGTGCGAGCCGTGTCCGTCGGGCACGACACATCGGTCGTTCAGCGCGCTTCGCTCGGCCGCGCATTGGAAAGCGTGGCGAAAGCCACCCTGATGTTCATGGGCGAGATCGGTTCCGCGCTGCTGTTCTTGGAACGTTCGAGCGAGAACACCCGGATAGACGACCTCATCACGGCTGAGGCTGCGCGAGCCGGAGTGCCCCTGCGCGCAATCGGTTCAGCGCACCTAGCAAAGACCGACATCGACGTACGGCCAGTCGCTGAGCGTGCGGTCGCAACGGCGGCAGTCGCTGAGCTCTTGCCTGACCTGGGCATGAGCCTGCGCGCCGAGGACGTTGGCCCGTGGCTGCTCATCGCCGATGTCGTCTCAGACCCCAACCGGCTGCAGTGGTACTCGCCAGCCGCGTACACCCTGATCCACGACGCGGACCCGCTGCGCCGCCAGACCATCGAGACTCTGCTCGACCACGCCCACCAGATCAAAGTCGTGTGCGACGTATTGCACATCCACCGCACGACGCTCTACTACCGACTGGAAAACATGCCCCAAGTGGTGAAAGACGCAATGGACGACGGAATGAAACGCAGCGCCCTGCATCTCGGCTTGAAACTCGCCTCGTATTGGGAGAACGCAGGTCACATCCAGTGAGGGCGCAGAACCGGCAGGTCCAGACCAGCGACGGGGTGACCCTGGAACTGTATGACGCAGGCGGCGACGGCGTTCCGATTCTGATGCTTCACGGGTGGTCGCAATCGCAGGAGATGTTCCGGCATCAACGTCAGGGACTCGGGGATCGCCGCGTCATCACCTACGACATGCGTGGGCATGGGAGGTCCGAGAAGCCCTGGCGGGGCCACCGCATCGCCCGACTCGCCGCCGATCTCCGAGACATCCTGGACGAACTCGACATCCAGACTGCGGACCTCCTCGGTTGGTCGATGGGGGTCTCTGTCATCTGGTCGTACCTCGAGCTCTTCGGAGACAGCAGGGTACGAAACCTCGTGCTGGTGGACCAGCCGGCCGCTGTCGTCGCGCAACCGTGGATGAGCACGCAAGAGCAGCAGTCTGCTGGCTGCATCCTGCACACCGAGGGTCTCGGTGTGCTTGCCAACGCCATCTCCGACGACACCGACGGGGAAGCGACAGTGCGCGCGTTCGTGCGGAGCATGTTCACCGGCCCCGTCGACGATGACCTCTGGTCTTTCGTCGCGTCGGAGGTTGCCCAGACGCCGCGTCGCGTCGCCGCGCCATTGCTGTTTGACCATGGCGCACAGGATTGGCGAGAACTGCTCCCCACCATCGCGAAGCCGACCCTCGTGCTGGGTTGCGATGGCAGTCACGTGGCTCCCGAATCGCAGCTCTATGTCGCATCGCGAATCCCCGGCGCGCTCGTACACGTCTTTCCGCGGGAAGTCGCCAGTTCGCATTTCCCGTTCCTCGAGAACCCGGAAGCGTTCAACGGCGTCGTTCGTGCGTTCCTCGAATCGAGCGAGGATTTCGACACCCGTCCAGTCAAGTAGCGACAGCGCGTAGGAGCGGGGGCACGACCCCCGCTCCTAGCGTTGGATGCGACCCGGAGACCTCGGGGGCTGAGGGAGCAAGTATGCGTGAGAAGCCGACCGTCGTGCTGGTGCACGGTGCGTTCTCTGATGGGGCGAGCTGGTCGCCCGTCGCAATGCGGGTGATGGGAGCCGGCGTCGAGGTGCGTGTTCCCGCCATCTCAAACCGGAGCCTCGCCGCCGACGCGGCGTATGTGCGGTCGTTCGTCGAAAACATCGACGGTCCCGTCCTCTTGGTCGGGCACTCGTACGGGGCCACCGTCGCCTCTGTCGCGGGGACAGCCGCAAACGTTCGCGGGCTCGTGTTCGCGGCCGGCTTCGTTCTTGACGTAGATGAGAGCGCAGACGACCTGCGCCAACGCTTCCCCGCACCGGAGGCCGCCACGTTCTTCGACTACCAGCCCTACGCGACCGCCAGCGGTGCGACCCGGCGTGAGGTGTCTGTCGCCATCGACGAGTTTCCGTTCCTCGCCGCTCTTGGCATCCCCGCTGACGAGGCCGCGGTCTTCGCCGTCACCCAGCGGCCGCTGGACGCCACGGTACTCAAGGAGCGGGCGGCGCACGCAGCCTGGCACTCGCGACCGACGTGGGGCATCGTCGCCACCGCAGACCGCATCGTCAACCCGGACGTTGTCCGATTCGGCCTCGAGCGAGCCGCAGCGCTCGAAGTAGTCGAGCTGCCGGGTCCGCACCTCATCATGCACACGCACCCCGGCGACGTCGCGCGTTTCATCGTCGATGCTGTCAACGCGGTCGCCTGAGCTTCCCGCCTTATCGCCATGACCGTTATCCAGCCGCGGACACGCGCGTCGCTGCGTCACGGCGACGGCAAGGCGCTCGCACCGTTCGGCGTTCCCGCATTCCGATTGCTGTGGATCGCGGGCATCGTCAGCAACATCGGTACCTGGATGCAGAGCGTCGGTGCGCAATGGCAGCTTGTCGCCGACGGCGGTTCGCCAGCGGTCGTCGCACTCGTGCAGACAGCATCTGCAGCCGCCGTGCTCCTGTTGGCGCTCCCGTCCGGGGTACTGGGAGAGTTCCTGAATCGGCGCTCGATGATGCTTGTCACTCAGATCGTGCAGCTCGGGGCGTCGCTACTTCTCGTGGTGCTGTCTGCACTCGGCGACCTGCCCGCGAGCACACTATTGACCCTGACATTCCTGCTCGGCGCAGCGTCCGCAGTGCAGATGCCAGCCGCACAGTCCGTGATCTCGGACATCGTGCCAAGCGCGCAGGTGGCGGACGCAGCATCGTTGTCCTCCATCAGCGTGAACGTCGCTCGCGCTATCGGCCCAGCGCTTGCCGGGGTAGTGATTGCCCAGTTCGGGATTACAGCCGTGTTCATCGCGAACGCTGCCTCGTTCGTCGTCTACTTGGTCGCACTCCTCGTCTGGCGGAACTACCGAGCCCCGCAGGCGCGACCCGAACCGTTCCTCGAAGCCACACGTGAGGGAATCCGGTTCGTCCTCAGCTCGTCCACGGTTCGAGCTCTGTACATCCGCTTGGTGGTGTTCCTCGTGCCTGCGAACGCGCTCTGGGCGCTACTCCCTGTGTTCGCGCAACGCACCCTCGGACTCGGGGCGGACGGCTACGGGATGCTTCTCGGCGTGCTGGGCGCGGGCGCCATCGTCGGAGCGATGCTCGTGGGGAAGTGGCGTGCACGGTGGGGAGCGAACGGGGTGTTGCTCGCATCAATGGCACTTTTCGGTCTCGCGATGTGTGCGCTGCTCTTCACCGGGCAGGTAGGGGTCATCCTCCTCGCGCTCGTCGCCGGCGGTGCAGGGTGGATCGGTGTCATCGCCACCGTGAACGTGGTCGTGCAGGCGTCGTTGCCGGACGACGTGCGCACACGGGGCCTATCTATCTACCAGCTGGTCCTCTACGGGGGCACCGCTGTCGGAGCAGCGCTGAGCGGTGCCCTGGCTGTCGCGGTCGGTACCGACGCAGTGCTGGTCGGCTCCGGCATTGCAATCCTCATGCTGACGGCCTTGCAGGCACTCCGCCCGTTCGCGGATGTGACATCCTCGCGTCGCGCTGGCCGCCGACGCGTCCTGGAAAACAGTCCCGGTCACCAGCGCGTCCTCGTGACGGTGCGATATTCCGTGCCGAATGCGCATCAAAGCGAGTTCCGCCGCTTGATGCACTACGTCAGTGCGGTTCGCTATCGGCTGGGCGCGTGCTCCTGGGATCTCTGCGAAGTGCCTGGCGCCGACGGCGAACTGCTAGAGGTCTACTCCCTCAACAGTTGGACGGAGCACACCGAGCTGGCACGGCAGAGACCGGATGCGGGTGAAGCAGCTGTGCTGAGTCGTGCGTCGGCGCTGTGCGTCGTCCCGCCGGTTGCTGCACATCATGTGGTGGCATCCACGACGACCATTTCGCGTCTGGACTGGCAGCCGGAAGCACCAACAGTCGACGATCCTCTCCCCGCGGCTCGAGCGCGCCACTGACGAACGGTTGAGAGCGCCCCCGTCAGTTGTTGCATGGCACCGCGGATCACCTCTCATATCGTCACCGCATGGGCGATTTATCATCATCTACGCACCGCATCGCTGTGGCCGGCGGGTCCCTCGGAGGGCTCTTCGCTGCAGCGATGTTGCATCGGCTCGGGCACGACGTCACGGTGCATGAGAAGTCGGTCCATGGCCTCCGAGCGCGGGGCGCCGGGCTCGTCGCACAGGACGAGATCTTCACGGCGCTCGACGCTGCGGGCGTCCCACCCGCAGCCGTGCCTGGGGTGACCTCCGCTGAGCGGATCACGTTAGACCGACGAGGAGCGATACGTTCCCGAGAACGGGCCGAGCAGACGCAGCTGTCCTGGGATCGCCTGTACGACGGTCTTCGAGGCGTAATCCCCGACGCTCGGTACCTGTTGGACAGTGCGGTCACCGGAGTGCGGACAGGCGTAGACGGCGTCGAGTTCACCGCGGGTGGGGAACAACGCCAGGCTGACCTGCTCGTGGGGGCGGATGGAGCGCACTCATCGGTGCGAAGCTTCGTCGCACCCGACGGAGGTGGACCTGCGTACGTCGGTTACGCCATCTGGCGCGGCCTCATCCCCGAAGATCTCGTCCCTCCTGCGGCCGCTGCCACACTCTTTCGGCGGATGACGTTCTATACGGGTCCTGGGGAGCACGCCCTTGGCTATCTCGTCCCCGGGCCCGCTGGCGAGACCCGCCCTGGGAGTCGTCGGTATAACTGGGTGTGGTACCGCTCAATGAGTCACGATGAGCTGCGTGGCTTGATGAGCTCTGCCGGGCGCTCGGCCGGCTCCACATCTCTCGCCCCGGTCAGACGCCCTCGGATGTCGCCGCACACCTCATTGCAACGGCCCATCATCGTCTGCCGCCGCAGTTTGCTCAGATGGTCGAGATGGAGCGCTCACTCTCACGCGAGCGCTTCGTTCGTCGTCCATCGATACCGCACTGGCCACGTACGAGGAGCAACGGCTCGCTGTCGCCAGAGGCATCGCACGGTACGGCGTGCGGCTCGGCGAGCAACTGCCTCTATGACCTCGCGTCGGCCAACCGCTCCTGGATGAAGCGCTGAAGCACAACGGCATGATTGATGGTCGGATCATGTGCCGCGTAGACCAGAGTCACCACGTCGTGCACCCGAGCAACGTCTAGCAGGTGCTGGACAGCAGCGGCGTTCTCATCGAGCTCGACGTCGTATCGAGTGGTGAACTCGGTCATGCGCTCCGGGTCGTGACCCCACCAAGTTCGCAGAGCGGGCGACGGTGCGATGTCTTTCAGCCACTCATCGAGTGCTGCGCGTTCCTTCGTCACGCCGCGCGGCCACAGCCGGTCCACGAGGACCCGGTAGCCGTCGTCGGCGGAAGCCGGTTCGTATGCGCGCTTGACGAGGATGTCTGACATGAGTGGCTTTCGGTACGAGCGGGGAACACTTCACGCTACGGCGGAGAGCTACCTCTTCACATCGCCTGTCCGGCAGCTTCCCATCCCCTGTTTCTCGCGAGGTCCGCGCATCGGACTTGGTACCCCCTTCTCGTGGATCGGATAGACGTAGCAACGAGAGTCGGCAATTGTCGTAGGCGTCATAAACGCCCGAAAGTTAGCTTGATTCCCGTCGCCACATCGTCGAGGCGCAAACTACCCACCAGTCGCTCGGGCTTGCTCGTTCGACGACATGACAAAGGACTCATCATGGGATACATCACCACTGAAGACGGCGCCGAGATCTACTTCAAGGACTGGGGCGACAAGGATGCCCAGCCCATCGTGTTCCACCACGGTTGGCCGCTGTCGTCGGACGACTGGGACGCGCAGATGCTCTACTTCCTGTCCAAGGGATTCCGCGTCGTCGCCAGTGACCGCCGTGGCCACGGCCGTTCGTCGCAGATCAGCACCGGCCACGACATGGACCACTACGCCAGCGACGTGAACGCCGTCGTCGAGCACCTCGACCTGCGCAATGCCATCCACATCGGTCACTCCACCGGTGGCGGCCAGGTCGCCCGCTACGTCGCGAAGTACGGCCAGCCTCAGGGGCGCGTCGCGAAGGCCGTCCTCGTGTCCTCCGTTCCGCCCATCATGCTGAAGTCCGACAGCAACCCCGAGGGCACGCCCATCGAGGTCCTCGACGGGTTCCGCTCCGCTCTCGCCGCGAACCGCGCCGAGTTCTTCCAGGCCGTCGCCTCCGGCCCCTTCTACGGATTCAACCGCGATGGTGTCGAGGTTTCCGAGCCGGTCGTCGCCAACTGGTGGCGCCAGGGCATGACCGGCAGTGCGCTTGCGCACTACGAGGGCATCAAGGCGTTCTCCGAGACCGACCAGACCGACGACCTCAAGGCCATCACCGTGCCAGTTCTCGTCATGCAGGGTGACGACGACCAGGTCGTCCCGTACAAGGCCGCCTCGATCCTGCAGCACGAGCTGCTCCAGAACTCCGAGCTGAAGATCTACGAGGGGTACCCGCACGGCATGCTCACCACGCACGCTGACGTCATCAACCCCGACCTTCTGGCCTTCATCCAGAAGTAACCGTGCAACCCCCGCGAGCATCCGCCGCGGACCAGAGACGAGCCGGTCGGCGTGAGCGCCGACCGGCTCGTCGTTGTTCTGGGGCTCTTCGCGCGTCGGCATCGCACGGATCTCAACCGCTAGGTCGGCCCCGAGGTCCCGGGTGAAAGCGAGTCCTCACCCCACACCAGCGAACCTGTGGCGCGAACATACACATCAGGCGAGATGTAAGTCCGCGCCACGACCCCGGGCGAGTTCGTCCAGAACGGCGCACCTGCAAGATCTTCCCTCCGGCCGACCGCGTTACCGGCACATACGTCCCGTCACCTGCTCTCCAACGATGTCGCCGGACGCTGAACCGGAGCTCCTCATCACGGTGCGCCGGGCGCGTGTTCTGAGTACTGGGAGCGGTGTGACGGCGGTGGGAGACCGCTCGCACGGGGCCACCTGGTGGGCCTAAATCTTTCTCACCAGGCATTTTCTCGCCCTTTTTGTCTGGAGTAGCTTCAGAACGTCTCGCTGTTGTCGCTCCGCGGAACCGCGTGTTTCCCAGTCCTGTCTAGGTCAGAAAACGTGGTGGGTAGTCTGGTCTAGCTCTGGAAGTGACAGACGGGTGGCCACGGTCGCTCGCCAGGGCGTTCTTGCAAGGGGGCACGGATGAACATCGACGGACTGCACGAGACGGTGAGCGCGCTCGACTTCGACGGGGTCGTGCTCGTGCGCCGCGACGGCGCCGATCTCTTCGCGGGCGCGTTCGGCCTCGCGAGCCGGCGCTGGGAAGTTCCCAACACCATGGACACGCGGTTCGACACGGCATCCATCACCAAGCTCTTCACGAGCGTCGCGGTGCTGCAGCAGGTCGAGGCGGGCACGCTCGACCTCGACGCGTCGATCCACGACCGCGTCGACCTCACCGGCACGACGATCTCGCGCGACGTCACCCTGCGGCACCTGCTCACCCACACGAGCGGCATCGCCGACGACGCCGACGAAGAGGCCGGCGAGGACTACGCCGACCTGTGGATCGACAAGCCCAGTTACTCGGTCATCGAGACGAAGGACTTCCTGCCGCAGTTCGCCCACAAACCGGCTCGCACGACGCCGGGCGCGGACTGCCGCTACTGCAACGTCGGATACGTCCTCGCGGGGCTCGCACTCGAAGCGGCGACCGGGCAGACGTACCGCGACGCCGTTCGTGAGCGCGTGTTCGCGCGGGCGGAGATGGCAGACAGCGACTTCTTCGATCGGCGAGACGCCGCGCCGCGCGTCGCGGAGGGCGGCGATGTCGACGACGACGGGCGCTGGGTGCAGAACCTGTTCAGCTACCCGCCGATCGGCTCGCCCGACGGCGGGGCGCACGCCACGGCATCCGATCTGCTGCGCTTCTTCGACGCGCTGCGCGGCGGCGAGCTGCTGGGTCGGGAGTGGACTGAGCGGTTCTTCACCCCGCAGGTGCGGCACGACGAAGACACCGAATACGGCTTCGGCCTCGAGTTCAGCGACGGCGGCTACTACAAGGACGGGATCAACGCCGGTGCGAGCGGCCTGCTCATCCACTACCGCAGCGGTGTCGACGCGGTCGTGCTGTCGAACTCCGAAGCGGGCGCATGGGATGTCGTCCGCGAACTGAACGCCCGCGCCGCGACCTGAGTTCGAACGAGTGGAGCGTGCAGCGTCCGCGTCACGGACGCGGGTCGACGTCGCGTTCTCACATCGGTCGCACCGTGATTGAGACGAAGCGGTAACGAGACCTTCGATCGGCGAGCGCCCCGGCGAAACACCATCCGCCTAACGTCGTGCCTCACCACGACCGAAGGGGGACCGCAATGTCCTACGTGAAGCCAGCCGAACTCGTCCAGACCGTGCTCGACGCCGGGGCATCGAAGGTGATGCTGTCGACCCGAGACACCCTCATCCGCTCCATCATGGGCGGTGCGATCCTGACGATCGCCGCCGCATTCGCCGTCACGGTGAGCGTCACCACCGGCAGCCCCCTGCTGGGCGCGGTGCTCTTCCCCGTCGG
>Ga0075364_10001787_pt1 | contig 11913 bp, 11 predicted proteins | sample EndMetdeltDD1764_FD_71517 | JGI IMG/M metagenome (GOLD analysis project Ga0075364, IMG submission 71517) | Populus endosphere microbial communities from Tennessee, USA - Endosphere MetaG P. deltoides DD176-4 | ecosystem: Host-associated > Plants > Roots > Endosphere | place: USA: Tennessee... | reverse complement strand
GCCTCACAGGGTGTTTCGGTCGGAAACTCGCTGCTCGAGGAGAGCATGATCGACACCTGCCGCAAGCTGCTCGAGGACTACGGCGACGTGATCCACGTGCCAGTGGACATCGTCGTGGCCGATGAGTTCAAGGCGGACTCGCCGGCGGAGACCGTTGCGGCCGACCGCATTCCGGACGGCAAGATGGGCCTCGACATCGGGCCCGGTTCAGTCGAGCGGTTCACTGCGCTGCTGTCGAACGCCAAGACGATCTTCTGGAACGGCCCGATGGGCGTCTTCGAGTTCCCTGAATTCGCGGCCGGCACCAAGGGTGTGGCCGAGGCGATCATCGGCGCCACCGCCAAGGGCGCCTTCAGCGTCGTCGGCGGCGGCGATTCGGCTGCGGCGGTCCGCCAGCTCGGCCTGCCCGAGGACGGCTTCTCTCACATTTCCACCGGCGGCGGCGCTTCGCTGGAATACCTTGAGGGCAAGACGCTGCCTGGCATCGAAGTGCTGGACGACTGAAAGGCCCTAGATATGAGCCGTAAGCCCCTGATCGCCGGCAACTGGAAGATGAACCTCAACCACTTCGAGGCGATTGCGCTGGTCCAGAAGATCGCGTTCTCGCTGCCGGATAAGTACTTCGACAAGGTCGACGTCGCGGTTGTGCCGCCCTTCACCGACCTGCGCAGCGTGCAGACCCTGGTCGACGGGGACAAGCTGCGGCTGACCTATGGCGCGCAGGACCTATCGCAACATGAGTCCGGCGCCTACACCGGCGACATCAGCGGTGCGTTCCTGGCGAAGTTGGGCTGCACCTACGTCGTCGTCGGTCACTCGGAGCGGCGCACCTACCACCACGAGGACGATGCGCTGGTCGCCGCCAAGGCCGCGGCCGCGTTCAAGCACGGCCTGATCCCGATCATCTGCATCGGTGAGCAGCTCGAGGTGCGCGAGGCAGGCAACCATGTCGAACACAACGTGGACATGCTGCGAGGCTCACTGGCCGGGTTGTCGGCCGAGCAGATCGGCAACTCCGTCATCGCATACGAGCCGGTGTGGGCGATCGGGACCGGCCGGGTGGCCAGCGCGGCCGACGCCCAAGAGGTCTGCAAGGCCATCCGCGACGAGCTGGGCAAGCTGGCGTCACCGCAGCTGGCGGCGGGCATCAGGGTGCTCTACGGCGGCTCGGTCAACGCCAAGAACGTCGGCGAGATCGTCGCGCAGGAGGACGTGGATGGCGCGCTGGTCGGCGGGGCGTCGCTGGACGGCGAGCAGTTCGCCACGCTTTCGGCCATCGCCGCCGGTGGCCCCCTGCCCTGAGTACGCTGCGCGAGCCTGTAATCTGGCGGCCATGGAATTCGCCCTGCAGATCACCCTGATCGTGACCAGCCTGCTGGTCGTGCTCCTGGTGCTGCTGCACCGCGCCAAGGGTGGCGGCCTGTCCACCCTGTTCGGCGGCGGCGTTCAGTCCAGCCTTTCGGGGTCGACGGTGGTGGAGAAGAACCTGGATCGGCTGACGCTGTTCGTCGTCGGCATCTGGCTGGTGTCGATCATCGGCGTCGCCCTGCTGATCAAATACACCTAACGCCGCGATGAACGCCCCGCAGTACGGCTATCAGCCGTACCCCGCGCCGCGCGAGGGCATCGCGATCACTACGAAGTACTCCTTTCTGACCTGGCTGTTTGCCGCCGTCAAGCCGAAGATATTCGTGAACGGCTACGAGATGCCGGTCGGCGGCTGGGGGCAGGCCGTGCTGCCTCTCGCGCCGGGTCAGTATCACGTGCACGTCTATACCCCGTATTTCTTTCCGAGCCGGGTAGGCCCGGCGGATTTCACGGCGGTCGTATACCCCGGTCAGTTCGTCCAACTCGAATACAAGGCGCCGTTGATTTCCTTCAGCCGTGGCTCGCTGGGCCCTCCGCCGCAGGGCTACAACGGCGTCGGCGTGATGATCGCCATCACGGCCTTCGTTGTTCTGATGTTCGCGCTGTACCTGATCGTGGTGTTCGCCGCCCAGTAGCCCCTCGTCATGCGCCGAGCTAGGCCCGCGCCGATACTTGACCGATGGCCGAAGTCTCCGACGTCGCGTTGGCACCGATTGGCTCGGTGCGGCGCACCCAGGTGGGCCGCGAGGCGACCGAGCCGATGCGGGAGGACATCCGACTGCTCGGCGCCCTCCTCGGAGACACGATTCGGGAGCAGAACGGCGAGGAGGTTTTCGACCTCGTCGAGCGGGCGCGTGTCGAGTCGTTCCGGGTGCGACGTTCCGAGATCGACCGCGCCGAGTTGGCAGGCATGTTCGACGGCATCGACATCCATCAGGCCATCCCCGTCATCCGCGCCTTCACCCACTTCGCGCTGCTGGCCAACGTCGCCGAGGACATTCACCGCGAGCGGCGCCGCGCGGTGCACGTCGCGGCAGGCGAGCCGCCGCAGAACAGCAGTCTGGCCGCTACGTACCTCAAACTCGACTCCGCCGAACTGGATTCGGCGACGGTGGCTGATGCCCTGACTGGAGCGCTCGTCTCGCCGGTGATCACCGCACACCCCACGGAAACACGCCGCCGAACCATCTTCGATACCCAACATCGCATCACTGAGCTGATGCGACTGCGCTTGCACGGTCACACCGAGACCGAGGACGGCCGCGACATCGAACGCGAATTGCGCCGCCATATCCTGACGCTGTGGCAGACAGCGCTGATTCGGTTGTCGCGGTTGAAGATTCAGGACGAGATCGAGACCGGGCTACGGTACTACCAGGCCGCCTTCCTTGAAGTCATCCCGCAGGTCAACGCGGAGGTGCGGATAGCGCTGCAGGCCCGCTGGCCGGACGCGAAGCTGTTGGACGCGCCCATCCTGCGGCCCGGCTCGTGGATCGGCGGCGACCGCGACGGCAACCCCAACGTCAACGCCGACGTCGTTCGGCTGGCCACTGGCAGGGCGTCGTACACCGCGCTGGAGCACTACTTCGCCGAAATCAGCGGGCTCGAAGAGGAATTGTCGATGTCGGCGCGGCTGGTGACGGTCAGTGACGAGCTCGCGGCGTTGGCCGACAAATGCCTCGAGCCGGCCCGCGCCGACGAACCGTACCGCCGCGCGGTGCGGGTCATCCACGGGCGGCTGACCGCAACGGCGGCCGAGATCCTCGACATTCAGCCCGAACACGAGCTCGACCTCGGCCTCGAGCGCTACCTGACGCCGGCCGAGCTGCTCGCCGACCTCGATGTCGTCGATCGGTCGCTGCGCGCCAACGGCAGCGGGGTGCTCGCTGACGACCGGCTGGCCCGGTTGCGGGAAGCCGTGCACGTCTTCGGTTTTCATTTGTCAGGTCTCGATCTGCGGCAGAACTCCGATGTGCACGAGGAGGTCGTCGCCGAGCTACTGGCGTGGGCTGGCGTGCATCCCGACTACCCGTCGCTGCCCGAGCCGGAACGCGTCGAGCTGCTGGCCGCCGAACTCGCTACCCGCAGGCCGCTCATCAAAGACGACGCCGAACTGTCCGAGTTGGCCCGCAAGGAGTTGGACATTGTGGCCGCCGCGGCGCGGGCCGTTCGTGTATTCGGTCCCGAGGCGGTGCCCAACTACATCATCTCGATGTGCCAGTCTGTTTCAGACATGCTCGAGGCTGCGGTCCTGCTCAAGGAGGCGGGATTGCTCGACGCGTCGGGAGCGCAAGCCTATGCGCCGGTCGGCATCGTGCCGCTGTTCGAGACGATCGACGACCTGCAGCGCGGCTCGTCGATTCTCGAAGCGGTGCTGGACCTTCCGCTCTATCGCGCCATAGTGGATGCACGCGCGCAGAGCCAGGAGGTGATGCTCGGCTACTCCGACTCCAACAAGGACGGCGGGTACCTGGCGGCCAACTGGGCGCTGTACCGCGCCGAACTCGATCTGGTCGAGTCCGCCCGCAAGACCGGAATCCGGTTGCGGCTCTTCCACGGTCGCGGGGGAACCGTCGGGCGTGGCGGTGGCCCGAGCTATGACGCCATCCTGGCGCAACCACCTGGCGCGGTGAGCGGGTCGCTGCGGATCACCGAGCAGGGCGAGGTGATCGCCGCCAAGTACGCCGAGCCGCGGATCGCACATCGAAACCTCGAGACGCTGCTGGCGGCCACGTTGGAGGCCACCCTGCTCGACATCGAGGGGCTTGGTGACGCCGCGGGCCCCGCCTACGAGGTGCTCGACGAGCTGGCCGCTCGCGCCCAGCGCGCCTACGCCGAATTGGTCCACGAGACACCGGGTTTCGTCGAGTACTTCAAGGCCTCCACTCCGGTCAGTGAGATTGGCGCGCTCAACATCGGCAGTCGGCCGACGTCGCGCAAGCCCACGACATCGATCTCCGACCTTCGGGCCATCCCGTGGGTACTCGCATGGAGCCAGTCGCGGGTGATGCTGCCCGGCTGGTACGGAACGGGAAGCGCGTTCGAGGTGTGGATTGCCGAAGGCGACGGCCGGCTCGAAGTGCTGCGGGACCTCTATCGCCGGTGGCCGTTCTTCCGGACGGTGCTGTCGAACATGGCGCAGGTGATGGCCAAATCCGACATGGGATTGGCCGCGCACTACTCCGAACTCGTGGAGGACGAGGCGCTCCGGCGGCGAGTGTTCGACAAGATCCGAGACGAGCACCAGCGCACGATCCGCATGCACAAGCTCATCACCGGACAGGACGACCTCCTCGCTGACAACCCGTCGCTGGCGCGCTCGGTGTTCAACCGCTTCCCGTATCTCGAGCCGCTGAACCATCTGCAGGTCGAACTGCTGCGGCGGTACCGCTCCGGAGACGACGACGAACTGGTCCAGCGAGGCATCCTGCTGACCATGAGCGGGCTGGCCACGGCGCTGCGCAACAGCGGCTAACCTGTCAGCCGTGGCAACTGACGGCGCGGATGCGCCGGCGTCCACCTGGGCGCCGTTGCGGATCGGTGCGTTCCGTGGCCTGTTCATCGCCGCGCTGACGTCGAACATCGGCACGTGGATGCAAACCGTTGGGGCGCAGTGGTTTCTGGTCGAAAGAAAAGCCAGTCCAACGGTCATCGCGCTGGTGCAGACGGCCAGCCTGACGCCGACTCTGTTGCTGGCGCTGTTCGCAGGCGCACTCGCCGACCGGGTGGACCGCAGGCGGCTGCTCATCGCCGTGCAGGCGTATGCCGCTGTCGGCGCAGCGGTGTTGACGGCACTCGCGTTGGCAGGCGTACTGGACGCGGTCTCACTGCTGGTCCTCCTCTTCGCCATCGGCTGCGCCGCGGCGCTGACGACCCCGGCATGGCAGGCGATCCAGCCCGAGTTGGTGCCACGCGAGCAACTCCGTTCCGCGGCGTCGCTCGGCGGTGTCGCCGTGGATGCAGCTCGGGCGGTCGGCCCTCCCATCGCCGGATTATTGGTGGCCGCGGCAGGCGCGGAAGCGGTGTTCGCAATCAATGCCGTGTCCTTTGTTGCGGTCATCGTGGCGTTGCTGGCCTGGAAGCGAGCACCTTCGGCACCGGCGACAGAGCGTGAGCCGTTCGGCCAGTCGGTCCGAGCCGGTATCCGGTACATGAGCGAGAGCCGGAACATGCGCCGAATCTTGGTGCGCGCTGCGTTGTTCGCGTTCCCCGCTTCGGCGCTTTGGGCGCTGCTACCCGTCGTGGCATCCCAGCAGTTTCACCTGCGCGCCATCGGCTACGGGGCGGTGTTGGGCACCGTCGGCGTCGGAGCGGTGATCGGTGCGACCGTGATGACCCGGCTCAGCGCGGCGTTGTCCGCCAACGCACTGCTGGCACTCGCCTCACTGGCCGCCGCCGCGGGTTTGCTTGCTGCGGCCTATCTTCCGCTCGCCGTGGCTGTCGTATTGCTTTTGTTGGCCGGTGTGGCGTGGATTGCCACGCTCACGACTCTCACTGTGGCCGCGCAAACGGCGCTACCGCAGTCGCTGCGGGCCCGTGGCCTGGCGATCTACCTGGTGATCCTGATCGGCTCGCAGGCGCTCGGATCGTTGGTATGGGGAGCCGTCGCCTCGCTCTTCGGGGTCGTTACGTCCCTGACGGCATCGGCGGCTCTGCTCGTGGTTGCGGCGGCCAGCGTCGGTGCGCTGCCGTTACTGCCCGAGCGTTGACAGATCCGTGGCGAGATGTAAGAGTCAGTCCGTCTTAAATGAAAATATGGTTTTCATTTAAGACCATAGGACTGGAGGACGCGTGACCGACGCGAACGCGATGGCGTGGCTTCCGTTCTCGATCACCGAGGCTGCGCTGTCGGGGGGTGTCGACGTAGGGTTGTCAGACGCGTGGGCGCATCTGCTGGATCGGTTGAAAGCAGCCGAACAACTTGTCGTATCGGCGCCGGTCAACCGCAATCGGATCGACTATGCATCGGGGATGCGCCATCTGATGGTGCTGCTGGCGATCGGCGTTGACGAGGCACTGCGGTCTGAAGTCGATCCCGTGCTTTCAGTCTCGCGCACCAGCACTGACGACATCTTGACCTGGGGCATGGAGTGCCCCGATTGCATCTATATGCGTGCCACACTGCGCGGTGGTGAGACGTACCGGTTGTACGGAAACCGCGGCACCGCGCGCTATGTCGGCCTGCAAACGATGGACGGGATCACCGCGACGACAAATTGTCTCGTCGACGATCTCGATGTTGACCCGGATGGAAACTTCGAGGCGGTACTTTCCGCTGACGAACACGAGGGCGATTGGCTCAGGTTGCACGGCGCCCATCCCACGCTCGTCGTGCGGCATTTCTTCTATGACTGGGACGCCGAGAAGCCGTCATCGCTACAGATCGAGCGCATCGGCGACGAGGTCGAACCGGACGGTCGCGCGCCAGAGCTCGACGTCGCGGTGTCGCGCCAGCTCTATGCCTTGGGGGAGTTCGTCCACGACAACCTCAAATTCTTCCTGGACTTCAATGCGGGGCCGCCGGCCAACGGGTTCATGCCTGCGATCGATCGCACGGCGATCGGCGCCGCCGCGGAGAACCGGCCGGTTATCGGCCGCTTCGAACTCGAGCCGGACGAAGCGTTGATCCTCGAGGTCGAGCCGCCGAAAGGCGTCTACTGGAGCTACTCGCTGGGCAACCAGTGGTGGGAGACCATTCATTACGGTCGCCATCAATCCAGTCTCAACGCCCATCAGGCGATCGTCGATCCGGACGGCATCCTCCGTGTGGTCGTCAGCTCACGTGATCCTGGCGTTGCGAATTGGCTTGATGCGGCTGGGCATAGCAACGGAGCCATGATCCTGCGTTGCGTGCGCACGGAGACCGCGCCGACGCCGATGACGCGGGTGGTGAAGTTCGCAGATGTGGATGCGGCACTCCCGGCGGGGACCAAGAGGGTGACCGCGCAGGAGCGGGCCGGGATCATCGAGGCGCGACGGCGCGCCGTGCATGAACGGTTCTCGGCATGAGTTTCTCTGTCGACGAACTCGAAGACGGTGCGCGGGTGGCGACGGGCCTGGCTGACTTCGGCACGGCCTACTACCGCGAGGGCCTGGAACGAACCATCGATGCATTGAACACCGAAGCCGATCTCAACGAGTTGGGCCACGTCATTCAACATGCGACGATCAGCAACGCGCTGATCCAGCGGCTCCGGATCGAGGACACCTACAAGCGGCACCCTCAGATTGACGACGAGGTCATCGGCGGACCGGTGTTCGTCATCGGGCTGCCGCGCACCGGCACCACCGCCTTGAGCCAGCTGGTGGCCAGCGATCCGCAGTTCCGGTCGCTGCGGTTGTGGGAATCGCAGGCGTGCACCCCACCGCCGGAGGCGGCCACCCAACACACCGATCCGCGGATCGCCGCTGCCACAGAGGGACTCGCGATGATGGACAACATGTTTCCCCGCATGCGGTCCATGATGAACTCGGAGCCCGAGGCGCCCACCGAATGCCAGGATCTGATGGGGATGAGTTTCCGTACCTTCCACTTCGACGGCGTGGTCCGCGTGCCCGGCTATCTCGCATGGGTGATGCAGTGCGATATGCGCGAGACATATACCTACCACCGCCGGGTGCTCAAGCTTCTCCAGTGGCATTGCCCCCCGACGTTGTGGCATCTCAAGACACCGGTGCACATGTTCGCTCTTGACGCTCTCGTCGAGGCGTATCCGAACGCAAAATTCCTCTGGAGCCATCGTGATCCAGCCAAAGTTCTGGCATCTGTGTGCAGCCTGATCCAGTATGTCCGCAGCTGGAGCAGCGATCGCGACGATCCAAAGGAACTCGGCATCGAGCAACTCGAGTGCTGGGCCGAGGGTGTTCGTCGTGCGATGGAATTCCGAAAGCGCTTTGGTGACAATCGATTTGTCGACGTGTCGTTTGCCGACCTTAACGCCGATTCGGTCGGCACCTTGGACCGCAGTTATTCGCAACTTGGCCTGATATTCAGCGACACGGCCCGCCGCCGGGTACAAGAGTGGGCCGACACCCACCGGCCCGGCTCAAGGGGAGAACACAACTACGAGCTCGCCGACTACGGACTGACAGAGGAACAGATACGCGAACGATTCGCCGACTACCTTTCGACATACGACGCGACGGCGTGATGACTACCGTCGCCAAGCGCCAGCGCAAGAAGTTGGATCCTGATCCCGGTGTACGCAGTGCGCTGCTGGACGCGGCATCGAAAATCGTTCGCGAGGAAGGTGTTCGCAGTGTGAACGTCGCGCAGGTGCTGAATCGCGCACAGTTGAGCACACGCGCGTTCTACCGGCATTTCGATTCGAAGGATGCGTTGGTGTCGGCGGTGTTCCTCGAGATGGCGCGGACAGAGAAACGGCGGTTGAAGCGGAAAATGGCCGCGGCGGCCGACCCAACAGAAGCAGTGGTGGCCTGGATCGACGGGCGATTGGACCTGGCCTTCAACGACCAGATCAGATCCGATCTGCGCCAGATGTCGCTCGAAGCGCAGACGCAGATGTTCGGGGCGTCGGAGCTGGTGAGCGATGCCTACCGGGAGATCTTGAAACCGCTTGTCGAGCAACTCGAGAGCGGAAGGCGCGCAGGCATGTTTCCCGGAATCGACCCGACTGCCGACGCGTTGTCGATACACGGCGCGATATGGGCGAGCGTCGAACAGCAATGGACGACTGGAGATTGCGATCGAGAGTCTGTCCGCGACCAAGTCGTCCGTTTCTGCCTGCGCGGAATCGGTGTCTCACCGCCTGGCGGAAGGTAGCGCGATGGATCTCGGGCTGGCCGAAGCGACGGCCGTGGTAACAGGTGGCAGCAAGGGCATGGGTCTTGCCATTGCCCAAACTCTGGCGGCAGAAGGCGCGAGAGTTGCGGTTATGGCCAGGGGCAGAGCCGCTCTGGACGCCGCCGTTGACTCCGTCCGAGCGGCGGGCGCGCCGGATGCCGTCGGTGTGAGCGTCGACATGTCGGACGCCGACTCGATTGCGGCAGGATTCGAGGCGGTCTCTCAACGTTGGGGTGTGCTCAACAGCTTGGTCCACACCATCGGGCCGGGCGACGGCTACTTCGAGGAAATGAACGACAAACAGTGGGAGGACACGTTCGCGCTCGGCACCATGTCCGGTGTGCGATCGATCCGCGCCGCGCTCCCGATGCTGCGGGCCGCCGAGTGGGCACGGATCGTCACGCTGTCTGCGCATTCGATTCAGCGACAGAACCCGCGAATCGTCGCATACACGGCGTCGAAGGCCGCGTTGAGCAGTGTCACCAAGAATCTCTCCAAAAGCCTTGCCAAGGACGGCATCCTGGTCAATTGCGTATGCCCTGGAACGATTGTCACGGCGAGTTTTACCGAGAACCTGAAGGACATCCTCGCCGCCGACGGACTGGATGCTTCAGATCCCACGGATGTGATGACCTGGATCGACAACAACTTTCACCAGCCGTGCGACCTCGGCCGTGCCGGACTGCCCGAGGAGATCGCCTCCATCACCGCCTATCTGGCGTCAAAGCGCAACGGCTATGTCACCGGAGCGACCGTCAATGTCGACGGCGGGTCGGATTTCGTCTAGCCGTCACGAGGCGACGTAGGCGACCGGACACGCACCGGCCGCGCGCGCGACCCCGCCGATCTGCGCGGGCACGGGCCTCGGGTGGCCGGTCCACTGCGGCTCCAGCTCATACCGGCCGAGCAGGTGTGTCATGGCGGCCGTCATCGCGGACAGGGAGAACGGCTGGGCGGGGCAGGAGTGCTTGCCGTGGCCGAACGCGGTCACAAGAAGTGGTGACGGCAGCGCGCTCGGATCGGCGAGCCGATAGCGATGCCACCGGTCGGGGTCCCAACAATCCAGCCCTGGCGCCGCCGATGTGTTCAACAAGGGCAGCAGCGTGGCGATCGTCCAGCCGGCGGGCACGCGGTAGCGGACGTCGCCGGTGTCGAAGTCGACTGGAGTCAAAACCGCGCGGGACATGATCGAGCGCTGCGCCATCCGCGTGCTCTCCAGCGCGCAGCGCTGCGCCAGGTCCTTGTCGCCCCCGGCAACGCGGTGCAGGTATGTCGGGTGCTCCAGCAGGTCGACGAATGCCCACCCGAGCGCAGCCATGAGATTCGACATCGACGCGATATGGATCAGCGCGATATCCAGCGCGATTCCGCGCACACGGACGTCGGGTGGCTCCGACGACCAGGCCTCGACAATCCGGCCGAACAGTGCCTCGTCGGTCGCCTGACCGGAATCCATCCGCCGCACCGCAGCCGCAAGGAGTTTGACTACGTCATCGAGCGCCGCGCGCTCGGCGCGCTTGTCCGACGCGGCGACGGCCGCCATCGCGTCGGGATGCACGAACGCGTCGGACCCGTCAAGGATGTCGAAGGCCCCGACAAGGCTGTCGAAGACTTCGCCGTGCGCCGATCCGGGTCCCGCCCACGAGGCCAGTCCCATTCGGTGCCCGAGCCGACGGGTCAGGTCGAAAAGGTCAACGGTGCCTTCGGAGCCGAGCTCTGCCACGGTCTGTTCGAGCGCCCGGTCGAGATTGACCAGATACGAGGCGACGTCATCGCGCCGGAACAACGAATTGGGCAGAGTTCGCCTGCCGTCGAAGATCTCGTCGGGAAGCTTGCGCCGCAACATCAAATAGTCGGCGAGGCCCTTACTCGCGATCTCCTCCGGGAGTGCGTAGAACGACTCGACGCCGACCGGTGAGAACGTGAACAAGTAGTGGTCGGGACCGCTCTGCACGACGAACGTGTCGCCGTGACGGGCACGGGCCTCGGCTATGGCGGCGACGGCGTCGCCGACCGTCACATCCCACGGCAGGCCGGTGCCCTCGGCGTACGGTGGCGCGGGAACGGGAAAAGTGGGCGGCACTAGAGGCCGGTGGTTCGCCGAACCTTGTTGACCGCACCCCGCACAGCTTGCTCGGTAGCGGTCAGCGGTGACATCACGGATTCGCCGATGCCGACGATGCGCTCGACACGCGAGACGATGCCCTCCAGGCGGTCGACGACAGCGATGAGGCGCGGCGCCAGTGCGTTGATCTGGCTGATCGTCTCATTGAACCGCTCGAGCGTTGCGTCGAGTTTTGACGTCGAGTTATCGAGGTCGACCAGTGTCTCAGTCAAGCCGGCCAGAATGGTGTCGACCTGTTCCACGGTGACGTCGGCATTCAGTGCCGCTTGGGCGAGTTTCTGGATGCGCTCCCGGCCAGTGCGCACGCCGGGCCTGCCGCCACCTTTGTCTGCCATGACGGCCATTTGACCACAGCGGTGGAACCGGCGAGGCGGAGTGGTCGTCTGAATCAGACGTGATGAACCGCGTAGGAGATGGGCCAACCCGCCAATGCCACGTCGACCCAAGGCGGCTGGTCCAGTACGCCGAACCGACCAGCCGGACGGCCCAATACGCGCAGGGGTTTCGTGATGGTGAGACTCAGAAGGGTGGTGGTTCGTAGTTGGCGGCGAGCCAGGCTTGGCGTTGTCGTTCTTCTTCGGCGATGAGTTCGGTTCTCTGGCGGCGTTCTTGGTTG
>Ga0075364_10001786_pt1 | contig 11916 bp, 12 predicted proteins | sample EndMetdeltDD1764_FD_71517 | JGI IMG/M metagenome (GOLD analysis project Ga0075364, IMG submission 71517) | Populus endosphere microbial communities from Tennessee, USA - Endosphere MetaG P. deltoides DD176-4 | ecosystem: Host-associated > Plants > Roots > Endosphere | place: USA: Tennessee... | reverse complement strand
CACGTGCAGGCGACCGAACATCAGCGGCGCCGTGACCGCAAGCTCGCCTTTGGGCACGACGAACTCGCCTGCAGCCGCACGCTCAGCCTCTTCGACTTGCTCGAGAATGCGGCGCGCCGCCGCCACGTACGCGACGCCTGCATCGGTCAAGACAAGCTTGCGGGTCGTTCGGATAAGCAAACGTGCGCCCAACGTAGATTCCAGGTCGGAGATCTTGCGACTTAGCGTGGCCAGCGGCACGCCCACGGCGCGTCCGGCAGCCGATAGGCTCCCACGCTCCGCAACCGCCACCAGCAGGGACATAGCCTCCAAGCGATCCATCGATACTTCCGTTTTTTGAGAAGGTTAATCTCGAATTTAGCGGATTATCAACGAGACTGGAAGTTTGCATAATGAAGGCCTGCGATGCTCACACGGGGATCGCCCATTCCGGAGACACACCATGTCGCACGCTTTTCTCGATATCGCCACGACCGAAAGCGTGCGTGGCGTCCAGGAGCAAATGGGAACAGCTCGGGCCTGGCAGGGCCTGAACGGCACCCCCGAGCTGGACCGCTTCTCAGAGAGTGAAGCCGGGTTTATACGTGAGCGTGACAGCTTCTACATGTCGACCGTGTCGGAAACCGGTTGGCCCTATATCCAGCATCGAGGTGGGCCACGCGGTTTTCTGAAGTTGGTCGATACGCAGACGCTCGCCTTTGCGGATTATCGAGGCAACCGCCAATACATCAGCACCGGCAACCTGGTGGGTAATGACCGGGCCTGTCTCTTTCTGATGGACTATGCGCGCCGGGCGCGTTTGAAGATATATGTGCACGTCGAAACGCTGGCGCTGGATGACGATCCTGAATTGACCAGGCTTGTGGTCGATCCTGACTATCGCGCCAAGCTTGAACGAGTTTTCAAGCTGCACCTGCATGCCTTCGACTGGAATTGCCCGCAGCACATCACACCGCGTTTCACCAAGCAGGAAATCAACGCGGCAATCGGTCCGCTGCAGGACCGCCTATCGCAATTGGAAGCCGAGAACCGCCACTTGCGCGAAGGGGGCCCATGAGCGTCCTACCGTTCCGGCCGGCTGGATCGGCGTGTGGGCGCCGATCCCCATTTCAGACTGCTGCGTGGGTTTCCACATACAACGCGTACAAAGAATGACTGCTGGTCATATACAGACGATTGCGCTTTGGCCCACCAAAGACCAGGTTGGCGCAGCGTTCAGGCAGGCTGATGAATCCGATAGGGCGCCCCTGTGCATTGAACACTTTCACCCCGTCCATTTCTGCCGACTTGGCCACTGGCAGATGCGCCTTCATTCCACCACCGATATCGGTCGTTTCGGTTGCCACCGCACCGGAGTAACCCCACCCGCACCAGAGGTTGCCGTCGCGGTCGACCTTGAAACCGTCGAATGCGCCAGGTCCGTCGGCATCGATCAGCTTGGTTTTATTGGAAACACTCGCGCCGTCGTCGTGCGGCGTCCCCGCTTCCCCACGCCCCTCGTCATCGTCCCCCCAACCTCTGCGAGAGCTCTTGTGCACATTCACGCAACGCGTTCGGCACAACCCCATCCCAGTCAGGATCCAGTCTGTGCGCTTCACATGTTGTCGAGAGTGCAAGCACCATCTTGCCGTTCGCATCGTAGACGGGGGCGCTGAACGCGTTGACGGTAACCTGGTGACGCTGGGACGGGTGTGAGCCGATCGCACGCGCCAACCCGTGCTCTCGTGCCTCTGCAAGGTGAGTGGTATAGCGCCCTTGGTCCGGCTGGCCGCTGCGATCACGCGCCTTCAGTTCTTCATCGCTTGCGCTACGTACGAAGTCGTTGTCCATGAACGAGCCGAAGGCGCGGCCAGTCGCTGACTGGGTCAAGCTGACCACGACGCCCGCCTGTAAGTGTGGACTGACCGGCTGGCTCGAGGGTTCCCAGCGAACGATCGTGGCGCCCCGGTTCCCCCATACCGCAATACCCACCGTGCGTTGGCCCACGCGCTCGCAGATCTCGGGTAAGGCATTGGTCACCAGGCGTTGAGCTTCAAGCGCAGTGGAGCCCGTCACGTTGCTGACATCGGTCTCTTTGCCGCCGATTTCACCCAGATCATGGGCGAACATTTTCAGGTATTTTCCGTCACCGAATGCCAGGGATCGATGAGCACTGCGAAAAATATTTTCCACTTTGCCGATATACACGACATGATCGCCACCCGGATACTCTGCGATCTTCAGACACTCCAGATGCGCCGCGCAGTCCTCAAGGATGGGCACTCCCCCCAATCCCTCGGAGGTGGCGATGCCCAGAAACTTGTCTTGGCCAGATTTCGCGAACTGGTTGGAAACCTTGATCTGGTGATCGGCAAGAATGTTCACCACGAACCTGCTGCAGTCGCGAAATGCGGGGTAGCTGCTCGATGTCGTGGACTGACTCCACAGGATAAGGGGCGGGTCCAGCGAAACGGAGTTGAATGAACTGGCGGTGACGCCGAAAGGTTTTCCCTGTGTATCGCGTGTCGTGATCACCGTGACACCTGTCGGGAACGCGCCAAGCGCTCTGCGGAATTCCTTGCTGTCGAATGGGGTCATGCTGGTGTCCTGTCGTTTGCAGACTGTGGGGCGCCGGTGTGAGTGTCCACCCACGTTGTAATGCGGTCGGCCCGTCTTGAAGCAAAGTCTAGGTATTCGCCCAGTCGCTCACAAATTGTCTTCGTAAATAGATCAATAACGTAGGGTTATAAATCACGTGATGGAGTGTGGACGCAGATGCAAAGCTTGATCGCAAAACGGCTGATCGAAAAGAAACAGTATTGGCCCTTGACGCGAGACGATGCGAACGCCGCTAAATCGGATCGACGAGTTGCTCTCTGAAGTGCTTGCGCAAGTATTCCTTGAACGCCAAAGCGGCTGAGGACAGGTCAGCTCGCCGAGAAATGACGCAGCCCCAATGGCGTGTGGCGTTCATGTCCTCCACCTCGATCAGCACACGGGACGGTTGCGAGTTTCGCTGCACCATGGTGCGTGGTAGGAAGGTGACGCAATTCCCTGCGTCGATCATTCCCAACAGCATGGGCAAGGTTGATGCCGTGGTGGGCTCAAACGTCAGGCCAAGTTTTGCAAACTCCTCCGTCAGGTGCTTACGCAGTGATAGGTAGCGGTCCAGGAACATGACGCGGTAGGGGGCGATCATGCTTAAGGTGGCCGTCTTAACGGATGCAAGCGGGTGCCCGGCAGGAACGACCAACAACACTTTTTCCTCCGCGAACGGCTGAAACTGCAGGCCACGATGTTTGCCATCCAGCGCTGCTATTCCGAAATCGGCCAGGTCCTGGGCGACCGACTGCATGACCTGAAGGTATGGCAGATCGCGCAGGTCGACCTGGATGTCGGGATATTTGCGCTGGTAGTTGTGAATCAACGGCGGTAGCACCGTAGCCGCCAGCATAGGCGTGCATGCCACCACGATCCGATTGCGTTCCGTCGCCGATGTGTGCTGGAAGCGGCGCATGACCTCGCGCAGTCCAGCCAGCGCCTGCTCTGCGGCATCTCGCAGCAGAGCGCCATCAGGCGTGGGTCGGACATGGCGCGTCGTGCGTTCCAGCAGCTTCACGTTCAGCTTGTCTTCCAGCCTTTTGATGCGGTTGGTGACGGCAGGCTGCGACAGATGCAGCTTGCGTGCAGCGTCGCTGAAGCTTCCCTCTTGAACGACCCAAAGAAAGGTCTCGAGCTCAGCGAGGTCGAGACGGGTAAGGGCAGTACGTTCAAATGATTTATTCACGATGGTTATAGGTGTATCACATCGCGGAAATTGTGCGCAAGGCCTGTCAACCCAATACTGACCGCACTTCGTCACCTCTGTCTTCGAATTGGATCGAACCAAAATGAGCACATCTGAACGTCAAATGGCGCTGGTCGCCTTTCTGCAGGCACAGAACTGTTCCAACTACGTAGGCTCCTGGCGCAATCCGTCAAGCATGACCGATTACCTGACGCCGGAGTACTACCAACGTATCGCTCGAACCCTGGAAGACGGCCGGTTTGACATGGCGTTCTTCGATGATCGTCTGGCGATGCCGGATATCTACGGCGGCAATCATCTGGAAACGGTGCGCCATGGCGTGCGGGCGGTGAAGCTGGAGCCTACTGCAGTTGTGATGGCGATGGCAATGGCTACGCGCCACCTCGGCCTGGGCGCGACGTACTCCACGACTTACTACGAGCCCTATCACGTGGCCCGATTGTTTGCAACACTGGATCTGATGACGCGTGGCCGAGTGGCCTGGAACGTGGTGACCTCGATGAACAATTCCGAGGCGGCCAATTTCGGCCATGTCGAGCATCTCGAGCACGACCTGCGTTATGACCGGGCAGATGAGTTCATGGAGGTCGTCATGGGTCATTGGGATACCTGGGAAGACGACATCATCGTGGCCGACAAGGAAGCGAACTTCTTTGCCGATCCTGAGAAAGTCCATCGCCTCAATCACAAAGGGAAATTCTTCAGTTCACGCGGGCCGTTGACTGTTCCGCGTTCTGCTCAAGGACACCCTGTCATTTTGCAAGCCGGGCAGAGTGGCCGTGGCCTGGCATTTGCCGCGCGCTGGGCCGAAGTTGTTTTCGCCAAGTACCCCACGTTGGAAGGCGGAATCAAGCAGTACAAAGCCCTGCGCGACGGTGTGGCGAAAGCGGGCCGCAACCCAGACGATCTCAAGATCGCGGCCGAGGTGAAAATCATCGTTGCAGAAACCGAAAGCTTGGCACGTGAAAAACGCGAGATGATTGCAAGCCTCTCGCGTCCTATCGATGGTCTGACCATGATCGGTGAAACCGCGAACATCGATTTTTCCGGCAGGCCTTATGAACAGCCTTTCACCGATGCCGAACTGTCCGCCATGTCGTGGCAGAGTTTGCGCGACAAGGTCGTTCAGGTCAGCGGCAAAAAGAATCCATCCGTGCGAGATTTTGTCGAGGCATCTGGACGCGGCACGTTGAATGACGGCCCTGTTTTTTGCGGCACCGGCGAGCAAGTAGCCGACATGATGGAGGAGTGGTTTGTCAAGGCCTGCGACGGTTTCGTGCTGTCGGCGACCGCGGTCCCCGGTACGTACGAGGACATCGTTCGCATGGTCATTCCACATCTGCAAAAACGTGGCCTGGTCCGCAAGGAGTATAGCGGCAACACATTGCGCAGCAGCCTTGGCCTGGCTATGCCACGGGCCGGCGACTGGAAAGCCAACGGCGCCTGAGGACATCGAGATGAAAACAGAAAGTGTGCGCATGATGTCAGCCAGCGGAATCTTGGGCTATGGCTTTCCTGAGGCATCGATTCATGCGGCAATGAAGCTCAAGCCCCACATGATCGGCGTGGATGGTGGTTCCAGCGATCCCGGTCCGCATTACCTAGGGTCGGGCAAGACGCTCAATTCAAAGCTGGCGATGAAACGCGACCTGTCCTTGCTGCTGCGAGCCGCCATCGAACATAGGATCCCGTTGATGGTGGGGACGTGTGGCGGTGCGGGTGGTGAGCCGCATCTGCAGGCGTGCGCCGAGATCATTCGGGAGATTGCAAGCGAACACGATCTGCATTTCAAGATGGCCTTGATCCATGCCGAGCAAGATCCTGCCGCCATTCAGCAGGCCAGGGAAGAGGGGCGCATCCGGCCACTGGGAAGTGCGGCAGAGTTGACCGTTGCCGACATCGCCTCAACCGTACGTATTGTCGGCATGATGGGCCCAGAGCCCTATCGCCGGGCTTTGGCAGAAGGTGCTCAAGTCATCCTGGGCGGGCGTGGCACCGACCCGGCCCCCTGGGTGGCACTGGCCATGCACCATGGGCTGCCGGCTGCACCCGCCTGGTACGCGGGGAAAATTCTGGAGTGCGCCTGCAATGCTGCCATTCCCAAGAAGCATGATTGTTTGATGGTTACCGTTGGCGATGACTTTATTGAAGCTGAGCCGCTCAACCCAGAACTGCGTTGCACACCGCTGTCGTTGGCGGTGCAAGCGTTGCACGAGACCGCAAGCCCTGTGCTGCGCGAAGAGCCAGGTGGCTGCGTCGACGCGCGCGACTGCGTGATCAGCGCCGTGTCCGACAGGCGTGTGCGCGTAACCGGTATGAAATGGGCCCCGGGACCCTACACGATCAAGCTCGAAGGCGTGAAGTGCGCGGGATTCAGCGCCATTGCGTTTGCTGCTACACGCGATCCTGGCCTTATCGGACAGATCGACACTTTTCTGGATTTCGTAAGCGCATCGACTGCAACCAAGGTCGCGGCTCTGGGCTTGTCGGCGGACGATTGGCAACTGGTTCTTCGTGTCTACGGTGCGAATGGCGTGATGGGTGCTTGGGAGCCGAATCCGGATTTTGCACCCCAGGAGCTCGCCATCGTTGCGGAAGTGGTGGCGACGACGCAGGAGCTGGCTAACGCGGCACTGTCTCTTGCGCGCGTCACCCTGCTGCATTCTGATTTTCCCGGTCGCATGTGTCGCGAGGGAAATATGGCCTTTCCATTTTCACCATCGGATATCGAGCGAGGCGCCATCTATGAATTTGCCTTTCAGCACGTGGTGCAAGTGGATGACCCTTTAAGCATGTTCCCCATCGATTACGAAACTATCTGACTCAGGAGCAACCGTGGTCAAGCTCAAAGATATTGCTCGTGCCTGCAAGAGCAAGAACGCAGGTCCCTTTTCGATCACGCTCGATGTCATGTTGGACGATGCCGCGCTGTTCGAGCGTGTTCGGGCTAGTGGAGTGATCAGCGCTGCTTTGATCGCTCGGCTGTATGGCGTGAGTGAGAAGGAGGTGCTATTCACGGAATACCCGCCCGCGCTGGCATGGAAGGCGACATTGCCACGTCCGGTAGCCTCGGGCGCAGTGGGCGATGTGGATGTGTACGGCGCGCAGCAGCATGCGCCTTTGCTGGATATCGAAATACCAATCTAAAGGGTGTGAGTCCGAAAAACTCGCAAATAACAATCAGGAGTTGAGACATGAACTGCACACGCAACGTTTTGCTTTCCCTGGCCTTGGCAATGCCTGGTGTTGTCATCGCACAGGAGACGCTGAAGATCGGCGCGCTCGTGACCTTGTCAGGTGCCGGTGCGGCGTGGGGGCAGGCCCTGCTGTATGGCGCCGAGCTCGCCGCTGACGACGTCAATGCCAAGGGAGGGCTGGAGGTCGAGGGCAAGAAATACAAGGTCCAAGTCATTCCCTACGATGACAAATATCAGGCGGCAGAAGCCGTCACCGCTGCCAATCGCCTGATCAGCGATGACAAGGTCAAATACATTATTGGACCTATGGGATCGGCGCCCGCGCTTGCGGTGCAGCCGCTGACCGAGCGCGAGAAAGTCATCATCATGACGCTCGGGTTCACGAATAAGGCCTTGAGTGCCGAAAAACCTTACTCATTTCGTCCCAATCTGACGACCGAAGAGACTTCCTATCCGATCATCGACTGGCTGGTTAAACGCTACAGCCTGAAAAAAGTCGGTGGCCTGTTTCCCAACGACGAGTCGGGCCAGCAGATCGCAGGCGACTTGGGCAAGGCGTATGAAAAAGCCGGCGCTGCGCTGTCGAGCAAAGAGTTCTTCGAGCGTCAGCGGGTAGACATGGTGCCTTTGTTGACGCGCATGATCAGCGCAGGCATTGATGCCATTGAACTGGACGGCAACTCACCAGCGACTGCCGGCATGATCGTGCGCCAGGCGCGCGAACTTGGTTTCAAGGGACCGATCGTGCGAAATGGTGGCCCGGCAACGCCTGAGATCGTAGCGGTAGCCGGCAAGGCTGCAACCGAAGGCATGATGGTCACCTCCTTGCAAGATCCTGATAACAAGGACGTTTCCAACTACGCCCAGCGGTATCAGGACAAGTACCGCAAGGCCATGAATGGTTTCAGCCCCGCGTTCTATGACGGCACGCACATGCTGTTCAAGGCGATGCAGAATGCCGGCACAGTGACTGATAGCACCAAAGTGCGCGATGAACTCCAGAAACTCAAGGACTTCAAGGGCATTCAGGGCGTCCTGAACTGGAGTGGGAAGGCGCGCTACGGCATTGATCATCAGGTTTCCTCGCCGTTTTTCATTTCGGAAGTTAAAGACGGCGTGGAAGTGACTACCGCACGTTGCGACATCGACAAGTGTGTCGACGTTAAGAAATAAGAGGGTGACGTCATGTCCAACCTGCTTGCTCAGGCGCTGGTGAACGGTGTGATCATCGGCTTGCTTTATATGCTGATGGCTGTCGGTTTCACGCTGGTCTTTGGGGTGATGCGTGTGGTGAATTTTGCCCACGGTCAGTTTTATATGGTGGGCGCCTTTGCGACTTACGTCCTGATGGCTCACTGGCAGATGCCTTTCATCGTCGCCATGCTGGGCGCATTCGTGGTGACGGCAGTGCTGGGTTGGGTGATTGAATTGGCGGTACTCAAGCCATTCCGTCATGACGAGCTCAACGGAATGATCGCCACGATCGGCGTGGCGATGATTCTGCAAGCCGTGGCGTTGCTTGTGTTCGGTCCCGACTCGCAGATCATGCCGCAGGTGGCTGAGGGGGTCTATCACGTGGGCTCGGTCATTATTCCAGCGTCTCGGCTTTATGTTGCTGTCGCGTCGGTGGCCGTGCTCGCAGGGTTATACATTTTCCTGATCCATTCGCGCCAGGGCAAAGCGCTACGCGCCTCCGTCCAGGACATGGAAATCGCCATGGCTCAAGGGGTTCGTGCCAAGTTCATGTATCCGCTCGGGTTCAGTCTGGGCGTAGGACTGGCCAGTATTGCCGGTTCTTTGATGGCCCCCTTGTTCTCGGTCTCGCCGTTCATTGGCAGTACCCCCTTGCTCAAGGCGTTCATGGTGGTGATTTTGGGTGGACTGGGTAGCGTCCCAGGTGCAGCGTTGGCCAGTCTGTTGCTGGGGGTGGGCGAGAGCGTGGCGAGCTCATTCATCAGCAACAGCGTGGCAGAGATTCTGATCTTTGTCCTTGTGATGGCCATTCTTGTGGTGCGTCCGGCAGGTCTATTGGGTAAGGCGGGGGCATGACATGGAAATGAACAAAGCAGTTCTGCCGGCGGTGCAGGGCAGCGGGGCGCGGCCTACGATTCGGGGGGCGGCGGCGCCTCGGCCCCTGGGCCCGCTGGGCTACGGGTTGTTGGCAGTGTTGGTGGCGGTGCCGTTCTTTCTGAATAAGACGTTCACCTATCACCTGGCGATCTTCGTGTGCATCAACGCCATCATCGTGGTGTCGTTGTCGCTGCTGGCGCGAGCGGGACAAGTCTCGCTGTGCCATGGTGCATTGGTTGGGGTTGGCGCCTATATTTCGGTGGCCTGCGTCAAAGGATTGGGATTGCCGTTTCTGGTGGGAGCAGGTGCCGCCATGCTGTCGGCCGGCGTGGTTGCCTTTTTGCTCGGTCTGGTCGTGCTGCGCCTGCAAGGTGTGTATTTCGTGTTGATCACCTTTGCCTTCAGCGAGCTTGTACGCCTGGTATTGCTCGAATGGGTGGACGTGACCGGCGGGGCGAACGGTGTGACGAGCATCCCGCCGCCATCCATTGCAGGCCTCGTTTTTTTGGACAAGCCCGCCTTCTACGCGCTGGCAGTAGTCGTGCTGCTGGCCGTATTGGTCTTTTTCCGGATGTTCTATGCCTCGCCTGCAGGTGAGGCGGTCGACGCCGTGGGAGAGAACCCTGCACTGGCCGAGTCCAGCGGTATCGGTGTGAGGCGAACGCAGCTGTTCGCATTTACCGTGGCGAGCGCGTTCGCAGGGCTCGGTGGTTCTTTGCTTGCGCACTATCTAGGGTATATCTCGCCTGAGTCTTTCAACATGCATTACTCCGTGGCGTTGATCGTGATGATGGTGGTGGGCGGTCGCAAGTATCTGATCGGCGGGCTGATCGGTGCGTTAGTGATGACGCCTTTGCCGGAACTGTTCAGGGGCGCAGTCCAAACGCAGGACATTTTCTACGGCGTCGCGCTGATTCTGATGCTGCGGTTCATGCCGCAAGGACTTGCCGGTGTGCGCATGACTTGGAAAAGGAAGAAAGCAGCATGAACGAACATCGGTCAGGTCAGGAGATGGCTCGGCAGGCACGCGCGGCAGATTGCAGTGGCGACCCGCTGCTACGTGTCGAAGGCTTAAGCAAGCGGTTCGGCGGACTGAAGGCGGTCAACGACCTCTCGCTTCATGTTGCGCACGATGAGGTGGTAGGGCTGATCGGTCCCAATGGTGCCGGCAAGAGTACGGCGTTCAACCTGATCAGCGGCACGCTCGTGCCGACAGCCGGGCGCGTGATGCTGGCCGGGGAAGACATCACGGGCAAGCCGCCCAACGTCGTCGTGCGCCGCGGGCTGGCCCGCACGTTTCAGTCGACATCGGTGTATCCGGCGGCGACCGTGCAGCAAAATTTGCTTCGCGGGGCATTATCAACCCTGCCTGGTTCTATCTGGACACATGTATGCACGACCACAGCACGGCGTGCGGCACTGCGGCGGGTCGCCCGCGATGTCGATGAAATACTGGCCCTCTCAGGCTTGGGGCCGTTTCGCGACACTGCGGCAGGTGGGCTTGCCTATGGCCATCAAAAGCTGCTGGGTGTTTCTATAGGCTTTGCCACGCAACCAAAGATTCTGTTGTTGGACGAGCCAGCTGCGGGCCTGAACGGCGAGGAATGTGCGGAACTCGGGCGCCTGCTTCTGAGACTGCAGGCGCACCGCCGGATGTCGGTGTTGTTTGTGGAACATCACATGGATGTGGTGATGGCACTGTGCCAGCGCATCTATGTGCTTGTGCAAGGACAGAAGATCGCGGAGGGTACCCCGCAGCAGATTCAGGCCAATCCAGCAGTCATCGAAGCTTATCTGGGAGCCCCCGATCATGCCGACGCTTGAAGCACAAAACATTTCGGTGAGCTACGGTCCGATCAAAGCCGTGGAGGATGTGTCGTTTCGGGTCGACGAAGGCGAGATTGTGGCGCTTGTCGGTTCCAACGGTGCGGGCAAGTCGACGACGTTGAAGGCGGTGATGGGCTTGAAGAACTTGACTGGTGGCGATTTGCGTTGGGGAGATCATTCCATCGCTCGCACGCCTTCAGCCAGTCGAGTCTTGGGTGGCATCGCGTTATCACCCGAAGGCAGACGGCTGTTTCCTGGTATGAGCGTGTTCAATAATCTTGAGATGGGGGCCTATACCGTCAAATGCGCGGCGACGCGACGTCAGACGCTGGCGTTGATCTATGACCTTTTTCCGCGGGTGCATGAACGTCGCGCGCAGCTTGCGGGATCGTTGTCCGGTGGTGAACAGCAGATGGTGGCCATCGGACGGGCTCTGATGGCGCAGCCCAGGCTGTTGTTGCTTGATGAACCCTCGCTTGGGCTTGCGCCCAAGGTCATTGCAGAAATCGTTACAGCAGTCGAGACGTTGAATCGCGAGACTGGCTTGTCGATCATTCTCGTGGAACAGAACGCACGCCTGGCACTGCGCATGTCGCATCGGGCCTATGTGCTGGAGCGCGGTCAGATCGTGCGAACCGGAACCGGACAGGCTTTGTTGAATGACGACCTTGTCAGGCGTGCTTATTTGGGTGTCTAAAGCCAGAAGAGGAGGCACAACATGAGTGATTCATTACCCGAGTATGAAGTCTATGCCCTGCGTTATGCCACGATGAAGCGGCGCATGTCACACACCTTTGTTCTGCACGACGAGCATGATGGTGTGGTGGACATGCACTTTTATGTCTGGCTGATCAGATTAGGCGACACAGCAATACTGGTCGACACCGGCTTTGGCGAGCGCAGCGCCGGCGCCCGCCAGCGGCCGCTGGAATGCTGCCCGATCAATGCATTGCGCCACTTAGGTGTGAAACCCGAGCAGATCAAGGATGTGATACTGACTCACTTGCACTGGGATCATGCCGGCAATCTAGATAA